>Ga0187894_10004065_pt1 | contig 15942 bp, 17 predicted proteins | sample GBC1701081metaG_FD_136650 | JGI IMG/M metagenome (GOLD analysis project Ga0187894, IMG submission 136650) | White microbial mat communities from a lava cave in the Kipuka Kanohina Cave System on the Island of Hawaii, USA - GBC170108-1 metaG ... | reverse complement strand
TCGACGCCTACCTGTCAACGCTCCCCTCGGAGGCGAGTAGACAGGATCGGCAATCGGCAAACAGTGGGGAAACTGTGGGGTCGCCGTCTTTCCGACGACCGACCCCACGCAACCGCCTGGGAACATTGGTGCGCCCGGACGGGATCGAACCGCCGACCCTCAGATTCGAAGTCTGATGCTCTATCCAACTGAGCTACGGGCGCGCGCGGACAGATTCTACACGGTCGCGGGCGCGACACGCCTTCCGGATTTCACGCGAGCTCAGCGTCTTCGCCGGCGAGCCGCTTGGCCAGGAAGATGTCGGGTTTGCCCCAGCCGTTGGCATCGGGCATCACCCCGACGATGCGAAACCCGAGGCGGAGAAAGAATTCGTACGGGTGGCGCGCGAAATTCCCCACACGCTGCAGGGCCTCGGGAAGGTCCGCGTAGAGGTCAACCTGGCCGAGGCTCGTTTCGCCGTGCTCGTCGTCGCTGCCGGCCCATAGCGTGAGCGCCCCACGCGCCGCGAGCGAGCCCTCCAGATCAGCCACGAGCGCCCGGCCGATGCCGCGTCCCCGATGCGGCTCGGCCACGACGATCGGATGGATTTCCCACACGCGGTCCGCGTAGCTCGGTTGCGCCGCGATCCACCCGATCACCGTCTCCCCGTCGTCGACCATGACGCGGCTGATCTTGCCCCGTGTGAGCGAGCTCAGCACCTCGCGCCTCGCCGCCACTCCGTCCGGCCAGGCAGCGCTCCGGCCGCGGAACGCCGCGTAGAGCAGGACCGTCGCCTGCTCCACGAGCTCGACGTCACGTCGATGCAGATCGACGATCGCCAGCGCCATAGGGTCTATGTGTCCCCGGGACGATTCTCACCGCGGCCAATGACGGATCTTCCATCTGCTTCGAGGTCGACGACATCGACGGCGCGCTGGCCGAGCTCAAAGGGAAGGGCGTCAAGCTCCGCGACGAGACGCCGCGCATCGGGCATGCCGGCGCGCGCATCGCGTTCATCGATCCGTCCGCAACCGGCAACGTCCTGATCGAGCTGGCGGAGCTGCCGCAGGGCCACGGCGCTCACGCCTGAGGGCTGCGCGCCCGGTCCTCGCGGAAGCCGTGACGCAGTCGACCCGTCGCGTCGACGCCGCGCGGCTCCGGCTAACTTTGACTCACAAAGTACTTGACAGTTCGAACGGCCGCCGGCTATAGCTAGCGTCATGCCTCCTGGCGCCTCCGCGCGACACCGCGCCGCCGACCCACCCGCGCTGCACGCGCGCGCGATCGCGGATCTGCGCTTCATTCGCGAAACGATGGAGCACGCGTCGTCGTTCTCCACGTTCTCGGGCGCCGGCCTGGCCTTGATCGGCGGAATCGCCAGCGCGTTCGGGCTCGTGGCCGCCGGGCAGCCGACGCGTGCGCGCTGGCTCCTCGTGTGGATCGCGGCGGCCGCCGTCTCCGCGGTCGCGGGCGTGCTCTCGACCGCATGGAAGACCCATGCGCTCGACCAGCCGCTCATTCCGGGCCCTGCCAGGAAGTTCGCCCTGAGCCTGGCGCCGCCGCTCTTTGCGGGCGCGCTCCTCACCGCGATCCTGGCGCGCGCCGGGTTGTTCGATCTGCTGCCGGGGGTGTGGCTCCTGCTGTATGGAGCAGGATTCGTCGCCGCCGGCGCCTGGTCGGTCCGGATCGTTCCGCTCATCGGCGCGGCCTTCATGGGTCTGGGGACCGCGGCCTTGCTGCTCCCGGCCGGATGGGGCAACTGGCTGCTGATTGCCGGATTCGGCGGGCTCCACCTCATGTTCGGCCTGATCGTGGGAACCCGGCATGGCGGCTGATTCGAGCGCCGCCCGCCGGCAGCGACCGGATCGGCTGACGCCCCCGGCCGCCGCGTCCCGGCCCGCCCGTCGCCGGGCGGCGCCCGGGGAGCCGGCATCGCTCGACAACCTCATCCATCATCGCCTCCGGCTCGGCATCGTGAGCGCGCTGGCCGCCGCGGAGCGGCTCACGTTCAACGAGATCAAGGCGCTGCTCCACACGACCGACGGCAATCTGAGCGTGCACGCCCGCAAGCTCGAGGATGCCAGCTACGTGACGTGCATCAAGGGCTTCGATGGTCGTCGGCCGCGGACGGAATACCAGCTCACCGCCCTGGGTCGACGGGAGCTCGGGCGCTACCTGACGCACATGGAGTCCCTCATCCGTGCCACTCGTGACACGCTGGCCCGCTGAACCCCCCTCTTTTTTTGCGGAGACACTTTGACATGCAAAGTACTTCAGAATCAGAATCACAGGGCATTCACGTGGCGATCATCATGGACGGCAATGGCCGCTGGGCGACGCGCCGGGGGCTCCCGCGCGCGGCCGGGCATCGGGCCGGAGCCGACGCGGTTCGCCGGGTCGTCGAGGCGGCGCCCGATCTCGGTATCGGCACCTTGAGTCTCTTCGCCTTCTCGTCGGACAACTGGAAGCGCCCCCCGGACGAGGTCCGGATCTTGATGGAGTTGTTCGGGGAGTTCCTGCGTGCCGAAGCGCGCCCGCTCGCCGACCACGGCGTCCGCCTCTCGGTCATCGGACGCCGGGAGCAGCTCTCGCCCGAGGTGGTGGCGGCCATCGTGGCCGCGGAGACGTTGACCGCCGAGCGCACGCGCCTGTCCCTTCGCGTGGCCGTAGACTACTCGTCGCGCGACGCGATCGTGCGCGCGGCTCGCGGCGTCGCTCCCCTCGACGAGCCGACCCGCGAGGACTTCGCGCGCCGCCTCGCCGAGGCGCAGGGCGGATGGGGACCCGACGTCGATCTGATGATCCGCACCGGAGGCGAGCAGCGATTGAGCGACTTCCTCCTGTGGGAGAGCGCCTACGCCGAGCTCGTCTTCACGACGCGCATGTGGCCGGAGTTCGGCGGAGCGGACCTCGCGGCCGCGGTCGCCGAGTTCGAAGGCCGCGAGCGCCGATTCGGCGCCCTCCCCGTGGCGACACCCTACGGCTCGATCGGACCCGAGTGATTGGTGAATCGATAGAGCCGCTCGTCGTACGGCGCGCCGATGAACGCCTGGATGTCCCGACGAAACGCGATCGTGTGGTCCGCGCTGACATGCGCGTCGAACGCCTTCTGACTCTCGAACACCTCGATGAGCTGGAAGTGGTTCGTCGTGGGCGTCCAGCTGATCATCTTGAACACGACGACGCCCGGGTCGTTCTGGCTGTCCTGAACGAACGCCAGCAGCACGGGCAGCGCCTGGTCGACGAAGGGTGGAATGATGTCGAGATGGGTCACGATGACGACGCCGTCGGCCCGCACGTTGGAGCCCGGCCCATCGGCCAGAGCCGGCCCGACAGCGAGACAGGTGACGATGGCGGCAAAGAGCGCGTTCCGAAGAATCGACATGGCGATGCTCCTCTGAGCCTTCCGGTGTCGTTGGGCTGGTGTGGCCTATCGGATGACCGTCGCTATGGCCGGCCCGACAGGAGCACTCCGGGCCGCTCGTCGAGCGGCGCGGCCAGCAGCGGCTGCGCGTCCGCCAGGAACGTCGCCCAGGTGGACGAGCCCTTGTACGTCTGGTACGCCTCGGCGCTGCTCCAGCGCTCGACGAGCGCGAAGCGGTTCGCCCGGCCACTCTCCCGGACGGCGCTGAAGTTGATCACGCCCGGGCTCGCGAGGCTCTCTCGCGCCAGCTCGTCCACGAGCTTCTTGCCGTGGTTGGCCTCGGCGGGCTGAAACTCCACGTAGACGACCACGTACTGCTGCGGAGTTTGTGCCCGTGACTCGGCGGCGACGCTCAGGAGCGTGCACGCCAGCAACGACAGGAACCAGCGATTTCTGGACATGGGGACCTCCTCTCGAGCGGGGTTGTTCGCATCGCTCGCGGTCAACGGCCGGCCGGGTTCTGCTCGCCTGGCCGTCGCGTGTTCGTGACCGCGATCCCCGCCAGGAGTCGCTTCATGGGTTGCGCCCTCACCCGTCGGATCAGGTGCATGGCTCGCAGCCAGTCGCCGGAGACCGCATTGTCAACTCCACGGTAGTTCCGAATGACCTCGACGGAAAGCGCGAATGACATCGCGCATGGGCGGGCGAGCAACCGAGCGCCCATCGCGCTTGACGCCCCCTGCTCGCCGAGGCAGTATCGGTCCCGTCACCCACTGGCCCGCCTCACGAACGACGTGTGCAACAGGAGGCCCGCAATGACGCTTCTGGCCGGCACGAGCAACGGGGTGTTCGCCATCGACGCATCCGGCAACTCGACCTGTGTCCTGCCCGATCGCAGCGTTCGCGATCTCGAGGACGTGCGGGGTCGGGTGCTGGCCGGCGCCGACACCGGCATGTTCGGCTCCGACGATGGTGGGCGCACATGGGCGCCGAGCGGACTCGAGGGACGAACGATCTGGGACATTCTTCCCGGATCCAATGGAGGCGCCAGCGTCTACGCGGGCACACAGCCGGCTGGCCTCTTCAAGAGCGGTGACGGCGGACGCACGTGGGAGGAGTTCGAGACCTTCACGCGCATTCCCGAGGCCGAGCGCTGGTGCGTCCCCGTGAAGCCGCGGCAGCCGGGACGCGCGCGGGCCCTCGTGGTCGACCGCGCCGATTCCAAGCGCATCTGGGTGGGCATCGAGGTCGGCGGGATCGTCAGCACCGACAACGGCGGCGCGACGTGGCGCCTCGACCTGCCCGGCAACAACCCGGACATTCACATGATGGCGGCGCATCCGGGGAAGCCGGACGTGCTGTTCGCGACGACCGGCTACGGGCGCCTCGACGGCGTGGCCGAGATGATCGAGGGCAATGCCGGCGTCTTCCGCTCCGACGACCACGGCGCCACATGGCGCTACGTGTGGCGTGGCGTCACGCCGCGCTACGCGCGCCCGATGTGCATCGATCCGCGAGCCCCGCACGCGCTCACGGTCGCGAGTGCGCCGACCGCCTTCTCGTCCTACAAGGACGAAGGCGGCGCCAACGCGATGCTGTACCGGACGGAGGACGGGGGCGAGACATGGCGCTCGCTCTGCGACGCGGCACACTCACCCTCGGCGGCGAATTTCCACGGCCTGATCCCCGATCCGGTGGCTCCGGGCGGTGTGCTCGTCGGCACCGACACCGGCGAGATCTGGCGGGTGGGTAACACCGGCGACTGGACGCGGCTGGCGGCGGGACTCCCGTCGGTCCTGTCGATCTTGTCGCTCTCGTAACGCGAGTCTGATCGACCATTCCTCACAGGAGATGACGATGGGCACGGTGACCGGATCGGAAATCCTCGCGCGAGCGCTCAAGGCGCAGGGCATGGATACGCTGTTCTTCCTGATGGGCGGGCCGATGCTCGAGTGCGAGAGCGAGCTGGTACGGCTCGGCATCAAGATGATCGACACCCACCACGAGCAGGCCGCCGCGATGATGGCGCACGCGTGGACGCGCGTGGCGCGGAAGCCCGGCGTGTGCATGGCGGCGTCGGGGCCCGGCACGACCAACCTCCTCACCGGTGTGGCAAACGCGTTCATCGACGCCGCGCCGCTCGTCGCGATCGGCGGCTCGAGCCCGCGCGTGTCCTACGGCATGGAGGCGTTCCAGGAGATCGATCAGGTGTCGATATTCAAGCCCGCCACCAAGTGGGCCGAGCGCATCTACGACGCGCGCCGCATTCCCGAACTCGTGGAGACGGCGTTCCGCCAGGCGACGACCGGCCGGCCCGGTCCCGTCTATCTCGACTTGCCCGGCGACGTCCTGGGCGAGGCGGTCGACGAGAGCCGCGTGAGCTATCCGGGGCCGGCGCGCCCTGCCGGGCGCACGATGGGCGATCCCGCCGCCGTGAAGGAGGCCATAACGCTGCTCGCGAAGGCGGAGCGGCCGCTGATCCTCGGCGGCAGCGGGGTGTGGTGGTCGGACGCGGCCGCGGCGTTCCACGCGCTCGTGGAAGCGACCGGCGTGCCGTTCTACACGACGCCGCTCTCGCGCGGCAGCGTGCCCGAGGATCATCCGCTCTCGTACCTCAACGCACGGGCGAAGGCGTTCGGCGAAGCCGACGTTATCCTGGCCGTCGGCACGCGCTTCAACTACGTCGTCCAGTTCCTGCGGCCCCCGCGGTTCGCGAACGACCTCAAGGTGATCCAGGTCGACATCAACCCCGCCGAGCTCGGCCACAATCGCCCGGTCGACGTGCCGATCGCGGGCGACGCGCGCGCCGTGCTGGAGCAGCTCGTCGCCGAGGCCAAGGGGCGCGTCGACGCCGGCCGCTACAAGGCCTGGACGTCGAAGCTCCGCTCGATCGACGACGACAAGCAGCTCGAGATGAACAAGGCCATGGCCAACGATCAGGTGCCGATCCACCCGTTGCGCCTCTGCAAGGAGGTGAAGGACTTCCTGCGTCGCGACGCCATCCTGGTGGTGGACGGGCAGGAGATCTTGAACTTCGGCCGGCAGTCCATTCCGACCTTCGTGCCCGGCCATCGGCTGAATTCCGGGCCCTTCGGCACGATGGGCGTGGGTCTCCCCTTTGCGATCGGCGCCAAGGTGGCCGAGCCCACCACGCAAGTGCTCGTGCTCCACGGCGACGGATCGTACGGCATCAACGCGAACGAGATCGACACGGCCGTCCGCCACGACATCCCCATCATTGCCGTCATCAGCAACAACGGCGGCTGGACCGCCGACCCGCAGCAGAACAAGCCGGGCCGCAATCTCGGCTACATCCGTTACGACCGGATCGCGCAGACGGTGGGCGCCCACGGCGAGTACGTGGAAAAGCCCGACGAGATCCGCCCGGCGCTCGAGCGCGCGCTAGGGTCGGGCAAGCCGGCCGTCGTCAACGTCATCACCGACTTCAAGGCGCGCGCCACGACCGTGCGCTTCTCGGCGTACACGACATAGGAGCCCATCGCCAATGGCCAAGGCGCTCGACGGCATTCGCATCCTCGACCTGACGCAGTACGAGGCGGGCCCGAGCTGCACGGAACTGCTCGCCTGGCTCGGCGCCGAGGTCATCAAGATCGAGCCGCCCACGGGAGAGCCAGCACGCCGCGGGCTCTCCGAGCGGCCGGACCTCGACTCGCACTTCTTCGTGCTCCTGAACGCGAACAAAAAGGCGGTCACCCTCAACCTGAAGCATTCCCGCGGCCGCGAGATCTTCACCGAGCTGGTCAAGGGCGCGGACGTCGTGGTCGAAAACCTCGGGCCGGGCGCGATGGAGCGGCTCGGCTTCGGGTACGAGCAGCTGGCCAGGATCAACCCGCGGGTCATCGCGGCGTCCATCAAGGGCTTCGGCGCCGGCGGCCCGTACGAGGACTACAAGAGCTTCGAGTGGATCGCCCAGGCCATGGGCGGCGTCATGAGCATGACCGGCGCGCCCGATGGTCCTCCGACGCGGACGAGCGCGGGCCTCGGCGACACCGGGTCAGGCATTCACTGCGCGGTGGGGATTCTCGCCGCGATCATCCAGAGGCACGCCACCGGGCGCGGCCAGAAGATCGACGTGGCGCAGCAAGACGTCGTCGTGAACCTGCACCGCATTCACCTGCGCGAGTACTACCAGACCGGACAGGGCGGCGGGCGCGTCGGCAACCGGGCGAAGATCACCGCGCCCTCCAACCTCTACCGGTGCCGGCCCTTCGGGCCCAACGACTACGTCTATATCCACGTGGCCAACCAGGACATGTGGCGGGCGCTCACGCGGGCGATCGGCCGGCCCGAAGCGGGGGAGGAGCCGCGGTTCGCCGATCAGAAGAGTCGCGTGAGCGCGGGCGACGAGGTCGACGGCATGGTGGAGGCGTGGACCGAGAAGCACACCAAGCAGGAGGCCATGGAGAAGCTCGGCGCGGCGGGTGTCCCGTGCGGCGCCGTGCTCGACTCGGCCGAGGTGATCGCGAATCAGCACCTCATCGACCGCGGGATGATCGTCACGATCGAGCATCCCCACCGTGGGCGCATGCCTATCCCCGGCAATCCTGTGCGTCTATCGGACTCGCCCACGGAGGTCAGCCGCGCACCGCTTCTCGGCGAGCACAACGGAGAGGTATACGGGGCGGCGCTGGGTCTCGATGCGGCTGGCCTCGACACCCTCAAGAAGGACGGCGTGATCTGAGGCGCCGGAGGGGCCTCGACGGCCCCTCCGGCCTGCTCACTTGGCCCGCGCCGACCTTGCCGCGCGATCGAGCATGGCGCGCACGAGCTTGGCCACGGCGCTGCCCTGCGTGCGGTTGATCAGCCAGGCCGGGAGTGCCCCGCCCGGATCGCTGAACACCTCGTAGTGAAGCCGCGAGCCCAGGCCCCCGGGGCCGGGCTCGACCAGCCAGCGTCCACGGATCGCCGACACGCGCTGGTGGTTCCTGTCCGGGCCGGGGCCGGCGTCGTTCGCCGTGGCAAAGACGACCTCGTAGCGCTGGGTGGCCGGGTCCGCATGGCGCTCCAGCCGCACCGTGTAGTCGCGATCCTGGGCGAGCGGCACCGCGATCTGCTCGTAGGTCAACCGCTCGTTCCCCACCTCGAAGAGGACGTCGAGCCGCTTGAGGTAGGGCACGAACTGCGGATGCTCGCGCTGGCGCCAGATCGTCGCGAAGATCTCGGCCGGCGGCAGTGGACTCTCTGCCGTCGCGCGCATCTCGTAGAGCGACGACCCCTCCTGCTCCCGGCGCTCGACCAGTACCCCGTCCTTGTTGGCCACGCTCTGCCAGATGAGCGGCGGCAACGAGGCCGCCGGGACCGGCGTCAGCACGATCAGGATCGCCGTGATCACGCGCGCCGCCCACGGCATGGATCGGATGGCGCTCATCGAGGTCTCGCCGCGGTCACCGTCCGGCCCGTCGTGCGAAACACGTGGTCCCACATCGGCGAGCTGACTCCCCACCGCGCCTCGGGCGTCACGTGGTGATGCTGCATGTGCCAGCGCCGCAGGAAGCGCCCGATCCGTGTGCGCGGGTGAACGCGATGGACGGCGAGGTGGACGTAGTCATACGCGAGGTACCCCATCAGAAAGAAGGCGAAGAAGGGCTCGACGCTCGGGCTGCCGAGCAGCGCCCGGAACATCGCGAAGAACGCGGCGGACGCGACGATGGCCGGGACCGGCGGCATCACGAGCCGCATCGGATCGTCCGGGGACGCGTGGTGGATCCCATGCACGACGAACACCAGGCGCGCGCCGACAGTCGACCGCGCCCGATGATGGAACAGGAAGCGGTGGATCACGTATTCCGTGAGCGTCCACACCACGACGCCGGCGACCGCCAGCTCGACGAGGACCCCCGGCTCCATCCGGTGCACCACGACCGCCCGCCACAAGAGCCAGACGATCACGGGGGCCCACAGGAGGAGCGGCGTGATGGGGTGGACGCGGGAGAGACGCTCGAGCCAGTCGTTCTCGAAGAGCCGGACACTGCCCCCCCGGGTGTCCATGACCCGACTACTCTACAGTATTCGAGCGGGGGTGTTTCACAGTATCATCCACCAGACGTGTCCACACTCTTTCTCTCGGGCGGCACAGGATTCGTCGGAAGCCATGTCGCGCGCGAGTTCCTCGCCCGGGGCTGGCAGGTCCGCGCCCTCGTGCGGCGGCCGGATCGTCCGGGTCGGCTGCCGGCTGGCGCGGAGATCGTCCCGGGTGACCTGGACCTCCCCGGTGATCTTCGCCAGGCCCTCCGGGGTGCTGCGGCCATCGTCCATTGCGCCGGCGCCACGCGGGCGCTCGGTCTGGACGAGTTCCGCCGCGTCAACGTCGGCGGGACGGAGGCGGTCGCGCGCGCGGCAAGCGAGGCGTGCCCCGAGGCCATGTTCGTCCACGTCTCCTCGCAGGCGGCGGCCGGCCCGTCTCGCCGCGGCGCTCCCGTCCTCGAGAGCGACCCTCCCACCCCCGTCTCGTGGTACGGGCGCTCGAAGCTCGAGGGCGAACTGGCGGTGGCCAATCACTATCGGGGGCCGTGGTGCGTGGTGCGCCCATCGGTGGTCTACGGCGCCGGTGATCCCGGTCTGCTCTCGATGTTCGCCATCGTGGCGCGAGGGGTGGCGCCGATCGTCGGCGGAGGACGGCGGCGCGTGCAATTGCTGGCCGCGCCGGACCTCGCGCGGATGCTCTACGCGGTGGCCGAGCGTCCCGACCTCCATGGTCGGCGGGTCTTCGCCGCCGGCGACATCGTGAGCATCGGGGACCTCGTGCGGGAGGTCGCGGCGCTTCGGACCCCGCGAGCGCGCACCGTCGCGGTCCCCGGCCCCGTCGTGCGAATCCTCGGGCTGCTCGCCTCGTTCCGCGGGGCGCTCACCGGAACCGCCTCTGCGTTCAACCGCGACAAGGTCCGAGACATGCTCCAGGCCGACTGGCTCTGCGACAGCGCCCGGCTCTTCTCCGATCTCGGCGTCGCGCCGGCCATCGGGTGGCGACGGGGTATCCGCGACACCTGCCGCTGGTACGTGCGCGAGCGCTGGCTCCCATCCGGACACTTCGCCCACACATGACGCCCCAGCGCGCGGCCATCCCTGACGACCCGACCGCGCTGCCCGGCGAGGCGATGTCGTCGGCCCCCCCGGTGTTCGACAAGTGCCGCGTGGTGGCCGATCGGCTCGACGCCGCGCGGAGCGCCGAGATCTATTGCTACTACCGCGCCCTCGAGTCCGCGCAGGAGCCCGAGGTGGTCCTGGGCGGCCGCACGCTCGTCATGCTCGGATCGAACAACTACCTCGGCCTCACCAACCACCCGCAGGTGAAGGAGGCCGCGGTCGAGGCGGTGCGCCGCTTCGGGACCGGGTGTGCGGGCAGCCGCCTGCTGAACGGCACGCTCGCGCTGCACGAGGCGCTGGAGGCCAAGCTCGCGCGGTTCGTGGGCAAGCCGTCGGCCGTCACGTTCTCGACGGGCTTTCAGGTGAACCTCGGCACCATCTCCTGCCTGCTCGATCGCGGCGACGCCGTGTATCTCGACAAGCAGAACCACGCCTGTATCATCGACGGCGCGCGCCTGTCCTTCGCCCGGATGCGCAAGTTCGCGCACAACGATGTGGACGAGCTGCGGCGGCTCCTCGCGGCGGACCGGGCCCCCCGCGGCAGGTTGATCGTCGTGGACGGCGTGTTCTCGATGGAGGGCGACATCGCGCCGCTGCCCGCGATCGTCGAGGTGGCGCGCGAGTTCCAGGCGGCGACCATGGTCGACGACGCGCACGGTCTCGGCGTGCTCGGCCCCCGGGGCCGGGGCACGGCGGAGCACTTCGGGCTCGAGGACGACGTGCACCTGATCATGGGCACGTTCTCGAAGTCGCTGGCCTCGATCGGCGGCTTCATTGCCGGCGACCGCGAGGTCATCGACCACATCCGGCACACGGCACGCAGCCTGATCTTCTCGGCCGCGCTCGCGCCAGGCGCGGCGGCGGCGGCTGGCGCGGCCGTCGACATCGTCGAGGCCGAGCCCGAGCGCCGCGAGCAGCTCTGGCGCAACGCGACGTTCTTGAGGCAGGGTCTCTCCAGCCTCGGGTTCTGCACCGGCGAGTCCCGGACACCCGTCATCCCGATCATCGTCGGCGACGACGATGTCGCGTTCGCCATGACGCGACGGCTCGACGACGAGGGCGTCTTCGTCAATCCGGTGATCTCTCCCGCCACGCCTCCTGGCCGCGCGCTCCTGCGCACGAGCTGCATGGCCACACACACCGAGGCCCAACTCTCGCGCGCCCTCGACGCCTGCGCACGGGTGGGCCGGGAGTTCGGCCTCATCGCGTAGACGGATGGACCGCGACGTCAGCCTCGTCGCGCTCGCGCGCGATCGGGCCGGGCTTCGCCGATTCCTCCGCGTCCCGCGCGCCATCTACCGCGACGACCCGCACTGGGTGGCGCCGCTCTCGAGCGACGTCCGCCAGGTGCTGGGTCCCGGAAACCCGTTCTGGGCCCACGCGCGTCTCGCCCTCTGGGTCGCCGTCCGCGATGGCCGCGACGTCGGGCGCGTCGCCGGCATCGTGGACGAGCATCACAACGCGCGCCACGCGGAGACCACCGCCTTCTTCGGGTTCTTCGAGTCCGTGGACGACGAGGCCGTGAGCCGCCGGCTGCTCGACGGCGTCCGCGCCTGGGCCCGCGACCTCGGGATGACACGGTGTCTCGGTCCCATGAATCCGTCCATCAACGAGGAGTGCGGCCTGCTCGTGGCGGGCTTCGACTCGCCGCCCGTCGTCATGATGACGTACAACCCCGCGTACTACGCGGGGTTGCTCGCGCAGGCCGGCTTCAAGCGGTGCAAGGACCTCCTCGCCTACGGGGTCGACCTCGACGATGGACAGATGGCCCGGCTCGAGCGCCTGAGCGCCCGGGCGCTTCGCGTGAGCGGCGTCGCCATCCGCCCTGTCGACAAGCGCGCGCTCGAGCGAGACCTCACCCTCGTCCAGGAGGTGTACAACGCCGCCTGGGAAGACAACTGGGGGCACGTCCCGATGACCGCGGACGAGATCGCGTTCATGGCGAGGAGGCTCCTGCCCGTGCTCGACGAGCGCTTCGTCCTCCTGGCCGAGGCAAAGGGGGAGCCCGCGGCATTCATCCTGGCGCTGCCCGACGTCAACGAGGCGCTGGGCCGTCTCCGGGGAAGCCTGCTGAGCCCGCGGCTCGTGCTCGCGTTGCCCTATCTCCTCGGGTGGAAGCATCCGCGCGGCGCGCGCGTGGTGGCGATGGGCATCAAGCGCCCCTACCGGCAGCGGGGAATCGACGCGGCGCTGATCGCGCCGTGTCTGCGCGCCATGCTCGACAGCGGCTATCGGCGCTGCGAGCTCTCGTGGATCCTCGAGGACAATCCGCTGATGCAGGCGATGGGCAAGCTGTTCGGCGGCGCCGCGTACAAGCGCTACGCGCTCTGGGAAGGCGGCGTCTGATCGGCCGCGCCGTGCCCGGTCCCCCTCGCTCTGGTATCATGCCGCTCCATCAGGAGGCGTCGACATGAAATTCGGGATCTTCTACGAGCATCAGCTCCCGCGACCGTGGGCCGAGGGCAGCGAGCTCCAGTTGTTCCAGGACGCGCTCGCCCAGGTGGAGCTGGCGGATCGCCTCGGCATCGACCACGCGTGGGAGGTCGAGCATCACTTCCTCGAGGAGTATTCGCACTCCTCGGCCCCCGAGGTCTTCCTGGCCGCCGCCTCGCAGCGAACCAAGCGCATCCGACTGGGGCACGGCATCGTGCTGATGCCGCCCGGCTACAATCACCCCGCCCGCGTGGCCGAGCGCATCGCGACGCTCGACCTCGTCTCGGCAGGCCGCGTCGACTTCGGCACGGGCGAGTCCGCCTCGCGTGCCGAGCTGGAGGGCTTCGGCGTCGATCCCGACGAGCGGCGCGCGATGTGGCGCGAGACCGTCGAGCAGGTCGCGAACATGATGGCGATGGACCCCTACCCGGGATTCGCCGGCAAGTACTTCTCGATGCCGGCGCGCAACGTCCTGCCCAAGCCGGTGCAGAAGCCGCACCCGCCGCTCTGGGTGGCGTGCTCGAATCGCCACACGATCCACCTCGCGGCGCAGCTCGGCATCGGGGCACTCACCTTCGCCTTCATCGATCCCGCCGAGGCGCGCCACTGGGTCGCCGACTACTACGAGACGTTCAAGCGCGAGTGCGTGCCCATCGGCCACGCTGTCAACCCGAACATCGCCATGGTCACCGGCTTCTCGTGCCACGCCGACGCCGCCGAGGCGCAGCGCCGCGGCGCCGACGGCTTCCGCTTCTTCCAGTTCGCGCTGGGGCATCACTACGCCTTCGGGACGCACACGCCGGGGCGCACGAACATCTGGAACAAGTACGTGGCGGTGCGCGACGCGCTCGGCATGGAGATCATGGGCGGCGGCACGGGATGCATCGGCACGCCCGACGAGCTGCGACAGACGCTCCGAACGTTCCAGGACGCCGGCGTCGATCAGACGATCTTCATCCAGCAGGGCGGCCGGAATCGCCACGAGCACATCTGCGAGTCGCTCGAGCTGTTCGCGGTCGCGGTCATGCCGGAGTTCCTCGAGCGCGAGGCCGAGCGGCAGGCCCGCAAGATGGAGGAGCTCGGCCCGTCCATCGAAGCGGCGTTCGCCCGCAAGACCTACCTCCAGCCGCTTCGCGACGACGAGATCCCGAGCTACCCGGCGTACGGGCTCACCGTGGCCGAGCCGGATCCAGCCACGCTGCCCGAGGCCAATCGGCGACGCCGCGAGGTCTTTCAGCGCATGCGCCGGATCATGGAGGAGACGACCTGAGCGCGGTCCTCGTCACCGGAGCCCAGCAGGGCATCGGCCGGGCGATGGCCGTCGCGTTCGCGCGTGCGGGCGCCGACGTCGCGGTGAACTTCCTCGACGATCGCGCCGCCGCCGAGCGCGTGGCCGGCGAGGTGCGCGCCCTCGGCGGGAAGGCCGTCACGATCCAGGGTGATGTGGCCCGCGTGGACGAGGCGCACGCCATGGTCGAGCTCGCCGCGCGCGAGCTGGGCGGCCTCGACGTGCTCGTCAACAACGCCGGCGTCTACCCGCGGGTGCCGTTCCTCGAGATGCGGGAGCGCGACTGGGACTACGTGATCGACGTGAATCTGAAGGGCACCTTCTTCTGCGCCCAGGCGGCGGCGCGGGCGATGATCGCGGCCGCGCGCCGGGGCTCGATCATCAACCTCGGCTCCCAGGCGATCCGCGGCGCCGTGCGCGGCACGCACTACACGGCGTCGAAGGGGGGCGTCGTGGCGCTCACGCGCGCCATGGCGCTCGAGCTTGCGCCGCACGGGATTCGCGTCAACGCCATCGCGCCCGGTCTCACCGACACCGCCCAGCCGCGGTACGGCTCCTCCGAGGAGGAGATCGCGGCCATGTCAGCGGCCGTCCCGCTCGGGCGCATGGCCGTGCCCGAGGACATCGCGGACGTGGCCGTGTTCCTCGCCTCCGACCAGGCCCGTCACATCACGGGGCAAACGATCCACGTCAACGGCGGGCAGTTCATGCCATGAAACGCTCGGAGGGGGCCTTGACGGCCCCCTCCGATGCCTCCCCCAGGACGGCGGCGCTGCGGAACAGTTCTTCGCGCGTTTCCTGGGAAGCAACCTTCCTGAACGATGCGCGCAATGGAGGAACTCATGGACCGGCGATTCGACGGCAAGGTTGCGGTGATCACTGGCGGTGCTGGCGGCATCGGGCGAGCGACGGGAGTCCGTCTCGCTGGTGAGGGCGCGCGCATCGTCGCCGTCGACGTGTCGAAGGCTGGCCTCTCGGACACCGTGGCGGCTGTTCAAAAGGTTGGGGGCGAGGCGATGGCGGTCGAGGCCGACGTGACCCGAGATGCCGATGTCTCGCGCTACGTCGCCGCGGCCCGCGAGCGCTTCGGGCGGGTCGACGCGTTCTTCAACAACGCCGGGATCCTGGGGGAGACGAAGTCCATCATCGACTACCCGGAAGACGTCTTCGACCGCGTGATCGCGGTCAACCTGAAGGGGGTGTGGCTCGGCCTCAAGCACGTGGGCGCCGCCATGCGGGCGCAGGGAGGCGGCGCCATCGTCAACACGGCTTCGATCGCCGGTCTCACCGGCACGCCGAGTCTGGTCGCCTACACGGCGAGCAAGCACGCGGTGGTCGGGATGACTCGCACCGCGGCCATGGAGTTCTCGCGGCACGGGATCCGCGTCAACGCGATCTGCCCGGGACCGATCGAGACGGCCATGACAGAGGAGATGCACGGTCGCCTGAGCCCGCGCGACGCGGCGGCCCCTCGTCAGAAAGTGACCGCCACGATCCCGATGCGCCGCTACGGCACGCCGGACGAGGTGGCGGCGCTCGTCGCCTTTCTCCTGAGCCCCGAGTCGAGCTACGTGAACGGCGGCCTCTACACGGTCGACGGCGCCGCCATGGCCTGAGTCGCTGGCTCGTGATCCTGAACCGGGTGGATCGGATCACCGAAGCCCCGAGCGACGAAGCCCCGAGCGACGCCTGCTCCGCTCACCGGCCGTGGGCGATGTAGGGTCGGTGACCGGCCAGCGTCGCGCCTTCGCGTGGACGCTGTGCCTCACCTATT
>Ga0187894_10004064_pt1 | contig 15948 bp, 15 predicted proteins | sample GBC1701081metaG_FD_136650 | JGI IMG/M metagenome (GOLD analysis project Ga0187894, IMG submission 136650) | White microbial mat communities from a lava cave in the Kipuka Kanohina Cave System on the Island of Hawaii, USA - GBC170108-1 metaG ... | reverse complement strand
TCCGCGGCGCGGAGCCGGTCGGCGATTGCGCCGCGGCGGATGTGCCAATGGCGCAATGGAGCGCCGCGACGGAGAGGATCATCCGCCAACGCCGCCCCGTCGATGTCGCGCCAACACCCGCCATCATGCTGCTCATGGCCTCTTGCGGGGACCCTTCGCTCTCTTCCGGTCGCGGTTCTGATCAGACGATGCTCCCTCGCCGTCGCGGTTCAGATCGGATCAGTGCGTCATGCCGCCGCGTCGATGCTGCGACCTCGTCGCTCCACGGTCGGACCGCGCGGTTGTCGGCGCGCCGCAGCCGTCGCAGCCTGCACGTCGGCCGCCGCCGCAACGCTCTGAGCCGCCGCCCGGCCGGGTGAGAAGGCCGCGGAAGCTGATTTCATGAATTCCGAGAATTGCGATGAGAAGGAGTCATGCCGCGTCTGCGCCGCGGCGGCCACCAGCTCGACCACTTCCAGCGAGTCGGTGACGTGGGCGAGCGTGCTGATCCGATCGGGGCCGACGCCGAGCACCAGCACGCTGTGACCGAGCCGCACCAGCGTGACCGACTGTTTGGACGAAAGCGGCAGGCGCGTCAGGACTTCCAGGCTGCGGTCGCCCATCGCCAGCGGCGTTCGCCGAGCGCGGCGGCGAAGGAGCCAGGCCGTGACGCCGAGACCGGCGATCAGGAGGCCGGGCAGCAGCCATTCGCGGATCGAAACGGGCGAGGCAAGGCGATTCGGATCGGGGCGGCCAGGTTCGCCTGCACCGCTGCGCGCGGCGCGCGGACGGCGCGTGATGGGCCGATTCTCACCGGCGGGCGCGGCAACATGGCCGGAAGAGTCCGCGCCGGATACCTCGGCCGCGCTGTTCGGCCCGGGCAGCGTGCGCGACGCGTCGGCGACGGATTCCGGTTCGGTTTGAGCGAACAGGAGGCTGGGCCGCGCGGCCAGACCGGCGCATGCCGCGAACGCGAGCAAAATGGCGCGCGCGTCGCGACATGAGCAAGTTGCGGGATGCAGCCTCCGTGCCGCGCTCCCGCGGGCGATCATCATCCACCGGCTCCGCCGGTGTTCAGCTCTCATGGACGCTACCCCTCCACCAACTCCTCGGACGGCGTGATGATCTCGCTGATCCGCACGCAGAAGTCGTCGTTGAGCACCAGAACCTCGCCGCGCGCGACCAGCCGCTCGTTAACGAAGATCTCCACCGGGTCGCCCGCCAGCTTGTCCAGTTCCACCACCGCCCCGGGGCCGAGCTGAAGCACGTCATCCACGCGCATGTGCGTGCGGCCCAGCTCAACTTTCACATCCAGCGCGACGTCGTTGATCAGATCGATCGCGGCTTCGCTCGTCTCGCCGCCCGCGTCCGGGTCGGTTTCGAGCGTCGGTGCGACGAAATCCTCGATCGGGCCGGTCGGGATCGCGGGCGTGTCGGTCGAACCGCCCACGACATGACTGGATGCGGCGCTCCTTCCCTCGGCACCGGCCAGGCCGGTCGCGGAAAGCACGGCGTCGACATCCTGCGGCGCGGCGGCGTTCGGTGTTGCGGCAACCGCGGGCCCGGCAGCCGCGGGAGCGGCGGCGGTCGCCTCGGAAGTTGCGGCGGGCGGCTCGGGCGCGGTGGCCTGCGTCACCACGGAATCGGGCAGCGGCGCGGTCTCCGCGGCGGCAGTCTCTGGCGCGGGATTGGTTGTCGCATCGTCAGTTTTGGCAGCCTTCCGTGGCATCGCGGGGCCTCCATGCCCATGTGCGGGTCAGAACCCGGTCGGATAGGGAGTGCACTCGGGGATCAGCACTTCGTGAATCGTGAGCTTTTCACCGAGGATGCGTTCCAGTTCGAATTTGATCTGGCGTCTCATGGTCGCCAGTCCGTCTTCCTGCAGATGCTGCGGCTCGGCGGCCCTCACGATGCTCGCCAGGCGGTCCTTGATCGTGCGATCCTGCTCATGCACGACCTTCGCGAGCATGTCAGACTCGGATGAGCCCGCGCCCTCCGCTTTCTCGCCGTGGCCCCCCTCTTCTCCGTTGCCTTCGGCCTTGGCTTCATGGCTGTCGTGTCCCTCATGCCCTTCGGGGGCCGAAGCCCGGATCGCGACTTCAAGCGACCATAGAATGAGGCGACCTTCCTTGACGTTGGGAGCGCGGATCTTGCAGACCTCGATCTCGTGCAGCGGGCGCTCCTTGACCTCCTCGACCTTGATCGTTTCGGCCGCACTGGGAGCGGGTCCACTGCCGAGGAACTTCATGGCGGCGAAGACGCCCACGCCTTCGATGGCCATGATTCCACCCACGAGGATCGCCAGCTTCTTGCGGCCGGCGGAAGCCGGCGCGGCCGGAGCTTCGGCGGCAGGGGCTTCCTTAGAGGGCGGGGTGTCGTTGGCCATGAAAGCAGATTCCTTCGTTTCGGCGGAGCAGCGTCATCGCCTCTATCGGCGAAAAACGGGGGCGGGGGCGAACACTGCGCGGCAGGCGCAAGTTCTGCCGAAATCGCGGGTTCCGATAAGCTCGCGGCGATCAGGACTGGCGGCGAACGGCGGCGCGGAAGGAACTATCGACGCACCGGAAAGATGGGCAGCCGGCCGTCTCGCGCCAGCTCAATGGCGCGCGGCAGCAACTCACATTCGACGGTGAAGACGCGCTCCGCCAGCGACTCCGGCGAGTCCTCCGGCTGAACCGGGCAGGTACGCTGAAGCACGATCTGGCCGTGATCATACTGATCATCCACGAGGTGAACCGTCGCCCCGGTGAGGGCGCGTCCCGCCGCGAGCACGGCCGAATGGACATTGCGTCCGTAATAGCCCCTGCCGCCGAATTCCGGCAACAGCGCGGGATGGATGTTGATGACGCGACCTTCCCAGGACGGACCCGGCCGCCAGTAGCAGAGCCAGCCGCCCTGCACGAGCAGACGAACGCCGTGCCGTTCGGCGACGACGCGAATCGCCAGGCTGAAGGAATCGACATCGGCCGAGTCGCCGGGGCGCACCACTTCGATCGGAATCCCGGCCTTGCGGGCGCGGTCAATGGCCGCGATACCGTCGCGCGAGGCGATGACCACGGCCACGCGCACCCCCGCGAGTCGCCCGTTCGCGATGCGGTCGATCAAATTCTGGAGCGAGGTCCCGCCGCCGGAGACCATGACCCCGATGGAAAATTGAGTCTGCGGCGGTGCGCCAGCGGTCATTGGAGCGAAATCCCCCCTGCTAGATCGAAATCACCTTCTCGCAGGTCCGCATCAGTTTCACAATGTCCTCCATACTGGAGGGAGGCGGAAAAAGCAGCCGGTCGGCCAGGCCGAAGTGTTCCACACAGGTCTGGCAGGCCAGCAGATCGATCCCCCGGTCGTGGAGCTGGGTCAGTTCGGCGGCCACGGGAGACTCCCGGCCCGCCAGCAGCACGCCGGAATTGTAGAAGGCGATCGCCTCCAGGTCCGAAATGGCGATGACCTTCCGCAGGAAGTTGGCGAGAATCCTGCGTCCGAGATCCCGGTCGCCCTCGCCCATCTGGTCGCGATTGAAGGTGACGAGCGTCGCCATGCGGGCATTGCTCCCAGGGGCGGGCGAACCCGCGGCTATCCAGAGGCGGCGGAAATTTGTAGCATAATTCGTATGAGTGTGGAAACCCATCAGTTCGATATTGCGTCAGAGGGCGATTCGCAGGTCGTCGACCTGACGAAGCCGGTGATCGATGCCCTGGGCAAAGGCCGCATCCGCGACGGGATCGTGCTGGTCTTCGTTCCGGGCTCGACCTCCTGCATCACGACGACCGAATTCGAGCCGGGGCTGGCGAACCACGATCTGCGTGCCTGCTTCGAACGGCTCGTGCCGCAGTTCGGCGTGAAATACATGCACGCCGACACCTGGCACGACGACAACGCCCACGCGCATGTGCGGGCCTCGCTGATCGGGCAGAGCGTCGAGGTGCCGCTGATCAAGGGGCGGCTGCCGCTCGGCGAGTATCAGCAGATCGTGCTGATCGACTTCGATACGCGGCCCCGCAGCCGGCGGATCACGGTGCAGGTGGTCGGCGACTGACGGCGCGGCGGCGACAGGGCGCTTCCTTCGGGCCGGAGTTCAATCGAAACGACGGGAGCAGGTGATGCGATTGCTGGTCGTCGAGGACAATCGGAAGCTGGCGGACTACATCCGCCAGGGAATGACCGAGCAGGGATACAGCGTCGACGTGTGCGGCACCGGGGGCGAGGGGGAGCACATGGCCGCGACCACTCCCTACGACGCGGTGATTCTCGACCTGATGCTGCCGGACCAGGATGGGGTGCAGGTCTGCCGCAACCTGCGGCGGCGGCAGGTGGGCACGCCGATCCTGATGCTGACGGCGCTCTCCTCCACATCGGACAAGGTGACGGGGCTGGAATCCGGCGCGGACGATTATCTCGCGAAGCCGTTCGAGTTCGACGAGCTGGTGGCCCGCGTGCGGGCGCTGCTGCGGCGCGGCCGCGCGGCGGAAGCGGCCGTACTGCGGTTCGAAGATCTGGAGATGGACCTGGTCAAGCGGCAGGTGATCCGGGCCGGGCAGCGCATCAAGCTGACCGCCCGTGAATTTTCGCTGCTCGAGTATTTCATGCGCAATATCGGCCGCGTGCTGACGCGCACGGCGATCGGCGAACACGTCTGGGACATGAATTTCGACAGCGACAGCAACGTGATCGACGTGTATGTCTCCACCCTTCGCCGCAAAATCGAGAAGGGCTTCCCCAAGCGGCTGATCTACACGGTGATCGGCGCTGGGTACGTCATGAACGACCGGCCCCCCAACGAATGACGGCGCCGGCGCGGTGAATGTGGGATGCTGCAACTTCCTCGTACGCTGCGATTCCGGCTGATCCTGCTTTACGTCGCGAGCTTCGCGCTGCTGCAGATGACGCTGGCGTTCATGGCCCTCAGCCTGCGCCGCAGCGACCTGATGGACCGCGTGGACACGCGGCTGGTGGAGCGGGCGCGCACCGTGCTGGATCTCTACCACGCCGGGCCGCCGGGCGCGGGGCAGCTGGATGACATCCTGGGCGAGCCGGTCGTCGACGAAACGGTCCTCATCGAACGAACCTACGCCCAGCTCCGCGACGAAAACCTCAACATCGGTGAGCGTTCCGACAATCTCGAAGGACTGTCGCTACCCTGGCCCTCCGCGCCGCCATCGAGCACCGGAAGCTGGCCCTGGACGATCGAGACCATTCCGGCTCGCAGTGTCTCGGAGACGTTTCTGCCGAATCAGAAGCTGCGGATCGTGACGATGCGCCGGCCGCAGTCCGGCATTTCACCGCAATACGCGCAGGTTGCAGCCAGCCTGGCGGGCGTGCAGCGTCGCGTCGACAGCCTCATGCGGATCTTTCTGACGCTGATACCCGGCGCGCTGGTGGCGGCCGGTGCGATTTCGTGGTGGCTGGTGCAGCGGTCGCTCTCGCCGATCGGTCGCATCGCCCGCGAGGCGCGCGAACTGACCGCGGCCCATCTCGATCGGCGCATCGCCATGCCGCGCGGCAAGGACGAGGTCGCCGAGATGGTCGAGACGATCAATGAAATGCTCGAGCGGCTCGAGTCCGCGTTTCGCGCGCAGGAGCGTTTCATCGCCAACGCGGCGCATGAACTCAAGACGCCGCTCTCGGTCCTGCTGGCGCAGACGCAGGTGCTGACGCAGCGGCCGCGGGACGTGGCGGAGTATCAGCAATTCGCGGTCGGGGTGACCGACGAAGCGCGCCGGCTGGCCCAGATCACCGACAGCCTGCTGATGCTCGCGCGGGCGGACGCGGGGCTGCCGCTGCCGCGGCTCTCGTCGATCTCGATCAATGAAGTGGTGGCCGACTCCGTGCAGCGCTGCCATCCCGAATCAGTGCAGCGCCGCGTGCGCGTCGTCACGAAGTTGCTCGTGCCTCAGCCGGATCGACAGGAGCCGACGGTGCTGGGGGATCCCGAACTGCTGCGAACCATGCTCTCCAACCTGCTGCGCAACGCGCTGCGCCACTCCCCCACCGGCGAGCCGGTCGGGATCGACTTGCGGCAGCAAGGCGCATCGATCATGGTCGCGGTGCGCGATCATGGCCCGGGAATCCCGCCTCAGTTCGCGGACCAGCTCTTCGAGCGATTCTTCCAGTTGAAGCGTGATGGGACGGAAACCGGCGGAACCGGATTGGGACTCGCGATCGCTCGCGGCATCGCACGGCTGCATCACGGCGACATCCGGGTCCGAAACATCACCGGAGCGGGATGTGAATTTACGGTCGAACTGCCGATGGAAGCGGAACACGCGTCTTTTGCGGAAACCCCGCAGCCACAATAGGGTAGAGTCCCCCATTCGCGCCTCTTTTGTGCAATTCAGCACAAAATTTACCACCGACTAAATATTCCTTAATTCTCTCCTAAGCGACACCTCATTCCGATTTCAGTCTGCCCTCAGCCCGGCGGGGAAGAATGAGCATTGGGGAAGTTCACGTCACAGCGGATTCAACTTCTGCATGACTCATCCACCGCCGGGTTCGTCGGATGGGAAGGCAGGATCGAACAGCGGGCCCATGGGGCCAGGTGCGGAGAAAAGCAGTATGGCTCCCAGACATTCACCGGCGGTACTCGCGGCCGACTCAATCGGCACGGAAGACCGTGCCGTCTTCGCCGTCAATAGGTCGGCGCCACACAAGTCGACGCTCTCCGACGGCCTGCCGCTCGAAACAATCGCCTGCCCGCAGTGCGGCGGAAAGTCCTTTTCGAAAATCGTGCAGCGCGTGGACGGATTGGACATCGTGGGGTGCGACACGTGCGAACTTGCTTATCTGAATCCGCGACCGGTGCGCGAGGCGATCGACAAGCTCTATGACGTGGGCTACTACAGCGCGGCGTCCAGCACGGGCGTCGGCTATTCGCTGTACGCAACCGAACCGACGACCATTCGAATCTACCCCCCTTTCGGGTGGGACTTCCTCAAGGCCAACATCAACCTCGCCGGCACGCGCACGCTGGACATCGGCTGCGCCTTCGGCCGCATGGTTTATTGGATGCGCAAGTCCGGCGCCCGCGCGACGGGTATCGACCTGAATCCGGAAGGCGTCGGCGTGGGGCGCCATTCGCTGCGGCTCGACCTGCGCGTCACATCGCTCGAAGCGCTAGATGAACCGCGCGAATCGTTCGATGTCATCACCATGATGGACCTGATCGAGCACATCGCCGATCTTGACTCTTTCATGAAAAACGTGGACCGACTGCTGAAACCGGGCGGCGTCGTGCTGGTGCAGACGCCCAATTTCGGCACGTTCCACACCTACGCCGAGAAGAGCGCCCAGATCTACGTCTCGCTCGAACATCTGCTCTATTTCGAGCAGCGCACCATGGATCGGCTCTTCGCGCGGTACGGCATGCAGCCGGCCACGCGGACGCGCGTGCTCTGCACCGCCCCGGCGGACGTGGATGGATTTCTGAAGGCGACCCGCGCCAGCGACGATTCGTCGCTGCGCCGCGCGCTGCGCGCGATGCCGGGAGCGCTCATGTTGCGGACCCTGCGGGCACGGATTCATCCCTACCGGGCGCGATTCCCGGAAGATGAGACGCAGCGACTGGGCAACGTGCTTCTCGGTCTCTATCGCAAACTCTAACGGCCGAAGGGCCGGTCTGAATCATCCGCCGTTGGTATGCGCCGCCGTCCGAAACACACGGCCATACCGACGGCGGAGTTGTTTTATGCCCCCGTCGCGTCACTCGTTCATCAGCGATTCGTGCGGTTCCGGCAGCCAGAAGCAGGCCATCGAACCGATCAGATAGACGGCGAATCCGACCAGCGCGGCCGCATGGGCAAACTGCGTCGGTACGCTGCCGCCCGGCATGTGCGGAACCAGTTGCGTCGTGATCAGCGCCGCCGACGTGCCGATCATCCGCCCGCCGATGTTGGCGGCGAAGCCCTCGCCGGTGCCGCGCAGATGGATCGGATAGACGCGCGGCAGGTAGTTTCCCCAAAAGCTGAACTGCGCCACCGTCAGCAGGCCGGCGACGAACATGCCATATTTGAGCTGCTCCAGACTTGTCGTCGCGGGAAAGAGGAATATCAGCGGGATCAGCACCAATCCCGGCCACTGGAACACCCGCAGCAGCCGGCGGCGGCTGACGATCCGCACGGCCAGCACGGCCAGCAGGCAGCGCCCGACCAAACCGCCGATCTCCTGAATCTTGTTGGTGTCTGCGGCGACTTTCTGTTCGATCTTCCTGGCGTCCGGGGGCTTCAAGCCGGCCGTTTGTGCCTTCACTTCCTTCAACCCGGGCACCATCTGGGGCATATGCTGAATCGCGCCAAACGCCGCCCCATAGCTGCACGCGAACATCAGCGTCGTCACAACCGTGGTGCGGCGGTAGGCCGGAGCGAAGAGTTCCGCGATGCTCGGCCGCCGGAGCGTGCCGGATTCGGATTTGATCTTCCAGGCCGGGGATTCGGGCAGGAAGGGGCGAATCAGGATCAACGGGATCGCCGGAATCACGCCCGAGATGAGGGTATATCGCCAGGCTTCGTGGCCGCCGGCGATCGCGGGCAGATGTTTGCCATATTCGACGGCCAGCCCGTTCGCCGTCGCCACCAGCAGACCGCCGATCGACGAAAAAGCCTGCGTGTAGCCCAGCACGCGCTCGCGCTGCCCCGGATGCGGGAACAACTCGGCCAGCCATGCGACCGCGGCGACGAACTCGACGCAGACACCGACGAAGGTGGTGCAACGCAGCACCAGCAGCATCTGAATGCTCGTGCTGAAGCCTGCCCCGCAGGCGGAGAAGGCGTACAGCAGAATCGACCAGACCAGGACGCGCCGCCGTCCGAATCGATCCGTCAGGTATCCGCCGATCAGTCCGAAGAAGCCGCCGCAGAGCGCCGGAATGTAGAAGAGCATGCTGAGCCAGTTCTGAAACTCCGGCGTGCCGGGCTTGGCGCCGACCAGTTGTTCCAGCGCCGGCCGCACGATCAGCGGCAGCATCAGCAGTTCGTAGATATCGAAGGCGAACCCCAGCGCGGCGACGGCGCAAATGGTCCATTGGACGGGCGTCAGGCGCGGGGCGGGTTCGGTCGAGGCCATCGTCATGTAGGTCTCCCGGCGGCTCAGGCTCGGCGGCGGGCATCATAAGCGGCGGATGAGTTGAAGGGCGGCGATGGCGGCCGGAGAATCGCACGGATGACCTGCCATGTCAGCCATCTTGAAGCGGCGATCGACGGCACGCGGCTTCCGGCCGGGCAGATCGTCACGGTGCATGAGGGGCGGCCTATCTGGGTGCGGTATGACCTGGAGGCGATCCGCCGTCGCGTCGATCGGAACGCGATCCAATCGCGCGAGGCGACCCTGTGGCGATATTCGGAACTCCTGCCGCTGCCCGACGAATCCTGTCGCGTCAGCCTGGGCGAGGTTGTGACGCCGCGGATCGCAATGCCACGACTGGGGGAACGGCTCGGCGTGCCGAACCTCTTCATCAAGGATGAGTCGCGACTGCCGACGGGATCCTTCAAGTCGCGCGGCATGGCGATGGCGATTTCAATGGCGCGCCACTTCGGCGTGAGCCACGTCGCGCTCCCCTCGGCGGGCAACGCCGGCGGCGCGGCGGCGGCCTATGCGGCCCGCGCCGGCATCGGGACGACGGTCATGATGCCGCGGGACACACCGGCGGCCAACGTGGATGAGTGCCGCGCGGCGGGCGCCGAGGTGCGGATGATCGACGGCCTGATCGACGACTGCGGCAAGCTCGTGGCTGCTGAATGCGTGGAGAAGAACTGGTTCAACCTGGCGACGCTGCGGGAGCCCTATCGAATCGAGGGCAAGAAGACGATGGGGCTCGAGATCGCTGAGCAGTTCGACTGGCGGCCGCCGGAGGTGATTCTCTACCCGACCGGCGGCGGAACGGGGCTGATCGGGATCTGGAAAGCGATGCAGGAGTTGACCGCGCTGGGCTGGCTGGAGACGAAGGGGATGCCCCGCATGATCGCATGCCAGAGCAGCGGCTGCGCGCCGGTGGTGCGGGCGTTTGAGGCGGGCGAGCGATTCTCGAAACGCTGGGAAAATGCGGCAACGATCGCTTCCGGCCTGCGCGTGCCGGCGGTGCTGGGGGATTTCATGATTCTGGATGCGGTGCGCGAGAGCGGCGGCATCGCGCTGGCGATGGCGGATTCGGGAATCGCGGAGTGGACGGCGCTGGCGGCGGCGAGCGAAGGGCTGATGCTCTGCCCGGAGACGGCGATCTGCGTCGGAGCGCTGATCGAACTGCGGCGGCGCGGGTTGGTGCAGCCGGAGGAACGGGTGCTCCTGATCAACACGGCCGCGGCGTCAAAATATCCGCCGCTGTTTGCAGAGTGATCGACGCGTGTGGCAGGACCGCCTTTGAGGCGGCCATGTACTTCTCCCTCTCCCGGTAGGAGACTGAGGGTGACCGATAAGGGAGCCCGAAGGGGGTGAGGGCTACCTGTTTCGTTCTGGATTCCCGCTTTACGCGGGAATGACGGAAAGGCGGGCGGGACGCCGATGAGAATCCCTGGCGTGCGGCGGCGCGGCGACTGACGCATCACCCTCACCCCGCCGCTAGAGGCTTCCCTCATCGGTCGCCTTCAGCACTCCAGGGAGAGGGAGAATGCGGCAGCCCTCGCCCCCATCCCCTCTCCCCAGAGGAAAGCGGGGAAGAACAAAGGCGGTTGGCATGAAACTCACCTGGAAACGCGCGCGGCGGACACTGAAGCATCCCTTCGAGACCGCGCACGGGCGGCGCGACTATCAGGAAACCATTCTCGTCTCGCTCGCGCGCGACGGTGTTGTCGGACTGGGCGAGGCGACCGCGTCGCGGCTCTACGGCCACACGCTGGAGTCGATCGAGACCACCCTGGCCGCGATCGCGCCAACGCTCGTCGAACGCGACCCTTTTCACCATCAGCACATCCTCGACGAATTGATCGCGACCCACGACGCGCAACGGGCGGCGGTCGCCGGAGTGGACATGGCGCTGCATGACTGGATCGGGAAGAAGCTCGGCATCCCGACACTTGCCTGGTTCGGACTCGATTCGCGCCGCGCGCCGCTGACCGACATCACCATCGGTGTCGACGAGCCCGCAACCATCGCGCAGAAAGTCCGCGAGGCGATGGAATACCCCTGCTTCAAGGTTAAGGTCGGCGTACCGCACGAGCTGGACATCCTGCACGCGATCCGCGAGGTCGCTCCCGACAAGCCGCTGCGCGTCGACGCCAACTGCGGCTGGACCGCCGCGGATTGCGAAGCGCGGATGGCCGCGGTCTGCGCGTTCGGCGTGGAATTCGTCGAGCAGCCGGTCGCCGCGACCGAATATGGCGCCCTGCAGCGGCTGCGCAGCCTGCGCATCGCGCCGATCGTCGCGGACGAAAGCTGTGTACGCCCGGCGGATGTTCCGCGGCTAGCGGGCGTCGTCGACGGCGTGAATATCAAGCTCAACAAGTGCGGCGGGCTGCGCGAGGCGCGGCGCATGATCGACCTGGCGCGGATGAGCGGGCTGAAGGTGATGATCGGCTGCACGTCAGAGAGCTCTGTCGGCGTGGCGGCGGCGGCACAGCTCGCGCCTCTGGCGGACTGGATCGATCTGGACACGCACCTGCTCGTGACGGATGACGGATTCAGCGGTTTGGGGGGCGCGGCCGGCCGGTTGACGCTGGGCGGCGGGCCGGGATTCGGTGTGCGGGCGGTGAGTTAAGCCGGGCGGCAGCGGAAGCCGGCTTTCGAGAGAACGCGCTCGATTCCCGCGGCGTCCTGATCGCTGAAGGCGCCCACGTCGAAGCTGTCCAGATCGAGCACTCCCCAGCATGAGCCATCGGGCTCGAACAGGGGAACGACCAGTTCGCTGCGGTCGCGCGGATCGCAGGCGACGTAGTCTTTTCCAAGCTCCTTCACGTCGCGGACGATGCGGATTTCGCGGCGCAGCGCGGCCTGTCCGCAGACGCCATGCAGTCCGATGGGCGAGCAGGCGGGCTTGTTGCGGCGCGGGCCGAGCGTCATTTCCTGCGCCGCTGCATCGAGCGTGTAGAAACCGACCCAGCTCACACCCGCGGCCGACAGCCCGTCCCACAGCGCATCGACGACGGCGTTCATTGCAGTGATGCGATCCGCCGCAGGTTCTACGCGTGCGGCGATGGCGCTGTAATCTCGTTCCGGCATGAATGACCTCGAGTCTTCCGCGAGTTTAGCTTCGTAAGGAGCGTGAGTCTTCAAACAGACCAACCTCCCCTGGCCCCTCCTTGAAAAGGAGGGGAAAAAACCCCCTACCCTGATTCCCTGATAAGGAGGGAAAAAGAAGAAACCCCAACCCTGATTCACTGGAAAGGAGGGGGAATACAAACTGATTTCCCCCCTTCTCAAGGGGGGACCCAGGGGGGTTTAGGAAGTACGAACTGCGCATGGATTATCATGAAGGCATGGATCCGCGCATCGCTCGATTGCTGGACGCCAGCGCCAACCGCGCCCGCGAGGGGCTGCGGGTGATGGAAGATCATGCGCGGTTCGTGCTGAATCGGGCCGACCTTTCCGAACGGCTCAAGCAGACCCGCCACGCGGTCACGCGCATCGCAAACAGCCTGGGGGCTGGCGCGCTGCTGGCGGCCCGCGACGTGGCGGGCGACGTCGGCGTGGGCGTTCGTGCGCCGGCCGAGCAGTCCCGCGCCGATCCGGAAGGGGTCGTGCGCGCGGCGGCCGGTCGCTGTACGGAAGCGCTGCGCTCCCTGGAAGAATTCGCCAAGTGCATTGACGTCGCCGCGGCGGAGGATTTCGCTGCGATGCGCTACGAGGTCTACGCGGTGGAGCAGGCGCTGCTGGTCGGCGCGGCGCGGCGGCTGCGGATTCGCGCGGCCCGCGTGCAGGTGCTGCTCACCGGATCGCTCTGCCGGGGCGACTGGCGAACGGTCGCGAGGCAGGTTCTGCAGGCCGGAGCGGACGTGCTGCAGCTCCGCGAAAAGTCGATGCCCGATCGCGAACTGCTCGACCGCGCCCGATGGCTGCGCGGGCTGACGCGCGATCAGGGCAGCCTGCTGATCGTAAATGATCGTCCGGACCTGGCCCGGCTGGCGGATGCCGACGGCGTCCACGTGGGGCAGGCGGATCTTCCGGTCGCCGAAGCGCGGTCGATCGTCGGGGCCGATCGGCTGGTCGGCGTCAGTACGCACGACGCGGAACAGTTCGAAGCGGCCCTGGCGGCGCAGCCGGACTACATTGCCGTGGGGCCGATGTACGAGTCGAGCACCAAGCCCGGCGCGACGCCTGCGGGAATCGCGCTGTTGCAGCGCGTCTCTGGGCGCGCGGCGGCGGTTGGGATGCCGCTGGCGGCCATCGGCGGCGTCAGCAGCGCGCGCGCCGCGGAAGTGGCTCGCGCCGGCGGACGGTGCGTCGCGGTCTGCGCCGACGTGATCGGCAGCCCCGATCCCGCGGCGGCGATCAGGGCGCTGCGCGCCGCACTGGAGCCGGAGTGCACCGCGAGCGCCGTTTGACAGGCCACTCCGCGGATTCAAGAATGCGGAAGGACGCGGGAATCACGCCTCGCCCGGGAAGGGGTCGCCCCCAATGAAGGACATCCTGGTGCATTACCCGGATGGCAAGACGCAGACCATGCGCCTGGAGCGCAACTCGTTCGTCATCGGGCGGGACGCGGACTGCGACATCGTGCTGATCGACCCGCTCGCATCGCGCAAGCACGCCCGCATCTATCGCAATGACAACGGTGAATGGTGGGTCGAGGATCGCCGCAGCAAGAACGGCACGACGATCAACGACGCGCCGGTGCGCGAGTCGCAGCGCATCAATGCGGGCGATCGCGTGGGCGTCGGGCGCTGCTACATCGTGCTGCGGACCGAACAGACGCCCGCCGTGGTGATGGAGGAGAGTTCCACCACCGTCATCACCGAATCGGTGTGGAAGCCGAACCAGCAGCTTCAGCTCTCGCGGCAGCGCCTCGAACGGCTCTATTCACTGAATGAACGACTGGCGGGCCACTTCGAGCGCGACGACCTGCTGCGCGAAGTCGTCAACGTCTGCATCGAGACCCTGGGACTGGAGCGGGCCGGACTGGCGCTGTGGGCCGGCGATCCGACGCCTCCGCGCTGGGTAGTGATCCGCAATCTGCGGCCGGATGCGACGGGGGAACTGCGGCTCAGCCGCACGCTGGTCGAGCGGGCACTGCGAAACGAAGAGCGGATTCTGGTGAGCGACATGGGCCGGGACATGCCCGTGCCCACCGACAGCATCGTGCAGAACAACATCCGCTCGGCGATGGTGGTGCCGCTGGTCTATCACAATACCGTGCACGGCGTGCTCTATGGCGACCGCGTCAGCAGCACTGGCGGATATACGCAGGAAGACCTCGATTTCTTCGCCGCGCTGGGCCGGGCCGCCGCGATGGGACTGGTCAACGTGCAACTGCTCGAAGAGAAGCAGGCGCGGCGCAGCATGGAAAACCAGTTGCAACTCGCGCGGCAGATCCAGGTGCGGCTCTTCCCGGCTGAGCCGCTGATCCGGCCGGGGCTGGAGATCGACGCCTACAACGATCCCGGCCGCATGGTCAGCGGCGACTATTACGATTTCTCCGAGCGGGCGGACGGGCTGATCTCGATCGTGATCGCCGATGTTTCCGGCAAAGGCGTTCCCGCCGCCCTGCTGATGGCCAATCTGCAGGCCGCGGTGCACGTGCTGCTGGCGGACGGCACCGATCTCGCAGGCGCCGTACAGCGGCTGAACCTGCTCGTTCATCAGAATGTCGACACCGAGCGTTTCATCACGGGCCTCTTCGGCCTACTCGATCCGGACAAGCGGGAGTTCCGCTTCGTCAACGTCGGTCACCCGCTTCCCTTTCACTTGATGCCGAACGGCGAGGTGAAGGCGCTGCCGGAGTCCTCGTCGCTGCCGCTCGGCGTGGAGCGCGACGTCGTGCACGAAGTGGTGCATTACTCGATGCCGCAGGGTGGAACAATCGTCATGTATACGGACGGCGTACCCGACGCGTGCAACGATCGAGACGAGCCCTATGGCGAACGGCGGCTGATGGAGCTGCTGGCCTCCGCCCGCGAGGATTCGCCGAACGAGCTGATGACGCGGGCGCGGCGTGCGTTGCAGCAGTTCAGCCGGCACACGGCGCAGGTCGACGACATCACGATGATCGCGGCGCGGCTGGCGTAGCGTCACCCGGCGCTACAGCCACCGATCCAGGTCCGGGATCAGCAGTCGCTCCACGTCGCGCGGCTCGACCTTCAATAATCCATCGCCATAGACGCGCAGCTCGACGCCGGCCCGCGCGTGGAATTCATCGCTCGCGAAATGCTCCAGCAGCCGAGGGATCAGCCGGCGGTATCGCGACTGCAGGTAGATCGCGTGAAAGGCGGTCAGGCTGAGCAACCGGGCGGCATTGTGGACGAAGCGCATCCGACCGCGGCCGAAGACCGTGACCCACAGATCGGCGGGAGGACGTTGCTCCGTCGCGTACCAGGGAGCGCGATGGCGGGTGAGATAGCGGCGATGGACGCCCAGCCGCTCACCGTGTCGGAGATAGCGGGCGACGGCGGAAGTCCGCTTTGCGATCAAATTCGGCTCAACCGCGGAATCGATCTTCAGCAGCCAGCGCCGGCGACCGGCCGGGCCGAGCTGATTGAAGTGGTCGCGAGTAAAGCGCGGCGCGGTGGCGTCGCGCGCCTTGGTCACGCAGGGCGCCAGCGCCTGGCGCGGGAGCTTCCAGCGTCGAACCTCCGCATCGGTCAACGTAAAGAAATCATTGGCGCCGGTGGCGATGCCGCGCATGCAGCGGGCGAAATCAGAGAGCGGACGCAGGTTCTCCGTCGTCTGAACGCGGGGCGCGGGTGCGCGATTCCAGAAGGTCGCCGCCGATCCCCACTTGCGGGCCGGATCCAGCGCGGTGCGCGGGAGGCGGATCGGGCCGAGCCGTCCCCCGTGGCGGGCCTTCCCGTCGAATCGCGCCAGACACTCCGGCAATTGTTCAGGGGCGGCAGCCTG
>Ga0187894_10004063_pt1 | contig 15953 bp, 11 predicted proteins | sample GBC1701081metaG_FD_136650 | JGI IMG/M metagenome (GOLD analysis project Ga0187894, IMG submission 136650) | White microbial mat communities from a lava cave in the Kipuka Kanohina Cave System on the Island of Hawaii, USA - GBC170108-1 metaG ... | reverse complement strand
GGTCGAGCGGAATTCGTTGCGCGTCTTGGCGTCCGCGGCGTAAACGAACGTGCCCGGATCAACGATCCAGGTCACGCCGCGCGAGGCGAATTCGATTGAAAGCGCGTCCGAATGCGCGTGCCCGCAACCTATCTCGGCGCCGTGAGGACCGCAGTCAACCAGCGCGAAACTCGAATCACGGCGCCAGCCGTCGCGCATCACGAAATAGCCGCCTGACATAAACTCCCTGGAGGTTTCGCGGGGCGCTTCCGCCCTGAGCTGGTCATAGCATTCGACGCCTTCGGGGCCAATCAGCCAGAGCAGCTCCGCCGGCGCGTCTCCCGCGATATATTTCCAATCGCCGCGTTTGAGGATCGCCGCGCCGATGGCCAGGGTGTCGCGGAAATCATTAGCCGCCCGCGGCGCGAGTTTGATCAGCCGCCCGCCGTCGTCATCGCCGAAGAGCGGCGACGATCCGTCAGGCCGTGTGATCCACATCAGGTGATCGAGCAGCGATTCGAGCTTCTGCCAGAGCATGATCTCCAATCCGCGCTCGATCATGACGTCGTTCGCCCTGGTGAGCGCAAACAGGTGTGTATAAAAGTCCGTCGTGTAACGGTGGTAGTAGGATGATTGTTCGAAATAGACGCCGTCAGCGCGCACCTGTTTCGGGATCTGATCAAGCAATATTTGCAGTCCAAGGTTGCGCCACCCTTTGGCGCGGCTGATCTCCGGCAGCGCCAGGCCCAGATAGAACAATCCCAGGGCTTCGCCGGTCAGGTGCGTATTGGGGCTGAAGTAATACGAAAGATATCTCTCGATATGGCGCCCGTGTTCGATCAGCGATTTCAGCATTCGCGCGAAGAAATCGGGCGTGACTTCCCTGGAATCAATGCACATGTGCAACGCCCACAGCCACGCGGTTGATCGAAACGCCACCTCAAGGCTGGACGCCCAGTTGATTCCTTTCCCCACCGGATTCGTGTCGATCCAGGCGGAGACCTGATCAACAAACCCTTCGGCAAACCGGTCGTCGCTGGTCAGCCAATAGGCCTGGCCCAGTGTGATGAAATGCGTGTGGCGGTTCAGTTCCCAGACGACTTTCGGATCGCCGCCGTTGAGCGGGTCGAGCGGGTGCAGTCTGCTCCAATGCGAGATCGGAGCGCGCTTGCCGGAGACGGGGTCCAAATGCCAGTCAATCGGCGAATTGGGCGGATTGCCGAAATCCAGATTGGCATGGCCGAGCAGAGAGAACCTTCCCGCGAGAGCGTCTTCCGTGGTTTTGATGATGGCGTCGCGTTCGGCGGGGAAGCGCTGATTCATCATCGTGACAATCGCTCTTCGCTGTTCGAGCGAGGGCAGGAATCGTCTGTTCTTCGCGCGCAGGCGGTAGCGCAGCATGTCCGCCGTGCCTTCGCCGGTCCCGTCGCGCCAGACAGGGTGGAATTCTTGGAAAAGCTCCTCGTCACTCATCTCTGTCACGCGCGCGCGCAGCAGGCGGTCGCTCAATTTGGCGACTCCCTGACGAGAGCGAATCAGCAACTCGTGAAGGCTCACCCCGCGAATTTTGCTGAGTTGTTCAATACTGATCGGCATAATTCATCACTTCACGACTTTAATTACTTTGACCGACGCATACCATCGCAGCCATTCGGCGTGTTTGAGCAGCGCGTGATCGAACCGGTAAAAGAGAGTCGCAAGGCTACGCTGGATGGGGAACCATCTTGCGACGTTGACGTAAGGCAGTTGATACACTCTGCTGTGACACTGACTGAACCGCCTGGCGAATCGCTCCAGTTCCTGATCGGTCAAAGGCCGCTCGTATGGAGATACGCCCGGGCGGCGATAGGGGATCAGCCGCCGGATCAGCCGCAGGAACCTTGAATTGCGAACCGGCTCCTTGAAGATCGCGTACCCGCCGGGGCGCAATACGCGCCAGACCTCGCGCGAGGCCAGTTCCAGATTGTAGTGATGCAGTGTAGCCATCCCGAAGACCACGTCGAAGGACCGGTCAGGGAACGGAAGCTCGTGGACCGATCCACTGGAAAACTCGAATCCCTCGACGAATCCGTTGACCTGCATGCGTCGCCTGGCCAGGGAGATCAGCGCATCGGAGAGATCAACGCCGCAAACTTTGGCCCCTCTGTTTACCAGCAGAATCGTGTTCTCACCGTCGCCGCAGCCGAGGTCCAGGACCCTCTTTCCTCTCACGTCGCCGAGCAGGTTGTACGCGTATTCGATCGCGAAAGGTGTGTCGGCGGGTGGCGCCAGATAACGTTCGAATATCCTGGCGGCGATTCGCAAATCCCTGCCCCGTGAGAGCCAGGCTTCCCGGTCGTCACACTCTATCTCGGCCCGCTCCCGCCTTCTGAGTTCTTCTCTGTCAGCCAGCATTGCCTTTCCCGGCGCCGCGCCGGGGCGCGGCTTCCATCTCGATTTAACGCCATATCAAGATCAATAAACGGGGCAAATCGCTTGTTAGAACCGCAGCGTGGGGAGTCCGTCGGGAGCATTGGCCGCGCGGCATATATCGGGGCGATAGTTCGCTGTCAACACCAGCGGTTTTTCGATAAAGATGTCTTTGCTCGCGCGCGAGGCGGCTAGAACTTGCGCCGCATGATGCTCGCGCCGCGTCACAATCGCAACCGCAATTGAGCTTTTTCAACACAAAGGGACAAAGGGTCCAAAGGGTCAAAGGGGGGTCAAAGGGGGGTCAAAGGGTTGGAGGGGAAAGAGCATTTCCTTCCCTCCTTCTATCTTTGATCCTTTGACCCTTTGCCCCTTTGTTCAGTACCGCGAGCGGTAGCGAGCGAGGCTGTCGGCGCCGGCCTGCTCCGGGAGCCTCGCTCGCTACCGCTCGCGGCGCTGAATCAGAGGCCGCTTTCGGCTGAACCATCGCGCGATAAACCGTCAGCCATTGCTCTTTGATCAACGTCCAGGTGTAACGCGCGCATTCTCCGCGCGCGCGGCGGGCGATGGCGGTGGCCAGTTCCTGGTCCTCGATCAGGCGAATTGCGCTGGCCGCCAGCGATTTGTGATCGCCGCATTGGACCATCAACCCGGTCTTTTCGTGCTTCACGAGATAAGGCACACCGCCGGCGTTCGTCGTCACCACGGGCAATCCGGCGGCGAAGCACTCGGTGATCGAGTTGGGCATGTTGTCAATATCGTTCGCCATCAGATAAACGTCGTGGGCGTCGTAAACCGCGGGCATGTGGTCGAACGGGATGCGCCCCGTGAAGATCGTGTTGCGCAATTCCAGGTCGCGCGCCATCTGTTCAAGCTGCGGGCGCTGCCATCCGTCGCCGCCAACGGTGAGGATGGCCTTTGGATACCGCCGCTGGATCAGCGCGAACGCGCGCAGCACGCAGGCCACGTTGTAAAGCGGCTCGTGCGAGCGGCTGGTGAAGAAGACCGGGCGGAACGGTTTGCGTTCGCGGAACGGGTATAGATCCAGCCTGGCGATATTGAAGATCGCGCGCGCGGGCAATCCGAAACGCGCGAAGACGTCAACCAGGTAGCCCGAAGGCACGATGGTGATGTCGGCCAGCCGGATGATCGGCGCCGCCATCCAGTACCATCGGCTCAGATGGTCTTCAGCCTCGCCGCTGTGGTAATGCATGATCACCCGCTTGCCGTAAAGCTTCGCGATCAACACCGCCGGCGTCGGAACCAGAAAGAACGAGAAGTACGACGCGGCGTAAACCTGCACAACGTCATAGCGTGGCAGCCTGACGAGTAGAATAATAAGCGTGGCCAGCATGTTGACAATCGTTCGCGCGTATTTGATCCGCTGCAACCGGCGCAACGGACCAGGCAGCGCCGGATTGCTCGGCAACAGCTCGGCTTCGATATCCGGAGCTTCCTTCAACCCTTCCAACAGCCGGGCCGCTTGAATTGACTGGCCGCCGATCGTCTCCAGCGATGGGGCCACGTGACAAACTCTGATCGGGTGATTCCCGCCTCTCTCTTTTCCCATTACACCTATTCCCGCTCCAGAGCATTTTCCATTTTCCACTGGAAAATGGAAAATGGCCTTCTTCATCCATTTTGTGATCCGCTGATAACTTCGTCGTATAGTCTTTCGACCGCCGCGACCATTCGCTCCATCCCGAATCGCTCGATGACGAACCGCCTTCCGCGCGTCGCGATCAGATCGCTCTGGTCGTCGTGCGAGAGCGCGAATTCGATTCGCCGGGCCAGCGCTGCGGCGTCCGCCGGCGGAACCAGAAAGCCTGTTTCGCCATCTTTGATCAGCTCCGGCACGCCGCCAACCGCCGTCGCGACGACCGGCGACCCCGCGGCCATCGCTTCCATCACCGCGTTGGGCAAGCCTTCGCTCAGCGAAGCGAGAACGGCCAGGTCGAACGCGGCTGCCAACTGCGCGGAATCTTCCCGATGTCCGAGCAGATGCGTCCTTGCGCCGACACCCAACTGCGCCGCCCGCGCCGAAATTTCGCCGCGCAATTCACCGTCGCCCACCAGGACGAGGTGAACGCGCTTGTCAGTTTTCATCATCCTCGCCGCCGCTTCGAGCAGATAACGATGGCCTTTGACCGGTTTCAGTCCGGCGACCGAGCCGATGATCTTCGCGTCGGCGGCGAGCCCAAGGGCGCCCAGCAACGCCTCGCGTTGGTGTTTACGCAGCGATTGCGCGTTGGCCGGCGCGTTCAACCCGTTGTGGATCACGACGATCTTCTCCGGATCGGCGCTGCCCATTTTCAAAATGTGATCGCGTATCCCTTCGGCGTTCACCAGCACGCGGTGCGCGAGTTTGTGAATGTATCTTGTGCCCCAGTCGTGGATGCGGCGGTCGGAGAGCCGCAGGTGGCGTTGCGCCGCGATTACTTTCGTCCCGCTCAACCGCGCGGCAGTCGCGCCCAACACGCCGCTGTAAAAATCGTGCGCGTGCAGAACCGCGATGCGCTCCTCGATCATCATCTCGCGGAGCCGCAGAAGCTGCTTGACCGCGTTCGCGTTGTAAAAGCTGGTCAGCGGGAATTCCGGCGCGTTCGGGAAACGCGCCGCGATCCGGTCTCGCAATGGCCCGCGCCACCACAGAACGGCCAACCGCGCGTCGAAACGCTTTTCGTCGAGGCGGTTGAGCAACTCCACCGCCTGGCGTTCGGTGCCGCCGATGTCGAAGTTGGTGATCAGGTGGAGCACGCGCGGGCGTTCGGGGCCAAATTGAATCGCCCGCGCGCCGTTCCGCTCCACATCAAGACATTGTGAACGGCTGGCGGACACCGAGTGTACAGCGCTCTTCACGTGATCCGTCCTGTTCGTTTGCCTGTAAGCAAGAGGATTACGGAACAGACGGAAAAAACGGAATAGACGGAAAGTTATCTGGTCAATTTCCGTTTGTTCCGTATTTTCCGTATTTTCCGTAATCCTCTTCGCCCCTCCCTGAGTAGTTACCCTCAATTTACTTTCGGCGATTCGCTTAGGCGCTCCTGGCGCTCTTGGCCTTCTTGGCGCCCGTGAAGCTCGCCGCAGGTTTCTGATCAATAAACGTGCGATGCCAGATCTCGAACGTAAGCAACGCCCACAGGTGTCGCGCATTGTCACGGACCCCGCGGCGATGCTCTTGCAACAAACCTGCCACGGCTTCCTGGTTAAAATAACCGCGCTGCCGGACGCGCGCGCTTGTGAGCAGATCGCTGAGCATCTCTCCCAGCCCCCGGTTGAGCCAATATTTAATCGGCACGTCGAATCCCTGCTTCGGGCGATGAATGATCTCATCCGGGATCAACCCCGAGACGGCGCGCTTCAAAATGTATTTCGTTTCCCAATGGTTATTCACGCGGCGTAGTTTTAATGAAGCCGGAATGGTCTGGGCGAATTCGATCAAATGATGGTCGAGCAAGGGCGCGCGCGTTTCGATTGAATGCGCCATGCTCATCCGGTCTACTTTGACCAGGATGTCGCCGGGCAGGTAGGTCTTGCCATCCAGGTACATCTGCCGGTCGAGTCTGGCCTGCGAAATCGGCTCCTCGAAAATTCCTTCAAAGGCTCTTGCCGAAGTGTATCCGTTCAATTCCGCCAACACCGGGTCAGAGAGCAGCGACCATTTGGTCTCCTCGTCGAAGTAGGAGATCGAGTCAACATAGCGCGGGCCGGCGTCGCGCGAATTAGCGCTCAGATACCGTTTGCCGTAAGCGCCTCGTGGCAGCGCGCGGCTGAGTCTCAGGAAAAGCTGGCGGCGCAGGAATGAAGGGATCATCTCGAACTTCTCGCGCTCACGCTCGACGATGTAACGCTGATAACCGCCGAAGACCTCGTCGCCGCCGTCGCCCGACAAGACCACCGTGACGTGTTCTCGCGCCATCTTCGATACGATATAAGTGGGGATGCTCGAAACATCGGCGAATGGCTCGTCGTGATGCCAGATGATCTCTTCGACCAGCCCGCAAACGTCCGGCGTGACGACGAATTCGTGATGATCGGCGCCGAGCAGCGTCGCCGTGACGCGCGCGTGATTCAATTCGTCGAACTCGGCTTCGCTGAAGCCGATGGAGAATGTCTTGATCGGCTGGCTCATCTCGCGCGCCATCAGCGCGGCGATCGCGCTCGAATCAATCCCGCCCGAGAGGAACGCGCCCAGCGGGACTTCGCTTTCAAGCCGGACGCGGACCGATTCGGCCAGTAACTCGCGCAACCGTTCGATGTACTCGTTCTCACCCATCCCTCCTGGCCGCGCTTCACCGAGGCCAGGCGCGGCGTAATTGAAGTTCCAGTAACGGCGCGTGCGGATTTGCCCGTCTTTGAAGGTCAGCGTGTGGCCGGGCGGAAGCTTGTATATGCCTTTGAACGCGGTCTGCGGGTCGGGCACGTAGCCGAACGTCAGGAAATCCGAGATGGCTTCGAGGTTGACTTCGCGTTTGATCGCCGGGTGGCGCAGCAGCGATTTGATCTCGGAGCCAAAAACGAGCGCGCCGCCCGCCGTCGCGTAATGCACCGGCTTTTTGCCCACGCGGTCGCGCGCCAACATCAACGACCGGTTGCGGCTGTCCCAGATCGCAAATCCGAACATCCCGCGCAGCCGCTCGACGCATCGTTCGCCTTCTTCCTCGTAGAGGTGAACGATGGTCTCCGTGTCGGTCCGCGTCGCGAACCGGTGGCCGCGCGCGATCAGGTCTTCGCGCAGCTCGCGGTAGTTGTAGATCTCGCCGTTGAAGACGATCCACACCGTGCCGTCCTCGTTGGAGATCGGCTGCTGTCCGGTGGCCACGTCAATGATCGAAAGGCGGCGCATGCCGATGGCCAACTTCGATTCGGCGAAGTTTTCTATTCGGAAGCCCCAGTCGTCCGGCCCGCGATGCTCGATCACATCGCACATCTGTTTGATCAATTCGCAAGCCGTCATACCGGCGAGCGAAGTTATCGGCCCAATTGTTCCAGCGATACCACACATAACTAATACTCTTGCGAAGCGTGTATTGAAGAATGCGGGGAAGAGAAACAATAAGGGCAAAAAGATGCGACCTGCGCAGGTAACCTGTGCAGGTAATTTGAGAGCGTTACATCAATCCCCCCAACGACGGTTGAGGGATGGTTAAAGTCCGACCTACACAAACGGCTTGTCTGGCTTTTTAATCCCCCCAACGGCAGTTGGGGGATGGTTAAGGTTCAGCCTTCGCCGCTTTGTTGACCCAGCGCTTATCAGCGCAAGCCGATACTCGTCATAGTCGCCCATTGCCAACGAAATCCGAGTATTGCAAGCCTGTAGGCGGGACTTTAACCATCCCCCAACTGCCGTTGGGGGGATTCGAGAAAAGAAAAGCTTCCGATGTAGGTCGGACTTTAATCATCCCCCAACTGCCGTTGGGGGGATTCAAGAGAAAGTCTCAAAAAACATTTGCGCAAACAGGAAACTACTTGCGCACGTCGAAAGAATGACAAAAAGAGCGAAAAGAATTTATGTTCTTTTTTGCCTGATGCCGATTTTTGCTTCTCCCTCGGATTCATTTGCCAGGCGCTCGGCCTGGCCATGCGAATTTCCAATCGTTATTCACCTAAATCGAACCAATCGAGATTGGGACAGATGCCACGACCTTGTGTCGTGGAGTTTCACGATGGTTGCTACAATGGCGAGAGATGCCACGAGCTTGTCTCGTGGAGTCTCATGTTTGCCGCTATGTTGGGCGCTATCGTCGCCAGCACTGAAACCTGTGCCTTGTCTGCGGACGGGGGGAAGCGGTCCCGCAATCGATTCGGTCGGGCGTCTGTGCAACTGGTGGGCTCCACAGGGCGAGCAAAGAATCGGACTTCTTCGATTCTACCTTCTTCCCAGCGTCAAGCCTCTGCGTAAGCGCTTTCGTGGGTTCGACCCTTAACATTGCTACCTCCCAACATGAATTATGCAGACGAATTAACGCCCATCATTTCATCAATCATCTCATCCGAGACTTTTGCTTTGAGCCACTGATTGATTCGGTCTGCGGCGAGTCTCGCAGAGGCTCCCAGACGACGTGAGCCTCGCCGCGCATGAATTTCATAAAGGCGACCACCGTCGCCACATTGATCAAAACGAAATAGAAGGGAAGCGCGAGCGGTCCGAGCTTCACTCCGGAGCGATCGCCGAGCCATCCGATGAACGCCGCGTAATAGAAGAGGCATTGCGCGAAGAAGGCGTATTGATAAAAGCGGCCCGCGTCCAGCGCGAAAGAGTTGGCGGTGAACGACAGGATGAGCAGCAACGGGATCGCGTATCTCAGCGTTTTGTGACAGATCATCTGGAACATAAACATCCCGTGTTTGTGCGCGTCGAGGAGTCCGCTGTACCGGTGGAGCGCGTTGATCGTCTGTTCGATCACGCGCACGCGCATGCGGAATTCGTCGTGGCCGCGATGGTTGGTGTCTTCGCTGCAAATGGCTTCAGGTTCGTAGACCGTGCGAAGCCCCTGCAACTGGATCTCGGTCGCGATCACGAAATCATCAATCATATCGCTGGCCAGTTTCGCGTAGCAGCTTCGGCGGACGGCGTACATGCACCCGCTGACGCCGATCAGCGATCCGGCCTCGCTCTCCCAGGATTTCAGGATCCTTTCATAACTCCAGTAGGAGCGGCATCCTTTGCCCACGGCCGATGACTCTCCCGCGACGTAGACCAGTTGTCCCGCGACGCAGCCGACGGACGGGTCGGCGAAGGCGCGCAGCAGCTTTCGCAGCGTGTCCGGCTCGTATCTGGTCGTCGCGTCGGAGAAGACCAGGATGTCTCCGTTCGAGAAGCCCACGGCGCGGTGTTGAGCGCGCGTCTTCCCGTCGCGCGTGAGTTGCCGGTAAAGGATCACGCCGTGATCCGAAAAGCCTCGAACGATCGCGTCGGTCCCATCGTCCGAGCAGTCGGAGGCCACGATGATTTGCAGCAGGTCTTTCGGGTAATCGAGCGCCAGCGCGTTTTCGAGCTTGGCGGCGATATCTCTCTCTTCGTTGTGCGCCGCGATGATCAGCGACACGCGGGGTTGTATCTCGGCGCGTTGCACGGGCCGCGGCGCCAGACGGCTGATCGCGAACATCAGGATCGGATAGCCGAGATAGATGAAAAGGATCAGCGCGACCGCCGTGAGGAAGATAATCTGGGCGACCGGCGACTGGTTGAACGAGGGATCGAATATTTTGACCTCAGGGACTGACAACGACCAAAAAAACGCCAGGTTGATCATCAGAATCCTTTGCGAAAACGATAAGCCGGCCACAGTCTTCCGGCAGGTTTTCGGGGAGCCGATTTCCAGAGTCTTCCTATTGGCTGAAGTTGATCCGGGGGCGCCGCCGCGGCGCCTCCGTTCGCTTGAGCGGCGCTCTCGGCGGCGTAAATCTGTCTCAACGCCACCGCGAAACCGGCGGCGTAGTAGAGATACCAGAGGTATTGAATCGAATTGAAAAAGCTGTTGACGATGTAGGCCACCAGAACGGTTTGCAGCCCGATGCTCAGGTATTTCGTCTCGAGATCGTTGGGGGCGGGCGCCCGTCGCGTCTTCTGTTCGATACGGGCCAACCCGCGCAATGGGGACAGGATCAGGATCAGGTAGGCGAGTAACCCGATTGCGCCCAATTCAGCGGCGGTCTCCAGGTAAGCGTTATGCGCGACCTTCTCCCGGATCGAGTAAATATGAAAGTTTCCCATTCCGAGACCGATGATCGGATGCCGGACGGCCAGGTCTATGCCGCGTTTCAACAGCGCGCTTCGTTCTTGCGCCGAACCGGACTGATCCCTGTTTTGATCGAAGATCGAGCTTAGACGCGTGTGATATGTGTCGGATAGAGCGGCGAGCAGGATGACGGACGCAACCAGGCTGGCGATCCCGGTACTGGCGCGCTTGCCGCGCCCGAACTTCCACACCATTATTCCTATCAGCGCGACAAGCGTGATAAAGCCGGCGCGAGAGAACGTCGCGATTACTCCGGCAGTCATCATCAACGCGCAGGCGATATAGAACAGGCGGGCGCGTCCCGCGCTGATCAGAGCGAGCGCCACCGCCAGCGGGATCAGCAGGTTGAGCGCCATCGCCAGGTCGTTCGGGTTGCCGAATATTCCTCCGACGACGCCCGCAATGCGGTCGCCTTTCACCTCGAAATTGCCGGTCGCATAGTTCTTGATCGCAAAGACGGCCAGCCAGGTTCCGCAGATTACGGTCAGGTTGAGCATTGACTTCAATCGCGCCCGCGTATTGATCAAACCGATGATCAGGATGAAGATGATCACCGTCTTGATGAAGACGTCACTCAGCGTGTTGACGCTGTCGGACGGGGACGCGGCGATCGGAGTGAAAACGATGGCCAAGAGCAACATCACGAAGACCATCTTGACTTCGATGGTCCAGTCGATGATCGGCTTGCCAAGCTGATATTGCGCGTAGGCGTATGCGAGAGGCGCGATGATCGCGACGATCTTGGCCAGGGGAAACGTCCCCATCGCAGGAATCAGATCATTGGGGCGCACGTAAAGCAGTAACGTGAACAGATAAAGGAGACCGAATGCGAGACCATATGGATCGCGCCTGTCTTCTTGAAGACCGGCGTTCAAACGGTTCGGCCAATTCGGATTGACCGGGCGGCTGTTATTGTCCGCGCGGCGTTTTCCGCCCCCGCCGATCCCGCCGATTCCTATAGATGAGCGGAACAGCCTTCCTCTTGCGCGTTGTTGCTCCTGCAACCGTATCAACATAGTGGGCCGGGTACTCGGCGAATCAGGATGGCTCATAACTCTTCACACCTTTCCGGACATAATCTGTTTTCATGACGACCTCCCATTTCTGCTCGATGCGGAGATCGGGAACGCCGAGACTTTTTTTGCCGCTTCCAGCTCCAGCGTCAATCGCCCGACCAGGCGCTCGAGTTCCGCGGTCCGCTCGCTTTCCAACTCCAGCCTCATGCGCCCGACCAGGCGCTCGAGCTCCGCGATGCGTTCGCCGCGAGTTTCGCTGGCCGGCTCTTTCTCAAAGATTGTGCTGGCCTGCTCCAAGAACTGCTCCTTCCAACGCGAGAGCAGGTTCTCGTTGATCCGTAATTCGTGGCAGATTTGCGCGGCGCTCTTGGTGTCCTGCAGAACTTGCAAGACGGCACGCGCTTTGAGCTCAGGTTTGAACTCGCGAGACTTTCTGATCAATGGTCTTCTTTTTACCGGACGGGGCATTTTCGCCCGGTTAAGTGTCTGGGTTTGGGAGACCGCTTCAGTTTTAGCCTCTTGTGTCGTTCGGGATATAAACTGCCGGTTCATTCGCGTCATTCGGGATATAAACCGCTGGCTCAGACGCTGCGCTCGTTTGTAAAGCTCGCTCTTATCCTCGGTCGTCAGCGCTCCGAAGACGACCGTCGCAATCAAGTACATCAGCGCGAATACAGTCGCGCACGCGCCGATTATGACAATCGAGTGCGCGAAGTTGACCAGCGTCTTGACCGTATATGCGGCGATCATCGCCACGATGACGGCCGGGACCGTCCTGGCGACTGGCGCAAGTTGTTTGAGGTCTTCGCGCTTCACTCGCAGCCTGATGCAGATCGCGGTCACGCAGACCGTGACGTCCAGCAAGTGAATGCAGACTGTCGCAGTGACGGCGCCGACCATCCCAGCAAGTTTGATGCCGATGTAAAGCGCGACAAAGGTGAGAGGCGTTTGGATCAGGTTGAGTTTGAGGCGGAAGTACCTGAAATCCGGAATCGTGCGCATGATCGAAGCGGTCAATACCATCTGCGTCAGCATGAAGACCAGGTAGACCGTGAAGATCGGCACGGAACCGGCGTAGGCTTTCGTGAAAAGCGTCGTGATCAGTTCGTAACGCAGGATGAACATCAACGCGCACGCCGGCAGTACCACAAAGGAGAGCTTCCGCATGGCGTTCAGCCAGGAATGAACGATCGCTCTGTAATTGCCCGCCGCCTCCAGGCGCGCGACCTCCGGAGTGAGAGCGTCCCTGAATGAGGTTTGCAGCAGGGAAAGCAGAGGCATCTGAAAGCAGCCGTTGGCGTATACGGCGAAGGCCGCGGCCGTAAAATAGTACGACACGAAATAATTGTGCAGATCGGCCTGAATGCTCAGAGTCATGCTGCCGCCCGCGTAAGGCATGGAATTGGAAAGCTGTTTTTTCAACAGCGGCCAGTCGAAGAGCCGGTCCGGACGAATCGCCAGCGATCCGATGCGGAAATGGATGTAGCACAGCATGAAAGCGCATTGAATCGCGCCCTGGATAATCGAGCCCCACAGCAACGCCTTCAGACTGCCGAAAATAACCGCCGCGCCGATCAGGACCAGCGATTTGCTGATTTGCGAAAGAACGATAAACACCGACGCGGTCCGGACGTCGCCCAACACGAGCGGGAAGACTTCGACATTCGTCGCGATCAGCCACAATGTCAGCGCCAAGCCGAGCAACGGAATGTATTCGTCGAGCGCCGGATTATGGAAGACGTATGTGGGCCAGTTGGGAAATACCGCGAACGCGGCCACCACAATCGAACCTACCACCAGGTAGCACAGGATGATGTTCATCGCCACCTGCAGGCGTTTGTTCGGCTCGCGCGGCATGAAGTAATAGGCGCTCGACGGAATCTGCATATAGAACACCGTCATGAAAGTCGCCAGAATCTGAAATAACTGCTTGTAGGTTCCGAATTCAGCCTGGTTGAAAATGCGGACGATGACCAGCGGCGTGAGAAAAGAGAGCGCGAACGCCAAAAGGTTCGCCCCCGTCAGCCAGGCGGCGCGCTCAAGAAAACTTTTCTGTTGTTGAACCGTGTTTGCGCTCATCTTAGCTAAGGAGGAGAGAGAGTACGGAACAGACGGAAATAACGGAACAACCGGAAGAAGACCTGGAAATTATCCTGAAAATTTCCGTTTGTTCCGTTATTTCCGTCTATTCCGTACTCTCTCTTTGCTTTCTCAACTCACTAACTTAATGCCATTGCGTTATCGCTCCCTGCGCTGTATCAACACCTTGCTCTTCAATTCTTCAAACCCGCTTGTGCTTTGCGCAAAACGAGTGAGGTCAGGCTCCGTATGAATTCGGCGCAGCTCGAGCGGGTCATCCCCCTTTTTGTTCAGACCGCTCACACAAGTCACCGCGATCCGATACCCCGCCCGCGCGACCTCGCGCCGCGCCCGTTCGTCGTGGTCGCCGTTCGGATAACAAAATTGTTCGATTCGACGCCCCAGTACCTCTTCAAGACGTGATCTTGATTCCTGTAATTCCCGTCTCAACCGCTCATCGCCGATTTTGGTAAGAATCGGATGGGTCAAGGTATGCGAGCCGATCTCGATCCCGTTCGCTTGCATTTCCCGAACCTCGGCCCAGGTGATGGGACTAAATTCGTCCGGCGGTCCTTCCGGCAACACCACGCCGACGGCGCTGGCGAAACGCTCAATCGCTTCTTCTTTGATTTCTTCGGGGAGTTGCTTAAGTGTGGAATTGATCCGCTCGGAGGCGCCTCGCCTCGATGCGGCGCCGTTGAGTTCGACCTGCAAGCGTCGCCCGCCGAGATCCAGGGTGAACTGTTGCGATACGGCCTGTCCGGTCAGAAAACGTGTCTTATCAGTCCATATCCAGATGCGCCGGTCAATGAAATCGGATGGAACGAATAATGTCGCGGGCGCGCTCGCGCGGCGCAGCAGCGGATAGGCGATTTCATAAGCGTCGCGATAGCCGTCATCAATCGTGATGGCGGCCAACCCGGGCGGCAATTGTTCCCGGCGGATTATGCTCTCCGCTATTTGGCTGAGCGGGACGATCTTGTAACGCTTCGTCAAATACTCCAACTGCTCGGCGAAGTTTGCGGCCGGCGTCTTCCAGTCCGCCCGGCCATCCGCTCGGCCGCTCTCGCCGCCGGAACTGAAACGGTGGTATGTCAAGATCAAGGCATGGCGGCGATGTGTCAGGCGCAGAAGATCGAATGCGCCTGACATTCGCAGCAGATTGAGCGCCACTCGTTTGATCAAGTTCCCGTCCCCACGCCGTTCACCGCTTTGTCGAAATGATCGGGGCGCCAGCGGCGGCGGCGCGTTTTGCCGTTCTCCAGCGATAACTTGCTGGCGGCGTCCTTGAGCGCTGAGCGCAAACGGTCGGCGATCTCCGGCGCCTCGTCGCGCAAGTTGTCGGTGATTAGTTCCGAAAACTCTCCCGCGTAAGATTTCATTACCAGATCGTGCATATCCGACCGATCCAGAAGACCAAAGATCCGATGCGGCGGAACCGACAGACCGATTGCAAGTTTGAGCACGCTTTCCAGGCTCAGACTCGTCACCACCGAGTTTTGGATCTTGGAAAGCAGCCCCTGATCAAACATACTCAAACGGCAGAAATCGGATTGCCTGATTTCCAACTCGGCCAGTCGTTCACGCACAAATGTCGCTAGCGGCGTCGGAGCCATCGTTCGCACCCGTGATGCCATAAATCCCTCTCTCCTTAGTTGTTGATTTCGATAAGCGCTCACGGAAAAATTCCGAGGTGTAACCATATTTCATTTTCCATTTTCCAATTGTCATTTTTCATTTGTCATCGCGCTAGGTCGCAACTCAACCAATAACAAATGAAAAATGACAATTGGAAAATGGAAAATGAAAATACCGCAAAATCCTTCCCTGACTGCTTGGCCCCCCTTCTGCTTACCAGCCTCTGGCAATGAAGGTGGCGAAAGTTCCCAAACCGGCGATTGTGGCGATTGTGCCCAATGTCTTCTTCGAGTTTCCGTGGACCATCACCAGATCGCCGGCTTGCAACTGAATGTTGCTATCCGGGTTTGCTTTGCCTTCGAGAATCTTTTTGACGTCAATCCTCACGGAGCTGTGGCTTCCATTGAGATTTTGACGGAGGACCTCGACCGAGGATTTGCTTCCGGTTTCCGCGAATCCTCCCGCTTCGGAGATGGCGTCAAGCAGGCTCATCGGTCTCGACATGACGATGATTCCCGGACGGCGCACCTCTCCGAGCACGCCGATCTTTGCGCTTGCGGCTTCGATCAATTGGACACTGACCTGCGGATTTTTGAGGTATTCGCTCAGATCGTTGGTCAGACGTTCAGTCAATTGATTGGTCGTCAACCCCGCCACGCTGACTTCTCCCAGCAGATCGTGATAGATCGTCCCGGCCGGCGAAACTTTTGTCCTCTCCATCGAAGACGCGGGCTGGCCCTTGACGCGAATCGAAATCTCGTCGCCAGGGCCGAGACGGTAAGTGTCATTGAATTTGCGATACATCCTGTCGAAATACTGCTCGTTTGCGGCAGGAGGGAATTGCGCCGCGTCGGGGCGAGAGCCGCCCTGCGCTCCATTGATTGTTTGCGCCTGCGCCGCCTGCGCCGCGCAAAGCAGAAGCGCCGCAACCGCGGACGCCAACCGGAATTTTTTCGTCACGAATAACAATTTCTGTAAGGTCATAGGGTCTCCTGCGAAAAATCAACCACGAAGAAACGAAGGGCGCGAAGATGATCAATGATCGAGGATCGAAGCCCGGGAATCGCCATACGCGCGATGACGCGATCTT
>Ga0187894_10004062_pt1 | contig 15955 bp, 10 predicted proteins | sample GBC1701081metaG_FD_136650 | JGI IMG/M metagenome (GOLD analysis project Ga0187894, IMG submission 136650) | White microbial mat communities from a lava cave in the Kipuka Kanohina Cave System on the Island of Hawaii, USA - GBC170108-1 metaG ... | reverse complement strand
TTTTATGCGACGAATCGTTAGCTTGTTCTCTGCCCTTATCCTCGGGCTTACCCTCACCGCCCTGGCTCAAGAGTTTCGCGCCACGATCTCTGGGGACGTGGTGGACGCGAGCGGCGCGCCAGTGGAAGGGGCGAAAGTGGTCGTGACCAATATTGAAAGGAATACGACGACTGAAACCACAACCAATTCATCGGGTCGTTACGTGGCTCAGTTCCTTCCGCCCGGGAAGTACCAACTGACCATCGAGAAAACCGGCTTCAAGAAATTCATCCGCGAAGGGATCGGACTGAACGCCGCCGATCGGCTCGCGATAGATGTGAAACTCGAAGTGGGCGCCGTGGTGGAAAGCACCCTGATCACCGGCGAAACACCGCTTCTGCAAACAGAGACCGCTTCGCGGACCGCGACGATCGAGAACCGCATGCTCGAAAACATCCCGACCAGCGGGCGCAATCTCTATCAGCTGCAATACATCCAACCCGGAGTCATCAAGAACAGCACCTACTGGGGTTCGATGGAGCTGTATGCCTTCGGCAACGTCAACAACGTCTCGATCAGCGGGGGACGGTCGGGCGAGAACGAAACGCTGATTGACGGCGTCTCCAATACGAACGGCGGCCGCGGGGTCACTTTTGTCCCATCTCTCAACAGCACGCAGGAGTTCACCATTCACACCAACACCTACGACGCCCAATTCGGACGGGTCGGTGGCGGGGTGACCTCGATCACGATCAAATCGGGGACGAACGCGCTGCATGGGCAGGTATTCGAATTTTTCAAGAACGAGAAACTGAACGCCAACGACTGGATCGCCAATAAGAATAACGCGCAACGGACGAAGTACCGGAATAACACCTTCGGCTTCGAGGTTAATGGCCCCGTCTATATCCCGAAATTGTTTGACGGGCGTAATCGCGCCTTCTTCATGATTTCTTTGGAAGGGCTGCGTGAGCGGGGAGCGGGAGGGGTGGTCACCTCTTTGCCGACGGCCGAGATGCTGCGGGGTGATTTCTCCAAGCTGTTCAATAATAGCGGAGCGCAAGTGGTCGTCTACGATCCGGTCACTCGCGCTCCATTTCCCGGAAACCAGATTCCGGCTAATCGGATCAATCCGATAGCGGCCAAGGTCGCCTCTTTTTACCCACAGCCCAATCGCCCTAGCGATGGTCTGGATAACCTGGGAAACTATGCCGTCTTCAACCCCACGCGCAACGGTTACGATTCCTGGCTCGGTAAGATGGACCTCCATTTGAATCAGAAAAGTCAGGTCTCCTTCCGCTACGGGCAGACCCCGTGGTCTAACTTTGCCCGGATCGTCTGGGGGACCAATGCGGCCGAACCGAGCAACGAAGCCCCTTCGACCCGTGTCTCGCGCAACTGGGGAATGGATTGGACCTACACCATAAGCCCGTCTCTGGTCTTCAACCTGCGCGGAGGTCTGGCCAGGTTTGAATCTTTCAGCGGCAACAGCTTCGGCGGAGGGTTCGATCCGAAAGAACTGGGGCTCCCTGCCTCGCTCGTTTCGCAGTTCACAGCCTTGCAATTCCCCCGCTTCGAGCTTGGCGCTTATTCGCCACTGGGCGCCCAGCAAGTGGCAGGTTACCAAACGCAGGACACCTGGAGCGTGCAACCAAACCTCAGTTGGAATCAGGGCCATCATTTCCGGAAGATGGGTGTCGAATTTCGGCTGTATAACGAGAACCGGCTTCAGCCCGGCGCCGCCAGCGGGACATACACCTTCAACAAGAACTGGACTTCGGCCAATCCGCAACGGCCCGACGCGATTTCCGGCAACGAGTTTGCGTCATTCCTGCTCGGAGCGCCCTCGGGCGGTTCTGTCCCGCGGAACATAGACCCGGCTTATCAAAACAAGTATTACGCGCTCTTCATTCAGGATGATTGGAAGATCCTGCCGAATCTGACGTTGAACCTGGGCCTGCGGTGGGATTTAGAGACACCGCGCGTGGAGCGTTATGACCGCATGGTGCGCGGCTTTGCGTTCGACCAGCCCAGCCCGATCGCAAACAGAGTGAGCGGGCTGAACCTGCGTGGTGGAATACTCTTTGCCGGTCAGGACGGTCGCGAGGCTTTCCTGCGCGACAAAAATAACTTTCAGCCGCGCATCGGTGTGGCCTACCAGTTCCGCGACAAATGGGTGCTGCGCGCCGGGTATGGCCTGACCTATCTGGGACAGAATGCGGCTGGTTCGGCGGGTGGTTTCAGCCGGCCCACGCCTCTGATCGCTACCACCGATAACGGCTTGACTCCGGCGGTCAGCCTGAGCGATCCGTTTCCCACAAGCCTTTATCCGAATGGATTGCTGAAGCCGATCGGTAACAGTCTGGGGCTGGCGACTGATTTGGGGCAGTCCGTCTCGGCGCAATTCCTCGACCGTCCGTTACCATATTCGCAGCAGTTTTCGGTTGGCTTCCAGCGCGAACTGCCGGGCGGATGGCTGGTGGACGCCTCTTACGTCGGCAACATCACCAGAAAGCTGCCGTGGCTGTCGCCGCCGGGGTTGAACTTTATCCCGCTTGATGTCTTGAACAGCCTCCCGGTGGCGGATCGGGCAGCGTTCTTCAACGCGCAAGTGACAAACCCGATGGCTGGGCTGCTCCCGAATTCGAGTTTTAACGGCGCTACAATCCCGCGACAGCGATTGTTCTTTGCCTTCCCGCAATACAACAACGTGACAATCACTGATGTCCCGATCGGGTCTCAGCGGTATGATTCGTTGCAGACCAAGGTTACCCGGCGGTTCTCGAAGGGGCTTGCGGCGCAGGTCGCCTACACGATCTCCAAAACCCTGGAGCAGGTCACGCCCCTCAATGCGCAAGATATCAACCTCAGTAACCTGCTGGACACGAAATTGGAGAAACGGCTCTATCAATTCGACGTGCCGCAAAAGTTGGCCGCGGTGGTGAGCTATGAGTTGCCGTTTGGCAAAGGCAAGCGGTTCGGGGATGACTTCCATCCGATACTGAACGGTGTGGTCGGCGCCTGGAACCTGAACGTGCAATATGTGCATCAGTCAGGGTTCCCCTTCGATTACCCGAACGCCGGTCAGTTGGAGGCGCGCAGCGCCAAGCTCAGTGATGATCAGCGCGACGAAAGGGCCAAAGCGAACGGGCGCTTCGATCCTTCGGTAGACAAATGGTTCGATACCTCGCTCTTTCCGACAGCGGCCCAGGCGCCGTTTACGCTTCGCACTTTCCCGACCCGGTTCCCTGACGTGAGGAGCCCGGCTTTGAGGACCTGGGAGATCTCGGTCTTCAAGGATTTTGTGATCAAGGAGCGCGTCCGCTGGCAAATCCGCGGCGACTTTCAGAACGCATTCAATTTCCCGTTCTTCGGCGCGTTGCAATCGAATAACGTGACCGATTCCCGGTTCGGGCAATTGCGCGCGGATATCACGAACCAGCAGCGCCATATCGCGCTTGTGATGAAAGTGCTCTTCTAGGGGCGTCTCAAGCGGGACTCAATACGTCAACACCAAGGGGCTTGTTTCGCGGAGTGTCACGTTGGCGGCTACTATCGCCGCCAGCGTGACACTTCACGGGGCAAACCCATTTTATTTGGTCAGCGCCGGCAATAAGCCTCAGGAGTTTTGCGCTACACGCCTGACTTCCATTTCCATCTTGCCGGTCAGCGTCAGGCGCCACATCTTCCAATCAGCCAGGAATGACCAGAGCGGATATTGAAAAGTCGCGGGCTTGTTATGCTCGATGAAGAAATGGCCGACCCATGCGAAGCTGTAACCGAGAACAAGGCCCAGCAAGATGAACCATAGATTGCCCATAACCAAAGTCAAGGCCAGGCAGATGAGGCCCAGCGAGCTGCCGATGAAATGCAACGACCGGCATCCAGCGGTTGAATGCTCGCGCACGTAGTAAGGCCAGAACTCCTCGAAGTTTTTGATGCGATCTTCCTGATTCATCATCGCCTCCCCGGATTTTGAGATTGGTTGAAAGTTGAAGTGGAACGTTTGTGCCCGCCCGGTAATTCTACCCGCATCGGTTTCCGGTGTCAGCGTGGCTGGCGCTTTCGCGCGGGCGTTTTTTGATCAGCCGCCAATTTGTATTTTTTGTTTGCGCGCCACAGCGAGGCTTCAATATCATAGCGGCGTTTCCCAAGATCGCTCCCGACGAAAGATCGAATCGCCACAGGGATGTTATGAAGTCGAGAAGCATATTTCCTGTAATGATTGCTGTGTTCACGATCAGCCTGCTGTCTGTGATGGCTGGTGAAACGCAGACGGGATGGTGGCGGTGGCAAAACCCGCGCCCGCAAGGCAATCCGCTTTATGCCGTGGTCTTCAGCGATGAAAGGCGCGGCGTCGCCGTGGGCCGTGACGGAGCGATTTTGCGAACAGAAGACGCCGGGCAGAAATGGTTGTCAGTTCGCAGCCCAGTCAACACTCCTCTTTACGGTCTGGCTGTTAAAGGCAAAAAAGCGTGGACGGTCGGCGCGCGCGGCGTTGTCCTGTTCACCGACGATCGTGGCGAAAGCTGGCGCGAGCAGAACAGCGGCGCGAAAAAACATCTTTACGCCGTCTGCTTCGTGAGCGAGAAGCAGGGTTGGGCCGCGGGTGTCGAGGGTTTAATCCTGGCGACGGACGACGGCGGAGAAATGTGGAGAGAACAGAGGAGTGGCGTAAACAAACATCTCAGCGCTGTGGCCTTCATTGATGACAAGCGTGGAATCGCCGCTGGCGTCGAAGGAACACTGCTGGTGACAAATAATGGCGGTTTGACCTGGCAATCCGGACCTGAAACTTCCAATCGCAACTTGCTGGGGGCCGCCGCGATTGCGCCGAGCACATTTCGCATAGTCGGTTGGAATGGAACGATCCTGCGCAGCGATGACGCAGGCGGCTTCTGGAAAGCCGAGCAAAGCAATTCATCCTCGCAACTGCACGCGATATCTTTCATCAACGAGAAGCAGGGCTGGGTGGCGGGCGCCGACGGTGTGATCCTGCGCACGGTTGACGGTGGCGAAACCTGGAGCGCGCAGCTCTCCAACAGCGCGCAATCCTTGAGCGCGGTCTGCTTCATGGATGACAAACGCGGATGGGTCGTAGGCGAGGGGGGCGTGATTTACGCGACCGTGGACGGCGGCGAGAAATGGGCGCCGCAAACCGACGGCTCGAAAGAGATGCTCAACGCCGTGCATTTCGCCGACGGGGATCACGGCTGGGCCGTTGGGATGAACGGCTTGATATTGGCTACTGACGGCGGCGGCAAGACCTGGCGCGCGCAGGAGTCGAACACGACAACCAATCTGCGCGCCGTAAATTTCGTTGACGCCAAGCGTGGCTGGATCGTCGGCGAACGCGGATCGATTCTGCGCACGATTGACGGCGGTGTGAAATGGGAGGCGAAATCGAATGAAGCGGAGTTGAATTTGAATTTTCAAGGAGTCGCCTTCACCAGCGTGAACGACGTCCTGAATGAGGATCAGGATAAAAACCGGGATAAAGGCGGGATTAGTAGACGGATTGGGAGCCGGGTTGGGAGTTTGATCAGAGTTTTTGGGAAGGGGCGGAGTAGAAGCCAGAGTAAGGGGTGGATTGTCGGAGAAGGCGGCCTGGTATGGCATACGACCGACGGCGGAGAGAGTTGGACCACGCAAAATTCAAGCACACGGCTCTGGTTGGAGGCGGTCACGTTCATTGATGAAAAGACTGGCTGGGCCGTCGGCGAGTCGGGTTCGATCATTCATACCACGAATGGCGGCGCGACCTGGCAATCGCAGGAGAGCGGCACGCGCAAGTGGCTCTATTCGATTTCCTTTGCTGACGCGAAAAACGGCTGGGCCGTCGGCGAAGAAGGGTTGATGCTGAGCACGACTGATGGTGGAAAAAACTGGGCTGTTCAAATCAGCGGTGTCCCGAGCAATCTGCTGGGGATCAAAGCCGTGAGCGCCAAACGCGCGTGGGCTGTTGGATTGAACGGCATCATCCTCCACACCGAAGACGGTGGCAGACTATGGCAACGTGACGCGAGCGGTACGACCACGCCGCTGCGCGCCGTCGCGTTTCGAAATGAAGAGAATGGGTGGGCTGTCGGACGAGATGGTGTGATTCTGCGGTACGCGGGCAGAGGCTCGGACAGTGTGAGAACCGTTTTTGACCGGAAATAGATTCGAATCGGTACCGCGAGCGGTAGCGAGCGCGCTTGCATCAACAGACCAGCTCAGGAAGCAGCGCTCGCTACCGCTCGCGGTACCGATAAGGAGTGAATTATGAGATCCCCAAACTCTTTCGTCAGAATATCGCTGACTCTCAGCTTGGCTCTGTTTGTTGTGATGTCGATCGGAGCGGCGCAGACCCAACAGCAGGATCCATCGTGGAAATGGCCCGAAAGTAAAGTATTCGAGATCGTCAATCACGTGCGGGCAGGCCGAGACCTGACGCCCAAGCAGTGGCCGAACAATGCGCGCGTAGCGGTTGGGTTGTCTTTCGATTTCGACAACGAAACGCCTTCCTTGAGAGACGGTCAGATCTCGCCCGGATTGATGGCCCAAGGCGAATACGGCGCTCGCGCCGGTCTGCCGCGTGTTTTGAAACTACTCGACCAATATCAGATTCCCGCGACGTTCTTCATTCCGGCCATCAGCGCGAAGCTCCATCCACAGGGAGTCAAAGATATCCTTTCCAGAGGGCGGCACGAGATCGGAATCCACGGCTGGATTCACGAACGCAACTCGACGCTCGGCGAGGCTGACGAGCGCGAGTTGATGCGCCGCAGCATCGAAGCCCTGACGCAGATTACAGGTAAAAAGCCCGTCGGATTGCGTACGCCGTCCTGGGATTTCAGCCCCGCGACGATGAAACTCGTTCGTGAATTCGGACTGCTATACGACAGCAGCCTGATGGCCGACGACCGGCCTTACGAAGTCCTGATGGATGGGACGGCGACAGGCGTTGTCGAATTGCCGGTCGAATGGATCCTGGATGATTACCCGTACTTTGGAATGGACAGGTTTTCGACCGTCAGACCTTACACGGCGCCCGATCAGGTCTTCACGATCTGGCGTGACGAATTCGATAAGGCCTATGAGGAAGGGACGATGTTCATTCTGACGATGCATCCGCACGTCATCGGCCACCGCTCGCGCGTGATGATGCTCGAACGATTGATTCGCCACATGCGTTCACGCCCCGGAGTCTGGTTCGCCACGCACGAAGAGATCGCAAAGTTCGTTAAATCAGGGAAGTGAGAAACTCTCCGAGCTCAATTCCGCGTCTGCCTGCCCGCCGTGGGCGCCGCCAGTGAGGCGAGGACGCGCTGGATCAACCCATCGCATGCCTCCCTCTCAATCCACCGGGCGACGATCACCAGATCGTTCTCCGGATCAACATAAATCATATTTGTACCGGCTCCCATATGCGCGAATGCGGAGGCGGGCGCGCTCGCCATGAATTTGCGGTCCGTATTCAGGAACCAGTTCATAAAGCCGTAGGTCGGCTGGACCGGTGTGGGGGTGAGCGCCATCCGCACCCACTCTTCGGAGAGGATCTGCTTATCCTTCCATTTCCCCCGGCGCAGCGTCAGATAGCCGAAGCGCGCCTGGTCGCGGGCGCTGATGAACATTCCTCCTCCCCAGTGTCCCCCGCCGCTGACCGATTGAACAGCCGCGCCGTCGAGCAGTATCCAGGAGTTCTCGTAACCGTACCAGCGCCAGGTCTGAGAGGCGTCGATCGGATCCATGACATGCTCCTTGAGCGCTTGTGGCAATGGGCGACGCCAGACGTTGAGCGCCGCGAGCGCGAGGACGTTCACCCTGACATCGTTGTACTTGTAAGCCGCGCCAGGCTCATGCCGCTTGCGTTTTAGCCATTCAGACGGGTTATTGCCTGGGCGGTCGGCCCAGTCGGGCTTACCCCACAGTGTTCCCTCCCAATCGCTGGTCTGCCGCAGCAGATGCTCCCAGGTGATCTTCCGGTTATGTTCAGTCTCAAACATCTGCAGCAACTCGGATTCTCCCAGGCGCTCGGCGCGGCTCTTTCTGAAGTCAGGCGCAAGTGGCGCCACGGGCGCCATATAATCCCGCACACGATCTTGCAAACTGCGAATCAGTTTTCGGTCGTAGGCCAGACCAACGGTGGTCGAGAGGAAGCTCTTAGTGACGCTGAAGGTCATATCAACCCGGCGCCAATCGCCCCACTCAGCCACGATGTAGCCCTGGCGCAAGATCAACCCGGTCGGCTCTCCGCGTTCCTTAAACGGGCCGATTCCCTCGCCGAACGGTTCGCGACCCATGCCCTGATAATGAGCCAGTTCCAAATTCCGCGGCGCTTTCGTCTCATTGGCCAAGGCGAACGCGATTGCCTCATTGAGTTGAGTGGGATCCATCCCCACCTGCTGCGGCGTCCGGCGCTCCCAACTCTCTCCGGGACCGGGATAGTAAAGCTCGCTCGACTTCTGTGCGGCGATGGCCCCGGCGGATATTCCAGAGGATGCGGTCAAGTTGGAAGCGACATTTAGAGCGGCCAGGGAAAGCGCGGCAGCCATTGTTAAGAGGGAGACCTTGCTAAATCGAGACAGAAAAGATTGGTACAAACCACGAAGACACGTTACGGCATCGAAAGAAAAAGGGTTGAGTCTGTTCATTGCGATCTCCTTTCCGGCACATTAACGATCACCATACGTTGCGGGTAGCGGCCAAGCTTGAGACGTTTGGCCTCCTGCAGCTCTCACCCAATCGTCTCCCGAAAGAGGCGATACCAGTTTCCGCCGAGCAGCTTTTCAATCTCCGCCGATTTGCGCCCTCGCCGAGCCAAAGCTCCTGCAATCGTCTCCATCCGTCGCGGATGATTAAGCTCCGAAATGAAGAACGGCCAGCGGAAGGTCGCCGTAGTTACCGGGCGGAGCCGCGACAGTTCCTCGATCAACTTCTGCTTCTCTTCCGGCGTGTCCGGAATCGTACGGTGATCACGCAGCCGCGCAACCCGCTGGCGCGAATCTCGTCGAGCAATGCTGAGTCATAATGGGCGTGAATCTCGCCCAGCCCGTCAATGACGATGCTGCGATGCTGTGCGCGTTCGTCGCTTTGTGGGAACGCGTATGCGCCCGCCGCGGCGCCGATCGCTGATGCCAGAAACCCACGTCTGTTGAGCATAATCAAATTGGTCATTATTTCGCGCCGCCATGCTGCTGTTTGACCACCGCGCGAATGACGCGATCAATTTCGTATTGTTGGTCGCTGATTCGCGCTAAGCCTCAAATATCCATCGTCCGCCGACCATCGTGCGCTCAACCGGGATTTTGATCAATGAAAATGGGTCTTCGCGCAGCGGGTCGCGCCCAAGCACAACCAGGTCGGCCAGCTTGCCCGGCTCGATTGAGCCTTTGATCTTCTCTTCGCCGGTCGAGATGCGCAACGCCCATCAGGCAGTAGACGCGCAGCGCCAGTTCACCTGCTTCGTGAGCGTCCTGATAAGCGCGCAGGTCCAGTGGCGAGCCGCCCGCATCATGAACCGAAGTCACTCCGGCGCGGCTCATCATTTTGGAGATAATCTTGACGCCTTCGCGATAATCGTCGCGCGTGTAGACGGAAGGGATTTTCTGCGTGAAGGGAGCGGTGGCGCGTTCGCGGGCGCACCCGGTCAGACGGCCATTCGAGTCGCGGTCGAAATGCCCGCCCTGCGGATCGGGAGTTTTGTCGTCCACGCCCGCGATTTTGAGCGCCAGTGAATTGACGAATGAAATGTGGCCGCCGCGATGATTGATGTAGATGGGATGATTGGGCGCGGCGGCGTCAAGATCATCGCGTGTGAGCGGGCGTCCTTCAGCCGTCTTGGTGTCGTCGTACTTGAAGCCCACGATCCATTGTCCGGACGGCGTCTTCTCAGCGCGTTGTCGGATGGCGTCCTGAATCTCCCGGATCGAGCGCAGGTCGCAATCCACCTCGCGCAGGTGGCGGCGGCCTGAGCTGGCCGGATGCGAGTGCGCGTCAATGAAGCCGGGAACTACGGTCTTGCCTTCGAGGTTGATCTGCTTCGTTCGCGCCGTCGCCATCGCCCTAATCTCGTCATTGGCGCCGACGTTGAGGAATCGGTCATCGGCGATCGCCACGGCTTGAGCGCGCGGCTGGCGGGAGTTCACGGTCAGGATGTTGGCGTTGTACAAAACCAACTGCGGCTCCGTGCGTTCGAGCGGGAGCAGCGCAAAGGCTCCGAGAGAGCCTAGAAAGTTTCTGCGTGAGTGTTCGCGCATTAGTCCTCCTCGGAATCGGCCAAGCTTGCTTACCGTGGCCCGGCCAACAAATCTTTGATCGCATAGGCGCGGCCGTTTTTGACCGTGACTGCCACGTTCAGCGTGTCTTCGATCTTCCGCAAAGGATCGCCTTCGACAATTACAAGATCGGCCAGTTTGCCCCGTTCGATGCTGCCCAGGTCCGATCCAACTCCCACGGCTTCGGCTGACCAAAGCGTCGCCGAACGCAGCGCCTCGAATGGCGTGAACCCGGCGCGCGCCAGCATTTGCAACTCAAGTTGAAGGCTGAAGCCGTAAGGCACGATGGGCGCATCGGTGCCCGCCGTCACGCGCCCACCGGCTTTGAGCGCCCCAAGAACAGTCCTTCCCTGCGCTGCGACGGCGTCGCGCAATGCGGGACTTCGCCCCGTGACTGATCGCCCGAGCATGGCTTGTACACCTTGCTCGCCGTAGAGCGCCACGAACTGGCGGTTTTTCAGCAACTCGGGCTTTTCAGCCAGGTGGAACGAAAGCCCCGACAGGATCAGCGTCGGCGTGTAGTTCATCCGCGACCGCGCCAGGATTTGGATCACGTCGTCGTAGCTGCGGCTGAGCGCCGTTGTTTTGGGCGAATAACCGCGCCGGCTGGTTGCGCCGTTGTGTTCCACGGCGTCCATGCCATAACCGGCGGCGGGCCAGATTTCGTGCGAAGAAGTTGGAATGCCCATTTGATGCGCCGCCGCCACGATCTTCCGCTGCATCGCGTCGGGCAAGCGCACGTAGGTCTTGATCAGGTCGTATTCGAGCGCGCGGGCGCGCTCCAGCGCCAGATCAATGTGAGCTTCGGCGCCCAGCCCTTCGGCGACCGAATAGTAAACGCGGGCGCCGTCGAAAAGGCGGCCGCAGAAGAAATTGCGCGGGCCGGGACGCTGCCCCGCGGCCCATGCCTCACGCCTTTCCGACCCGTCGTATGGATCGGTTCCCGGCTCGCGCACCGAAGTGACCCCGAACGCGAGCCAAGTCCGGCCCAGCTTCTCTCCGCCCGTAATCCCCTGATGGCCGTGCATCTCAAACAAGCCGGGGATGACCGTCTTGTCGCTCGCGTCAATCACATTGCCTTTGTGAAGCGATTCATTGTGCGCGGCGATCTCTTTGATTCGATGGCCTTCGATCACTACGTCCACGTCGCGCCGGTAATCAGGCGATTTGCCGTCAAACAAGCGGCCGGCGTGAATGACCAGCGCGCCCGTAACCTTTTCCGGCTGCCATTCCAACTGCGCGTTGATCTCTTCGGCTCGTCCGGTCTCGACGTTGACCTTCTTCAAACGATCCAGCGACAGGTAGACCAGACTCTTCGAATCGCCCGTCCAGCTCGGCGCATCGGCGAGGTCGTCGTTCAACCGGCGCGGCGTCCCGGCCATCTCGCCTCGCTCGTTGATTGCAACAACCGAAAGCCTGCCGTCTTCCACGAAAGCCATCATTCGGCCATCGGGCGACCAGACGGCGTAAGCGAGAGTCCGATCAGGGACCGGCGCGATGCGGCGCGTCGGTCCGCCATCGAGCGGGACGATCCGCGCCTCGAAGAAGCCTTCGCGGAAACGTGTCGAGTGGGGGTTCAAAACTGGAACGGCGAGGGAGCGGCTGTCGGGCCCCCACGAAACCTGCGTCGGTTGAATCGGCCGGTCGAAGACCGCTCTGCTCTTGGCCGATGCCAGATCGTAGACCTGCAAACTCCCGGAGAGCGACGAACCGGTGAATAAGGCGATCTGTTTGCCGTCCGGCGACCACGCAGGCAGGCTCGCGCCGCCAGCCGTTTTGACCAGCGCGCGCTCTTCGCCCGTTTTCAGATCCCGCTGCCAGATGTCCATTGAGCCTTCTTTGTCCGAGACGTAGATGAGCTTTGTCCCGTCAGGCGACCATTTCGGCTGCGCCTGAACGAAAACGTCGTTGGTGATGCGCTCGGCCTTCTTTCCTTTTTCGATAATCCACAGATCGCCGAGCGCGGTAAATGCCACGCGCTGGCCGTCGGGAGAGACCGCCGGCGCGACAATGCCATGCGCCGGACGCGGGGCGGTTGAATCGAAATCGCGCTTCTTTTGCGCGTAGGCCGGATGATTGAGTTTGACCGTCGCCTCGAAAGCGAGCGTCGCGCGCCCGTCGTTATTGCCGTTTTCAAGGTTGGCTTTTTTGATCAACCCATCGGCGGTGTAAAGGAATTCGGAATCGGAAAGCCACGCGGCGCGAAATGGAAAGACATCCTCTCCGGCGGCGCTGAGCCGTTGCGGCTCCTGTTCTGTGGTCTTTGCCCAGAGTTCGGTTGTTCCGCCGGCGCGATCAGAAGTTTGAAAAATGATATGCGTCCCTTTTGGAGACCACGAAGGCGCAGCCGCCGTCGCGTTCGTCTTGCTGAACAGAACCTCGCGGCGTTTGTCCGTGTCATTCACATCCTGCAACAGCCAGACGCCTCGCCCCGCGCTCCGTTCCGAAGCGAAAGCGATACTCTTGCCGTCGGGCGACCACCCCGGATTGTAATCGTTGGCCGGATCGCGGGTGAGTTGTTCCAGCTTACGGCTTGCGAGGTCAATCTTCCAGATGTCGTAATTGCCGCTACGATCCGAAGAGAAAGCGATGCTCCTGCCGTCCGGCGACCAGTGCGGCTCGCGGTCGTCAAATGGCCCGCTCGTTGCCTGTGTCAACCGCGAGCCGTCCGGCGCGACCGTCCAGATATGCCAGCCGCCGCCGCGGTACGATTGAAAGGCGACCTGTTTGCCGTCGGGCGACCACGCGGGCTGACGCGCATCGCCGAGTTCATCGGTGATGGCCGTGGCCTTGCCGCCCGCGACCGGCGCCTTCCAGAGCGCGCCTTGCAGATCGAAGACGACAGTCTTGCCGTCCGGCGATAAGGCTACCGAGATGTTCGTGCCCTGCGTCAGGGTGATCTCGATGCGATCTGATCGCTGAGAGAATGAAGAAGCCAGCCCCAGTCCCAGAGCAAGCGCGGAAAGAGTGACCAAGGCTTTGAGCGCATGTTTGCGGATCAGGCATATGGTTTTTGACATCTGCATTGCGGGGCCTCCTCTGCCATTGCGCGCCTCGTGCGGTTCCGGCAATGACAAATGACAAACGTAATATGGCAAATGGAAAATGAAAATGCCTCAAAATCTTTGCCTGACTATGCTTAGCCAGTCAATCTCCCTGTCGAGGGCCTCTTCTATTTTTCAACCGGCGCCGTCTTTTGCCTGAAGTGGGAAACAGTTCAGAAAGATTGATGTCCGAACAGCGCAAGCAGATATACTCCCCGCCTTTGATTGAGTACCCGTCCTCGCCGAGGCTAATCACCCGGTTGCACTTCGCGCAGCGCGTCGGCTCAAACTCCGGCGGGTTCTCCAGCTTCACGAAGTTGTACTCGTTGGTTCCGAAATACGTGTACATCTCGGTATCGAAACCTTCTTCGCATTCCTCACACTCGCGCCATTCGCCCTCGTGCTCTTCGTTGTAGTGGTAGGAGCACAGGGTATAGCGCGAATGATTTCTGAAGCAGCTGTTTCGGGCGTAAGAGAAGATCACGTATTCATCTTGATCGTCGCATACCCAATTGTCGCAGCACGGAGCCTTGGTCAGCTTCCCGGTCTTCCCGCACAAGCCGCAAGCCACTCCGCTGGCGCTCGCCCTGCCGCCTTGCGCTGGCGTTTTTCTTCGTTTCGTCCCTGTTCTGATTTTCTTGACCATGATTCTTTCCTCAATCGAGTAATGCTGTGGTGGCGCTCGCCCGCCAACTGCGGATGTGTGTCGGCTCGATCACGATCAGCGGACGCCCGGCGAGTGGCATGCGCTCATACTGCGGATATTTTGCGCCGAGGAGCGTGATTCCAGCGGTGTACTCATCGCCGCCGGTGATGATCCGCGCCTGTCCGCGCACGTGAACCCAGGCGAGGCGCCGCCAATCCTCGCTGTAACTGTCAATGACGACGGCCACACGCGGATTGGCGTTGATATTGAGGACCCGCTGGAGTTGATCTGTGGCCACGCGTTTTGGTTTGGCGTCCAGCGGAGTGAAGAGGGCGTCGCCGTCAAAGGCATATACAATCGGGATCACTGCCGGTTGGCAGCTGGCATCAACCGTCGCCAGGCGCGCAACCCTCTGCTCGCTGATAAATGTGCGCTCCCAATCGGTCATGCCACCTTTGCCTCAGGCTTGCTTGGACGCCTGACAGAGTTGCTCCATTCGGGCGACGATGTCGTCAACTGTCTCGACATCCGGAGAGAATTGAACGTCGAACACGATCTCCGCGGCCCCGATCTTTCGCGTTTCGGCCACGTCGCCGGCAATCTGCTCCAGCGTACCGCTGAAGTCAACGCGATCTTTGTTGATCGGCGTATCAGAAAATTCGAGGTTTGCACGGACGATGAGTTCCAACGCGGCAGGGTCACGGCCTGCATCCCGCGCCATCCCCTTGATCCCCTCGAACATCTGGGCGACGCCTGCGAGCGGGATGCCGACCGGGAACCAGCCATTCGCCTCCTTCGCGACGCGTTTCATGGCAGCGGGTGTGAACGCCGCCATGTAGATCGGCGGATGCGGCTTCTGAACGGGCTTCGGCCCAATGAAAGATTTTGGGATTCGGTAGTACTCGCCCTGAAACTCCACCGGGTCGGTTGTCCAGATTGTCTTCAGCGCATCGATAATTTCATCGGCGCGCTTGCCGCGCTCCTGCCACGGCGCTCCTGCGGCCTCGTATTCATCGAGTGACCATCCAATCCCAAACCCGACACGTATCCGCCCGCCAGACAGGATATCCAGTGTGGTCAGCCGCCGTGCGAGCAGCACGGGGGGATACCAGGGAACGTTTAAGACGCTCGTGCCGAGCGCAACGCGGCGCGTGTGCGCGGAGACGAACGTCAGCGTCTCCAGCGGATCCAGCACGCGCTTGTACAAGTCAGGCAAGGAGCCGTCTCGCGTCGCCGGGTAGGGCGTCCGAGGATTGACGGGGTAAAGCATGCGGTCAAGCGTCCATAGACTGTCGAAGCCTAAAGCTTCGGCGCGTTGGGCGACTGTGATCAGAGCGTCAGGTCCGGCAACCGGACCGATCTGTGGTAGCGCAAATCCTAAGCGCATCAAAGACTCCTTTCATAGCGTTGGGCCGCGCCGCCTGGCCTCACCTGTGACTACATATGTCCCATCAACCTTTCGCAATCATCTGGGGCCTCGCTTCAACAAGCGCCATGCCCCTTGATGAGTCTACCTTTTGAATGGTGGACACCGAAGGTGGCGGTCTTTTGCGGCGGGGTAGTAAAAATGAGGCCTATCAGTCCTTAATCCAACGCTGATATCAACCACCATACCCGGTGGGACATTCCATTCACTACTGGCCCTGTCCCCAGCGAAGCAGCGCCTCAGCCAGTGGTTCAGGCGATTCGAGGCCGATCAAATGGCCGATGTCAGGAATTCTCACGACCTCCGCGTTCGCGATCTTCTCGCGAAATATGTCGGCGTAAACGGGCGAGATGAATTTGTCCTGCTCACCCCAAACAACCAGCGTCGGCGCTTTGATCCGCCACAACCTGCGCTCCAGCCCGTTTTCAGGAATCGGGAAGAGGAATTTTGCGGCGGTGCGGAAACCGCGCGACATAGCGATCAGGATCTCGACCTGCTCCTGCGTGCGGTCGTCCTTGTCGCTGAAGAGCATGGTCAACATCATCATCCGCTGCGCCGGAAAACACTCAAGGTTGTGGAAGAGGTAAGGAACAAGCTCGCC
>Ga0187894_10004061_pt1 | contig 15955 bp, 10 predicted proteins | sample GBC1701081metaG_FD_136650 | JGI IMG/M metagenome (GOLD analysis project Ga0187894, IMG submission 136650) | White microbial mat communities from a lava cave in the Kipuka Kanohina Cave System on the Island of Hawaii, USA - GBC170108-1 metaG ... | reverse complement strand
GGCTTCAAAATCATCGGGGGCGACATCCAGGTACCTAAGGCCTATGTGCCGGGGGCTGTTTTCCAGACCAACTTGTGGCCGAACGGGGTTGTCTTTTACGTCTTCGACAATAACGTTTCAGCAGCCAATCGCACGGCGATGCGCGCTGCAATGAATGTATGGTCGGCGGTTAGCGGCGTCGTCTTCCGCGAAGGCATAGGCATGCGCAGCGTCATCCCAAATTTACCTGTCCCATATTTCATACACATTCAGAACTCGACCGGAAATAGTTCGGCAGTCGGGATGATAGATGGCGGGCAGGTTATGAATATTTCCAGTTGGGGGAATCAGATCACCATCGTGCACGAGTTAGGTCACGCGCTGGGTCTTAAGCACGAACACAGCCGGTCTGATCGCGACATTTTCGTCGAGATTATTTCGGCCAACGTGCAATCAGGCCAGGCCAATCAATTCGAGTTGCTGCCGGGCAACATCCCGAAGTACGGCCCTTACGACTTCGACTCGGTGATGCATTATGACCGGTGCGCTTTCTCAACAGGTTGTCCCGCCGGCTCGACCTGCAATTGCACGGCGAGCCAGGAGACAATCAGGGTGAAAGACCCGAACAAAAGCAAGCAGAGCGTGATCGGCAACGCCACCGCGCTCAGCTACCTCGACCGCATCGCCATGTCGTTTCTTTATCCGCGCGGCGACTTCCGCTTCGTTGACGCCGCTTACAGCGCATCCCTCCAAAATGGAAGCTTCTTTTTTCCCTATCAAAGCCTTTTCATAGGCGTGGCGGCGACGCCCACGCGTGGAAATTTGTGGATTCAACCGGGCATTTATAGAGACGTGAAATTGCTGAATAAGCCTATGACGCTGCGCGCGCCGCTCGGCGGCGTCACCATCCGCCCCGTGCAAGGCGCGTTCAACCAAACGCTGGCCGCGGTCTCCGCCGCCAGCTACAACGGTGAGCTGGCGGTCGAATCAATCGCGGCGGCTTTCGGCGCGAATCTGGCCAACGGCACGGCGGCGGCTACATCCCTGCCCCTGCCCACAACGCTCGCCGGCGCCACGGTAAAGGTCAAAGACGCGGCGGGCGTGGAGCGCGACGCCCCGCTCTTCTTCGTTTCGCCGTCACAGATCAACTACCAAATCCCTGCCGGTACCAGCGTCGGCGTCGCCGGGGTCGCCGTGTATAACGGCAATAGCGTTGCCGCCGCCGGCGAGATACCTGTTGTCGCCGCTTCGCCGGGATTGTTCTCAGCCAATTCCAGCGGCCAGGGCGTTCCCGCCGCCGTGCTCTTGCGCGTGCGCGGCGAGACGCAGACCGTTGAACCGGTGGCGCGTTTCGATCAAACACAGAACGGCTTCGTGCCCGTGCCGATTGACCTGGGACCGGAAGGCGACCAGGTTTTTCTGATCCTGTTCGGCACTGGCTTCCGCGCGCCCGATTTGTCGTCCGCGGTGACAGCGACCATCGGTGGCGAGGATGCCGAAGTGTTATATGCCGGCCCCGCGCCGGGCTTCGCCGGACTGGATCAGGCGAACGTGCGAGTGCCGCGCAGCCTGGCCGGGAAGGGTGATGTCAGCATCCTGCTCACGGCGGACAATCGGTCGGCCAATGCCGTCACGGTCAGCATCCGCTGACGGCGCTGAGAAAAGTCGGCGGTAAGCGCGATGCGCGCAGACCCGGAGTGCGGATTTACCCCACTCCGGGTCTGTATTTTCAAAGGGGTTATTCATGTCGCTGCGGTGGCGCCCTGAAACGATGAAAAAGTTTGGAGTCCCGCCTTCAGGCGGTCGGGCTCGATGATCCGGACCAACCGCCTGAAGGCGGAACTCCAAACGGAGCTCCAAACGATTTTCGGAGGACGAGAAAAGAGATGAATTTTGAAGGCGGCTTTTTACTGTTGCTGGGCGGGATATTCGCCGTGCCTTTGCTGCTGTCTTCTCGCTCATCGCCCGGCTCTTTCCGAAACAGCCGCGCGGTCCGTGGCGGCAAGCGACAGCCACCGTGAAAACGGTGACGCGCGTCACTCATTATTCAACCGGCCAGGGTCACGATGAGCTGCGCTGGCCTTACGACGCCGTCTGGCTCAGCTTCACGCCGGAGGGCAGAGTAGAACCGGTTGAGGTCGTGGATGTAGTCGAAAAGCCGGTCGCGATCAACGTCGTTCACGTCCCTCATCAATATTCAATCAGTCTTTGCCGCATTCTCAGCGCGGCATAGAATAAGCTCTCCAAAAACCTATTTGCTCAACCGCTAGCTCGGAGGAACCGATGTACTTACGAAAATGGCTGGCGCCGTTCGTTCTGGCGCCGTTGCTGCTTCCCGGCGATACGCAGGCGCTGATCAATTCCCAGTCCGATGAAGTTCGTCCATTGGCGCCTGGCGCATCCGTCGAGCGCGAATTGGGAGCCGGGCAAACGCACAGTTATCAAATCACGCTCGCCGCCGAACAGTACTTGCGGATCACGATTGACCAGCGCGGGTGCGATGTCGCGGTAACGCTGTTCGGGCTTGACGGCCGCGCGCAGGCGGAGGCCGATTACGACGCCGATACGAACGGGCAGGAAATTCTGGCCCTGGCGCCGCAGACGGCGGGCGCCAGCCGGCTCACCGTATCTTCGAAAAGTAAGATGGCGGGGCGATACGCGCTGAAGGTCGTGGAGCTGCGCGCGGCGACGCCGCAGGACGCCGCGCGGGTCAACGCCTACCGGTTGCTGATGGAAGCCCGCAAGCTGCAATCGCAAAAGACCGCCGAGGCGATGAAGCAGGCCGCCGGGAAGTTCGATGAGGCGCTGGCTGCCTGGAAGGCGCTCGGCGGCCAGGAGGGAGAAGCCGCCACGCTGGCCAGCGCGGGCCGGCTCTACTTCGATCTGGCCGACGCGAAAAAGACGCTCGACGCCTGGACGCAATCCCTGGCTATCTGGCGCGCGTTGGGCCGGCGCGAGCAGGAGGCGCAGGCGCTCAGCGATCTCGGCCTGCTCGATTACGCCCGTGGCGCTAGAGATCAAGCCCTGAGTCAATACGATCAGGCGCTCCCGCTGCATCGCGCGGAAGGCGATAAGTATTGGGAGGCCGAGACGCTCAACCGCATCGGCTGGGTCTACAACTCGATGGACGAGCGGCAGAAGGCCATCGAGCATTTCAACCTGGCCTTGCCGCTGCGCCGCATCGCGGGCGACCGCGCGGGCGAAGCGGTCACGCTCAATGACCTGGGCCGCGCCTACGACCTGCTGGGCGATAAGCGACGGGCCGTCGAATTTCTTGAACAGGCGCTGCGCTTGAACCCGCCCGACGAAAACCCGGACGGCGCGGCCAACACTCTCATCCGGCTCGGCGTGGTCTACGAATCCACAGGCGAGAGTCAGAAGGCGATTGACGCTTACGGCCAGGCGCTGAGTCTGTTGGAGAGGGTAAACAACCGCCGGACGCTCGCCTCAGCGTTGAACAACGTCGGGCTGGCGCATGCCAACCTGGGCGATTACGGCAGGGCGCTCGAATATTACGACCGGTCGCTCAAGCTCACCCGCGAGCTGGGACTGCGCGGGGGCGAGGCGACCACGCTTCACAACATCGGCCTGGTTCATCGCGCCGCCCGTGAGACGCAGAAGGCGATTGATCATCACAACCAGGCGCTGACAATTTATAAATCGGCCAACAACCGCGGCGGCCAGGCGATGGTCTTGCAGGCTCTAGGCGTGGCGCATTACGAGACGGGCGAGTCGCGCCGGGCGTTGGAATTGTTCGAGCAGTCGCTGGACTTGCGCCGGGCGGCAGGCGACCGGCGTGGCGAGGCGGTCACGCTGACCAGCCTGGGCGTCACGCTGACTACGCTCGGCGAGGCGCGGAAGGCGCACGATCATCTGAGCCAGGCGCTGCCGCTGCACAGGGCTGTCTCCAATCTCGAAGGCGAGGCTCAGACTTTGATCGGCCTCGCGCAGGCCAAATATGATCTCGGCGCCGCCGCTGAGGCGCGAGCGTTGATTGATCAATCCCTGCAACTGACCGAGTCTATCCGCGCCAAAGCTCCGGGGCAGGAATTGCGCGCCTCTTATTTCGCCACCGTCCAACGGCGTTACGAACTGGGCATAGACCTGCTGATGCGGATGCGGCAAGACGCCGCCGCCCTGCAAGTCAGCGAGCGGGCGCGGGCGCGCAGCCTGCTCGAACTACTCACCGAAGCCGGCGCCGGCATTCGCCAGGGCGTCGCTCCCCAGTTGCTCGCGCAAGAGCGCGCCATACGGCAACGTCTCAACGCGCGCGCCGAGGCGCAAGCTCGGATGCTCGACGGCAAACATACTGAAGCGCAGGCCGAGGCTATGGCCAAAGAGATCGCCGCCGGCGCCGCGCAGTTGAAAGACATCGAAACTGAAATTCGAAGAGCCAGTCCGCGTTACGCCGCGCTGACCCAGCCGGAACCGCTGACCGTCGCCGAAATTCAAAAACAGTTGCTCGATGACGATACGTTGCTGCTCGAATACGCGCTCGGCGCCAAAAGCAGCTACCTCTGGCTGGTTTCGCCGACTTCAGTTACCGGCTATCAACTACCGTCACGCGCCGAAATCGAAGCCGAGGCGCGCAAAGTCTCTGATCTGCTCGCCACGCGCCCGCGAAGGCGAGACCCGGTCGATCCACAATTCATCACCCAGGCCGGGGCTCTCAGCCGGATGTTGCTTGGCCCGGCGGCTCCCCAACTCGGCGGCAAACGGTTGGTCATTGTGGCTCCGGGCGTCCTCTCTTATCTACCTTTCGCCGCGCTGCCGGCGCCGGCGGGCGGGAATCGGCAGGCCGGAGATTACCAACCCTTGATCGCGAAGCATGAGATAGTGACCCTCCCTTCCGCTTCGGTCTTGTCGGTCATTCGCCGTGAAATGGCGGGCCGGCAGCAGGCGACCAAATCAGTCGCCGTGCTGGCTGACCCGGTCTTTGAGGCCGGCGATTCGCGCCTGGCCTTGGCCAAAAACAAAAGTTCCTCCGGCAAGACGCCGGTTACGCCATCTCCCCTCTCTGCGGCTATTGCGGAACATTCAGCGCTGACGCGGGCGATCAGAACAATGAATTTTTCAAACACGCGCGCCGGTTTCGCGCGACTAGCCTTCTCACGCCAGGAAGCCGAGAGCGTCTTCGCGCTTGCTTCAGGTGGAACAGGACTTAAGGCGACTGACTTCAACGCCAGCCGAGCCTTGATCATGAGCGAAGCATTGAGCCAGTATCGCGTCTTGCATTTCGCCACCCACGGCCTGCTCAACGGCGAGCGCCCTGAACTTTCCGGACTGGTCTTTTCGCTCGTCGACCGGGAGGGGAGACCGCAGGATGGATTTCTACGACTGCACGAGGTATACAACCTCCGGCTCAATGCCAATCTGGTTGTGCTGAGCGCGTGCGAGACCGGGCTGGGCAGGGAGATTAAAGGCGAGGGATTGATCGGACTGACGCGCGGGTTTATGTACGCAAGCGCGCCGCGGGTGGTCGCCAGCCTGTGGAATGTCGACGATCTGGCGACGGCGGAACTGATGAAGCTTTTTTATCAGGGAATGCTCAAAGACGGCCTGCCTGCAGCGGCGGCTCTTCGCGCGGCCCAGTTCGAATTGTCTAAACAAAAACGTTGGGCGTCCCCCTATTTCTGGGCCGGTTTTGTATTACAGGGCGAGTGGAAATGATTGACCGCGTGTCAGAGAGACCTCAACATTGAGTTGTCAGATTATGTCCCACCGCTGAGGCGGATTGTCTCAACCTTCCGCCACTTACTATCAGAAAACCCAATAAAATCGGCCTTCAAAGCTGTTGGCACAGTCATTGCCCTGGCTTATACGCCATGCAGGATAGAGAAATTAAGCCCCGGATAGACTCCATAGGATTGAGCATAGAAATGAACTTTCTTAACCACGGGGAACACCGAGGACGCTGGAAAGATATGGATCGGTGGTAGCGTCTTTCTCTGCAGTCGCGATGTCTTCCCGTGGTCAATTTTTGCTGGGTAACGATCATGGAAAAACTTGTCAGAGGCATTCATCAATTTCAGACGACAACCTTCGGCGCGCATCGCGAACTGTTCGAGAGTCTTTCGCAAGGGCAACGACCGGAGACGTTGTTGATCACCTGCTCCGATTCGCGCATCGCGCCTGACCTGCTGATGCAGACTCAACCGGGTGACCTCTTCGTATTGCGCAACGCGGGCAACCTGATCCCGCCTTACGGCGCGGCGAATGGCGGCGAAGGAGCGACCATCGAATATGCGATCACCGCTCTCGGCGTAAAGCACGCGCTCGTGATGGGCCATTCGAATTGCGGCGCGATGAAGGGGCTGCTCGATCCCGAATCGCTCACCGATATGCCGTTGGTCAGCGATTGGCTCAAACACGCCGATGCGACGCGGCGCGTGGTGGACGAGTGTTATCCGGACTTAAAAGGCAATCATTTGCTCAACGCGGCGATCAAGGAGAACGTCCTCATTCAACTCGACAACCTGCGCACTTATCCGAAAGTCGCGGCGCTCCTGACGAAAGGCGCGCTGACACTGCACGGATGGATATATGAGATCGAGAGCGGACAGATCCTGGCCTACGACCCGCAGGTGTCACATTTTGTCCCGATCACTTCTCGATTCGCGTTGCCCGCAATGACCGCGCGCCCAATGGCGACGGCCCGGTCAGCGAAACCGGCGCCGAACGCCCACAACGCTCACGGCGATTAATCGGCGCGCTTCTCATTTCCCATTTCAAATTTCTCGCAGGGCGATGGTCACGGAGATGACTCCGAGGGATTCGTTCGCCTTGCCGGCGCGCGCCAACGATCTGAACTTAAAACACTGAACGAATACCGAAGGAGGCTGGAGGTAATGGCGGAAGCAACGATCCAAAAATTGAGAGAGCAGCCGGCGCCCGAACGCGACAACACGCATCTTCCGGGAAGGCTGTTGTATTTCATGAACCCGTTCGACGGGCGTTACGACGATTTGGTCAAAGGCAATTGGAAGCTCAATGTGTTGCGCGACGGCGCCGCGGGACTGGTCGTCGCGATGGTGGCGATCCCGATGGCGATGGGCTTTGCGATGGCCTCGGGGCTGCGTCCCGAACAAGGCATCATCGGCGGCGCTGTAGCCGGTCTGGTCGGAGCGCTCTTCGGCGGATCGAAATATCAGGTCTACGGGCCGACGGCGGCCTTCATTCCGGTGATCGCCGGAATCATGGCTACCTACAATCTAAGCTTCCTGATTCTGGCTTCGATGATCGCGGGCGTTATTCTGATGTTAATGGGCGTGGCGCGGCTGGGCAGACTCTCGAACCTCGTGCCGCACTCCATCGTCGTCGGCTTCACGATCGGCATCGCCGTGGTGATCGCGCTTTCGCAGATTGGCGAGGTGCTTGGATTGAAGGCTTCGCTGGGATACGGTTTTCTCGATAAGGTAACCGGCATCATCGCCAATATCGGCGGCGTCAACTGGTACGCCGTCGCGCTGGGACTGCTCACCTTTGTGATCACGAAGTATCTGCTCAAGGTTTCGCCGTTCATTCCGGCGCCATTGATCGCGCTGGCCGTGGCCACCGGTCTCTCCTCGACGGTCTTCGCGGACAAAGGATTGACGCTGATCAAAGACAAATACGGCGCCATCCCGACCGATTTCTTCGTCTTCACCACGCCCGCGGCGATCCCGGTTGACGCGAAGACGCTGTGGGACCTCGCCTACTTCGTCGTCGCGATCATCTTCGTCTCGGCGGTCGAGAGCTTGCTCTGTTCGCGGATGGCTGATCGTTTGGCCGAGAATAAAGGAACTCCGTTCAATCCGAACAAGGAGCTGTGGGGACAGGGCGCGGTGCAGATCCTCATCCCGCTGTTCAACGGCTTCCCGCACACGGGCGCTCTTGCGCGCACGGCGACCAACGTCAAGGTCGGCGCGGTTTCCCCGTTGGCCGGAATCTTCAAAGCAGTTCTCAAACTTCTGCTGGCCGCGTTCCTTGCGAAGTATCTGGAACTCGTGCCGATGGCCTGCATCGGAGGCATCCTGCTCTACGTCTCGACGGTGATGGTCAAACCGGCTGAAGTCAAAGAAGCGCTGGCGATGAGCAAGTTTCATATCGGATTGATGGTCTATACGGCGGCGATGGTCGTCGTGACTGACTTCTTGACGGGCGTGCTGACGGCGATCGCGGTCTACACGGCCGGCTATTGGATCGGCAAGAGAATAGAGGCCAAGCAGGAGAAGAAAGCCTCGGAACCCGCTTACTCGCCAGCCGGCGATTGATCGTTTCCGCGTTTTTCATATGCCATATGCCATATTTCATATGAAATATGGCATATGGCATATGCGCTACCGCTCCCGGCGCTGTTCCAGCTTCACAAACTCCACTCCAATCGGCTCCCCATCGAAATCAGCAAAACTGGATTGAGACGATCTGCGATAAGTCACAATCACCGGTTTGGCCGGATTGATCGGGCCGCAGATTACCGAGGTCGGAATTTCAGGCGTGTATCTGACGAAGAAGAGTTGTTCGCGGTGAGACGCGTGGAACTTGAAGATCCGTGATTCGCTTTTGACCGTCAACGTAACGCTCGCGTCGTCGCAATCAATCCGCGTCAGAAAACCGCGGACCTGATCGCCCTGAAAACGCTGCCCCGGCAGTGGCGCCCGCGTTGAAGGCGGATCGTCCGATGATGATGGCGCTCCGGCGCCGCGCGCCGCGCTCTCAGCTTTCATCTTCGCCATCCGTTCTTCGATCTTCGCGATGTTTTCGAGCATTGAATTCGCCCGCTCGTGAACATCGGATTTCAAGGCTCCGCCTGTTAGCCGCTGCGCGGTTTGACGCGCGCCCGCATAATCTTTCCGCCTCATCTGAATCTGCGCCAGCGTGTAGACGATGTCTTCGCGGTGGGGCGCAAGCGCGATCGCGCGGTTGATCAGGTCAAACGCCTCGTTCAAATCCTCGCCTAGAACCAGGCTGATGAACGCGAGCAGTCTGTAGGTGTCCGCGAAGTCGGGGTTGAGCTGGCGCGCCATGCCCAGGGCGGATCGCATCGCCTTGACGGAATCCTCAGGAAGATCGGAGACGTACTGGCTCTCGTCAACATGCCCGCGGTGGATTGCGAAAGCATAGTAGTAATGCGCCAAGTGATTTTGCGAACCGGCTTCGATCGCCCGCCGGAGATGGCGTTGCGCTTCGACGTAACGGTTCTGCCGCAATCTGAGCGTCCCGAGCGACAGGTGAGCCATCGCCAGTCCCGGATCAATCGAGATCGCGCGGTTGAGAGACGCTTCGCCGTCCACGGAGCGATGAATGCGCCAGAGCAGGTCGCCCAGGTAAGCCTGAACCTCCGCCTCACTGAGCGTCGCGGTCTTCATCTCCGCGTCAAATCCGACCTGTTGATCGAGCGTCATCACCTCGACCGGATACGAGCCGTGGCTGACGTAGCTCATCAATTCCCGTTCTAACGTCGCGTAATCGGTTTGAAACGCCTGCTTGAAACTTTCGTCAGCCGGTTTGCCCATCGCCAACGCGTTAATGAACTGGCGGAATTGAAATCGTCTTCCGGCGCCGCCGGCGTGTAACAGGTAATGTGTGAGCGCCCACGACTCGGCATAGAATAAGCCCTTCTTGTCGTTTTCGGTGTAAAACGGCGAAGTCTGATCAACCGCCAGCAAAGTTTCGAGCGGGAACAGCGCCCGCTCACGCAATAACCGCGTGTGACTCGCAACGGCTTTGCCCAGCCAGGCTTTCTTCCCTCCTCCCGTCACTTCAACCGTGCTGAAATATTCAGCGAGCCCTTCGCTCAGCCAAGTTGAAAGAGGGGTCGAAAGAGGGGTTGAGAGAGGGGTCGAAAGAGGGGTTGAAAGAGGACGCGCGCCGTCGCTCGTCAGCGCGTGGACGTATTCGTGGAGGATGATTGCATAAGGATTCGCGTCGCTCCGTCCGGCGGCCAGCGCGATGTAAGCCGCATCACCGCTCGATTGGAAATGGCCCGACACGTCGGCTGGTTTGCCCTGATAGAGCGGCTTGAACGGCTTATAGGCTGAATCGTTTTTGAAGACGATGACCGTGATCGGAACCGAAGATTTGATAACCAAAGGCGGGAATAGCCGCGAGAAGATTTGCGAGAAGGCTTCGCGGAATTGTTCCAGGCGCATTCCCACTCCGCGAATCTCTCTTTCCGAAGCGTCGCCGATGAGCGTGAAATGTTTCGATTGCGCCTTCAGCCAGACATCCTTCGCCGGGGCAGCCGAACCGGGCCGGGCGGCATAGGGCGCCGCAATCGCAACGAAAAGCGCGAATGTAAAAGCCAATGTGACGACGTAACGCTGCATCGCACACCTCGTGAATTCCGGCGTTTTCTCTCAGGGCGGACGAACGCGACGGGCGAGAATATCACGAAGAAACGAAGATGAAGAAGAGGACCGAGGATCGATCTCTCGTTGTCAGCCCATCAGCTGCTGCGGTAACATCCCGCCCGCAATTCGTAGCAATCAACCATCGAAAAACGAAGCCCCTGGGAGCGCATGCGGCTTCGCGGGCTGAGGCTTGGTCAATCGGCCCTTTATCAAAGCCTGGCGCGCAAAGCCGCGTGCGCTCCCAAGGCTCCGGGAGGAGCCATTCATGTCGCTCCGGCGACGCCCTGAAAGAATGAAAATCGGCGTTTGTAGTCCGTCGTCGAGGCGGAAGCGTTCGTTATCAAGGAATGGGGCTGCAGCAGACGCTTCCGCCTCGGCGACGGACTACAAACTGATTTTCGTAGGAGATTATCGTATGCCCACACGCTTGTTGTTCGTCCTGTCGCTATTGACAGTTCTGCATTTTTCCGCGCCAGCCCAAAGACTCGAATTCGCGCCCGGCGCGCAATATGATCCCCGCATCCCATCGCTCAAACAGGTTACCGGTCACGATTTCGGCCAGCGCGTCACGACGCCCGAAGAGATCATTCGTTACCTGAAGGCGTTGAATGAAGCCGCGCCTGACAGAACCAGACTGGTCAAATACGCCGAGTCGTGGGAAGGCCGCGAGCTTTACGCGATCGTCCTCGCCAACGCCGACCGCGTCAGACGGCTCGACGAGATCAAATCGGGATTGCAGCGGCTGGCCAACCCGGGGGCGATTTCGCAACCGGACGCCGACCGGCTGGTCAAAGAATTGCCCGTCGTGGTCGCTCTGGTTCACGGAGTTCACGGCAACGAGATTTCGTCGGGCGAAGCGGCGATGGCGGAAGCCTATCACCTGCTGGCCGCGCAAAACGACGCCACGGTTGATCTGATCCGGCGCGAAGCGATTGTCATCATTGATCCGATGCAGAACCCCGACGGACGGGCGCGATTCGTCTTTCAAAACCTGCTGGGACAGGCCTCGACGCCCGATCCGGAGCCAGCCGCGGCGGAACACGACGAGCCGTGGCCGGGCGGACGTTCGAACCATTACCTCTTCGATCTGAACCGCGACTGGTTCGCGCAGACCCAGCCCGAAAGCCGGGGGCGTGTGAAACTGATGCTCGAATGGGCGCCGCACGTCGCGGTTGACCTCCACGAGATGGGAGGTGATTCGACCTACTACTTCCCGCCTTCGGCTGAGCCGCCGAATCCGCATATGACCGGAACTCAGGGCGCGTGGCTTGAGACTTTCGGGCAGGCCAACGCCGCGCGGTTTGACGAGCGCGGGTTTGCTTATTTCAACCGCGAGGTCTTCGACGCGTTCTATCCCGGTTACGGCGTATCGTGGCCGATGGCGCAGGGCGCGATCGGGATGACCTTTGAAATGGCTTCGGCGCGCGGGCTGAGCTACAGGCGGCGCGACGAAACCACGCTGACATACCTGGACGGCGCGGTCCGCCATTTCACTTCGGCGATCACGACGGCGGCGACGGCTTCGCGCAACCGCGAAAAGATGCTGCGCGATTACCTGGAGTTCCGCCGCAACGCGGGAGCGGGAGCGACGAAAGCATACGCGCTGGTTGCGGGGCGCGACCGCGGGCAAACAATGCGGCTCGCGCGGACGCTGGCCAACAACGGCGTCGTCGTCTGGCGCGCGCAGGAGCCGATCAAACTCGACGCGCGATCGCTCCCCGCCGGAAGTTACATCGTGCCGTTGCCGCAACCCGCCGGAATGCTGGTTCGCAATCTGCTCGACCCGCAGTCGCCGATGAACGCGGACTTTCTGAAACGCCAGGAGGAGCGGCGCAAGAAACGATTGCCCGATCAAATTTATGACACCACGGCGTGGAATCTGCCGATGCTCTATAACGTGGAATGCGTCGCCATTGATCGCGTCATCAATGTCAAGACCGAGCCTGTTTCGCGCGACGAGGTTGACGCCCCGGTTGATGTCGGAATGCTTCCCGACGCGGTGGTCGGTTATGCGCTGCCGTGGAATACGACCAACGCGAAGGCGGTCATCGCCGCCCTGCGCGATGGGTTGCGCGCGCGGTTCCTGAGCCAGTCGTTCACCATCGCCGGCCGCAAATTTGACAGAGGCGCGGCGATCTTCCGCATTTCCGACAATGGCGCCGATTTGAAAATGAAGCTTGCCGGCGTCGCCACGCGTCATGGCGCGGAGGTGGTCAAGCTCGACAGCGCGTTCGTCAGCGAGGGCGTATCGCTCGGCAGCAATCAGGTCGTCGCGTTGAAATCACCGAAGGTATTGCTCGGGTGGGATGCGCCAACGAGCAGTCTGTCGGCGGGCTGGGCGCGCTACACGCTCGAACGCCGTTACGAACAATCAGTCACGGCGGCGCGCGTCGGCTCGCTTGGCCGCGTTGATCTTTATCGTTACGACACGCTGGTGCTGCCTTCGGGGACTTATTCATTCAGCGCCGACAGTCTGCGGAAGATCAAAGACTGGGTGAATGCGGGCGGGACACTGATCACCATTGGTGAAGCTTCGCGGTGGGCCGCGCGCGAAAGCGTTGGATTGCTCGACACGCAGACCGAACTGCGCGGCGGCGCGCCTGAATCCGAGCCGGTCGCCGGCCCGAGGGGAACTAGTAGGTCAGAAAATCCCGAATCCGCGAGCAGAACCGCCGACTTCACTCGTGCGATTCAACCCGTGCGCGAACAGCCCGAATTGACTCCGGGCGCGATCCTGCGCGTGCAACTCGACGAAGACCACTGGCTGTCGTCAGGCGCCGACGGCGAGATCCAGGCGCTGGTCGAAAGCAGCCGGGTCTTCACTCCGATCAAACTGGATAAAGGACGCAACGTGGGGATTTACGCGATCAAAGACCGCGTTCTGGCCAGCGGCCTCATGTGGGACGTCGCGATGGAACAACTGCCTCAAAAGGCTTTCCTGATTCATCAGCCGATGGGACAGGGACACGTCATCGCTTTCGCCGAAGACCCGAACTACCGCGCTTATGCGGAAATGACGCAGTTCCTGTTCATCAACGCGGTGTTGCTGGGCCCGGCGTACTGATTGCGGATTGCGGATTAAAGATATTTTCCTGTCCCCATTTTCCTATTGGGCGCCCGGAACAGGAAAATGTGGGACAGGAAAATAAAAATAGCCGGCGGAGTTGATCCCGCCGGCTGGTGATTCTGGAAAATAGATTATGGCGGGGCTTAGCGTCGAAGGATATTCACATGATCAGCGCTCTTTGTTCATCTCGGCGTCGCGCCGAGCGTTGAGATCGTCGTAGAGTTTCTGCTGCTCAGGCGTCAGCACTTCACGGACACGCGCCCGCGTGCGCGCGCGCGACTCTTTGAAGCCAGGGCATTCGGCAAACCGGCTTTGGGGAAATTCCTTGCGTGATTCTTCGAAGATCGTTCGGATCTTTGTGACCTGCTCATCGTTCAGATTCAGATCGCTCTTCAACCTATCAAGCATCCTATTCGGCCCGCGTGGACCGTGGTTCGGAGTCCCGCTCTTTAGTTCCCCGCGGTTAGCCAGATACAAACGATCCAGCGAACCGCCTGTCACCCCGCCGAGCACGAACACGGCTACAATTAACAGCCAGACCTGGAACTTAACTCTGCCTTGCGTGGTCATCTCGTTCCTCCGCTTTGTCTCGGCTGCCCCGGCTCCACGCCGGCGGCCGAAGCAATCAACTCATCCTGCGAGAAGGAGAATACATCCGACATCAGCGTCGGCGGCTCTTCATTTCCTCCATTCGCGGGCTGCCGCTGGTGCGAGAGCGCGGGCATCATCATCAGCGACGCCAACGCGACAACGGCGAGCATCGCCATCACCGGGATGGCGTGTTTTACGCCCCTCAGCAACGTCAGCCAGGCGCCGCGTTGTTCGGCGAGCCGCCGCTCTTCGGCCTCGATGCGCACGCGAATGCGGCGGTAAAGGAACGGCGAGGCCGCCGCCGTGTTGATCTCGGCGTCGCTGGCTTCGAACGCGCGCAGAAGCTCATCGCTAAAGCGGTTCAGCATCTCGTCATCCAACTCATCCTTGCGGCGTTTATCTTTCATCCACATAGTTAACCTCACAAAAATTTTCTCAACAACCGCCGCAGCCCCTGCTGGGCGCGGTGCGAACGCATTTTGACTTTTGCCCTCGTCCAGCCGGTCAGATTCGATATCTCCGCGATGGAAAGCTCCTCGAGCTTGAGCAGCGCAAGTATCAGGCGGTCGTCGGGCCGGAGTCGAGCAAGCAATTTGTTCGCAAGATCGCGCGAGATGGCGGCTCCCTCGACGTTGCCGCTCGCGCTCAGGTCGCGCAAACCCTCGTGCAGGTATGCCGCTTCTTCCTCAGTCAAATCGCCGATGTTGCTCTCGCCACGCCGTTGCGCGCGCCGCAATTCGTCGTAACAGGTCCGCACCGTAATCCGGGCGAGCCACGAAACGAATGACTTCTCGTTGCCACCCTGAAAATCATCAAGAGCAAAATAGGCTTTGATAAAACTCTCCTGGATGATCTCTTCGACCTGATCGCGGCGCGGGAAGAAGCGATAACCAAGCCTCGAAACCAGACGACGATGGCGGTCGAACAGCCGGGCGAAGGCGGACTCATCGCCGGATCGCGCGGCCACGACCAGTTCATCGTCCGTCATCTCGGAGAGCATCTTAGCGCTCATCTCAGCGTCTGTCTCAGCGGGCATTTCAGCCTCTGTCATTTCAGACGGCCGCTTTCGCGGAAGCGCGCCAAAATTTGCTTGAGGGTATTCAGCGGTTCGCTCTTTCATCGTGCGTTCAACATCCTGAATCCGGGCGCCCCGCCATCCTTGAGGCCGGTCATTCGAGGCCGGTCATTCCCGATTCAGGCGTTCGCCTCAGGCGCTTTCATGATTGTCAGATCGGCGCCAACTATATAGGCGGAAAAAAGCCTGAATTGGTTACAGAAATTTGGCGAAAACGTTCAGGGTCGTGGCAGGCCGTTCTCCAGGAAGTAATTGCCCAGGCCAATAGTGAAAATCAGGTTCCCATAAAGCGCGTGTTCGAGACAGACCAGGCGTAGTGATCGCGTGCGCGCGTAGGTTTCGGCGAAAAACCATCCGCCCACCAGCGTAAGAATGATCGCAAAGTGATTGCGGAAGACCAGGTGCAGCCACGCGAAGACCAGCGCGCTGGCCGCCAGCGACAATTCCATTCGCGGGAAGAGGCTCTGGTACCGCCGCGCGAAGAACGCGCGGTAGAGCAACTCCTGCGGGTAGACCGAAATCACCGGATAGACCACGAGCAGCGTGGCCCATCGCAGCGGCGTCTCGCGCGGAAACTCGAACAGCCTTTCGGGAAAGAGAGCGAGCACGAGCGCGGCCAGCCCAATGGCGCTGACCGAAAATCGCAGCAGGATGTCTTTCAGATGCCGCCGTTCGATATCGATATTATCTCCGCGCCAGAAATGTCTGGCGCTGAAATCGCCCCTGCGCGCAAGCCAGACGGCCGCCATCGCGGCGATTGAGCCGAGAAACAACATCCAGAGCTTGGAGCGCAGAACCACCGCCGCAAACACCGGCGTGACGACAAAGAGCAGAACCCATTCAACCCACAACCACAACTTCTTCATCCTCTTTCACCCCTTCACCCCTTCACCCCTTCACCCCTTCACCCCT
>Ga0187894_10004060_pt1 | contig 15956 bp, 13 predicted proteins | sample GBC1701081metaG_FD_136650 | JGI IMG/M metagenome (GOLD analysis project Ga0187894, IMG submission 136650) | White microbial mat communities from a lava cave in the Kipuka Kanohina Cave System on the Island of Hawaii, USA - GBC170108-1 metaG ... | reverse complement strand
GGGGGATGTTCATGAAGCAGTTCAATCTGCAGGAGATCGGCAGCAGGTTCTTCACCGCTGTCCTGTCGGACTGCCTCGACCAGGTCGGACACCGATCCCAGGCGATGGCGCCGCGAATCCGCCCGTTGGATGAAAACCTCGTGATGGTGGGGCGCGCGCGGACGGCTCTGTATGTCGATGTCTATCATGTCGTGCCCGACGAAAATCCCTACGAGCTGGAGATTCGCCTGATCGACAGCCTGAAGCCCGGCGAAGTGCCGGTCTTCTCCTGCGGTGCCAGCGGTCGGATCGCGCCTTGGGGTGAGTTGCTGTCGACCGCGGCCGCAACGCGTGGTGCTGTTGGCGCCGTGATGGATGGTTGTGTGCGCGATGTTCGGGCGATCCGCGCCATGCAGTTCCCGGTGTTCCATGGCGGCATCGCGCCGTTGGACAGCAAGGGGCGCGGCAAGGTGATCGATGTCGACGTGCCGGTCGAATGCGGCGGCGTCCACGTCGTATCAGGCGATCTTGTATTCGGTGATGCCGACGGCCTGGTGGTCGTCCCGCGCGCCGTCGAGGCCGAGGTGCTGGCGCTGGCCGACAAGAAGGTCTCCGGTGAATCGAAGACCCTCGAAGAGCTGAAGGCGGGCCAGTCCCTCGCCGACGTGTTCGCGCGCCACGGCATTCTCTGACGCCGGCACGCGCCCTCGCGGATTGAGCGGCGCCAGCGCCGCCCGCCGTTACTCGGCGGCGAGCCGCGTCGGCACCGGCTGATCGGCGAACAGTGCCGCGCGGGCCTGTTCGTACTCACGCGTCAGGCGATCGACGATCTCGCCCGCCGGCGGTGCGTCATGGATCTGGCCCACGCCCTGGCCTGCACCCCAGATGTCGCGCCATGCCTTGGCCTTGGTGTTGCCGCCGGAACCGAAGTTCATCTTCGACTTGTCGGCTTCCGGCAGATTTTCAGGGTCGAGGCCGGCCGTGGTGACACTGCGGCTCAGGTAGTTGCCGTGCACGCCGGTGAAGAGGTTGGTGTAGACGATCTCCTCGCCGTTGCTGTCGATGATGCACTGCTTGTTGGCATCGGTCGCGTTGGCCTCCTGGGACGCCGTGAAGCGCGTGCCGATATAGGCGAGGTCGGCGCCCACTGCCTGCGCCGCCAGCACCGAGGCGCCGTTGGCGATCGAGCCCGACAGCAGGATGCAGCCGTCGTAGAACTGGCGCACTTCGGGTACCAGCGCGAACGGCGACAGCCGGCCGGCGTGGCCGCCGGCGCCGGCGCACACCAGGATCAGGCCATCGACACCGGCCTGCAGGGCGCGCTTGGCGTGCTTGATGTTGATGACGTCATGGAAGACCAAGCCACCATAGGCATGCGCCGAGGCCACCACGTCGTCGGGCGCGCGCAGTGATGTGATCTGCACCGGCACCTTGTACTTGGCGCACAATTCCACGTCGTGCTGCAGGCGGTCGTTGGAGTTGTGCACGATCTGGTTCACGGCGAACGGCGCCACGATCTTGTCGGGGTGCTTGTCCTGGTATTCGGCCAGCTCGCTGGTGATGCGCTTCAGCCAATCCTCGAGCACCGGCGCCGGCCGGGCGTTGAGCGCCGGGAACGAACCGATGATGCCCGCCTTGCACTGCTCAATGACGAGATCGGGATTGGACACGATGAACAGCGGCGCACCGACGACGGGGATGCGCAGCTTGCCGCGAAGCTTGGCGGGCAGGGCCATGGATCAGCTCTCCAGAGAGTAAGACGCTGGTACCTATTTTACGCTCAACGCGCGCATGACGCAGCCGCAGGGCGACACGGCGGCCAGGCTTGATGGCCGCCGCATCGAGATGCGGAACCCCTGGCGATCAGAGCGGCCCCGGGCGCCAGTTGCCGTGGAAGCCGGCGGGAACACGATGCGACAGGTGCGCCACCGCCACTGGTCCGGCCGCGACATCGGTCGCGTCGAGGACAGCCAGATCGCTGCGGTTCTCGGCCCCCCGGTAGACGACGGTCAGCAGCCAGCCGTCGCCCTCGGGGGCGTTGTCGCTGCGCGGCACGAAGATCGGTTCGCCGGCGACATCGGTAGGCCCTGGATCCCAGACCCGGCTGCGGCCGTTGGCGAGATCGACATGAACAATGCCGTTGCGCGCCGCGCGCGGATTCTTCGGATCGGTCACGACACCGCCCTGGATGTAGCCATGGCGGTAGGACGACATCGCGAAGCGCTCGTCGAAGCGAGGGAACTCGCCGACATGGTCGTCGAGCTGCTCTTCCTTGAACGTGTCGGTGTTGCCCGCCAGATCGAATGTCCAGCGCACCAGGGTGGCGGTGGGTGGCGTGGGGCTCGAGGGTGCGCCGTCCGGCAACGGGAACAGCGGCGCCACGGCATACTTCATCATGTCGCAGACAACCTTGCCGTCGTCGGTGTCGAACGCGTTCATTGGGTGAAACACGTAGCAGGGATCGCCCTTGAACCAGCGGATATCCGCGGAGACGTCACCGTCGCGCTTCATGATGCCGATATGCGAACCCTTGTCCGGCTCCCACGCGTAGGGCGGTGCGCCCTTCATGGCGCGTTCCATCGAGCCGGTGAGCGGAAAGATCGGGAAGATCACATGACGGCGCGTGACGACGAAATCGTGCACCATGCTGGGGTACGGGCCCTGGAAGAAATCGCAGCGCATCATGCGGCCGTCGCTGCCCACGACCTGATAGCTGAGGTCGGCGGTGAAACGACCCTTGGCGGCATACCCGAACTGCACCATCTCGCCGCTGACCGGGTCGATCTTGGGGTGCGCCGTCACGGGCCCCGAAAGCTTGCCGTCGTACGTGTGGTAGCCCTTCGAGGCGAGGCTCCCGGGGTCCATTTCGTAGGGCGCGTGCGCTTCCTCCAGCGCCAGCAGCCGGCCGCCATGCCAGACGATGTTGGTATTGGCGATGGTGGAGTTCAGCGCCACGACCCGCGGGTCGCTGTAGCGCGGATTGCCGAACGCCCCCGACAGGCCTTCCCCTTCCGCATTCTCGAGCTGCCACTTGGGGGTGCGGATCCACCGGTTGAGGTAGGACGCGCGCCCGTTCTGGATGTGGAAGGCGTGCACCATGCCGTCGCCACCGAACCAGTGATAGGGCCCGCGCGGCGCGAACTGCGGATTGGGCCCGTTGCGATAAAGCGAGCCGCACAGATCCTTCGGCATCTCGCCGCTGATCGGCAGGTGCGGCGCGTCGCATTCCATGTGCAGTGGCGCGAAATAGCCCTGCAGGAACGGATTGTCGGTCGGAAACGCCTTGGCCATGAGGCCCTCCCAGGTGGGCGTGGTCAGATTTTTAAGGGTAACGCTGTGTATTTATAAGACCGTATGTAATTTCTGCGCGTCGCGCAAGGGCGATTTGCAGGGTGGTCAGGCCGGCGGTGTGGTCAATCGGCGGCGGATGGCGATGCCGTCAGCGTCACCGGCAGGGGTTCATCATGCCGGCGGAAGGCGGCGTGGCCCATGATGCCGGCCAGGAAGATGAACAGCCCGCAGCCCAGCACGGTGACAGTGACGCCCAGGACGTCGAACAGCCAGGTCGCGGCGAGGCTCGCCACCAGCTGGGAGCCCGCCATGATGGCCAGCCGCGGTCGCCAGACGCGCGCGATGTCGGCGCCATCGAACACCATCTGCGTGCGTGTGATCAGGGGAATGAAGAACAGTGGCCCACCGCTGCCGGCGATGACGGCCGCCAGCATCATGGCCGGCAGCAGCCAGCCGGCGGGAATGACCCAGGTCGCCAGTGCGATCAGAACGAACCCGCCGCCCATGGCGACGTAGCCCAGATACATGGTGGACAGCGGTCGGCGCAGCAGGATGTTGCCGACAACGAGGTTGGCGCACAGATCACCCAGCCCGTACGACCCCATGACCAGGCCATAGGCCGCCAGGTCCTGGATGCCGAGGAAGGTCGGTTGGTACGTCTTCACCAGCAATGCGATGCCCAGCAGCAGCGTCACCATCCAGGGTCCGTTCACCGCGGCATTGCTGAGGACCAGGACGGTCATCACGCGGTTGCGGCGCAGCAGGCGGAAACCGGCCGTCAGTCCGTCGAGCGCGCCGGTCCAGCCGCCGCGTGCCGGCGCCGTCTGTTGATCCGGCGTGCGCAGGCGCGCCCGCACGGTGTAGATCGCCGCCGCGGCGGCAAGAAAGCCACAGGCCGTGACCGACAGAAAGTGGATCACCGGGATGAACTGGACCAGGATGGCGGCCGCAGCCGGGCCGGCGAGTCGCGCGAGCCGCCAGGTCGCATCGAACAGGCCATTGATCGATTGCAGCATGGTGCGGTCTTTGACGAGAACCGGCACCGTCGATTGCAGCGCGGGCGCAAAGAATGTGCGCAGTCCGGCAACACCGACCGCCGCGATCATCAGCGAGGCGAGCGACACGCCGGACACGTAGGCGACGGCGACCGGCGACAGCACCACCAGGGCGGCGAGGATGTTGACCATCACCATGGTGCGTTCGGGACGCCAGCGATCCGCCACGGCGCCGCTGGTCAGGCCGACGATCAGCATGGTGGCGTATTGCGCCGCGGTCAGCAGGCCAGCCAGATTGCCGGCGATGTCGACCGCCAGCCAGATGGCAGCGACGCGGAACAGGTCCTCACCGATGGTCGAGGCCGTAAGGCCGGACCAGACGGTCGCGATGGCGCGATCCTTCAGAGGCCGGAAGACAGGAAGCATGACGCCGGCATCTCACCCGATCCGCCCTCGGGCGAGTAGGCCGCTTATTGAAATGCTGTGTTGCGCTCGCTCGACGCGCCGATTCCATCAGGGCATCAAGCGTTTTTCCAGTACCACTTCGTAGGCGTCGAAGCCGAAGCGGATGTAGGCGTGTACAGCGGCTGTGTTGGCCGCCAGCGATCCGATGCGCATGCGCCGCAGGCCAGCGTCGCGGAAATGACGCTCTGCTTCGGCGAGAAGACGCCCTGCGAGTCGCTGTCCACGCGCGGGCTCGGCGACGAACAGATCCGACACGTAGCCAAAGACGTTCGAATCCTCGGTCTCGGCGGCATTGTCATCGTGAACCGTTCGAAAGGCGATGCAGGCCACGCGCTCGTTGCCATTCATGGCGATGAGAATACCGCCGCCGTGCTCGGCGATCGCCTCCTCGACCTGCGCCAGGTAGGCGTCGGCGCACGCAGCGCCCGGTCGTCGCGAGTCGTGCAACGTGCGTTCATGGTCGTTGATGCCAGCCATGGCGACGACCAGCCACGGCCGATCGGCCGCGCTCGCGGGTCTGATCGTCACGTCGCTCATCGCAGCCAGACGCCGGCGTCCTTGGACCGATAACCGAGCGCGCGATAGGTGGCATCGACCAGCGCCTGGCCGCGCGCGTTCAGCAGCAGGCCCGGTCCCATCTTGCTCATGGTGTAGCCGAACGACAGGCCGCACGCCGGATCGGCGAAGCCCAGCGAACCGCCGGCACCGACATGGCCGAACGCCTGCGGACCGAGAATGGCGCTGTCGCAATCCTCGCCCCACAAGGTGGCCGCCATGCTGCGCTTGCGATTGTCCATCGACTTCATGAAGCCCAGCGCGAAGCGCGTCGGGATATAGAGCGTCGCGTCGAAGTGCGTCGCCATCGACACCTCGCCCATGCGTGCCAAGGTCGTCGCATCGACCAGTGTCACGTCCTTCAACGTGCCGCCGTTGGCCAGCGGCGCATACATGCCGGCGAGACCACGGGCGTTGGTGATGCCGTTGGCGGCGCCGATCTCAGCGGCATGGCTTTCACGGCTGTTGGCGCCGCCCGTGCGCCAGCGACCGGTGTTAAAAAAGAACAGCGACGGGATCGATTTCGGCTCCTTGGCCAGCGCCGTCATGAAGGGGGTCTTGGCCTCGTTGGCGGCATACACATAAGGGACCATCGGCGCCACGCGCGGCTCGATCGCTTCGGGCAACCCGATCCAGAAATCGAGGCCCAGCGGCTTGGCGATCTCGTCCTGGAAGAAGGTGCCGAGCGATTTGCCCGACACGCGCCGCACCATCTCGCCCACCGTCCAGCCGAAGGTGAAGCCGTGATAGCCGTTGCGTATGCCCGGCTCCCAGAACGGCACTTCGGCAGCCAGACGCTCGGTCATATAGGACCAGTCGTAGGGACCGTCGGGCTTCACCGCCTCGCGCAGCGCCGGCACCGCGGATGAATGGTCCAGCATCATGCGCGTGGTGACGCGCTCTTTGCCGTGCTGGGCGAACTCGGGCCAGACCTCGGCGACCGGTGCGTCGATATCGAGCTGGCCACGGCTGGCCAGCACATGGGCGCACAAGGCCGTGGCACCCTTGGTGCACGAAAAGATGATCGACACCGTGTCGCGGTCCCAGGCGCGACCCGTCTTGCTGTCCGCCACACCGCCCCACAGGTCGACCTTGCTCTCGCCGCCCGCCGTGACACACACCGATCCGCCCAGCTCCCCGCGGCTGCGGAAATTCTCGATGAACTGCTGGGCCACGGGCTCGAAGCCGGCCGCGACGTGGCCCTCGATCGCGACCCCGTCGCCGACCGTCTCCTTGATGGCCGTGGTCATGGCGCCTTGCCTCCCAGAACGTGCAGCAGGAACCGGGCGCAGAGCTGCAGGCCGGTCTGATCGATGCCGTGTCCCACGCCGCGCGCGATATGGGAGTCGACCGGCACGCCGCAGGCCCTGAGCGCCTTCTCGGTGCGATCCATCAGTTGCACGGGGATCAGCTCGTCGGCGTCACCGTGCACCAGCAACACCGGCGGGCGCGAGCGGATCTCATCCTTGAGCGTGTCGCCGCCGGCCAGAACGCCGGAGAAGCCGACGATGCCCGCCACCGGCTTCTCGCGACGCAGGCCGACATGCAGCGACATCATGGTGCCCTGGGAAAAGCCGACCAGGGCGGTATCCGCTTCCGTGAGTCCGTACGTCTGCAGCGTCGAATCGAGAAACGCCTCGGCGAACGGCGCGGCGCCGCGCGTGCCGGCGGCCATCAGCTGCGGATCGAGCTGGGAAATGCCGAACCACTGGTAGCCGAACGGGTTGCCGTCGCAGGGGTAGGGCGCATTGGGTGCGTGGAACACCGCGTCCGGCAGCAGGGGTGACAGCGGTTCCGCCAACCCGATCAGGTCGTTGCCGTCGGCGCCATAGCCGTGCAGCAGGATGATCAGCTTCTTGGGCGGCACGCCGGAAGCGGGCGGATGCGAGGGGCCTTCGAGTTCGAACATCGTACCTCTCAGGGGCGGACTGGCGGTCGGGACGATCCCTTGGCACGCGACGCCGGCGCGGCGCGTTTCAGCTTCTTGCGCCGGCTGGCGGCGACGGTGCGCTTTTTGGCGGCCGCCTTCTTGACCGCCGTTGGTTCGGCGGCCGCGCGCGCAGCCGCTTTCGCCAGGCGTGCCGCCTTGCGCTCTTCCTTGGCCAGCCGCTCGGCCTCGCGTCGTGCCTGGGCGGCAGGGCTGCTGCTGAAATCCGGCATGTTGCGGCGGAAGTGCCACAGGAACAGCGAGGCCACCGTGCGCCAGGGCCGCCACGGCTTGCTGAGCTTCAGTAGCCGTTCCGGTTCCGGGCGCTGCCGCAGCTTCAGAAGGTGCTGCGCGGCGACGATCAGGCCCAGGTCGTTGGCCGGCATCACGTCGGGACGACCCAGCGCGAACATCATGTAGATCTCGGCCGTCCAGCGGCCGATGCCTTTGGCCTGGGTCAGGGTCGTGACCAGCGTCTCGTCGTCGAGCGCCGGCAGATCTTCAAAGACGAGGCGGCGCTCCACGGTGTCGAGCGCCAGCGAGCGCGCGAATTTCACCTTGTTGTTGCTGAGCCCACAGGCGCGCAGCTCTTCGTCCGACAGGCGCAGGACGTTCTCCGGTATCACCGGGTTGACCGCCGTGGCCACCCGGTCCCAGATGCTGCGGGCGGCGAAGACCGACACCTGCTGGCCGATGATCGACTGCAGGAGGGCGCTGAAACCTTCCCTGGCGGTGCGCAGTGGTGGATCGCCATAGACTGCCCGCGCCGCGGCAAAGCGCGGATCGAGCTGCGCCAGGTAGTCCATGCCTTCGCGAACGCGCGCATCGTCGAGACGGAATGGAATGCTCATGGTTCGGCACATAGCATGCGTGGGCGCCCGATGCTAATAGGGCTGCACATGCCATGAGCATCCCCCTCGTCACCCGCTTCGCGCCCAGTCCGACGGGGTACCTTCACCTCGGACATGCCTTCTCGGCGCTGACGGCATGGCGCCGGGCACGTGACGTCGGTGGGCGATTTCTGCTGCGCATCGAGGATATCGACATCCGCCGCTGCAAGCCGCAGTTCGAGACGGCGATCCTCGAAGACCTGGCGTGGCTCGGGCTTGACTGGGACGGCGACGTGCGGCGTCAGTCCGATCACTTTGCCGACTATGGTGCGGCGCTGGATCGGCTGCAGGCCATGGGCGTGATCTTTCCCTGCTTCTGCACGCGTGCCGATATCGCGCGCGAGATCGCGGCGGCCCAGAGCGCGCCGCACGGTCCCGACGGGCCGCTCTATCCCGGCACCTGTCGCGGACTTTCGCCTGCGGATCGGCGCGCGCGTGTCAGCGCGGGTGTCGAGTTCGCGCTGCGGCTGGACTGGGCCAAAGCGTCGTCGATCGCCGGTCCTTACCGGTTCTTCGAGGAAAGCCGGGGCTGGATCGAGGGCGACCCGGCGTTGCACGGCGATGTGGTACTGGCGCGCAAGGACACGCCGACCAGCTACCATCTCGCCGTCACCGTCGACGATCACCTTCAAGACATCACGCTGGTCTCGCGCGGCGAGGATCTGCTGCCCGCCACACACGTGCATGCCCTGCTGCAAAAGCTGCTGGGCTACGAGACGCCGCGCTACACGCACCATCGCCTGCTGACCGACGCCCAGGGGCGTCGCTATGCCAAGCGGGACCAGGCGCTGACGTTGCAGGCGCTGCGGGAGAGCGGTGTGACGCCGGCTGAGGTGCGCCGGCGTGCGGGGTTCGATTGAATTTTCGGACCGCGGACGTCCACGCCCGCAGTCGGCGCCTAAGCGCCGACCGACTTCGCTCTCCGCTTCGCTATGAGCGAATGCGGGCGTGGACGCCCGCGGTCCGAAGAAAATCTACGATGCCAGCGCCATCGGCGGCGGTGGGATCGGCATCGTCTCCTCGAAGGCGTGGGCAGCGCGCAGGATGCGCGCGTCGGCGTAGTGCGGGCCGACGATCTGCAGGCCGATCGGCAGGCCAGCCTTGGTGGTGCCGCAGGGCATCGTCGCGGCAGGATGGCGCGTCAGGTTGAACGTCAGCGTGAACGGCGTCCAGCCGATGTCGAGGCCATCACCGCCCCACGCCGCCGGCTCTCCGACATTGAAGGCCGGCATCGGCATGGTCGGCGTCAGCAGCAGGTCGTAGTCCTGGAAGAACTGATTGAAGATGACGCCCAGCTGGACGCGCTGATGGCTGGCGCGGATGAAGGCCTCCAGCGAATGACGCGATCCGTGCTCGGCGGCGCGCAGCAGGCCGGGATCCATCAGGGCCTGCTTCTCGGGCGGGAAGCCTTTGATCAGGACGCTGAAATTGCTGGTCCAATGGACGTTCTCGATATCGCGCGGATCGAGCCCGTCGAGCTTGGGGCTTGCCTCGACGACCTTGGCGCCCAGCTTCTTGAACGTCTTGGCGGCGTTGGCCACCGACTGCGCAACTTCCGGGTCAATCTTGTCCTTCTCGACGAACCCCAGGTCAGGCGAATAGGCGATGCGCATGCCCTTCACGCCCTTCTTGAGACCCTTGAGGTAGTCTTCCGCATCATCGGTCGGGATCGAATACCAGTCGCGCGGATCGGGCCGCGCAATCACGTTCATCATCAGCGCTGCGTCGCGCACGGTGCGTGTCATCGGCCCCGCGTTGGACAGTGTGCCCTGGGCCGACGGCGGATGAAGCGGCACGCGCGCGAAGGTCGGCTTCAGCCCAAACAGGCCGGTGAAGCTGCAGGGGATCCTCACCGAGCCGGCGCCGTCGGTGCCGATCGCGATGTTGCCGATGCCGACGGCGGCTGCCGCCGTGCCGCCGCCCGACGAACCGCCCGGTGTCTTGTGGATGTCCCACGGATTGCGCGTGATGCCGAACAGCTTGGAGTCGGTCACGCCCTTCCAGCCGTATTCGGGCGACGTCGTCTTGCCCACAAGGACGGTTCCTGCCTCGCGCAGCCGCGCCGCCGTTGGTGCGTCGGTATCCCACGGTCCGTCGGGGCCGATGGCGGCGCTGCCCATGCGCGTGGGCATGCCGCGTGTCTGAACCATGTCCTTGATGGTGGCCGGCACGCCGTCGAGCGGGCCGATCGGCTTGCCTTTGCTCCAGCGCTTCTCCGAGGCGCGGGCCTGCTTCAACGCGCTGTCGGCATCGACATGCTGCATGCAATTCAGGACCGGATTGAACGTCTTGATGCGGGCCAATGCCGCCTTGGTCGCCTCGACGGGCGATGCCTTGCGCTTCTTGAACAGTCGCGCCAGCGCGTGCGCCGGCATCATTGCGAGATCGTCAGCCATGCTTGGTTCCTTGTCGGTCCTTGGTCGCCGGCAATCCCGGCATCTTGAGGGGTGCGACCTGCTGGTAGTGATGGGCGGCGCGCAGCACCAGAGCGTCGCGATAGTGGCCCGACGTGATCATCAGTCCGACCGGGAGGCCGGCGCTGGTGAGGCCACAGGGCACGCTGGCCGAGGGGTGGCGCGACAGATTGAAGTGATACGTGTAGGGCGACCAGCGCTGGTTGGGCGTGCCGTCGGCCTGATCGGGCGCCATCCTGCCGGTATCGAACGCCGGTACGGCCAGCGTCGGGCAGAGCAGCAGGTCGTAGCGCTCGAAAAACCGGTTCCAGCCCAGCGACAGGGTGCGGCGGTCCGCCATCGCGCCGACAAGATCGGCCGAGGAATACTTGGCCCCGTCGCGCGCCATGGCCAGCAATGTCGGGTCAAGCAGCTGGTGCCGCTCCGGCGGGAACATCTGCAGGACTTGCTGGGTGAAGCACAGCCAGTGAATGCCGAAGGTCTTGCGACCATCGACACCGCCAAGGTCGGGCGTTGCTTCCTCGACATCGCAGCCGAGCTTCTGGAACGTCTTTGCCGCCTTGGTCACCAGCGCACTGACCTCGGGATCAAGGTCGTGATCGCCGAACTTCAGCACCAGGCCGATCTTCAGCTTCTTCAACTTGCCATCGATCTTCTTGACGTAGTCGATGTCGTCGGGCGGCAGGGAGCCGGGATCGCGCACATCAGGCTCGGCGATGATGTTCATCATCAACGCGCAATCCTCGACCGTGCGTGTCATCGGGCCGGTGTTGGCGAGATCGCCGTTGACGCTGGGCGGCCAGGCAGCGACCCGGCCGAACGTCGCCTTGTGGCCGACAATGCCGCACAGGCTTGCCGGCAGGCGGATGGAGCCACCGCCGTCGGTACCGATTGCCAGCGGACCCAACTGCGCCGCGACGGCCGCCCCGGCGCCGCCCGATGAGCCGCCAGGGGTCTTGTCGAGATTCCACGGATTGCGCGTGATGCCGCGCAGCGGGCTTTCCGTCACGCCCTTGTGCCCGAATTCCGGCGATGTCGACTGCGCGAAGATTACGGCGCCGGCCTCACGCAGGCGCTGAACCGACGGCGCATCTGCATCCCACGGCTGATGCGGGTCGACGGCTTTCGATCCCATCAGGGTCGGCCAGCCCTTGACGCGGACCAGTTCCTTGACCGAGACGGGAACACCGTCGAGTGGCGACAGTGCCTCACCGGTCTTCCACCGCTTCTCTGAGGCAGCCGCTGCCTTCAACGCCGGTTCGGCGTCGATCAGGCAGAGCGCGTTCAGCGTGGCATTGATCTTGTCGGCCCTGGCCAGGATTGCCTTCAGGGCTTCGACGGGTGAGGCCTTGCCTTTGCGATAGAGCGCCGACAGCTCCACTGCCGTGGCCTGGGTGAGATCGGATTTCACAGAGCGCTCCTTCGCAATGGCGCGTCAATCATGCCGCGCGGTAGCGGCGCGTCAGCCGTTCAGCCTGCTGGCGCGCCGTCAAGGCATCCTCGGCGCGCCCCAGCCGGTCGTAGATCGTGGCGAGATCGCGTTTGGTGTGGGCGATGTTGCTGCGGGCGTGATCATTGGCCCGCAATTCGGCCAGTGCCCGATCGTTCCATCCGGCCCTGATCAGGGCGTTCAGCCACAGAGCACCGAACAACGCCCGCTGCGCATGGCTGCCGCCGATGGTCTGCAGATGAGGCAGGGATTCGCCCAGCAATCGCGCGGCCGTGCTCCAGTCCCCCCTGGCATGTGCCACCACGCCGTGCGCTGCCGGTACCGCCGCCTCGACCCAGGCCGTCCGTTCGAACGGTCGGGCACGACCGGCGCGGTCTTCCAGGCTCGCCAGCATTTCGGTGACGGCAGCGTTCTCGCCGGCGCGGGCGAGGCCGTAGAGATACTGCAGGTCCAGGAAGGGCGAAAAATGCTCGTGCAGGCGCGGCAGCAGGTAGGTCGCCAGGTCCCGCCAGCGGTCACCGACATCGATGCCGCGCAGTTCCAGCCGCGCCAGCAGCGAGACGGCGTTGATCTGGTCCTGGCAGAACTCCTTCCAGACCCCCCAGATGCGCGTGTCGTACAGCGTCAGCGCCTGGTCGGTGCGGTCACTGTCGATGTGAAACAGCGCCGTGTGCCACCAATTGTGCGTGTACATGAATGAATTACACGCTTCCCAGGTGTCGGCGAGACCTTCCATCCAGGCGATGCCGTCCTCGAGGCGGCCCTGAGTTTCCATCACATGCGCCCCGGCATGGTGCGCCCAGGGATCGTTGCGGTTGATCGCGATCGCGCGGCGTGCCTCGTCCTCGGCTTCCTCGAGCCGGTTCAACTCTTCCAGCGCGAAGGCGCGCATGCCGTACACGTAGCCGATGTCGCGATTGGCGGCCACGATGGCGTCGCTGATTCGCAGCATGCCCTCGGCATTGCCCAGGTTGAAAAACAGGAGGTGCCCCAACTTGGCCGCGAACAGATCACGCGGCCACGCCACAGCCATCTCTTCGAAACCGGCTGCGGCGGTGTCGAGGGCACCGCTGTGCCAGGCCGACATCGCCTTGAGCCAGGCCTGTTCGCGCGCGGTCATATCGCCGGCACGCGCCGCTGCCAGGCTCAGCTGCGTGCCGGCGGCCTGGTGCGCCGCGGTCTCGTCCATGGTGATGTTGAGCGCCGCCATTTGCAGCTGCACCAGCGGCACATCGGTCGCGCGTTGCGCCGTCATCATGAAGGGCGCGAAATCCTTGCCATAGCCGAGCCACTGGCCGAGCACGTGGTCGAGGACCTGGATCGTCGCCGCATCGGCATTGGCGACGGGCAGCCCCTGTGAATCGGTGAGCATATCGGCTTGGGCAATGTCCTTTCGGCGCGAACCTAACCATGCGTCGCGGTGCGAGTCGAGATCGGGACCTGGATTTGCCTGTCGGACGCGCTGTTCCGCCGCTTCCCCCGGCCGGGCGCCGCTGCTAGTTTCCGGCCCAATCCAGCGGTTTTCGACCGCCTGTGGCTTGCATTCAGCGGAGGGAAAGATGGCCAGCCAGATCGGGCATTTCGTCAACGGCAAGTTGGTTCCCGGCGGCAGCGGCCGTTTCGGCGACGTGTTCAACCCCGCCACCGGGGAGAAGACGGCCGAGGTCGCCTTCGCCAGCACGGCCGAAGTCGATTCGGCGGTCCAGATCGCCAAGGCGGCCCAGCTCGCCTGGGGGGCCATGCCGCCGCTGCGCCGCGCGCGCGTGATGTTCAAGCTCAAGGACTTGATCGAAAAGCGCCTCGACGACATCGCGCGCCTGCTATCGCTGGAGCACGGCAAGACGTTCGACGACGCCAAGGGCGAGGTCGGCCGCGGCCTTGAGGTCGTCGAGTTCGCCTGTGGCATCGCGCACCATATGCGCGGCGACTACACAGAGCAGATCGCCACCGACATGGACAGCTGGTCGATGCGCCAGCCGCTGGGCGTCGTGGCCGGCATCACGCCGTTCAACTTCCCGATCATGATCCCGTGCTGGATGGGCGCCATGGCCGTGGCCTGCGGCAATGCCTTCATCCTCAAGCCGTCGGAGAAGGACCCCAGTGCGCCGATGCTGCTGACCGAGCTGTTCGCCGAGGCGGGCGTGCCGGCCGGAATCTTCCAGGCCATCAACGGCGACAAGGAAGCCGTCGATGCGCTGCTCAAGCACCCCGACGTGCCGGCGATCAGCTTTGTCGGCTCGACTGCGATCGGCCGCTACGTCTATCAGACCGGCACGCAGCACGATAAGCGCGTGCAGGCCCTGTGCGGCGCCAAGAACCACATGGTGGTGATGCCCGACGCCGATCTCGACCAGACCACCGATGCCCTGATCGGCGCCGGCTACGGCGCCGCCGGCGAGCGCTGCATGGCGATCTCGGTCGCCGTGGCGGTTGGCGATGTCGGCGACAAGCTGATCGAGAAGCTGGCGCCGCGGGTGCAGAAGCTGAAGGTCGGCCCCGGCCTCGATCCCCAGTCGGAGATGGGCCCGCTGGTGACGCGCCAGCACCTCGACAAGGTGAAGGGCTACGTCGACCAGGGCATCAAGGAAGGTGCCAAGCTGGTGGTCGACGGCCGTGAGCTGAAGCTGCAGGGCTACGAGAACGGCAACTTCATGGGCGGCTGCCTGTTCGACAACGTCACCACCGACATGACGATCTACAAGGACGAGATCTTCGGGCCGGTGCTGTCGATCGTGCGCGCCAAGGGCTTCGACGAGGCCATCAAGATGGTGAACGACCACGCCTACGGCAACGGCACCGCGATCTTCACCCGCGACGGCGACTCGGCGCGCGCCTTCGCCAACAACGTCAAGATCGGCATGGTCGGCGTCAACGTGCCGATCCCGGTGCCGGTCGCCTACCATTCGTTCGGCGGCTGGAAGGCCTCGATCTTCGGCGACCATGGCATCTACGGCATGGAAGGCGTGCGCTTCTACACCAAGCTGAAGACCGTCTCCGCCCGCTGGCCGACCGGCATCCGCAGCGGCGCCGAGTTCCACTTCAAGGCTCGGCACTGATCCGCGTCGGCGGTGCGGCGATGGAACGACGCACCACGCGTCGATTCGCGGCAGGATGGATCGTCATCCTGCCGGTGGCTGTTGCGCTTTCGACGTCGGCTGCTTTGGCGCAATCGCGCAGCGACGACGAAATGGCGGTGATTCGCGTCACCAACGAGATCGATGTCGCGGTGGATCGCAAGGACTGGGCGCGGGCCCGGTCGTTTTTTGCGGACGAGGTCAGGACCGACTTCACATCGCTGATCGGGGGGCAACCTGCGGTCGTCAAGACTGACGACCTGATCGGCGGCTGGCGCAGCAATCTCGGGCCGCGCAAGACCAGCCTGCATCTGCGCGGCAATCACCTGCCGGTCGTGCAAGGCGACCGTGCGACCGTCTACTCACACGCCTACGCCTGGAATCGCCTGGAAGGCAACGGCGATCCCCTGTGGGAAGTCTGGGGGAATTACACGCATGAGATGGTGCGTACGCCTTCCGGTTGGAAGGTGCGTGCCTTTACCTTCGTAATGACTCACGAACGCGGCAACATGTGGGTGAAGGCGACGCCGTCGCCGGCGAACTGAAATCGTCCGCGACGGCGCGCTACAGTACCTGCCGCTCTTCTCGACGTTCCAGAATACGGTCTCGGTCGACTCGATGTTGCCGCTGACGCTCTTGCGGCGGGCGATCGGCTGATGCCACTGGCCGAGGAAGACGTGGGTCGGGTATTCCGCGACGCGCAGCTGGATCGCCTCGGCAATGTCGCGCTGCTTCGCCGGGTCGTTCGACCATGCGAACTGGCCTCGCAGCTTTGACCAGTTGCGGATCGCAGGCCCAGCCGAACCAGGCACCGTCGCAGGATGCGTTGACGAAGGCATTGGTCAGCGGGTTCACGATGTCGACCGAGGCGGTCGCGGTCAGCAGCGCGCTCCAGCCGCCCTGGGCCGGCGGGTCC
>Ga0187894_10004059_pt1 | contig 15959 bp, 16 predicted proteins | sample GBC1701081metaG_FD_136650 | JGI IMG/M metagenome (GOLD analysis project Ga0187894, IMG submission 136650) | White microbial mat communities from a lava cave in the Kipuka Kanohina Cave System on the Island of Hawaii, USA - GBC170108-1 metaG ... | reverse complement strand
TGGTAATAGTAGCGGTTGAGCGCCCAGGCCTGGACCTGCGCCTTGGTCAGCGCGCCGCCGTGCAGCCGGCGATGGAAGGGATGGAGGTTGTGGTAGCGCTCGGCGCCGATGGCGCGCAGCGCCGCCTCGAATTCGCCGGCTGACAGCAGAGGTTCGCTCATGGGCGCTGACTTTGGTCGGGCCGCGCCGCTCCAGCGGCGCTCTTGCGTTCAGCTGCCAGCCCGAAGAGCGCCGCTGGAGCGGCGCGGCCCGACCATGACGCGCTCACAGCGCGAACTCCTGGCCGTCCTCGGCGACGGCCCAGCCGGCTGCGCTCACCGCGCGCCGCTCGGGCGAACCGTCGATCAGGATGGGGTTGGTGTTGTTGATGTGGATGAAGAGCTTGCGCGCGATGGCGGTCCCGGCCCAGCCGGCCAGCGCGCCGTCGGTACCACCGATGCTGACATGGCCCATGCGTGCCCCCGTCTTGCTGCCCACGCCCGCGGCGATCATCTCGTCGTCCCGCCACAGGGTGCCGTCGAACAACAGCAGCGATGCGCCCGCCGCCCGCCGGCGGACCGCGTCGGTGACCTGGGCGCAGGCGGGAATGTACGCCAGCGTCGCGCCGGTGTCGTCGCGCACGATCAGGCCGATCGTGTCCTCGCGGCTGCCGGCGCTGCCTTCCAGCCACAGGGCCGGCTTGCCCGGCACCGCGAAGGCTTCGACCGTCAGCCCCGACTCGCCGCCGCCGGGCAATGCCAGCGGCTCCGGCCGATCCAGTGTCACGCCGCGGCGCTCGACCAGCGTGGCGTCCAGCACACCGAAGATCGGGTTGCCCGCCAGGGTCGCGAGCACGCGCTCGGTGCCGTAGAGCACCAGCTGCTGTCGCTCGCGCAAGCTCAGCAGTCCGCCGACATGATCGACGTCGGCGTTGGTCATCACCACGCCCACGATCGGGCTGTGCCGTGCGTCACCACGCGGCCGCATCGGCGGGTTCGCCAGGATCTGTTGCTTCAGGTCGGGCGATGCGTTGAGCAGGAACCACCGTTCGCCGTCGGCCGACACCGCCACCGATGACTGGGTTCGCGGCGTGACGCGCGCATCACCGTTCCACGCCAACGTGCAGACCGGACAGCGGCAATTCCATTGCGGGAACCCGCCGCCGGCCGCAGAACCAAGCACCCGGACTTTCAACGGGTGCCATCCATGCCTTCGAGCTCAGAGCTCGGGGCAGGCGTAGCTGTTGATCTCGAGGCCGACCGGTACTTCGACGACCTGCGGCTTCTTCCACGACTTGCGCATGGCCTTGTTCCTCCCTTGGCTGCGGTGGACACGCGGACTATGGCCCAAGACGCGGCGCGCTGCAATCGGCTCGCCGTCACGATAACGCGCAGGCGCCGCTTTCGTTTCGCCAGCGCACACGGCATCCTGTCACCGCTGCGCAAATTGAATCCCGCGCTCGCATGACCATCTCGAACCGGCGACGGCACAGCGGGACCGGCAGCGTGCTGGCCCGTCGACATGGGCTTATTTCTCGGTGAGGTCCGACATGGAAATGCTGTCGGCGACCTTCGGCTCTCGCGGTGGCACGTAGGTCAGCCCGGCCGCTGCGGCCAGCGCCGGCAATTCGCCCTTTTGCTCGAGGTCGGCGATCGCCCTGTCGACCGCCTCGATGAGCGCCGCGTTACTGGCCAATCCGACCAGCCCCATGTTGAAGCCGACGCGGTGATAGAAACCGGTGGTTTTCAGCTTCGTCGCCGGATGCCTGGCCACGTAGAAATCGAAGCGGCGCAAGTTGACCATGGTCGCGTCGAACTCGCCCGCCTCGAGCTTCCCGAGGGGGTCCTCACGCTCGGGGATGACGTGTGTGATCCGGCTGACCAGGCGTCCGTCACGCCACGTCATCAGGATCGCGTCCGCGAGCGTGCCGCCCTCGACGCCGATCCTCAGCCCTTCGAGATCGGCAAGCGCCGCCACCGGCTTCGTGACGGCGGCACCGTTCACGATCACCGCCAGGACGGAGCGATGATAGGGCCGGGTGGGCACCAGCTCGCCCAGCGTCACGCGCCGACGCCGATCGTCAGCCTTGCTGCCATCGAAACCCGGCAAGCGCGCGACCTCGGCACGCGGCTTGCCAAGCGTGCCCTTGATGAGGGGGTAGCCTCCGACCAGATCGCAGCGCTTGTCCGACAGCAGCGCATTGGCCTGGATGGTCAGACTGGAGTCCAGCTCGAGCTTGGTCTCGAACCATTGGACGACGAGCTTGCGGCCCAGCCGGTTTGCTATGGCCTCGGCCACCTTGAGGTCGAAGCCGCTGGCCTCCTTGCCGCTGCGCAGGCTGTAGAGCGGGATGTCCTCGTTGAGGCACACCGTCAGGCTGCTATCGGCGCGGGCGGCTTGGCCGCACGGGGCAACGGCAGCTACGGCCGCCACTATGACGGCGAAAAATTTCCTGATGACCCGCTTGGCTCCGCCGAGAAGGGTATACTCGTCATCCCGAGCGGAGCGCCGAAGGCGCGTAGTCGAGGGACCTTCTCTCAGCGCCAACCGTCGTCGTTGTTGGAACAAGGTCCCTCCACGCGGCCCTTCGGGCCTTGGTCGGGACGACGGAATTCCGGTCGACGAAGCCTTCTCTTTCTGGCTTCTGTCGTCAGGCGTCTGTCTTCCGGAAACACCCATCACTTGCCCCTGGTGAGGACGTAAGCCCACAAATCGTCGATCTGTTCGGGCGTGAGCTTGTCGCCCCACGGCGGCATGTTCTTCTTGCCCTTGATCACTGAAGCCTCGAACCGCGCCTTGTCGTCCTCGGGAAACTGCCGCAGGTCGTAAGCCACCGTGCCAGGAGTCACCATGTTGCGGCCGTGGCAGTGAAGGCAGCTCTTCGCATAGAGCTGCTTTCCTTTCTCGGCGTCCTGCGCGTCGGCACGGACGGTCATTCCCGCAACCGCCGCGAACAGCATCACGGCCGCACAAGCTCGAATCATCGAAACTGAGACCTCAACTGAACAATGAACCTGAAGCAGGGATGGCCCCGCGGAGGGCCATCCCTCTCCTCGTGTCCTCTACTCGCTGTACAACGCGAAGACCCAGAGCGATCCGCCGGGCGGCACCGCGGCGAGGCGCTCGTCTCCCGAGAAGATCGAGTAGACGCCGCCGATGCCGCAGGTGACGGCCACGTACTGCACGCCGTCCTGCTCCCAGGTTACGGGCTGGCCCTCGATGCCGGAGCCGGTCTTGAACTGCCAGAGCTTCTTGCCCGTATCGGCGTCGAAGGCCTCGAACTCGCCGGTCAGCTGGCCGCTGAACACGACGCCGCCCGCGGTCGAGAGCACGCCCGAGAAGCGCGGGATGTCGCTCGGCTGCTGCCACTTCGTCGCGCCCGTCAGCGGATCGATGGCCTTGAGGTAGCCGCGCGGCCCATTCGGCGGATAGGCCCAGCCCAGGGTCAGGTCGATGCCGAGGTACCACTCGCCGACCTTCCACTCCGCGGGAATGGCCTTGTAGTTCATGCCGAAGTTGAGCGTGTTGGCGAAGGCGACGTTCTTGACCGGGTCGTACGACATCGGCTGCCAGTTCTTGCCGCCCAGGATCGAGGGCTGCACCTCGACTTGCTCGCCGGCCCGCGCCTTCTGCGTCAGTTCCGTTTCGACCGGACGGCCGGTCTTGAGGTCGACGCCGGTCGCCCAGTTCACGGTGGCGATGGACTTGTTGGCCGCCAGCAGTTTGCCGTTCGTCCGGTCGATGACGTAGAAGAACCCGTTGCGGTTGGCGTTGAGGATGACCTTGGTGGCGGTGCCGCCGACATTGACGGTGGCCAGCACCATCTCGGCGACCGCGTCATAGTCGAACGGGTCGTTCGGCGAGAACTGGTAGTGCCACTTGATCTTGCCGGTCTTGGGATCGAGCGCCAGCACCGAGTTGGTGTAGAGATTGTCGCCCTTGCGGACACCCGCGTTGAACGGCCCCGGATTGCCGACGCCCCAGTAGACCGTGTTGAGCTCCGGGTCGTAGGAACCGGTGATCCAGGTCGTGCCGCCGCCGAGCTTCGCCGTGTCGCCCGGCCACGTATCGCCGCCCGGTTCGCCCGGCAGCGGGATCGTGTAGGTGCGCCACAGTCTTTGGCCGCTCTGCGGATCCCAGCCGTCGATGAAGCCGCGGGTGCCGAACTCGCCACCCGACATGCCGGTGATCAACACGCCGTCGGCGACCAGCGGCGCCACCGTCATCGAATAGCCTTCCTTGAACTCCGCCGCCTTCGACTTCCAGATCTGCTTGCCGGTCTTGGCGTCGAGCGCCTGGACGTGCGCATCCAGCGTCGTGCGGAACACCTTGCCGTCGTAGATCGCAACGCCGCGATTGATGATGCCGCAGCAGACGATGCGCGGCACTTCGGCCGGATACTCGACCTTGGTCTTCCACAGCTGCTTGCCGGTCTTCGCCTCGATCGCCATCGTGGCGGCGTGGGTCGTGATGTAGAGGACGCCGTTGTGGACGATGGGCTGCGATTCCTCGGCCCGGTTGTCGTCGAGGCTGTAGTGCCACACCGGCACCAGCTTCTTGACGTTGTCCTTGTTGATCTTCGTCAGCTTGCTGTAACGCTGCAGATCGTAGCCCATCCCGTAGTTCAGGACGTTCTGCGTGTCGCTCTGGCCTTTGGCCAGATCGGCCGCCGTCTGCGCCTGCGCCCCCAGGGGCACCAGCGCGGCCACCACGGCTCCCAATAGCAGTTGTCTCATGCTTCCTTCCTCCCTCTCATCGCATCGATTGCGACCGCATAGAATCGTGAAAAATGGACGCGGGCGCAGGCTCGAACCATTCCGCGTTGCGGTCCGTCACCGCATGGTCGCGACGGCATTCGAACTATCGTGGTGTTCGATTATCCGGGCTGTGCCTGGTGCTTGGTTGGGCGTTTCCCTCCGCATCGCCGTCGTGTTGGTGCACGCGACCTGATTGCGGCCATCATGCCGCGTTGTCTGACGAAGTCAATCAAGCGCGACGATCAGCGCCGGGGGACGGACGGCACCAGCACGTTCGACTCCTGCGACTCCTGCTGGCGGACGTGCCGGAGGGCGTCTTGCGGGTGCGCACGCCGAAGTTTGACGACATCCTGACCAGGAACGACACCGAGACGTCCGCGACTTCGTGCAGTCCCGGGCCATCACTTGGGCGCACGTTGGTGCAAACGGACCGCGCGCCCATGTCCTGAGCGAAGCGAGGGATCCCGGCGCGCTCATGCTCGGTCGCGGAAGCCGAAGAGCGCGGCAGGAGCCGCGGTCCGGCTGAACCGCCCTGCGTCCGAAGTTGGCGCTTATGCTCGTAGAGCGGCGGGAAAGTATCTTGTGTATCCGACATTTTTGTAGTAACAATTTTGAATGTTGGTCAGGTTCGAATGGGATCCTGCCAAGGCCGCCGGCAATTTGCGGAAGCATCATGTCAGCTTCGAGCTTGCCATACGCGCCTTCTCGGACCCATTCGCTCTCGTCGAGCAGGACCGCATCGAAGGCGGTGAAGCACGATGGCAGACCCTCGGCATGATCGACGGCGCCGTGCTCCTGTTGGTTGCCCACACCGTAGGGCAGGTCGAGGACGTCGAAGTGGTTCGCATCATCTCCGCACGGCGCGCGGAACCGAAGGAAAGGAGGCGCTATGAGCAAACGAACCGTTAGGCGCATGGTCGACCTCGCAAACCCGCCGCCGCTCACGGCCCGGCGAAAGGCCGAGCTGGAAGCCCTCAAGGCGATGCCGGCCCGGGACATCGACACCAGCGACATCCCGCCGCTGACGGATGACTTCTGGAAGAAGGCGGTGCGCAACCCGTTCTACAAGCCGACCAAGACTTCGACGACCGTGCGTATCGACTCCGACGTGCTGGCGTGGCTGAAGGCGCAAGGAAAGGGCTATCAGTCCCGCATCAACGCCATCCTGCGGCGCGAAATGCTGGCCTCGCTCAAGTCGTAGCGAGGGTCATTTCCGGGCGGATGGGAGGGACGAAAGGTACTTTCCCGGCACCCTGCGGCAGGGTTGACACAGCGGAGGGCCATCCGTATGTTCCGCGCCGCTTCGGATTTCCCCGGCCCACGCCGGGGTTTTTGTTTGGAACCCGGACTATGAAGATCCGCTCGTCGCTGAAGACCATCAAGACCCGGCACAAGGCCTGCCGCGTCGTGCGCCGCAAGGGCCGGGTCTACGTCATCAACAAGACCAACCCGCGCTACAAGGCGCGCGCCGGCTGAAACCGGGGCCGGCCTCGGCGCCGGTCGGCAAAGCGCACCAGCAGCGGCGGCAGCTTCGGCGTCCGCCGCTTCTTTTTTGTCCGGTGTGGCGACGTTCAGGACGGCGGCCCGCTTTTCCGCATCGACGAGCGGCCGGCCCGGTCGTTGCAATGCCTGCACTGCAACTGCAATGATGCCGGGGGCCGAGGCGGACGCTTATGTTGGTTGGGCCGCGGCGGAACTGGCTTTCCTCGCGCCTGTGTCGAGGGAAGAATGAGGGGGAAGGGATGTACGGTCGGCGTTGACCGGCTACCGGTCGTCCAGGATCTTGAATCGACGAACGGGACTGCTGTCGCCGGCGTGTCGTTGTCCCGGGGACGGCCCGTCCCGCTCGTGCCGGGGTGCTAGTTGATGCTTGGCGATGTCAGGTTTGAAATCCGCCTTGCCGGCAACGAGAGCAGGGAGTGAGGGATGACTCGCCGGAAGTACCTCAGGATCGCCGGTGGCCTGGCCCTGGCCGGCTTGCTGGCAGCGGCCCACATGCCGGTTCGTGCCCAGGGTGCGGCTGGCCCGCGGCCGGGCACCTACAAGATCGTGCTGGTGCAGCTCACGACCGGCACGGTCACGTCGCATCTCGAGCTGCGCGCGGACGGCACCTACCAGGTCTTCGATCTCGGCAGCAAGGAACCGCGCGGCAGCGGCACCTGGCGCTACGATGCCGCCGCCCAGCGCGTGTTCTGGCTCAGCGGCTTGAACCGCGAGCTGGGACGCGGCGGCGCCTTCACGGTCGAGCACGGCGGCCGCATACATCGTATCTCGATGGGTCGTCAGGTCTACGCCATCAACGGCGATTGACCGGCGCCGCCCGTGCGGTGGTTCGACCACAAGTCATCCCGAGCCCATCTGTCATCCCGAGCGCAGCGAGGGATCTAGGCGCCGCCCCTGGATCCCTCGCTGCGCTCGGGATGACAGATGGGCGCTGTTCCTCGGCGGCGACGCTGCGCGCGTCTGGCATCGATGAGCAACGTGTCATCCCGAGCGCAGCGAGGGATCTTCCGCGAATGGCGCACGGCGCGCCTGCATCAGGAGATCCCTCGCTGCGCTCGGGATGACAGGTGAACTGACATGGATAAAGGCATTCAGGGCGAACTCGCCTTGCTGCTGGCCCACCTGCGCCGTACCGGCGTGCAGCAAAGTGGGCTTGAGGCCGGACTTGTGCCACCGGACAACGACACCGCCTACGCCGTCGCGGCCGGGGTTGCGCGCGAGCTGGCCTGGCCGGTGGGCGGCTGGAAGATCGCGGCCATCAAGCAGGAGATGCAGCGCGCGCTGCGCACCACGTCACCGATTTACGGCCGCGTCTATGCGCGCTTCATCCACGACGGCCCGTTCACGTTCGAGCATCGTGTCCTGCTGCACCCGCTGCCCGAAGTCGAGTACGTGGCGAAGCTCGGCGCCGACCTGCCGCCACGTCCGCGGCCCTACACCCGGGACGAGGTGGCCGAGGCCGTGGCGTCGCTGCATCCCGGCATGGAGATCGCCGAATGCCGCTTCGCGCACGATGACGCGTTCCCGCCGCTGCCGGCGATCCTCGCCGACGGCAGCGGTTCGGGGTCGCTGGTGATCGGTCCGGCGATCGCCGATTGGCGCCGGCGTGACATTGCCGGGCAGGAGGTCGTGCTGCGGGTCGACGGGAGGGAGCGCCGGCGCGGCTCGGCGCGGGCGGCGCTCGACCATCCGCTGATGCCGCTGACATGGCTCGCCAATGAACTCTCGCGCACGGGCGTGGGGCTGAGGTCAGGCGAGGTGGTCAGCACGGGCACGTTGACGGGCATGCTCCTCGCGCGCAGCGGCGAGACGCATGTCGCGGACTACGGTCCCTTCGGCGAGGTGCGCGTGACCTTCGCGGGCTGATCCCCTCTGGATGCAGGACATTCGCATATGGCGTAACTCGTCGTCGTGAGCGAAAGCGAAGGACCTTGCGGTCGCGGGTTCAGTCCGTCATCCCGGGCGAAGCGAGGGATCTTCCGCGAACGGGGACTCCGCTCCCTGGAGATCCCTCGCTTCGCTCGGGATGACGGAGTGGCCGCTGCAAGGTCCTTCGCTGCGCTCAGGGCGACGAGAATCCGGCACCTCCACGCCATATGCGAGCTTGATGACCCGGATACTTCCGCCGACGGGACTCCGTCGTCCGACCAAGGCCCGAAGGGCCGCGTGGAGGGACCTTCGCTCGGCAATGACGGCCTTGGTTGTCGAGAGAAGGTCCCTCGACTACGCCGCACTGCGTGCGGCTCCGCTCGGGACGACGGAAATCCAGGGCGGCGGAAGTACCTGGGTAATCAGGTATGCGAATGCCCGGCTTCCGGATGGAAGTGTGAACGCGGTATCGCAAGGCGGCGCGCGTGCATTCTCCTTTGTTCCGACCGGGCCTTGCTTTATCAACCGTGTCGGACAGTCAAAAAGCTCCTCTCGTGCCCCCGAGCCCCGACCGACATGAAGCGCAAGACCTCCCGCGAATCGAAATCGCGTCGCCGGCGCGTCAATGACCCCGAGGGAACCCGGCGCAACATCATCGAGGTTGCGACGGCGGAGTTCGCTGCCAAGGGCTTCAGCGGCGCGCGGGTGGACGATATCGCCGGCCGCACCAAGGCCAGCAAGCGCATGATCTACTACTATTTTGGCGGCAAGGAAGGTCTCTACATCGCGGTACTGGAGGCTGCCTACCACAGCATTCGCAGCGTCGAGGCGGACCTGGATCTCGGGCATCAGGATCCGTCGCAGGCGCTGCGGACGCTGATTTCCTTCACTTTCGACTATCAGAACGCTCATCCGGAATTCGTCCGGCTCGTGATGAACGAGAATATCCTCAACGGCGTCTATGTCTCCCGTTCCAGGGAGATACACCGTCTCAACATGACAGTCATCGACGCCTTGCGCGATCTGCTGGTGCGCGGTCAGCGTGACGGTGCTTTCCGGCACGATGTCGATCCTGTGGATCTTCACATGTCGATCAGCGCGCTCTGTATCTTCAACGTCGCCAACCGGGCGACATTCTCGACCATCTTCAAGCGCGACATGGGCTCGCGCCGGGCGCTCGTCGCGCGGCGCGCCCAGGTAGTCGACACGATCCTGCGCTATCTCAAGCCCTGACATCCGGTACGTCCCTCGGACGGGCAGGGCGTTCCCATGGCGCAGAGCTGGGCCGCCACACCATCCGTCATCCCGAGCGCCCCTTCGACAGACCCGGGAGAGAGGGATCCAGGCGCCGCCCTTGAATCCCTCGCCTGAGCCTGTCGAAGGGGCGCTCGCGATGACACGAGCCGCGTTTGACAATACGTACTAGTTCGTACATTTTAACGGCCAATACGTCCGTCGACATCGCGTCGACGGTCATGGCGCGTGCTGCAAGCGCCGCAAAACTCCGGGAGGAAACCTCATGGCTCTCGTCGATCGCCGTGCCTTTGTCGTCGGTGGCGCCTCGCTCGCCGCCCTGGGTGCCACGGAACGGGCGCACGGCCAGGCCAGGCCGAAGCTGCGATTCTCCGCGGCTTTCTCCGAAACCGATTTGCGCGCCGAGGGCTACAAGGCCTTTGCCGCGGCCATGAAGGACGATCTCGATTTCGAGCCCTACTGGAGCAACACGCTCTTCAAGCAGGGCACCGAGCTTGTCGCCCTGCAACGCGAAAATCTCGAGCTCTGCAACCTGGCGCCCGCCGACATATCCAAGCAGATTCCCGCCTGGTCTCTGCTGACCTCGGCCTATCTCTTCCGGGACTACGCCCATCTCAAGAAGACCTTTGCCGGCGACGTCGGCCAGGAGTTCATCAAGATGGCGCGCGATCAGCTGGGCATCGAGGTGATCCGGCCAGTCTATTTCGGCGCGCGCCAGGTGAACCTCAAGCCTGGGAAGAAGATCAGCACGCCTGCCGATCTGGCCGGTATCAAGCTGCGCATGCCGCCGGGAGAGTTCTGGCAGTTTCTCGGAGAATCGCTGGGCGCCAATCCGACACCCGTCGCCTACGCCGAGCTCTATACCGCGCTCCAGACCGGCGCCGTCGATGGCCAGGACAACCCCCTCGTCTCCGGGCGGACGATGAAGTTCTACGAAGTGACGTCTCAGTTCGTCCTGACCAGCCACGTCATCGGCTATGACATGCTGTCGGTGTCGAAGAAGGCCTGGGAAGCGCTGGGCGCGGCGAAGCAGGCCAAGGTGCGGGCGGAGGCCGACAGGATTTTCGACGCGAACGCGGCGAAGTACGACGCGCAGGAAAATGAAGCCATCGAGTTCTTCAAGAAGGAAGGCAAGCAGGTTTACGTGCCCGACCAGGATGCCTTCCGCACCTTTGCTCAGAAGCGCTACGTCGAGAAGTACGGCAAGGATTGGCCGCGCGGCGCCATCGAGCGGATCAACGCGATCAAGTGAACGCGCCGAGCGTGTCGCGAGCTATCGACGGTGCGCGTTGGCTGCGCCGAAGAGCGGAGGGCATCTCCGCTCTTCTCCTCCTGGCGATGTTCATCTGCTTCATCATCCAGATCGCGTCCCGCTACGTATTCAACTACCCGCTAGGCTGGACCGACGAGGCCAGTGCCCTGTTCTGGGTCTGGTGCACGCTATGGGGAGCGGCCTTTGTCCTTCGCGAAAAGGACGAAGTACGTTTTGACATCATCTACAGCACGGCCAGCGCCGGGACGCGCTGCGTTTTCGCGGTGATCACCGGCATCGCGGCCATTTCGTTGTACGCCATCGCCTTTCCCGCGGTCGTTGCCTACGTGGTCTTCCTGAAGGTCGAACGAACCGCGTATCTCGGCATCCGGCTCGACTACGTCTATGCCATCTACGTCGTGTTTTCCGCCGGCGTGATCGTTCGATATGCGGCGCTCATCTGGCGCGCACTCCGTGGGCATCCGCCCGGGATAGAGACCGGCAGCGGGTCCGCGCTATGATCAGCCCCTTCGCGATCTGCATCTGCACCATCCTTGGGCTTGGGTTGCTTGGATTGCCGATCAGCCATTCGATGATCGCCGGGTCGATTCTCTATCTCCTGCTGGCGAATCTCGATCTCGGGACATCGGCGGAGCAGATCCTGAACGGCCTGTACAACAGCTACGTCCTGCTGGCGGTACCGCTCTTCCTGTTCTCGGCCGAGCTGATGAACATCAGCAAGATGACGGACCGCCTGCTGCGCTTCTGCGACATGCTGGTCGGCCGGTTCCGCGGCGGCCTCGGTCATATCAATATCGCCCAGAGCATCATCTTCGCCGGGATGTCGGGCTCGGCGATCGCCGACCTGGCGGCGACGGGGCGCATCAGCATCGACATGATGACCCGCAACAATCGCTACCCGGTCAGCTATGCCGCCGCCATCACGGCGGCATCCGCGGTGATCGGGCCCATCATCCCGCCGTCGATCCCGATGGTTCTCTATGCCCTGGTATCGGACACGTCCGTAGGCTACCTCTTTCTCGGCGGCATCATTCCCGGGCTGCTGATGGCGCTTGCCCAGATGGCGATCAACACCGTCATGGCGCACCGCAACGGCTTTCCGGTGGAGAAGCCGATACCGCTGCGCGAATGGCCGGGCATCACCGCGACCGCCATGCCTGCGTTGTTGATGCCCGTCATCCTGCTGACCGGCATATACAGCGGCGTCATGACCCCGACCGAGGCCGCCGCGGTCGCCGCCGCGTATGCGTTTCTCGTCGCAGTCCTCTGGTATCGGAACGTCACGGCCAGTGACACCTATGGCGCGGTTCTCAACAGTGCGCGCTCGACCGCCTCGATCGGGATGCTCATCGCGGGCGCGCTGGTGTTCAACTACGTGGTGACGATCGAGCAGATTCCGGCAACGGTGCGCGGCCTGCTGGCCGGGTATGACCTCTCTCCGGCGATGTTCCTGTTATGGGTGAACGTCATCCTGCTGGTGCTGGGGTGCCTGCTGGAGGGTACCACCGTCATTCTCGTCATCCTGCCGATCTTCATTCCGACCGCCAGGGCGCTCGGGATCGATCTCGTGCACTTCGGTATCGTCGCCGTGTTCAACATCATGATCGGCTTGATCACGCCGCCGTACGGCTTGTTGCTGTTCATCATATCCGCGATCTCGGGCGCGCCCCTGCGCGCGATCGTCCGCGACACCCTGCCGTTCGTCGGGGCGATGATCGTCGCGCTCGCCATCATCACGTTCGTGCCGGACACCGTCCTCTGGTTGCCGCGGCTTATGGGATACAAGGGTTAGCGCGGGGAGTAGATCGTGCAGCAACGCCTGCTCGTTGGCCTGATCGGCGCCAACATTCTGAAATCCCTCTCGCCGGCGCTGTTCGAGGATGCATGCGCCGCGTCCGGCATCCGTGGCCTCTATCACCTGATGGACCTCGATGGCCGGCCGCGCCGCAGCCTGGAGAGCCTGCTCGATGCCGTGCGCACGGCGGGCTTCGCGGGGGTCAACATCACGTATCCCTGCAAGGAAGCAGTCTTGCCGCTGCTCGATGCGGTATCGCCGGAAGCGCGCCAGATCGGCGCGGTGAATTGCGTGACCATCGACCGCGACGGCGGAACCGCCGGGTACAATACCGACCGGATCGGGTTTCGACGTGCTTTCGAAGACGCCTTCGGAAAGGCCGCCGTCGTCGACAAGACGGCCTTGCTGGTCGGCGCGGGCGGTGCCGGGCGCGCGGTCGCCTTCGCCCTTTTCGACCTCGGCGTCGATACGCTGCTTGTCCACGACCGGGATGCGGGCCGCGCCGAGCGCCTCGCCGATGCTCTCGTTTCCCGCTACGGCGTCGGCCGCTGCCGTGCCGTGGCGGATGCCGGTTCGGGCCTCGCCGACGCGGCTGGAGTCGTCAATGCCACGCCGGTCGGCATGCTCGGCATGCCGGGTGTGCCCGTCCCGGACGACTGCATCGCGGCGCGGCACTGGGTGGCGGATGTCGTCTACACGCCGCTCGAGACCGCGTTGATCAAGGTCGCTCGCGCCCGGGGCTGCAGGGTCACGGGCGGTGCCGGCATGTGCGTGCACCAGGCGGCGGAAACCTGGCGGCTGTTTACACGATCTGTGCCTGATCATGATCGCATGCATCGCACGTTTGCCGCGGCTGCGGCTCTCAGGGACGAGACCATGACGGAAGCGCTCTGAACAGGGAGGACAACGAATGTCATCACGCCTGATGATCCTGAACGGCCCCAACCTCAATCTCCTGGGGGTCCGGGAGCCGCACATCTATGGCTCGACCACCCTGGCCGCTATCGAGGCGAGTTGCCGGGACTTCGCCACGTATCTCGGCGCCGCGATGGATTTCCACCAGTCCAACCACGAAGGTGTCCTGGTCGACCTGATCCAGTCGGCGCGAACGGCGGCAGACGCCCTCATCCTGAACCCGGCGGGCTATTCTTTCACCTCGATTGCGATGTTTGACGCGCTGAAGACTTTCGAGGGGCCTTTCATCGAGGTGCATATCTCCAACATCCACGCCCGCGACAAGCTGCACCGCCACTCCATCCTGTCGAGTGCGGCGCGAGCCGTCATTTGTGGCCTCGGCCCGTATGGCTACATCGTCGCGATGCAGGCGGCCGTGCGGATGCTCGGCAAGCTGCCCGAGGCGCTCCCGCCGCCGATTCGAATCGGGCCTGCCTGAGGGCACCCCGCCGACCCGGAGGGCATTCGCATATGGGCATCCTGTCGTCCCGAGCGAAGCGAAGGATCTTGCGGTAGTCCGATCACATCGTCATCCCGAGCGCAGCGAGGGGTCTGCCGCGAACGGAGACCCCACTCGCAGGAGATCCCTCGCTGCGCTCGGGATGACGGATCGTGCTACCGCAAGGTCCTTCGCTTCGCTCGGGACGACAGAATCAGCGGCCGATTTGCCGTTCGTCGGGCTTGACAGCAGCTCTCCATCCATTACGTTGTATGGAACGATCCTTACAGAGTAACGGGAGAGAAAGAGTTGCGCCGGCCGGACAGCGCCTCCCTGGCCCGGGAAGTCGATCCCGAGAGCGGGGAAGGCTCGCGCGAACGCATTCTTGATGCCGCCGAGCGCCTGGTCGGCGAGCGCGGCTACACTGCGGCCAGCATCTCGATGATCTGCAGGGAGTCGGGGCTGCCCGCCAGCTCGGTCTACTGGCACTTCGGGTCGAAGGAAGACTTGCTCGCGGCCGTGGCCGATCGCGGCCAGCGGCGGTTCCTCCACGCCCAGGCGCGATGGTCGTCGTTCAACGGCGATCTTTCGACTTTCCTGCGAACCGCAGGTGCCTCGGCCGCCAGCCATCCCGACTTCCTGCGCCTGCTGATGATGCTGATGCTGGACGGCAGGCAGGGAAACTCGCGTGCGCGGCAGTTGTTGCGCACGGGATGGCGCGGTGTCCGGAAGCGGCTTGAGAGCGTCATGGCCGATCACTTCGGCCTCGGCCCGGGCCCTCAGGATACCGAGCTCGCCGGGCGGCTGGCGCGCTTCGCGCACGCCTTCATCGACGGCGCCTTCGTAGACTCGCAGATCGACCCCGACGGCACGCCGATCGAGAATGTGCTCAGCGACCTTGCCCTTGCCCTGGAGGCGCTTGTCGCCGCGCGGCGAGGGCGGCCGTGATCAACCCGCGGTAAGGACAGACGGCCATGGTGGCACCCAGCAAGTTCGCGCACGTCGTCTACCAGACGCACCGCTTCGAGGAGATGATCGACTGGTACACGCGTGTCTTCGAGGCGCGGGTCCAGCATCGCGACGATCGCCTGGCGTTCCTGACCTACGACGACGAGCATCATCGCTTCGCCTTCGTCAACATGGGGCCGGCGCCCGGTGACGCGGCGCTGAAGCGGCCCAACAACGTCGCCGGCGTGAATCATCTCGCCTATACCTGGAACGGCCTGGGCGAGCTGGTCGACACCTACAAGCGGCTCAAGAGCCAGGGCGTGAAGCCGTGGCGGCCGATCCGTCACGGGCTGACCTTGTCGCTCTACTACCAGGATCCGGATTCCAACGGGCTGGAGTTCCAGATCGACCTGATGGAGTCGCAGGTCGCCAACGATTTCATGAACGGCGAGGCCTTCTCGAAGAACCCCATCGGCGAGCCGTTCGATCCCGACGAGCTGGCGGCCCGCTTCGATGCCGGCAAGCCGGTCGATGACCTGATCTTCCGCTCGGACCAGCCCGAGAGCAGAGGCGCGTCGGTCGTCCGTCTCGACGCGCCGGCGATTCGCACCGACAGGTCTGCACCCGGCGCCGCCGCTGCGGCCGAGGCGTTCCTGGCACGGATATCGGAAGCCGTTCCCGATATCCGCAAGCGCGCCGCGGACACCGAACGGAACGGACGCGTGGCCGACGAAACCATCCGGGCGTTGGCCGACGCTGGCGTTTTCCGCGCCCTGCAGCCGAGGCGCTGGGGTGGGCTGGAGCTCGATCCGGCGACGTTCTTCGAGGGCATGGTGCGCATCGGTGCCGGCTGCGGCTCGACGGGATGGGTGGCGAGCGTGGTCGGCGTGCACGCCTGGCAGATCGGCATCTTTCCCGAGGCCGCCCAGCGCGAGGTGTGGCAGCACAATCCCGAGGCGCGCGCCTCGTCGAGCTACGCGCCCACGGGCAAAGTGGCGCGGGTCGAAGGCGGCTTCCGGTTGTCGGGGCGCTGGGGTTTCTCCAGCGGTGTCGATTTCTGCGGCTGGGCGATCCTGGGCGGCGTGGTGCCCGATGATGGCAAGGGCGCGGAGTTCCGCAGCTTCCTGGTTCCGCGCCGCGACTTCACCGTCGACGACGCCAGCTGGAACACCACGGGTCTGCAGGCGA
>Ga0187894_10004058_pt1 | contig 15959 bp, 17 predicted proteins | sample GBC1701081metaG_FD_136650 | JGI IMG/M metagenome (GOLD analysis project Ga0187894, IMG submission 136650) | White microbial mat communities from a lava cave in the Kipuka Kanohina Cave System on the Island of Hawaii, USA - GBC170108-1 metaG ... | reverse complement strand
TCTTGTAGGTAATTTGTTCTGCCCCGTAGTAGATGGCCACTTGCGAACCAAAGCCGGATTCCAGGTTGCGCCGCAGCAATTCTTCGGCGGCATTGAGTTTCTCGGGATAAGAAAACCCGGCAGCAGTAAAATCCCGCTTCGGCCACAGGTCTAACGGCGGGAGAAATTTTCTGACGTCGGCATCTGGCATGGCTCTGCTCCGTTAGCTCACTACAGATGAGCGCTTACGCACTGAGTTCGGCTCTCACGATGCGGGCACCTGCGACCATGGCGTTCAGCTTCGCCATTGTCCACCAACGCGGCGACTGATTGAACCCGCAGTCTGGCACGATCCAAAGCTTTTCCGCCGGGACAACCTTGAGCACTTGACGAATGCGCCCGGCAACTTCCTCGGGCGACTCGCGATGAAAATTTTTCACGTCGACCACTCCCGCTGCTAGCTCACGTTCCGGCAGTGTATCGTACCACAGATCCAACTCGCTCATCTCGCGGTTGGCAAATTCCAAAACAAATTGTTCGGCTTTGAGGTCTCGCATATGTTTCAGAAAAGGAGCGTAAGAACGGGGGTCGCGGGCACGACCGGCTTGGTTGCCAAAACAGATATGGATAGCAATTTTCGCATTTACCCCTGCGACGGTTTGATTGAAGATATCGACCACCAGGCGAGGAGCAGTGTGAAACCACGAGTCAAAGGCCGGTTCGTCGATCTGGATGAAGTCACAACTTGCTGCGACGAGGTTTTTACACTCTCTGTTAAGAATCGTCACCAAGTCCGCGACGATACTTTCTTTATCTTTATACCCGCTCTTCAATACCGTGGGGGTGAGCAAAGTCAGCGCGCCAGGCAAAGGAGCTTTCAGGCGTCGAGCTGTGTGCTGGCGGAGATAGGTGAATTCTTCTATGACTCCCAGCCCTTCAGGCGCGGAGATTTTCCCGACGATATGCTGGAGTGGGTTAGCGTCGTAGAAATAGGGGCCGAGCTTGCGCGGAGTTTCGCCAACTTGAAAGCCGAGCATGCGATCATAAAACCCCATAATGAAGTTATAGCGCCGCATCTCCCCGTCCCAGATGACGTCAACTCCGGCGCGCTCTTGGTCGAGGATGGCAAGATCGACTGCGTCATTGTACAACTCGCGCAAATCCAGACGTCCGAACTTGTCTTGTTTGACACCCTCCTGTGCCCAATGAAACCAACCAGGAAGCGCATGACTCCCCACCACACTGGTTGGCAGTAACGGTAAGGGGTCGCTCATAGTGTCCTCTTTTTCATCCTTTCCCTACCGGGAAAGGACTTCGTTCACAAAAAGCAGCCCGATAAAATTCGAACGTTTGTTCGAATTAGCACAGTGATCGGAAGCGTGTCAACTGTCGGCAGTGTACGTCGGGCGAAGGATCGGGTGCGGATCACCACGCAGTTGATCGATGCCACCACCGGCGCTCACCAATGGGCCGAACGCTATGATCAACCCTTCACGGACATCTTTGTCGCGCAAGATGAGTTGGCGGTACGGGGCGCTATGAGGGAGCAATGGGCTCAGTGCAGTTCAAAGGCACCGGCCTCTATTTCGTATTCGACTCGGTGTCAGGTGGTGGGTTCGGCAGCCAAACCGGCACCTTCAGCGGGACGATTATCTTTCCGTAGCAGCAAGCAGGTGAGTCGTGGAGGGGCGAGGTCCTCTCGCCCCTCCGTTACTGCAACAGGCCGACCTGCCGCAGCACTGAGGCTTGGTCCCAGTAGATACGCTCAGCAGCCATTTTGCCGCCGCGAAACTCGACCACGATCACAAACTCGATTTCGATCGGCTTGCCAGTCGGTGGTACTCCCGGCAAGAACCAATCCATCTGCTTGGTATGACGAAACCGCATCATCGCTTCTTCGACGATGCAATTGTCGGTGACGACCCGATTGATGAGAGTATGCTCCCAGCCAGACGGGATTGAAGGAATAAACTCGTCACGGTAGAGTGGTTTCAACGCCGCTTTCCCTTTGCCACCCCAACGTGTCGGAATGGTTAGGACCGAGGCGTCTTCCACCATGGTGGACAAGGACAGGTTTTCATCTTTGGTCTCGAATTCACCTTTGAGATGCTCCTCCCACAGTCTCAGATTCTCTTGGGCCGACATACATGATCCTCCCTTTCCAAGACGTTCTATTCACATTTTTTTACAATGGGGTCACTAAAAGTGACTGAATCCGACTGGTATCAACGATGACCAGCTTCTCCTTGAATCTGGCTATGCCGTCGGTGAAAATGATGGTGTCTTGATACTCACCTACGCTGAACACCTCGGTCGTGCCGTAGTGCACCGGATCAAGCGAAGTGCGGAACACGGCGTAATTGGACCGTGCGCTCACCGTTCCACTGTCCCGGCCGGTGACACGGGTCGCACTTACCAGGTGCCGATACACATGCGGAGCAAAGAGATTGGCTTTCCGGTGCGCCACGACGCGATCCTGCAACATGCCTCGGCTGTCACAATACATTATGGCGATCGGCAGTCCTTGGTCTGCGTTCTCTCGCGGGATGATTCGATAAAGACAATCTTCAGTGAAGAAATTCGGCCACTCCTCTAAGCGATCATCATCGATACACTGGATATATGCGTGGAGCAGTTCCTCGACCGCGTAGCGGAGTTCATAATTCTCCATGACGAGCCTCCTCAGACCGCCGCAGGCTACAACACTTTAGCCACTAGCGCGATCTGTTCTCAATGTCAAAAGCTCTCAACAGAATGGTCTATCTTGGTACCTTGGGCAAAACGGTGAATGGGTCTGTCTATCGTTGCCAGTATGGCCGCGCCTGGCGCTGGTGGCGCACGCCGTGCAAACGTATACGGTCAGTGAGGTTCAGCAGAATTGGCATGAGATCGGCTCCGTGCACCTGCCCTAAACCGCCGTGGATCATGCCATAGCGAACGCGCATGGAGGCGTTATAGCAGGTTTCGGCTTTCTGCTCTCGGCAAAGGAAAGAGAAAAAGGTTAACGCACCACGGTCGGAACAGAGCGCTCAGGCCGCAAGGCGTACGCGCCATCTTCTTGCGCGTCAGTCTTGGTTTCCTCGGCTGTCAGCTCTGCCGACGAGATCGGCGCCGACTTAACGACAGCATTTGTTGCCGGTGGAGCCTGCTCTTGCTCGAAAACCAACCGGCCAGCCGCGTCTTGTGCTTGCACTCGCGCCGCTATTTCCGCGGAGAGTTGGATTGAGCGTAGGCTGGGAAACTTCTCCTCTTCGAGGGCCGGGCGTAAGAAAAATTGCTCGGGTTGGGCAACTTCAACTTGGCTCTTTACTGAGTTGTCGAGATACCACTGGCGGCGCATGAAATCCGGGTTAAAAAAGACCTGCCGCTCTTCCTCATTCCAATGCCTCACTCGATGGTTATCGCGGACCATATAGGTCATGACATCCGAGGGGATATCCCAATAAACAATGAATAATGGACCATAGCCACGTTCGCCCAAGTCAGGATTAAACACGTCCGTCAAACGGACTTCGACGAGCATGAGCTGTCCATTTTGCCCATACTGTTCGACACGCAATGGGTAGAATGAGTGCTTCTCCAGCCAATAGAGAATGCGCGGGGCATAGTAGTTGGGTAACCACTCTTCACGAGCACGAGCCTCTACAACGTAACATTCGACCCCGCCGTTGGTGGTGTAGTAGGGGTAGGATTTTCCCATGAGTTTGATGTCGGCGGTGGAGACCTCATGTAAGCTTCCATCCATGCCATTGCCCAGAATCACGGTTGGGCGAGAGTTGGGGAAACGTACCGTCTGATAGAGGACATCAGTGCCCATCAGGCGCCAGGAAAATTCCCAGGCATCACGGCCAGTGGCATCATCAAGCGCTTGGGCTTGATTAGGGAATTTATCTTGTCGCCGACTTGGGGCTTGATGACGTACCCGGCGAATCGCCGGGGTGTACATGAACCCTTCTTCTTTCTTGACGAAATCATGATCCGTGCGATAGCGGATGGTCATCCGCTGAGAACCTTCCGCATCAGGCGGAAAGGTATTTTGGTTGAGGGAACGGTACAGTTCCTCACCCGGTTTGCGGACGAACTCCGCTGCTGCGCCGTGGGGCTCGGCGTAATTCATAAATGTAATCGCTTTCCCTGGACTCAGCAGAACGCCTTGCGGAGAGATCGATCCCCAAACGTTGGCATAGACACACGACCAGCGCGGACGTTGGGTGAACTCCATGATGCGGTAGCCCATCTCCTCAGCCGTATAGGGAGCGGTAAAGGGATAGGGCTCGGCAGGCATATAGGCGATTTGCGCATGGCGCGGAGTCTCAGTCCTGAGGTCAACCCCTCGCAGTTCTTCGGGCAAAAGCTCTTCCACAGTTTTCCAGGTCCGCGCTTGAGTATGGGAGTCATCCTCTGCCCTCGCTCCTTCAGCCGGTATCATTGCCAGAGCGAAAAGCCAGAACAACATGTGGCGAGCCATAGAGAGACCTTGATTGCGAAATTTGCTCGTCGTTTCCGCCCTGGTGAACAGGGCTATGACGAAAGATGACAGAGCCTGGGATCGTCCGAGGAAAAAAGATCGGAGAGAGAAGTAAACTCTAGGACAGAAGAAAACAACGAGTGTGTTCATACCCCTGGTGCGATCTGAAGAGAACAGTACCGCCCGCAGGCCTTGTTATAAGGGATGAGCCTACATTCGGCAAGGGACTGCGGAGATAAGAGGGATAGCTCATACCTGGCGACGGGGTATCAATGTCTGATAGTCGTATAAATTCGTAGGGGCGTGATTTATCACGCCCCTACAACAAGGCAACAGTCCAAGACGCGATAAATCGTGTCCCTACAACCGATCGGCAAACGACCATAAGCACGATTAATCACGCCCCTCCGTTGGGGGAAATCGTGCGGGCCTTCAAGGCCGCAGCCACCCGTCAGATACGCCTGGCAGAACTCCAGGAATTCAGATGGCAACATAACTACTACGAACATATCATTCGTGACGAGAACTCCTTAACCCGCATCCGAGAATACATCATCACCAATCCCCTCCGTTGGGAACTTGACCGCGAGAATCCCAAGAGACAAGGTGAAGACGCTTTTGATTGTTGGTTGGCAACGATCAAGGCCCGGCCGGATAAGAAAATATTGAGAAGGCACTCATGGCAACCGAGCAAGATATCTCACAGGCCCTTGAAGGGTTGCCGACGTCAGCCTTAGAAAAAGTCAAAGACTTCATTATTTTCTTGACCGAGATCAAAGGCTCACAGCGTCCTCTCCTGAAACAGAAAGCGTTGGCGAAGAAGCAGATGGAAGCCATCAAAAAGTAGGCCGGAACGAACCTCAGACCAGGATTTTCAGGAAGAGAGGAGGCTATCAGGTCTTACGGTGTCCGAGGTTAGGGCTGTTTGGCTCCTATGCTCGCGGCGAGGCCACCGATGCCAGCGATCTCGACTTCGTGGTCGAGTTCGAGACGAAGTCCTTCGACGCCTACAGGAACCTAAAAGAGTTTCTTGAGGAACTTTTCGAGCGTCGGGTGGACTTCGTACTAGCCGATGCCATCAAACCGCGGCTGCGTACGACCATCCTGGAGGAAGCAGTCCATTCTCCGGGATTATAAGGTTTATCTGGAAGATATCTTGGAGGCGGTCGGCAAGATCCGTAGGTACATGGCGGGCCTGTCGCAGGAGGCATTCTCTGAAGACGAGAGGACTCTCGATGCCGTAGTCTGCAATTTGGAGGTGATCGGAGAAGCAATCAAAAAGGTGCCAGCAAAGATCCGCTCAAAGCATCCAGAAGTGGAGTGGAAGAAGATCGTCGGCTCCTCGAACTTTACAGCTCCCGGTCTTACCTCAAACCGCGAACTCAATCTCGCTCACAAAGCATTGTTGGACTTAACAGAGGTCGATGATCGTGAAGCCGCGTATGCCGTTTCTTGGCTCAGTGACGCCAAACCGAGCGAGCCCATCACACCAGAGAACCGTCCACTACTTAAAAGTGAGGTCGGTGCCCGCGCCATTAAGGAGTGCGTGGGTCACACGCCGTTTAACAGCAGCTCGATATTCTCTGCTGTAGCGTGCTTGGTGCGTCTTACACAACTAAGCTTAAGCAGAACGTCGCTCCGATTGCGAGAATTGAGGGAATTCGATCGTTACGCGTGGGACTGACAACCTGCCGCGCGAGCGACCTAATTCTAGCAAGGGACTCACGAACCGTTCCACCTCGCCAAAAGTTTTTAAGTCGGTCAACCGTTCATGACAAACTCGACACTCCAGGGCCGGAATCCCGGTGACCGTAACAACCATCTGGGATCCGCGCCGAGTGTACGACTCAGTGATAAAGACCGGATCGAGCCGGCCCGTACATCCTTTGAGGCACCTTACCCTATGTCGCCTTTGGCTCTTGTTCATCGTGTTTTCCGCCGCCGGCGCCGCCGCCAGTCTGAATACCATTCTCGGCGCTCTGGAACATAAGCACTAACAATAACGACCTGTGAATCCCCGGCTTCCCACTCAATCACCGTGTGACAAGGCAAGTGCTCTTCCGTCCATCCAAGCAGTAGGGCTCGTCCACGGTCGGGATAAGCTTCAATCTCCTCTCCTTGCTCTAACGTGCGACGTAAATCAGTCTCCGTCAAGCCATCTTTGATTACTTCGATACGAGCGTGGGTAGTTAACCGAACGTCAACCTTTGCCTCTCTGAGGAGCCGACGAAGCCGTGGTAGGTCCATTATGGTGCCAACAAGCTTAACGCCTTGCGCGTTGCCGTCAGTCTATCCTCGTTGACCGGACTTACGGCAATCACCGGCATCGCCGCACCAGCCTCGTGAAACGCGGCCAGTTGCTCGCGGCAAAGGTTCGGGGGACCAAAGACACACACTTCGTCAATCATGCGATCCGAGACTAACGCCGCCGCCGCACGCCGGTCATTCTTTTTCCACGCCTCTTGCAGAGCGTTGACCTCGTCGACAAAACCGCAACGACGCCATTGTTTGCGGTAGAAAGGCAACTGCGCAAAGAAAGCCAAATTGTAGCGGGCGGCTGAACGGGCTTGCTCGAGATCGTCAGAAATGAAGGTCGGGATGCTGACGATACAATCTACCTTGCTTGGATCTTTGCCTGCGCGTTGGGCGGCTTCTTTCGCGGCGTGGACAAGATGGGTCAAGTATGAACGGGCAGGCAGAAAGGGCATGATTCCGTCCGCCACTTCACCACCGACTTCGGCGGATTCGACGGTGACGGCTCCGACATAGACGGGGACAGGGTGCGCAGCCGGGCGTGGCCGGAAAAGCGAACCAATTTGTTTCCCGCTCAGGGCGTTCTTCACTGTTTGTACATACGAACGCAGGTATTGACGGGGTTGGTCCATAGTTATACCGAGCGATTCCAGCAACGGTCGATGGCTGATCCCGAACCCAAGCACCAAACGTCCACCGGACAGTTCATCGATCGTCGCCGCCGTCATCGCTGCCAAGAACGGATGGCGAAAGTAAATATTGGCAATATTGGTCCCCACTTTGATACGTGAGGTCGCTAAGGCAATCGCCTCAGTACAGGCAAGCGCGTCCCCCCTCCCCTCGTTCACGAGGAGTGCGGCAAAGCCTTTTTCTTCGGCAAGTTTCCCTAGCTCGATAAATTCTTTTGGCGAAGCTTCGGTTGCGGTAGAAAGGACAACACCGAGAAGGGTCATAGATACTCCTTGTGAACTGACAACGACGATAGTGTCTGATTATTTATTCTCCCCTGCAGAAGAGGGTACTGTAGCTTCAGGCGCTTCGCCCGGCTTCTGGACTTTTTTCTCCAGCTTAATCATCCACGCTCGTGAATTCGAGGTATCGAAGACCCCGACATCGTCCCCCATCACGGTAAACTGGTAGCGTCCAGCTTGTGGTCGCATAACCAGATAGAAAAGAATCGCCAGTAAAAAAAACATTTGCCAGGTCAGTAGCCGCAGAAACCGTTCGATCTGCTTCAGGTGAAGATTGGGCTCGACATTGGCAGTCTGGCTCTCCAGGCGCGAATCTTTTGTTGGCATACGGGCTCCTTTATATATAGATAGAGGCGAAGCGCTCGCCAACAGCTATGGTGACAGGTAAGAGCAAAAATCATGCGTGCTTCGCCCCTGCTATCGTGGCTGTGTATAGAGTTTCTTGCAAAAATTCTCAACTCTCAAGCTGCGCTCTTTTCTCGCAATAATCTTCACCCTCATGCTGCCAGAGAAAATGCAAGGGCCAACAGACTTCGTTGAGAGCACTCGGCGTATTGTTTTTTGCTGCGTTCTGTGGTCTGTATGGAATACGTACCGAATGATCGCCAAACGAGAAAAATTCGGGGAAAAGTTAGAGGAATGGCTGCGCGCGAGCGTTATCCCAATAATATTCAAGCAGCAGTATTGAAGGCCGAAATTCGCAAGGCCATGTGGCACCTTCTCGCACAGCAGGGAGTGACCCGTTTTCCTGGCCCTCAAGGAAGAATTCCCAACTTCGCCGGTGCAGAGCGAGCGGCACAACTGCTTCGCGAACTGACAGTGTGGCGGAAAGCTCAAGTCATTAAAGTTAGCCCCGACGCTCCCCAATTGCTGATCCGCCGTGCTGCGCTGGCGGACGGAAAAATCCTCTATATGGCCGTCCCACGTTTGCGAGCAGAAAAGTGTTTCGTGGAACTTGATCCACAAAAGCTCGGCAGCCGTGCTGTGTTAGCGACCAGCATCCGTGGCGCCCTCAAATATGGGCGACTCGTGGCCCCACGAGAAATGCGCCATACGGACCTGATCGTTTGTGGATCGGTAGCCGCGAGTCGTGATGGGGCCAGACTTGGCAAAGGAGGAGGTTTTTCTGATCTGGAATACGGCTTGTTGCGTGAGGAAGGAAAAGTCCGCGAGTTGACACCGATCATTACCACCCTGCATCCGCTCCAACTGATTCTCCACAAGATCCCCATGTTCCCTCATGATCTCCCTGTAGACTTTGTCGTGACTCCAACTGAGGTCGTTGCGACCCGTGCGGTATATCCCCGACCACGGGGGATTTATTGGGATTTACTGCGTGAGATGAAAATCAATGCCATCCCAATCCTGCGCAAGCGTTTGCGCCAGGGAGGCACCGGGACAAGGCAAGGATAGTTAGTTACCTAACTCCCTAAGCGGTGTGCTGCGGCGAGAGCAAGCGTCACCGCCTCTGTCGGCGCATGAGCCGTTTGTACCCCACGCACGTCTCCCCAAGCCTGCATGCCAATAACCGCCTTGCCGAGTTTGAGTGCCAGGGCGACCTCGGAGAGCGTGCCATATGATCCCGGTAAAGCGATAACGGCATCACCGGACGCTACCACTATCGCATTACGTCCGTGTCCCATACCTGAAGGAATCGCAATAGTAACCGAAGAATTCGCCGTTGCGGCGTCGTAGGTAGGGAGAATACCGACAGTGATCCCCCCAGCCGCCGCGGCCCCGCGTGCCACAGCAGCCATCGCTCCGCCAAGACCGCCGCAGACGACCACCGCATCATTTTGCGCTAATAGTCGACCAATTTCTTCAGCCCAGCGCGCCGCCTCAGCCGAAGGGTTATTGTCGCCAACCACTGCGATTTGCAGTCTCCTCATAACACGGCTCCTGCCGCTTTATTCGCAAAGAACATGTTGCAGTTCGGGAATGGCGCGGACAGTATAATCCGGGGCCGGAATCTCCTCAGGAAGAGTATTCTCCTGAGCGTTGACCCAGGCAATGTCCATTCCTACTCCACGCGCGCCAAGAATGTCATCATGGGGGGAGTCACCAACGAAGAGAGCGTCTTGCGGACTAACTGCGAGCGCTGTCAGCGCGTCAGTAAAGATCTGCGGATGGGGTTTCCGCCATCCATGTTCCTCAGAAATAGTAATATGCTGAAAATAGGCGGCGGCTCCGTCTCGGCGGAGAATATCGCGAGCCGTTGGAGCATGATCGAAGTTCGAGATTAGAGCGATACGGTAATGTGGGTGTAACGTAGCCAACAATTCTATATGGGAGGGCGGAATATCGGTGGCGTTAGCCAACAGTTTCATGTGTTCCAGTGCTAATTCCTCGGCAATTTTTCGCGCGTGCGCAGTATCTGCCATCCCTACCCGGGCAAGAATCAAAGCGAATCGGTGAGCGGAAGAAAATTCTCGCATCTCTCGGGTCCGGACCTCTCCCAATTCACGGCTCACCTCAGACAGCGCCGTATAGAACTGCACAAACGGCACGGAAGGAACTTTCTGCTCGATCACCGCTTGAAGCTTTCCCATCGTCGAACGGGAGGATTTCCCTTGCCACGCAAAGAGCGGTAATTTGTCCTGACGGAACAAGGCAACCGTACCAAACAGGTCGAAGAGAATCGCGCGGTATTTTTTCACCACTCACTCTACTATTGGTAGTATCGTGGCTTATTATTTTGCGGCTTCAGCGGGCGGCGCCCGGCAAATCCTTCATCTTGCCGGTGATAAAAAGCGATTTCTTTTTCGCCGTATTGCCAGCAGAGTTCAACGATTTCATCATCCAGTTTTGCAGGGAAATCAACCAAGCCGAGATCAAGTCCTTTGAATAGACAACCATATTGCTCGATCGCTTGTACGGCCTGCGCTAACTCCTCGAATAAAGGACGGAGCGCTGGCTGCAAGCGCAACAATTGGGGTACAGAAAGATGAGCGAGAGCATGCTCTCCCTGCTCCTGAGTCAGGGCTGTCATCTCCTCACGAACTTTTATACTCGTGCGCTGCATTCTCTCAAGAATAAGCTCGAGTTGCGGAAGCAGTGCATTGGCCTCCTCCAGGGTGAAAAACGTCTCAGGATAAGCACGATCCATAAAGGTGCCGATGGTTGTAACTAGTCTTTACCCCTTGTGCAAGCAGAGACCATGTATTATCTTTTTTTATGTAGTATTCGTGAAGATTTATACTGTAGATGGAGGACGCCTGAATGGCAGACTCAAAATTTAGCACCAGCGAAGAAGAAGAAATCCAAGAGCAACATCCCGTCGGCTTTGAAGAAGATCCCAGTGGCATTGCTATTCCCGGAGAACTTCCCATTTTACCTCTACGCGGGGTTGTGGTCTTCCCATCTGCGATCGTCCCGTTGCTAATCTCGCGTGGTTCTTCACTTAAATTGGTCGAGGACTGTCGTAAAGGGGACAATATCCTCGGGCTCGCGACGCAAAAGAACCCCGAAGATGAGAATCCAACCCCCCAGGCCCTGTTCGCCCGAGGCTGCGCCGGCCGTATCCTCAAGATGTTAAAGTACCCGGATGGTAGCGTACGCATCCTCGTTCAAGGCCTCAAACGGATCGAGATACGTGAGTATGTGCAACAAGAGCCCTACTTACGCGCTCGGGTAGCTCAGTTGCATGACTCCTTCCTACCCGCGAAAGACCTCGATGCGCTCCAGGCTCATATGGTGAGTCAGTTCGCTAAGTTCGTGTCCATGGTTCCCTATTTGCCGGACGAACTTCAGGGCGTGGTAATGAATATCAAAGACCCTGGGAGGGTTACGGACCTCATTGTCTCGAACCTCAATATTTCGGTTGACGAGAAGCAGGACTTGCTCAATACGCTTGACGTTCGCAATCGTTTGGAAAAGTTGTCAGCGATTCTCAATCGCGAGGTTGAACTCGTTGAGCTGGGAAATAAGATCCAATCCCAAGTGCAAAGCGAACTCAACAAGAATCAGAAAGAATTTTACCTGCGCCAGCAGATGCGCGCGATTCAGAGAGAATTAGGCGAAGGCGATGTACGATCCGGAGAAATAGAAGATCTGCGCAAGAAAATCGACGAAGCCAAAATGCCCGAGGAAGCGCGCAAAGCGGCGGACAACGAGCTTGAGCGTCTACGCATGATTCCTCCCGAGTCCGCCGAGCATTCGATGGTGCGCACCTACCTTGAGTGGTTGGTAAATTTACCCTGGTCGATCTCTACAGAGGATAATTTAGATATTGCCCATGCACGCCAGGTCCTTGATGAAGACCACTACGATCTCGAAAAGATTAAAGATCGTATCCTTGAATACCTTGCCGTGCGAAAACTGAAACAGGACCCTAGGGGGCCCATTCTCTGCTTTGTCGGACCTCCAGGAGTTGGCAAGACCTCCCTTGGCCGGTCGATCGCCCGGGCCATGGGACGTAAGTTCGTCCGCCTTTCCCTTGGTGGGGTCCGCGATGAGGCAGAAATTCGCGGGCATCGACGCACCTATATTGGCTCTCTTCCTGGCCGGATCATTCAGTCTCTGCGCACGGCCGGCTCGAACAATCCGCTCTTCATGCTGGACGAAATCGACAAACTTGGCATGGATTTTCGCGGAGACCCGGCCTCTGCACTGCTAGAAGTACTCGACCCGGAACAAAACTTCTCGTTCTCTGATCATTACCTCGATGTCCCATTCGATCTTTCCAAAGTTATGTTCATCACCACCGCGAACTACCTTGAACCGGTTCCTCCCGCCCTCAAAGACCGCATGGAAGTGATTGAGCTAGCTGGTTATACTGAGGAAGAGAAGTTGGAGATCGCCAAACGTCACTTGACCCCGAAACAGATCAAAGAAAATGGGCTGACCGACGATTACATCGCTTTCACTGATGATGCCGTCTTGAGTATTGCTCGTAGTTATACCCATGAAGCCGGCGTACGAAACCTGGAGCGAGAGATCGGTCGTGTTTGTCGTAAGATCGCTCGTGCCGTCACAGAAGGGAACACCGAGAGGACAGTTGTTTCCGCGGCAAAAGTACGCGACCTGCTCGGGCCAGAGAGATATTTCTCCGAAGTTGCCGAACGCACGCAGGAACCTGGGGTTGCCACTGGTCTCGCCTGGACACCCAATGGCGGTGATATTCTTTTCATTGAGTCCACCCGCATGGCCGGGAAAAAGGGGCTAACTATCACCGGCCACTTGGGTGATGTGATGAAGGAGTCCGCTCAAGCGGCGCTGTCCTACGTCCGTTCACGCGCCGACCGCCTCGGCCTTCCCACCGACTTTTTTGAGAACTGCGATCTGCACCTTCATGTTCCGTCCGGCGCTATTCCGAAAGATGGTCCCTCTGCTGGTATCACGATGGCGACCTCCCTGGCCTCCCTCCTCACCGGCCGTCCAGTGTACTCGCACATCGCGATGACCGGCGAGATTACCCTTCGCGGCAAAGTGCTGCCCATCGGTGGGGTCAAAGAGAAGGTCCTGGCTGCTCGACGTGCCGGAATCACCACGGTGATTCTGCCCAAACGGAATGAAAAGGATCTGGAGGACGTGCCGGAGAACGTGCGGGGAGAAATGCAGTTCCGTTTCGTGGAAACGATGGACGAGGTGCTTGACTTGGCGCTTGAGCCAGCTGCCATTCCGGTCGATGCCAAGCCATCAGGCTTCCAACGAGCCGTAGCATCTTCCTAACCAAAGGCGAGAGGAACGAAACGCTGACCTCGCCTTTGCCTGCTCAAGGAGAGGGAGAACGGGAATCCCTTCTTCCTCCCCTCGTCCAAGGAACATAATGTGATAACAAGAGTAAGAAAAGCGGTGATTCCCGCTGCTGGTCTAGGAACCCGTCTTTTGCCGGTGACCAAGGCAGTGCCAAAAGAATTGCTCCTCGTTGTTGATCGACCAGCGACGCAATATGTAGTTGAAGAAGCGGTTGCTGCCGGAATCGAGGAGATCGTTTTTGTCATTAGCACGAACAAGGAAAGTATCGGCAGTTATTTTTCCCCGGCTCCTGATCTCGACGAGTGGCTCATCAGTCAAGGCAAAAACGAGTTATTGACTGACTTGAATCGGCTTCTTTCCCACATTCGTACCACCTGTGTGTATCAAGATCAGCCGCGTGGTCTCGGCCATGCTGTCCTGTGCGCGCGGGAAGCGGTAGGGGAAGAGCCGTTCATTGTTATTCTTCCTGATGATCTAGGTGAAGCCGATCCCCCTATTGCCGCACAGCTAGTACAAGTTTACGAACGCACCGGCACTGGCGTGGTTGCTCTGGAACGGATCCCGCGCAAAGATATTCATCGCTATGGGGTCATTGCCGGTGAGGAACGAGCCCCCCGGACCTATGCCATAACGGACATGGTAGAAAAGCCACCACCTGGGACTGCTCCTTCAGACTTAGCTATTATTGGCCGTTACATTTTGCCGCCGGAAATTTTTCCGATTTTGACGCAAGTAACGCCCGGTGCCGCAGGAGAAATCCAGCTCACCGATGGTTTAAAACACCTGCAACGACGTAGTGGTTTGTTCGGCTACGAATTTACCGGCCGGCGTCATGACGTGGGGACGACACTCGGGTTTCTTGAGACCACAGTTCGCCTGGCACTCAACAATCCAGTCACACAGGATAAAATGCGATCCCTCCTTCGCGAGCTCAAGTCAGAGATTGGCGATTAGCATTTGCTGACAAAGGCCAGATATGAGAGATTAGGGGACTGAGGGGGGACGAGATGGATCTGCTAGCCATTGATCGTTTGCCGTTGCGGGGCAAGCGAGTTTTCCTCCGTGTCGATTTCAATGTCCCGCTAAGTAAGACAGGCGCGATCACCGACGATACCCGCATCCGGGAAGCTCTCCCCACTATTCGCTACGCCTGTGCACAAGGCGCTAAGGTCATCCTCGCCTCTCACCTTGGTCGCCCGAAAGGAAAAGCCGACCCCGCCTTCAGTCTTAAGCCTGCGGCAGAACGACTAGCATCATTACTGAGCGCTCCTGTTCCTCTTGCCCCTGATTGCATTGGTCCCGTAGTCCAAGAACAAATCGCAAAACTTTCGGTCGGTGGGGTTCTTGTCCTCGAGAACCTGCGCTTTCATGCGGAAGAAGAAAAGAACGAAGTTGGCTTCGCTCGCGCGCTGGCAACCCTGGCAGACGTCTATGTAAATGATGCCTTTGGGTCATCGCACCGAGCCCATGCGTCCGTCGTTGGCATGGTGCAGTATGTTCCTGAGAAGGGCATAGGCTTCCTCATGCGCAAGGAGGTTGACGCCTTGTCCCGCCTTCTTACTACGCCGGAGCGTCCTTTTATTGCCATTCTCGGCGGAGCCAAAGTCTCAGACAAAATCGGTCTGATTGGCAGCCTGCTGCCGCGCGTAGATGCCATCATTATCGGCGGGGCCATGGCGTATACGCTGCTGCAAGCCCAAGGCGTACCGATCGGCAAATCTTTAGTTGAACTGGATAAAATGAGCGAAGTGAGAGCTATACTGACGGCGGCAGAACAACAAGGAGTGAAGATTGCGTTGCCGAGAGATCATGTCGTTGTCGCCGAACTCCACGCCAGCGCGCAGTCGTCGATTACTTCTGGGCAGGACATTCCTGTCGATCGCCTCGGGGTTGATATTGGGCCGCAGAGTATTGAGGCTTTTCGTGCGGTCATCCGAGCTGCACATACCCTGTTCTGGAATGGCCCGATGGGAGTGTTCGAGATGTCCCCCTTCGACCGTGGCACTCGCGCTCTGGCAGAAACAGTAGCAACCACCTCCTGCTTTAGTGTCGTAGGAGGCGGAGATACCGTCGCTGCGCTTACGCAGGCCGGGCTCGCAGACAAGATCGGTCACATTTCTACTGGTGGCGGTGCTTCATTAGAATTTCTCGAAGCAGGAGATTTGCCTGGCTTAGCAATACTGCGAGTGCAGTAGAGAAAGGAGGATTGTCACTCACTATTTGCCCCCCTTTTCTGAAAATCACTTTTTTGCTAACACAGAGCCAACTATCTCCTCGCGGCAAGGGAGATGGAAAGGCAAGGAAAGAAAGGAGTTAGGGAGATGATGAAACGAGGAGGTTACGGATATCGGCTGCTGTGGGGAGTTGTGCTGCTCTCCTTTTCTGCTGGTTGCACTTCATCAAAGCTCGCCAACAACTGCATCGCCGGAGGACTCATTGGGGCTGGGGTAGGTGCGGCGATTGGTGCGGGTACAGGTGGAAACGGCGACGAGCATGGGGAGAACGCACTGATTGGAGCAGGGATCGGGGCAGTTCTTGGAACCGCGCTGGGTTGCTATCTGACCAAAGAGGAAGCGCCGCCACCACCGCCC
>Ga0187894_10004057_pt1 | contig 15962 bp, 5 predicted proteins | sample GBC1701081metaG_FD_136650 | JGI IMG/M metagenome (GOLD analysis project Ga0187894, IMG submission 136650) | White microbial mat communities from a lava cave in the Kipuka Kanohina Cave System on the Island of Hawaii, USA - GBC170108-1 metaG ... | reverse complement strand
TGGCTCCTTACCCAAACCTTTTTCAGTGCCCGCGACCTTGGCCGTGTAACCGGAGATGAAGTGATACATCGCCTGCTCGGGCGTCAGCTTTGAAATCGGCGGAAGCACGCCGAAAGCGTCCGCTGTCAGCATCACGATGTTTCTTGGATGCCCGCCCAATCCGGACGGCTCGTAGTTCGGAATGTACGAAAGCGGATAAGCCGCCCGCGTGTTTTCCGTCAGCGTCCCATCGTTCAAATCGAGCCGCCGTGTCACCTGATCCATCACGACATTTTCAAGCACCGTCCCGAACATCCTGGTGGAGGCGTAAATGTCAGGCTCAGCCTCCGCCGACAGGTTGATCACCTTGGCGTAGCAACCACCTTCGAAATTAAAGACGCCGCGATCAGACCAGCCGTGCTCGTCGTCTCCAATCAACTTTCTTTCGGGATCGGCCGACAGCGTGGTCTTGCCCGTGCCCGAGAGACCGAAAAAGATCGCCGTGTCGCCGGCCTTGCCGATGTTGGCCGAACAGTGCATCGAAAGGACTCCGCGCAGTGGCAGGAGGTAATTCAACAGCGTGAAGATTGATTTCTTCGTCTCGCCCGCGTAGCTCGTGCCGCCGATCAGGATCAGCTTTTTGCCGAAGTCCATCAGGATGAATGTGGGCGAATTGGTTCCATAGGCTTCCGGGTCGGCTTGAAGCGTCGGAACATTGATGACGGTAAATTCGGGGATGTGGTTGGCCGCCTGCGCATTCCAATCGGGGCGCACAAACATATGACGAGCGAACAGGCTGTGCCACGCGTATTCCGTGATGACGCGAATCGGGACGCGATATTCAGGATCGGCGCCGGCGAAACAATCCTGCACGTAAACATCCTTGCCTTGCAGATGAGCCAGAACTTTCGCGCGCAGTTTGTCGAAGTTGGCCTGCTCGAATGGACGGTTTACCTTGCCCCACCAGACGCGCTCTTCCGACGAAGCCTCACGCACGACGAATTTATCATTCGGAGAGCGTCCGGTGTGCTGCCCAGTGTTGACGACCAGAGGCCCAAGGTGCGCGATTTGCCCTTCGCCGCCTTTGATGGCGCGCTCATACAATTCTCCCGCGCTCAGGTTCCAATAAGCGTGATTAACTTTTTTGACGCCGTGGTTTTCCAAACCATAAGAACTGGGGTTCCAACCTGATTGCTCTGCCATGTCTCTCCTTCCGATAAATCTGTTTGGCGCATCCGCCTGGTGAAATTAGTTGATGATCTTGGTCAAACAAACCAAACAAGTTTTGTCCAAAATTGATGAAGCGCGGACTAACGCCGCGCTGCAAGGGTGATTACGGATTTTTATCGCGCGATTACGATAGCCAAAAAGACGCGGCTTGTCGAGGCGCGCGCGTCAGTCCAATTGCGAGCTTCAAAGATTTAATCCTCACTTCTCAATCCAAAGTTGGCGCCGCCGCCGGGTTCGGCGCCGCCTCTGCGGTTCGGCGTCCGTTCCTGAAAAACAGCGCTCATTTCGGGCGAGACGCTCAACCATCGCGCGCGCCAGATCACAGCAGTGGCGATAATCAGCGTGACAGTGGCCGCCGCCCCGCCTTCGCTCCCATAATTACCGCCCGTCAGCCAGATCGGTTCGCCGCTCGACGACACGAGGATCGGATGCTGAGGGATTCGTTGCCCGCTTACCGGGACGCCGAAGAACGCTCCCATCATCCAGTTCCAGGAGAAATGCAGAGCTGTCGGAAACCATAGGCTGCGAGTTTTGAGATACGCGATTGAAAGCCAGATTCCCGCGAGCGCAGTGTTCGTAGTTGAAAAGAGAGTCCGGTTCTGATTGTCCCAATGCGCCACCCCAAAATAGATCGAAAAAAGCAGGATCGGGACGATGGCTGGCGCTCCCCGCAACAGTGTCTGAAACGCGTATCCCCGGAAAACAAGCTCTTCAAAAGCCCCGGCAAGAATAAGCAGCGCAAGCGCGCCGGTGACTTCCACCATAACAACCCAGACGCCCACCCAATTAATTCCCTGCTCTCCACACCACATCGGATTGCAGTTCAACCGCGCGCCGCCGACGATCTGTAACGTCACAACCGATACGATCATCAACGCGCCAGTCAGGCAGCCTTTTAACACATCACTGAGCCAACCTTCGTGCGGAGCAAATCCGAGCGCGGACAATCTCAGACCTTCCAGAAATCTCAAGCAAATCCACGAAACCGCCACGACCCAAGCAATCAACAGCGCGTAGGTCAGAATCATTTCGAAGCTGACGTCGAAGACCGCGGCCGATGTCTTCTCCGCCGGCTTCAGAAACAACCTGGGGATCAGATACGGCGCGTTGAGCAGCGCAATGAAAATGGCCGCGCGCCAACCGGCGCGCAACAACCCCGTTCGCGGATTTAGAAAAAATTTCGTCGAGTTCATGGCGTCTCTTATTTTTCTGTCTGACATTTTTCCGTCTGGTGGCCGAAACGACGATCAAAGCCCGCGCGGATGATAGGCGCGCCGCCGCCGCAACTAAACGCCCAATTTACGGCCTGAAAACGCTCTGTTAGAATCCTGCTTTCACGCATCACTCGCAATTCAATAAACACAATGCCCGATCAACAGCTACAACCGGGGCAGGAGTATTTCAGCGCCAAACGCCGCGTCCGCCGCCGCCGCGTGCGAATAGCGCTGCTGGCGGTCGCAACCATACTGCTGTTCACGCTGCTCTTCGTGCAAGCGGCGTTCAACACCTTGCCGTGGGTGCGTCCGGACTCGGCCAGCGAGGCTGTGATCCTTTACGCGCTTTCGACGATCAATCTTCTGGCCTTCGTCGTGCTCCTGATGGTGCTGGTGCGCAACATCATCAAGCTGCGCCGCGAACATCGGCAGATGAAGCTCGGCGCGAAATTCAAGACGCGCCTCGTCGTATATTTCATTTCGCTCTCGCTCCTGCCGGTGATCTTTCTCTTCTTCGCCACGAGCAGCCTCATTAGCCGGAGCGTCGAGAAATGGTTCAGCGAGCCGGCGATACAAATGGTCATGAACGCGCGCGGGATCGAGGGCGACTACGTCAGAGGCGAGCAGGAAGACCTGGAGCGCTTGGCCACCACGTTGGCGCGTATGGTTGCGGGCGCCGAACCGGACCGGATCGCATCCACCGTCAAAGCCGAGAGCGAAAACCAACGGTTGGCGATCACGCAGCTTTACGACCAACAAGGCCGTCTTATCGCCGAGCAGGCCGAACGCAGTCTCGAATCATTCGACGCGAACTTCCGCGCAATATGGCGCGAGACGGCGGCGAAATCCGGGCGCGGCGCGACCTACAGCGATGACAACAGTAAATTGATGTACCTGATCGCCTCTGCTCCCGTTCCGGGCGAACGCGGCGGCAGGATCGTCATCGCGCAACAGGTCTCTCCCGAATTCGCCGAGCGCATCAACAAAATCAATCAGCTCCAGGGCGTATACGACGCGCTCAAAGGCAGGCAGAAATGGCTGAAAAACACCGCGCTGCTGACGCTCTTCCTGATCACGCTGCTGGTTCTCTTCATCGCCTTCTGGCTGGCCGTCTACGTCGCGCGATCAATCGCCGATCCCGTCCAGCAACTGGCGCAGGCGACCGAACGGATCAAAAGCGGCGACCTGAGCTACCGCGCCGGCGTCATCGGAGACGACGAACTGGCCGCGCTCGCTTTTTCTTTCAATGAAATGACCGCCGAATTGGCTGAAAACCGCCGCCGCCTTGAACAATCGGCCTCCGACCTGCAGATGAGCAACGCCGCGCTCGAGGAACGCCGCCGCTATATCGAAACGGTTATGCAGAGTCTTTCAGCGGGTGTGGTTTCGCTCGACGAAAACAGAAATGTGACGATGATCAACGAGGCCGCGCGACTCCTTCTGCGAGTTGAACAGGAACAGACGACTGGCGTCATGCTTGAATCGCTGTTGCCGGAAGAGCATCGCGAGGAGTTGCGGAGAATGATCCTACGCGCCACCCCATTGCGTCCGGTCACACACGAAGTCCATTTCACACTCGCCAACCAAGCCAAGCTCGATGCGGGCATAACCGTCACCGCCCTCGACACCCATCGAGGCCGGTCGCGCGGAGTGGTGATTGTCATCGAAGACCTGACCGAATTGATCGAAGCCCAGCGCCGCGCCGCCTGGAGCGAGGTCGCGCGCAGAATGGCTCACGAAATCAAAAACCCGCTCACGCCGATCCGGTTGTCGGCCGAGCGCCTGGCCAAAAATCTGCTCGGCGAACGGAATGTCACGAACGGGACGGCGGCCAAACCCGATTGTCTGAGCGAACGGCAGACGAAGCTCGTGCGCGAATGCACGACGATGATCGGAGCCGAGGTCGCGACGCTGCAGCGGATGGTTGATGAGTTTTCCAACTTCGCGCGATTGCCGAAGGCCACGCTGGAGACCGCCTCGTTAAACGAAGTAATCGTCAATTCGCTGAAACTCTACGACGAGCGTCTGAACGGCATTCAGCTCTCGCCAACGCTCGCGCCCGAGCTGCCCGTTGTGATGATCGACCGCGAACAGATCAAACGCGCGTTGGTAAATCTCATTGACAATGCAGCTGAAGCGATGGCGGAGATCGCTGGAGACCGTCGCATCACCGTCATCACGCGCGAAGTCCCCGAGCGCGAGAGCCTGGAACTGATCGTCGCCGACACCGGCCCCGGCATTCCGCCCGAAGACCGCGAGCGCATCTTCGACCCATATTTTTCCACGCGCAAACGGGGCACGGGACTGGGGCTGGCCATCGTCAGCCGCATCGTCGCCGAGCATCAGGGACGCATCCGCGTGCAGGAGAATCCGCCGCGGGGGGCGCGATTCATCATCGAGTTGCCGGGCGTGAAGGAGGGCTAAAGTTATGAACCAGGACCTGGAACATTTAAGGCTGCTATCCATCTTTCATTATATCGTTGCCGTGATCACCGCCCTCCTCTCATCGTTCCCACTGATTCACGTGACGATTGGACTAATGATGGCTTTATCGCCGGAGAGCTTCTCCGGTGATGGCGTTCCGCCACCGGCTTTCATTGGATGGCTCTTTGCGCTTTTTGGCGGAGCGTTTGTGCTCTGCGGCTGGGCATTGGCGATTGCTATGGTCTTTGCCGGACGTTACTTGAAACAACACAGAAAGCACACTTTCTGTCTGGTAGTGGCCGCGCTTAGCTGCATCGCAATACCATTCGGAACGGCGCTTGGCGTGTTTACGATTATCGTCCTGATCAGACCGTCAGTGAAGCAACTCTTCGGCCTCAATAGTGAAGTCGAACCCGCGATGCGGTGATTACGATGGATCGCACCTGAATCCCGGAATATGGCGCACTCAATCCTCATAGTTGACGACGAACCAGGCATTCGCCAATCGCTCACCGGCGTGCTCGAAGACGAAGGCTTCGTGGTTATGACTGCGGCCACTGGTGAAGAGTGTCTGCAAGCTTTCGAGCAACGGCTCTACACCTGTGTGCTGCTTGACGTGTGGCTGCCGGGCATTGACGGTCTCGAAACTCTCGCGCGGTTGAAGACCAACTATCCCGACACCAGCGTCGTGATGATCTCGGGCCACGGGCGGATCGAAACCGCCGTGCGCGCCACGAAACTCGGCGCGTATGATTTCATCGAAAAGCCGCTGTCGCTGGAAAAAACCGTCCTCGCCGTCAAAAACGCGATCCGCCAGCGCGAACTCGAAACTACCAATTCAGAGTTGCAGGAGAAGCTCGAACGCGGTTACGCGATGATCGGCGCCTCGATCCCGATGCGCGCGCTGCGCCAGCAGATCGCTTACGCCGCGCCGACCAGCGGACGCGTACTGATTTACGGCGAGTCGGGAACCGGCAAAGAGTTGGTCGCCCGCGCGCTTCACTTGAGCAGCCTGCGCGCCTCGCGCCCGTTCATCGAGGTCAATTGCGCAGCTATTCCCGAAGAATTGATCGAATCGGAATTGTTCGGCCATGTTAAAGGCGCGTTCACCGGAGCGACGCAGGCCAAGCGAGGCAAATTCGAGCGCGCGGACGGCGCGACGCTCTTCCTCGATGAAATTGGCGATATGAGTTTGAAGACTCAATCGAAAGTTCTGCGCGCGTTGGAAGAGCAGCGCTTCGAACCCGTCGGCTCGGAAACATCCATATCCGTTGACGCGCGCGTGATCGCCGCGACCAACAAACGGCTCGAAGCCGAGATCGAACGCGGCGCTTTCCGCGCCGACCTCTTCTACCGCCTCAACGTCATTCCATTTGAAATCCCGCCGCTGCGCGAACGGCTGGAAGACGTGCCGGCGCTGGTCGAGCATTTCAACCGTGAGTTCTCTCTGGCCAACCGCAAACCGCCGAAAGATTTCAAACCTTCGGCGATCGAACGGATGCGAAATTACACCTGGCCCGGCAACGTGCGCGAGCTGCGCAACACCGTCGAGCGTGTAATCATCATGCACACGCGCAGTGAAATCGTCGCCGACGATCTGCCGATCCTCAGCGCTGAATCGCCTCCCGCGTCGAGTTACAATTTCGATTCCTACCGCGAAGCCTCGGAAACTTACGAACGCGAATACATCCTACGCAAACTGGCCGAGACCGACGGCAATATCACTCGCACCGCGGAGATGATGGGCATTGACCGCAGCCACCTTTACCGGAGGATGAAAGCCTTGGGAATCAATCGGGTCTAAGCAATCAGGCGGACATTCCGAAAGACTTAAGACAATCCGCCGGACCCTCCTTGCATTCACTTAGTGTATCTTGTACACTTTGCGCCATCGTGTATGAAATACACTAAGTCACGGAAAAAACAAGCGAGGAAAATAAGATGAGAGCAAGCGCCAAAACTTCTCACGACGCGGAATTCGGCGCTGCGACAGCGACTGCGCTCGACCGCAGCGAAGTCAAACCCATTGACGACTACCTTAACCTGGGCGAGGCGGAAATTTATGAGCGGATTCAAGAGGCTAAGAGAAGACTGGGCGAGAAGGTTGTAATCCTCGGGCATCATTACCAGCGTGACGACGTGATCTGTCACGCCGATCTGACCGGTGATTCGTTCAGGCTTTCGCAGCAAGCCTCCACGCGCCACAACGCGGATTACATTGTTTTTTGCGGCGTGCATTTCATGGCCGAATCGGCCGACATCCTGAGCGCGGGTTATCAGCAGGTGATCCTGCCCGATCTGGCCGCGGGTTGCTCGATGGCTGATATGGCCCGGCTCGAACAGGTCGAAATGGCCTGGGAGCAGTTGCAGGAACTGGGACTGACATCATTGATGCCGATTACGTATATGAATTCGGCGGCGGACATCAAAGCTTTCTGCGGGCGTCATGAGGGCGCCGTATGCACTTCGTCGAACGCCACGCCGTTGTTCGATTGGGCGCTCGAGCGGCGCGAGAAACTGTTCTTCTTCCCCGATGAACACCTGGGGCGCAACACGGGCGTAAAATTCGGCATACCGCTCGATCAGATGGTTGTGTGGGACCCGCGGCAGGAGTTGGGCGGCAATACCGAAGCTCAGTTGAAGAACGCGCGGATCATTTTGTGGAAAGGCTTCTGCTCGGTTCACGGTCGTTTTCAGGCGCGCCATGTTGACGACCGTCGAGCCGAACATCCGGGCATCAAGATCCTCGTCCATCCTGAATGCCGCTACGAAGTAGTCTCGAAATCAGACCTGAACGGTTCGACCGAATTCATCATTAAGACGATCGCCGAAGCTCCCGCAGGCGGCAAATGGGCTGTCGGCACGGAACTCAATCTGGTCAATCGCCTGGCGAAACGCCACACGGACAAATTCGTGACGCTGCTCGCGCCGGATTTGTGCATGTGCGCGACGATGTTCCGCATCTCGCCCGAAAACCTGTTATGGTCGCTGGAGAACCTGACTGAAGGCGCCGTCGTCAACCAAATCAAAGTTGATGAAGAGACCGCCCAGTGGGCGAAAGTCGCGCTCGACCGGATGCTGGCGATCCAGTGATCAAACGGTCGGATCGGTACCGGGAGCGGTAGCGCCCGGGCGCCCGGGCGCTACCGCTCCCGGTACCGATCCGACCGTTTGATCACTGGATCGCCAGCATCCGGTCGAGCGCGACTTTCGCCCACTGGGCGGTCTCTTCATCAACTTTGATTTGGTTGACGACGGCGCCTTCAGTCAGGTTCTCCAGCGACCATAACAGGTTTTCGGGCGAGATGCGGAACATCGTCGCGCACATGCACAAATCCGGCGCGAGCAGCGTCACGAATTTGTCCGTGTGGCGTTTCGCCAGGCGATTGACCAGATTGAGTTCCGTGCCGACAGCCCATTTGCCGCCTGCGGGAGCTTCGGCGATCGTCTTAATGATGAATTCGGTCGAACCGTTCAGGTCTGATTTCGAGACTACTTCGTAGCGGCATTCAGGATGGACGAGGATCTTGATGCCCGGATGTTCGGCTCGACGGTCGTCAACATGGCGCGCCTGAAAACGACCGTGAACCGAGCAGAAGCCTTTCCACAAAATGATCCGCGCGTTCTTCAACTGAGCTTCGGTATTGCCGCCCAACTCCTGCCGCGGGTCCCACACAACCATCTGATCGAGCGGTATGCCGAATTTTACGCCCGTGTTGCGCCCCAGGTGTTCATCGGGGAAGAAGAACAGTTTCTCGCGCCGCTCGAGCGCCCAATCGAACAACGGCGTGGCGTTCGACGAAGTGCATACGGCGCCCTCATGACGCCCGCAGAAAGCTTTGATGTCCGCCGCCGAATTCATATACGTAATCGGCATCAATGATGTCAGTCCCAGTTCCTGCAACTGCTCCCAGGCCATTTCGACCTGTTCGAGCCGGGCCATATCAGCCATCGAGCAACCCGCGGCCAGATCGGGCAGGATCACCTGCTGATAACCCGCGCTCAGGATGTCGGCCGATTCGGCCATGAAATGCACGCCGCAAAAAACAATGTAATCCGCGTTGTGGCGCGTGGAGGCTTGCTGCGAAAGCCTGAACGAATCACCGGTCAGATCGGCGTGACAGATCACGTCGTCACGCTGGTAATGATGCCCGAGGATTACAACCTTCTCGCCCAGTCTTCTCTTAGCCTCTTGAATCCGCTCATAAATTTCCGCCTCGCCCAGGTTAAGGTAGTCGTCAATGGGTTTGACTTCGCTGCGGTCGAGCGCAGTCGCTGTCGCAGCGCCGAATTCCGCGTCGTGAGAAGTTTTGGCGCTTGCTCTCATCTTATTTTCCTCGCTTGTTTTTTCCGTGACTTAGTGTATTTCATACACGATGGCGCAAAGTGTACAAGATACACTAAGTGAATGCAAGGAGGGTCCGGCGGATTGTCTTAAGTCTTTCGGAATGTCCGCCTGATTGCTTAGACCCGATTGATTCCCAAGGCTTTCATCCTCCGGTAAAGGTGGCTGCGGTCAATGCCCATCATCTCCGCGGTGCGAGTGATATTGCCGTCGGTCTCGGCCAGTTTGCGTAGGATGTATTCGCGTTCGTAAGTTTCCGAGGCTTCGCGGTAGGAATCGAAATTGTAACTCGACGCGGGAGGCGATTCAGCGCTGAGGATCGGCAGATCGTCGGCGACGATTTCACTGCGCGTGTGCATGATGATTACACGCTCGACGGTGTTGCGCAGCTCGCGCACGTTGCCGGGCCAGGTGTAATTTCGCATCCGTTCGATCGCCGAAGGTTTGAAATCTTTCGGCGGTTTGCGGTTGGCCAGAGAGAACTCACGGTTGAAATGCTCGACCAGCGCCGGCACGTCTTCCAGCCGTTCGCGCAGCGGCGGGATTTCAAATGGAATGACGTTGAGGCGGTAGAAGAGGTCGGCGCGGAAAGCGCCGCGTTCGATCTCGGCTTCGAGCCGTTTGTTGGTCGCGGCGATCACGCGCGCGTCAACGGATATGGATGTTTCCGAGCCGACGGGTTCGAAGCGCTGCTCTTCCAACGCGCGCAGAACTTTCGATTGAGTCTTCAAACTCATATCGCCAATTTCATCGAGGAAGAGCGTCGCGCCGTCCGCGCGCTCGAATTTGCCTCGCTTGGCCTGCGTCGCTCCGGTGAACGCGCCTTTAACATGGCCGAACAATTCCGATTCGATCAATTCTTCGGGAATAGCTGCGCAATTGACCTCGATGAACGGGCGCGAGGCGCGCAGGCTGCTCAAGTGAAGCGCGCGGGCGACCAACTCTTTGCCGGTTCCCGACTCGCCGTAAATCAGTACGCGTCCGCTGGTCGGCGCGGCGTAAGCGATCTGCTGGCGCAGCGCGCGCATCGGGATCGAGGCGCCGATCATCGCGTAACCGCGTTCGAGCTTCTCCTGCAACTCTGAATTGGTAGTTTCGAGTTCGCGCTGGCGGATCGCGTTTTTGACGGCGAGGACGGTTTTTTCCAGCGACAGCGGCTTTTCGATGAAATCATACGCGCCGAGTTTCGTGGCGCGCACGGCGGTTTCGATCCGCCCGTGGCCCGAGATCATCACGACGCTGGTGTCGGGATAGTTGGTCTTCAACCGCGCGAGAGTTTCGAGACCGTCAATGCCCGGCAGCCACACGTCAAGCAGCACACAGGTGTAGAGCCGTTGCTCGAAAGCTTGCAGACACTCTTCACCAGTGGCCGCAGTCATAACCACGAAGCCTTCGTCTTCGAGCACGCCGGTGAGCGATTGGCGAATGCCTGGTTCGTCGTCAACTATGAGGATTGAGTGCGCCATATTCCGGGATTCAGGTGCGATCCATCGTAATCACCGCATCGCGGGTTCGACTTCACTATTGAGGCCGAAGAGTTGCTTCACTGACGGTCTGATCAGGACGATAATCGTAAACACGCCAAGCGCCGTTCCGAATGGTATTGCGATGCAGCTAAGCGCGGCCACTACCAGACAGAAAGTGTGCTTTCTGTGTTGTTTCAAGTAACGTCCGGCAAAGACCATAGCAATCGCCAATGCCCAGCCGCAGAGCACAAACGCTCCGCCAAAAAGCGCAAAGAGCCATCCAATGAAAGCCGGTGGCGGAACGCCATCACCGGAGAAGCTCTCCGGCGATAAAGCCATCATTAGTCCAATCGTCACGTGAATCAGTGGGAACGATGAGAGGAGGGCGGTGATCACGGCAACGATATAATGAAAGATGGATAGCAGCCTTAAATGTTCCAGGTCCTGGTTCATAACTTTAGCCCTCCTTCACGCCCGGCAACTCGATGATGAATCGCGCCCCCCGCGGCGGATTCTCCTGCACGCGGATGCGTCCCTGATGCTCGGCGACGATGCGGCTGACGATGGCCAGCCCCAGTCCCGTGCCCCGTTTGCGCGTGGAAAAATATGGGTCGAAGATGCGCTCGCGGTCTTCGGGCGGAATGCCGGGGCCGGTGTCGGCGACGATCAGTTCCAGGCTCTCGCGCTCGGGGACTTCGCGCGTGATGACGGTGATGCGACGGTCTCCAGCGATCTCCGCCATCGCTTCAGCTGCATTGTCAATGAGATTTACCAACGCGCGTTTGATCTGTTCGCGGTCGATCATCACAACGGGCAGCTCGGGCGCGAGCGTTGGCGAGAGCTGAATGCCGTTCAGACGCTCGTCGTAGAGTTTCAGCGAATTGACGATTACTTCGTTTAACGAGGCGGTCTCCAGCGTGGCCTTCGGCAATCGCGCGAAGTTGGAAAACTCATCAACCATCCGCTGCAGCGTCGCGACCTCGGCTCCGATCATCGTCGTGCATTCGCGCACGAGCTTCGTCTGCCGTTCGCTCAGACAATCGGGTTTGGCCGCCGTCCCGTTCGTGACATTCCGTTCGCCGAGCAGATTTTTGGCCAGGCGCTCGGCCGACAACCGGATCGGCGTGAGCGGGTTTTTGATTTCGTGAGCCATTCTGCGCGCGACCTCGCTCCAGGCGGCGCGGCGCTGGGCTTCGATCAATTCGGTCAGGTCTTCGATGACAATCACCACTCCGCGCGACCGGCCTCGATGGGTGTCGAGGGCGGTGACGGTTATGCCCGCATCGAGCTTGGCTTGGTTGGCGAGTGTGAAATGGACTTCGTGTGTGACCGGACGCAATGGGGTGGCGCGTAGGATCATTCTCCGCAACTCCTCGCGATGCTCTTCCGGCAACAGCGATTCAAGCATGACGCCAGTCGTCTGTTCCTGTTCAACTCGCAGAAGGAGTCGCGCGGCCTCGTTGATCATCGTCACATTTCTGTTTTCGTCGAGCGAAACCACACCCGCTGAAAGACTCTGCATAACCGTTTCGATATAGCGGCGGCGTTCCTCGAGCGCGGCGTTGCTCATCTGCAGGTCGGAGGCCGATTGTTCAAGGCGGCGGCGGTTTTCAGCCAATTCGGCGGTCATTTCATTGAAAGAAAAAGCGAGCGCGGCCAGTTCGTCGTCTCCGATGACGCCGGCGCGGTAGCTCAGGTCGCCGCTTTTGATCCGTTCGGTCGCCTGCGCCAGTTGCTGGACGGGATCGGCGATTGATCGCGCGACGTAGACGGCCAGCCAGAAGGCGATGAAGAGAACCAGCAGCGTGATCAGGAAGAGCGTCAGCAGCGCGGTGTTTTTCAGCCATTTCTGCCTGCCTTTGAGCGCGTCGTATACGCCCTGGAGCTGATTGATTTTGTTGATGCGCTCGGCGAATTCGGGAGAGACCTGTTGCGCGATGACGATCCTGCCGCCGCGTTCGCCCGGAACGGGAGCAGAGGCGATCAGGTACATCAATTTACTGTTGTCATCGCTGTAGGTCGCGCCGCGCCCGGATTTCGCCGCCGTCTCGCGCCATATTGCGCGGAAGTTCGCGTCGAATGATTCGAGACTGCGTTCGGCCTGCTCGGCGATAAGACGGCCTTGTTGGTCGTAAAGCTGCGTGATCGCCAACCGTTGGTTTTCGCTCTCGGCTTTGACGGTGGATGCGATCCGGTCCGGTTCGGCGCCCGCAACCATACGCGCCAACGTGGTGGCCAAGCGCTCCAGGTCTTCCTGCTCGCCTCTGACGTAGTCGCCCTCGATCCCGCGCGCGTTCATGACCATTTGTATCGCCGGCTCGCTGAACCATTTCTCGACGCTCCGGCTAATGAGGCTGCTCGTGGCGAAGAAGAGAAAGATCACCGGCAGGAGCGAGAGCGAAATGAAATATACGACGAGGCGCGTCTTGAATTTCGCGCCGAGCTTCATCTGCCGATGTTCGCGGCGCAGCTTGATGATGTTGCGCACCAGCACCATCAGGAGCACGACGAAGGCCAGAAGATTGATCGTCGAAAGCGCGTAAAGGATCACAGCCTCGCTGGCCGAGTCCGGACGCACCCACGGCAAGGTGTTGAACGCCGCTTGCACGAAGAGCAGCGTGAACAGCAGTATGGTTGCGACCGCCAGCAGCGCTATTCGCACGCGGCGGCGGCGGACGCGGCGTTTGGCGCTGAAATACTCCTGCCCCGGTTGTAGCTGTTGATCGGGCATTGTGTTTATTGAATTGCGAGTGATGCGTGAAAGCAGGATTCTAACAGAGCGTTTTCAGGCCGTAAATTGGGCGTTTAGTTGCGGCGGCGGCGCGCCTATCATCCGCGCGGGCTTTGATCGTCGTTTCGGCCACCAGACGGAAAAATGTCAGACAGAAAAATAAGAGACGCCATGAACTCGACGAAATTTTTTCTAAATCCGCGAACGGGGTTGTTGCGCGCCGGTTGGCGCGCGGCCATTTTCATTGCGCTGCTCAACGCGCCGTATCTGATCCCCAGGTTGTTTCTGAAGCCGGCGGAGAAGACATCGGCCGCGGTCTTCGACGTCAGCTTCGAAATGATTCTGACCTACGCGCTGTTGATTGCTTGGGTCGTGGCGGTTTCGTGGATTTGCTTGAGATTTCTGGAAGGTCTGAGATTGTCCGCGCTCGGATTTGCTCCGCACGAAGGTTGGCTCAGTGATGTGTTAAAAGGCTGCCTGACTGGCGCGTTGATGATCGTATCGGTTGTGACGTTACAGATCGTCGGCGGCGCGCGGTTGAACTGCAATCCGATGTGGTGTGGAGAGCAGGGAATTAATTGGGTGGGCGTCTGGGTTGTTATGGTGGAAGTCACCGGCGCGCTTGCGCTGCTTATTCTTGCCGGGGCTTTTGAAGAGCTTGTTTTCCGGGGATACGCGTTTCAGACACTGTTGCGGGGAGCGCCAGCCATCGTCCCGATCCTGCTTTTTTCGATCTATTTTGGGGTGGCGCATTGGGACAATCAGAACCGGACTCTCTTTTCAACTACGAACACTGCGCTCGCGGGAATCTGGCTTTCAATCGCGTATCTCAAAACTCGCAGCCTATGGTTTCCGACAGCTCTGCATTTCTCCTGGAACTGGATGATGGGAGCGTTCTTCGGCGTCCCGGTAAGCGGGCAACGAATCCCTCAGCATCCGATCCTCGTGTCGTCGAGCGGCGAACCGATCTGGCTGACGGGCGGTAATTATGGGAGCGAAGGCGGGGCGGCGGCCACTGTCACGCTGATTATCGCCACTGCTGTGATCTGGCGCGCGCGATGGTTGAGCGTCTCGCCCGAAATGAGCGCTGTTTTTCAGGAACGGACGCCGAACCGCAGAGGCGGCGCCGAACCCGGCGGCGGCGCCAACTTTGGATTGAGAAGTGAGGATTAAATCTTTGAAGCTCGCAATTGGACTGACGCGCGCGCCTCGACAAGCCGCGTCTTTTTGGCTATCGTAATCGCGCGATAAAAATCCGTAATCACCCTTGCAGCGCGGCGTTAGTCCGCGCTTCATCAATTTTGGACAAAACTTGTTTGGTTTGTTTGACCAAGATCATCAACTAATTTCACCAGGCGGATGCGCCAAACAGATTTATCGGAAGGAGAGACATGGCAGAGCAATCAGGTTGGAACCCCAGTTCTTATGGTTTGGAAAACCACGGCGTCAAAAAAGTTAATCACGCTTATTGGAACCTGAGCGCGGGAGAATTGTATGAGCGCGCCATCAAAGGCGGCGAAGGGCAAATCGCGCACCTTGGGCCTCTGGTCGTCAACACTGGGCAGCACACCGGACGCTCTCCGAATGATAAATTCGTCGTGCGTGAGGCTTCGTCGGAAGAGCGCGTCTGGTGGGGCAAGGTAAACCGTCCATTCGAGCAGGCCAACTTCGACAAACTGCGCGCGAAAGTTCTGGCTCATCTGCAAGGCAAGGATGTTTACGTGCAGGATTGTTTCGCCGGCGCCGATCCTGAATATCGCGTCCCGATTCGCGTCATCACGGAATACGCGTGGCACAGCCTGTTCGCTCGTCATATGTTTGTGCGCCCCGATTGGAATGCGCAGGCGGCCAACCACATCCCCGAATTTACCGTCATCAATGTTCCGACGCTTCAAGCCGACCCGGAAGCCTATGGAACCAATTCGCCCACATTCATCCTGATGGACTTCGGCAAAAAGCTGATCCTGATCGGCGGCACGAGCTACGCGGGCGAGACGAAGAAATCAATCTTCACGCTGTTGAATTACCTCCTGCCACTGCGCGGAGTCCTTTCGATGCACTGTTCGGCCAACATCGGCAAGGCCGGCGACACGGCGATCTTTTTCGGTCTCTCGGGCACGGGCAAGACCACGCTGTCGGCCGATCCCGAAAGAAAGTTGATTGGAGACGACGAGCACGGCTGGTCTGATCGCGGCGTCTTTAATTTCGAAGGTGGTTGCTACGCCAAGGTGATCAACCTGTCGGCGGAGGCTGAGCCTGACATTTACGCCTCCACCAGGATGTTCGGGACGGTGCTTGAAAATGTCGTGATGGATCAGGTGACACGGCGGCTCGATTTGAACGATGGGACGCTGACGGAAAACACGCGGGCGGCTTATCCGCTTTCGTACATTCCGAACTACGAGCCGTCCGGATTGGGCGGGCATCCAAGAAACATCGTGATGCTGACAGCGGACGCTTTCGGCGTGCTTCCGCCGATTTCAAAGCTGACGCCCGAGCAGGCGATGTATCACTTCATCTCCGGTTACACGGCCAAGGTCGCGGGCACTGAAAAAGGTTTGGGTAAGGAGCCA
>Ga0187894_10004056_pt1 | contig 15967 bp, 17 predicted proteins | sample GBC1701081metaG_FD_136650 | JGI IMG/M metagenome (GOLD analysis project Ga0187894, IMG submission 136650) | White microbial mat communities from a lava cave in the Kipuka Kanohina Cave System on the Island of Hawaii, USA - GBC170108-1 metaG ... | reverse complement strand
TCTCTTTCTGCTCCTTCGTGAGCGGTTTGTTGACGAGCCTGTTGACTTCCACATCGACATCCGCCTGCTCCCGCCAGTGCGCCCAGAACTCAAACGGCGTTCCCGTAGTCGCGTATTTCGCCTCGTTCTTATTGATCGCCATGAGCATCTGCGAATAAACGAAGAGCTGCGGGATGTATTCGCTGTGGTGATTGCGCAGGTGGCTCGATATGGCGGTCTTGATCGCATCCTTCTCGTCGGGCCGTTTGCATTCGATCACGACGAAAGGAATGCCATTGACGAAAAGCGCGATGTCCGGGCGGCAGGTCTGATGGCTGCCCGCGCGCTCGACCTCGAATTCTTCGGCGACATGAAAGACGTTGTTTTCAGGATGCTTCCAGTCAACATAATTGAGCGTGAAACTCTTCGTGTCGCCGTCAATCGTCTGCTCGAAGCTCTTGCCCAGGGAGATCAGGTCGTAAACCCGCTCGTTCGTCCGGATCAACCCGTCGGTCAGGACGACATCCTTCAGCGTCTGAATCGCCGCCTGAACGTTCGCGTCGGAAAATTCGTGCTCCCCGCCTTTGAAATTGATCCGGTTCAGACGGCGCAACTGCTTTTCAAGAACTCCTTCGAGCAGCACGTTCGATAGCTTGCCCCTGCGCTCCAGATGGATCTCCTGTTGCCGCAAGTAGACGTAGCCCATATTTTGAAGCAGTTGCAACGCAGGAATCTGCGAGACGTGGTCCTCCAAAAAAGAGGGCGGAAAAGAGAGCAGGAATGAAGGCAATGATGAGGGGCGCTCTGTCATACAAACAACAACTCCAATCGGGGCAGAGACAAGACATATCTTACTCAGGATCGGCGCGGGCTATCGCCGCTTTGAGCAACTGCAGCGGCTCATCTTCCGCTTTCAGCCTCCCTTCCAAATACAGGATGAACAATTGGAACGCCAGTTGATGTTCTTCAGTGTACTTGTACGCCATGCGGATGCCGTCGACCAGCGTGAAACTGGTGCGCTTGACGCCCTCCGGTCCGCTCTCGATCGCTCGCTTGATTCTGAGAAGGAGACGGGCAAATGTTACAGGCAGTCTGTGGTTATCGCAGAAAGCCGGATTCATCAACAACAACCAATCGTCGTCGTCAACCAGTAGATAAGGGTCATAACACTCTGTCGGCAGTTTTCGCCGCGGAGCCGCGGTGGGAACAGTCTCCGCTTTTGCGCGCGAGGTTTTAGAATCGGGTTTCTTTTTTCTTTCTCTCATACGTCCTCCGGTTGGGAAAGAATCGCCTTGATTGTCGGCAAACGGTCGAGCAGGGGAGGCGGCGCTTCTGCTTGCGCGATCTCTCGTAGTCGTTCGCTCATTGGTCAAATCTTCATCCGGATTTGTCCCGTCAGTAGTTTTTGCATCAGCCCGCGCTTCTGCCGCTTGAGCGCGGCCAGTTGCTGACGCAGCAAATCAAGCTCGCGGTCGCATGCGTTGAGCACCGCGGCAATACGGCGTTGTTCTTCAACCGATGGCATCGGCGCTTCAAGTTTGGCGAAATCCTTCTTGCTCAATACTCGATTACGTCCCGCGCCACCCGGCGAAATGAGTCCAAGCTTGTCGACAAACCATTTTTGAACAATGACGTGACGGAAGTATTCCGGGATGGCGCGTCCGGTATCGAAGACATAAGTTGGGAATCGATGAGAAACCAGAGCGCCTGAATCTTTAGTCCCGGCGATTGCGATTGCGCCCTCCCAAGCAAACGTGATGTTGGCGATAAGGTCGTTTTCTTTGACTTCGTAAAGCTCGGTCAATTCGATCTTCTGCGGATCAAAATCTTCCTTGAGAAATGTGCCTTTGCCATGACTGCGTATGCCGAGCGATTTGAAAGGTCTGTCCGGTTTCGGAATAGGGCGCGGTGTGATTCGGGCGAAGTCAGAGATCTTTATCAATTTCCATTCTTGTTCCTTGAACTCTTCGAACCGTTTACGACCTGTGAGCAGTTGCCCCATCAGGCCGCGTTTGAGGCTGGATTTGGTGGCGATGAATTTTTCGATCTGCTCGATATTGCGATCTAAAACATCAAGCATATCGGCGATTGCGGATTGTTCCCTCAGCGGCGGGGTCATTATTTCCAGCGAAAGGAAGCTTTCCTTGGAGATGTTTTTCATGCTCCCGCTAGTGCCATTTGATAGATCGCCCATTTTCTTCTTCACGCCGGGCGATGTAAGAATATAGCTAAGCCAACGCGCATCAAGGCGCACATTATGACGAAAATTGGTTTGCCAGATTTTGTCGGACAGAAATAGGTTGGGATAGTCCTGTTTGATATAGGCGCTTTCTCCGACAAGCTCCTGTGTGTTACTGCGGCTGATGAGGATCGTCCCTTTCCTGACAGTGACTTTCGCTCGTCGCAATTCGCTCTCCAGTATTCTTTTGTTCTCTCCCGGATGAAAGGCTCCTCCTGAGACACAACTCACCTTGAGGACAGCAGGGATGCCGGCGCCTGCAGAGACGTCCTCGGCGTTGACACTAACGCCAGACTCAAGTCTTTCGACGAAGTAACTGAGCGGATGAATCTCCCAATCGGCCGGCGGTCTTTTCATAGGCCTAGTTCCTCCAAATATCTTTTCATCTCAGCCCGCACTTTAGCCAATTCCACTTCCAATCTCTCAATCTCCTTCTGCGACGCCTGAATATCGACCTCCTCCTCTTCCTCGAACATGTCCACATAGCGGGGAATGTTTAGATTGAATTCGTTCTCTTTGACCTCCTCGAACGTAGCTCGATAAGCGTATTTCTCAACTGTCTCGAACTTTTTGTAGGTTGCCATGATCTTCTCGATGTCTTGAGGGCGCAGCTTGCTCTGATTCTTGGCGTCTTCATATTCGCGGCTGGCGTCAACGAACAGGATGTCAGTTGTCTTCTTGCCGCAGTTGAAGATCAGGATCGCAGCCGGGATGCCCGTGCCGTAAAAGAGGTTTGCGGGCAGGCCGATTACGGCTTCGAGCAAGTTCTCTACGATCATCTTCTGCCTGATCTTGCCTTCGGCGCCGCCGCGAAAGAGCACGCCGTGCGGGACGATCACGCCCACTTTGCCGGAGCCGGCGACCGTGGTCTCGATCATGTGCGTGATGAAGGCGAAATCGGCTTTGCCGCGCGGAGGAACGCCTCGATGGAAGCGGCAAAAATAGTCTTTGGCCGCAGCCTCGGCTCCCCATTTGTCGAGCGAGAATGGAGGGTTGGCGACGACGATGTCGAACTTTTTCAGCGCGTTGCCTTCTATCAGTTTAGGGTTGTTGAGCGTGTCACCCCATTCGATGCGAGCGCTGTCTTTGCCGTGCAGGAACATGTTCATCCGGCAGAGCGCCCACGTGCTGCCGTTGCTCTCCTGTCCGGACAGAGAGAAATCGTTGTCGCCGACTTCATTGGCCACACGGATCAGCAGCGAACCCGAACCGCAGGCCGGATCGCAGATGCGCGCGCCTTTCTTCGGTTGCAGCATTTTGGCCAGCAGCGTGGAGACTTCCGGCGGAGTGTAAAACTCGCCGCCCTTCTTGCCTGCATCCGAGGCGAAATGTTCGATCAGATACTGGTAGGTGTCCCCGATCACGTCGCGAATGCCCACGCGCGATGGGCGCAGGTCGAGACGCGGGTCGGCGAAGTCTTCGATCAGGTGTTTCAATCGGCGGTTGCGGTCTTTCGTCTCGCCCAGGTTGGTTTCGGAGTTGAAGCTGATGTTGCGGAAGATACCTTCGAGCTTGGTTTTATTGGCCTCTTCAATCGAGGTCAACGCGACATCAATGATCTCGCCAATGTTCGGCTCATGGCGTCTTATGTATATCGTATCGAAGTCGCTCCCCTCGGGCACGATGAACCGTTCGCGGCTCAATCGGCGCCGCGTACGCTCGAGGTCGCCTTTGTACTCCAAGTGGTACTGTTGAAGCTTATCCTTCCAGACATCGCTGATGTATTTGAAGAAGAGAAAGACCAGGATGTAGTTCTTGTACTCGGACGGATCCACGACGCCACGGAAAGTGTCGCAGGCCTTCCATGCGACGGCGTTTATTTCAGCTTGGTTGACTTCAGGTTGAATCAGTGATGCTTGGTTCATTGATCCGTTGTTTCCTTGGTTATGATTGATTGCCCTGCTAACCGATCGCTTTGAGTAAAGTCTTTTCGATCAGCTCGCGGCGTCTGTTTTGAAGCGCTTCCATCAACTCTTTTTCACGCAGACTGAGTTGATGGATTTTCGCGATACGCCCTTGAATCTCAAGTGACGGCGTCTCGACAGGCAATCTCTTGAGCGCTTCCAGATTGATCAGACTGACGCTGGTTCCGGTCGAATGCTCTTCGATGTAACGTTGGGCCGGACGTTGGTTGATATACCACGCCAGAAATTCAGGCAATACTTTTTCGGCGGGCCGCAGAACGAAGAACTGCGAAGTGGCAATGGTGTTTTCAATCGGCCCGGTGATCGCGACCGCCTGTTTTCGAGGCCCGCGCGAGATGAACAGGACATCGCCTTTTTCGAGAATCTGGGTGGGTTTTACATCTTGCAAGCCGACTCGCACGAGCGAACCGTTCGAGAATCTGGCGTCCGGTGTGATGTCGCCGACCTGAAGGACCCGATACTGCCCCGAGGCGTCAGGTTTGATCCTCTCGCGGAAAAGATAGCCGGAGCGAATTGTGGCGATGTCTTTAAGATAAAGCATTGAATAATTTACCTGTGGGAGAAGTCGAGTGAGGCGGCTTCTCCCACCTGCGTTTATTGATCAAGGATCAATCCGGCTCCCGCGCCAGCGAGCAGGTTGCCGGATCGTTTCAGAATCAGGTCTTCGGGGGGATAGGGAGCGTAGCAGGCCCAATCCTGGCATTCCCGTTCAACCGCATCCTGCCAGGTGAGGATGATCTTGTCGCCGCAGCGGTTGTTCAGAATGAAGTTGTCGCATTCTGCGTAACCGTGCCAATCGGCCCCGGCCTGATCCTCGGCGGACATCCGATACGCATCCTCCCGGCGACCTGCGTGAATGCGCAAGACTTGACCCGGTTTGAGCAAATCCGCGTTACCGCCTGTCCAGTAAAGCTCCGTCTCGCCTGTGGTGTGGCAGGTCTCGTCGAAAAGCGCGTGTCGAATCTGCATCGTCGGGAAGTGAATCGCGTCGTTGCCGATGTTCTTCACATCCACCCATTCGCCAAAAAGCTGCTCCGGCCGGCCTGCGCTGGAGCCGTTCTGGTCCTTGCTACCGTCTTTGCCTGCCGGATTCGGCTTGGCCTGAATGATCTGTAAACTCATCACTATCGTTTTCCTTTCCGCTTCAGTCTGGAAATCGATGAAGCAGGTTGAAGGTTTGTATTAAAGGCCAGCGATGAGCTAAGATTCACGCGCTACAATGGATTCAGCTCAAAGCTGACCCGATTAAGCCCGGACGTGGGTTGAGATCACGTTCGGGCTTAGCTGTTTTCGACGGGTTTAATCCTAGGCACGATCGGTTTATCTGTCAAATAAATTTTAGTGATATGAAAACTTTTTCCAAGACTTAGCGCAGTTTCTTAAAAACTATCAGGGAAGAATTGTAAGGAAGACGTGTCACAAGCCGGGAGGTCTTCCGATAAATGCGGTTGAAATGGCTAGTGTGTGGGAATGATTTGTGGCGGGGTGTTTAAAGACGTTTAAAAACCCAGGCTTCGGCACATCCCGCAATGGTCGCAGGTCTTGTTCTTTTCGATTGAACAAAGTTTCGATTCGACAAATTCAAGCAGGTCGCTGGCGGCGCCAGCGTTGCCAGCGTTGCCAGCGTCTATGGCTGCTTCTTTAACATCGAATTGCTGACGGCTGGGATGCGCCTCATACTCGGCGCCGGTCCAAGGGGCGTAGTAGGCGGCCGGGAGACGAGGGGAGGCAACAGTCGCTTCGACGTTTAATTCGGTCAGAGCCTGCCGCACAATTTCCCGCACGATATTTCTGATCGCGTCTTTGTTAGCCATTACGTTTTGTCCTGCTCACCATCTTGTTCAATGAAATCAACCACTCCGACAATTGCGCTGTCAATCGCCGCTCCCGGCTCGCCCGTGGAAGCCGTCGAAGCCGACCATCCTTCCTGAACAACAATCACGATGTCGCCTTCGCCCGCGTCAACGGAATCCAGCGCGAGCATCGAAGCGCCGCGCGGCGTGCCGTCGGGGTTGATCGGCTGCACGAGCATGATGCGCGCGTCGCCGTAACGCGAATTCTTCTGTGTTGCGACAACATTGCCTAACACGCGAGCTAGTATCATGACTTTGCTCCACCTTTCGTCGCGCCCTTAGTCGCTATGGATTTGACGTGCGATTCAGAATCAACAATTCCTATGATTGTGCAATCGGTTGGCACTTCGCTGCCTTCAAAAGGGAAGCTGGCCTCTTTGCCCCGACACCAGAAGACGAGTTCACCGACTCCGGCCCCAACGGAATCAATCGCAACAAGCGGTTTGCCAGTTGGGCGCAGATCGCCATCCAGAATCCGGATGACCATCAGTTTGCGGCCTTCAAGCGTTGCGTTTTTGATAGTGGAAACCACGTTTCCGATGACGCGGGCTAGTTGCATAAATGCCAGATCTCTTTCTCACACTTCCTCACAACACTTTGACCACTACCAGCGTCAGATCGTCGTGCTGATGCGCGCCCGCGGTGAATTCATTTATGTGATTGATGAACGCCTCGATAATCGCTGACGCGCGCAGATGGCGGTGTTTGAGCAGGAAATCGAGTATACGGGCGTCGCCGAACTCCACGCGATGCGGTTGCGGAGTGTGCGCTTCCGGCAATCCGTCGGTATAGAAGAAGAGCACGTCGCCTTTTTCCAGATGCAGCGTCTCGCTTTTGTATTGTTGTTTGTCGAAAACTCCGAGCAGCATCCCGCCTGTTTTCAAAGCCCGCGATTTGCCGGAAGCCTTGACCAGCAGCGGTGGATTATGGCCCGCGTTGCAGTAATGCAGGGTCTTCGTCCTGGTGTCGATCACGGCGTAAACAAGGGTGAGAAGCAGTTGCCGGCCCAGGTCGCGGTGCAGACGTAAGTTTGCGTCGCGCAGCACGCGCGAGGGGCCGCCCCCACGCCTGGCCACGCTGCGCAAAATACTACGCGATGCCGCCATGCCCATTGCCGCGCGCACTCCTTTGCCCGCGACGTCGCCGATCAGAATGCCCACGCGGTCTGTCGCCAGCGGGATGTAATCATAAAAATCACCGCTCAGATTCAACGCCGGTTCCAATCGCGCGGCCATGTCGAATCCTTTCATCGGCGGCGGCGCGTCGGGAATCATCGCGCGCTGCACGTCGCGCGCCATCAGGATTTCGCGTTCCAATTGCCGCTCGCGTTCGACATGTTCGGCGTAAAGCCGCGCATTGGCGATGGCGATGCTAAGGTTGTTGGCGATGTTTTCGAGCAACCGCCCGTGATATTCGTCGAAGGCGTTTGTGTGACTGCTTTCGAGCGCGAGCACGCCGATGACTTTGTCTTCATAAACGAGCGGCACGGCGATCTCGGAGCGCTGCCCCTGCCCCTCCCATTTGTCAGTCAGGTAATAGTCCGGGTCGCGCAACACATCGTTGACAATCTGTGTGCGGCGCTCGCGGACGGCGCGTCCGACCACGCCTTGAGAAACCTTTGTGCGGCTGGCGCGCTCTCGCTTCTGCACGCCGTAGCCGTCTTCGATGTGCCAGACGAACTCTTCGCGCGTTTCGTCAATCAGACCCACGAGCAGGAATTCATAATTGATTATCCGCTCCAGCAACGGGGCGATATGGTTGAGGAGCCGGTCGAGGTCGAGTATCGAAGTGATCTCGTGGCCGATTTCGATCAGCGTCCGCATCTCGCGTGTGCGCTGGCGCAGTTCGTCGTAAACACGGGCATGTTCGAGCGCGATCGCGAGGTGATTGCCGAGCACGTTGAGAGTCCGTTCGTGGTCTCGCGTGAAATAGTTTGGATCGGAGCTTTCTATCGTCAGCACGCCGACGATCTTGTTCTCGCGCACGAGCGAGAGCGGGACGGCGATCTCAGAACGCGGTAGTCCTCCCCCTTCGGTGGCGATCGGCAGGTAGCGCGAATCGCGCAATACGTCGCCGACATTGATCGTGTGGCCTTCGCGCCAGGCCGCGGAGGCGATGCTGCGGTCGAACGGAATGATCTCGTGCGCCGCCACCTCTTCGGGGTTGTAGCCGATGGCCTTCTTCCATGCCAGTCCGCCCCGCGTTTCGTCAACCAGAAAGATATTGAAGAACTTGTAATCAATCACTTCGCGAATGCGGTGCGCTACGCGATCGATTAGCTCGTCCAGGTCGAGAATTGAAATGAATTCGACGCTTAGTTCGTTGACCAGGCGTTGGAGACGTTGCGCCGAATGCGCCGCAGATGAAGCAGTGTCGGTTTTGGAGAGATTGGGGACCATATCAAAAACAGTTCGGGGAATTATTTTGCCGCCTCGTTGATGGCGTCGAGAACTTCGTCGTCGCTCGGCCGAAAAATCGGCAGCACGACTTTGCGGAATCGGACGACTCCATCTTTGTCTATGACAACCACGCCGCGCCGCGTGCCGATCAGGTTCTTCATGTCGTAATCGCGCACGGTTTTGCCATCAGAGTCTGAAAGCAGCCGCATCGGCAGGCTGTGATTCGCCGCGAAGCTGCGGTGCTTTTCCACCGAGTCGGTGTTGACGCCGACGACTTCAGCGCCCGTCTGTTGATAACGCGCCCAGTTGTCGCGCGCGCTGCACAACTGTTTGGTGCAGACGGGGGTTTCATCGCCCGGGTAGAAAAACAGCGCGACGACTCTGCCGCGCGCGCCACTCAACGTCCACCTTTCGCCGGCGCCGTCGAGGAGGTCAATTTCCGGCGCCAACTGGCCGATATTCGGTCCTGTAGTTGTCATAATGTTGATCCGTTTCGTTTGAGAAGTATGGCTTGACGCCTTGTCGCCGCGACCAGATGGGCATAATCAAGCTGTAATTCTGCAATAGCCCGGAGAAATTTGCCAGTTGTCATTCAGCAAAGGCAATGTAAGCGAGTTGCATGGTAGTTGTGTTTTGTTCGCCGCTCAACGCATCAACGGACATCGCGGAACGAAACGCTACAAGTATACAGAACGCGCGATGGGCGAACGGCTTTGAGTTTGACACTTTTCTGAAGAGGTTTGAGAGGAAGTGGAGCTAGTCGGGCTCGAACCGACGGCCTCTTGAATGCCATTCAAGCGCTCTGCCAAACTGAGCTATAGCCCCACATCAAGCGGTTCATATCCTAATGGTCGAGAACGTTGCCCTTGTGAAAGGGCGGCATCATATTAGCCAACCAGCTTTAACCCGTCAACCACAGACCGGATAAATTTGCCTCACATTGACTCCGGATCACCGCGTTTAGGCTCTCACGCGATTTTTTCCAGGTCCTTCGCGTTGAGATGCCCGACCAGATAACCGTCCGGATCGATCACGGCCAAAAATCCAAGGCTGTTCATTTTCAATTTACGCTGCGCATGCTCGATGGAGGCCCGGACGGTAATGAAGAGTGATTCATCTATCGGATCCATCACCTCACCGACAGTGAGTTTTTCCCATTTCTCCTGTGGTTTTTCACGCAGGCTGGCGAGCGAGAGGATGCCGTGCAATCGTCCATCGCGCGCCACGGGGAAAGTGGTATAGCGATGAGCGGCGAGGATTCGATCAATAAACTCCGCGATCAGGAGGTCGGGCGACACGCTGACGGCAGGCGATTGCATCACCGCGCCGACAGTGCCACTGACGTCCCATTGCTTGCGAGCGCCCGGTTGGGCTTGCTTGCTGGCGGATTGTTGTTCGCGATAGCGGTAGTCGCTTTCCGCCGCTGATTTCAAAAATATACCTAGAATGAGCAGCCAGACCGCGACAACAAAATCCTGCCACAATCTCCCACGCGCGATCGAGAACGCTACCAACAAGAGTCCGTAAGTGATGAGCAGGTAAGCCAGCCAGACGCCGAGCTTCATTGTTGTGCGCGTGGCCGAGAGAATGTCTTTACGTTTGTGCCAGAGGATCGCGCGCAAAGCCCTTCCGCCATCCAGTGGCAACCCCGGCAGCAGGTTGAACATCGCCAGAAACAGATTGGCCGCGGCGAGGTAGAAAAACGCCGCAGCGGCGGCCCGCGATTCCAGCGACCCGCCGCTCAAGGTTTGCACTGCGAACAACCATAGCCAGAAGAAGATCGCCAGCAGAAATGAACTTACCGGCCCAGCGATGGAGATTCGCAATTCGGCCATCGGCGTGGGTGGCTCTCCCACCAGCCGCACCCATCCGCCGAAGATGTGGAGCTGGATGTCGTGAATGCGAATGCCTTCCATCCTCGCCACAAAAGCATGTGACAGTTCGTGAATCAGGACTGAGGCGAAGAAGAACGCGGTGATGACCGTCCCGATCAGCAGGTTCTGCCATAGCGGGAGCGCAGGTCGAACTTCGGCGACCATCCAGAATTTTGACACCGCCCAGATGTGCAATACAGCGACCGGCGGCCAACTGTAATCAATAATCAACGGAATGCCGAAGATCTGCGCGAGTTGAAACTGCTTTAACCGCATACCGGAATGATAGCAGAAGCCGAAGCGTTTGCAGCCAATCTTTCTGCCGCTATTTTCGGGTCAGTACCGCGAGCGGTATCGAGCGTGCTCCCTGAGCCAGGCTATTGCCAGGCTATTGCCAAGCTATTGCCAAGCTATTGATGGAGACACGCTCGCTACTGCTCGCGGTACTGAATTATCCGCTCAGGCCGAAATTCTCGCCGGCGAAATTTCTGATGGCCTGCATCAATTCGCTGGCCTGATCATCGAAGAAATGGCCCGCGCCTGCGATCCGCTCGATTCGAAAGTTGCCGCCCGCGGGCAGAGTGGCCAGAAACTCTTCGAGCGGCGCGAGCGGCGCAAGGTCGTCTTCGGTTCCGTGGATGAAGAGCTTCGGTTTTGCGCAACGACTGAGGAAATCCAGGTTGCCCATTCGCGCGGGCGCGCCGATGGCGATCAATCTGTCCACGCGTTCGTCCGAACATCCGACTCTCAATCCGACAATCGAGCCGAACGAAAACCCTGCGACGATGACTTCACGCGCGTTCGGCTGGCTTTCGAGCAGATAATCGAGCGCGACTTGCGCGTCGTCACATTCTCCGCGCCCTTCATCGAACTCGCCCGTACTCTGCCCGACTCCGCGAAAGTTGAATCGCAGCGTCTCAAAGCCGCATTCGTTCAAAGCCTTCGCCGCGCGAAAGACGACCTTGTTGTGCATCGTGCCGCCGTGCAACGGGTGTGGATGCAAGACCAGCGCGACTCGCTCGGCCTGATTGTTCTTTGGGCGATAGATCGCTTCCAGCCGTCCATGCGGCGCCGGAATGAAAAGATTTCCTGCCGGGTAAGTTGGAGACATAAGCTAATTCGTCAACAAAACTTTAAGAGTTCCTGGACGCTGCGCTTCGACCATCGCCTCGACGCCGTCGGCCAATTTGTATTCACGCGCAATCAGTGGCTCAACGTCTACTTCGCCGGATTTGAGCAGCCGGAGCGCATTTTCAAAACGCCCGCAGCGCGACCCGATCACGCGGATCTCATTAACGACCATCTTGGAAGCATCGAGCTGAACCGTGCCGTGAAAAGTTGATTTCAGAATGATCGCGCCACGTGGCCGGACCAAATCCAGCGCGATTCGCAATCCACTGTCTGAACCGCTCGCTTCAACCACGAAATCAAAACGCGACGCCGAGTCGATTTCGAGCGCGCCGAGTTTAGCTGTTTTGACCCCGGCGCGCTCCGCAAGTTCCAGCTTGTTGTCGTGTTTGCCGATTAAAGTCAGGTCGCATTGTAGAGTCGCGATCACGCGCGAAATCAATTGCCCCAGCTTGCCATCGCCGATGACGGCGACGCGATGCGAGCCGGCGATCTCAACCTGGTCGAGGATCGCGTACGCCGCGGCCAACGGTTCGGCGAATACGGCCTGCCGGTCGCTGACGTTATCGGGCACGATCAACAGATTCCGTGGCGGCAGACTTAAATATTCGGCGAACGCTCCGTCGCGCCCGCGAATGCCGAGCACGGTTCGACTCGGACAGTGGCGCGGATCGTTCTCGCGGCAAAGATCGCATTGGCCGCAGCCCGTGTTGATTTCACCTACGACGCGGCGGCCGATTTGTGATCTATCAGGAGACTCCTCGACGACGCCGACAAACTCGTGTCCGAGCGTGCCGCTGAAACCGGCGTAACCGCGCGCGATCTCGATGTCCGTGTTGCAGATTCCAGCCAGAGTCATTCGCACCAGAGCTTCACCGTTGCGACGCGGGAGTGTGACCTCCGCCAACTGCAATTCGTTATTTTCAAATCGTATCGCTTCCATCACCGACGTAGATAAGTCAATCGCGCGCTGTTTTCAAGCGTCCCAAGCCTTTGAAATTCGGGCTGCTGGATTTTTGACCATCGCTATGCGATGCTCCCCGCGTAAGCATTTTCAATGAATTACGCGAAGCAGTTTAACCCGTATAACAACGACGCTGTGCGATGCTCCTCGCGTAAGCATTTTCAACAGGGAAAGGAAAATTAGATGTCCACAGTCAAAACAGGTGACACCGTGAAAGTTCATTACACGGGGAAATTCGACACCGGGGAAGTCTTCGATTCTTCAGAAGGCACGGAGCCGCTGGCGTTCACCATCGGCGCGGGACAGGTCATCCCCGGTTTCGATCAGGCTTTGCTGGGAATGCAAATCGGTGAGACAAAAGACGTCGTCATCGAGCCGGATCAGGCTTACGGAAATCGGATTGAAGAATTGGTGCAGACCATTGACCGCAACCAGTTCAATCTCAGCGGAGTCGAGCCGGAAGTCGGCATGGCGATAGAGATGCAAACTCCTCAGGGCAGCATTCCGCTGGTCATCACCGATCTCACCGACACAACAGTCACACTCGACGCAAATCATCCCCTCGCCGGCGAGCCGCTGCATTTCTCTTTGACGCTGGTCGAGGTTGCGGCTTGATCGCCAGATAATATGCCTTCATCTTCATTGCACAGTTGGGACCTGACTCCCGGCGAGGCTATCGAAGTTCAACAGCGGTTACGCAATCTGGTTCGCCTGCAACCGCTCGCACAACCTGTCAACACAATTGCCGGCGCAGACATCTCGTTCAATAAATTTTCCGAGACTGTCTACGCCGGCATCGTTGTTTTAAGCCTGCCCGATTTGCGGATCATCGAATCCGCGGGCGTTTGCAGCGTGGCGAAATTTCCTTACGTGCCCGGGCTGCTGAGCTTCCGCGAGACGCCTTCGGTGCTCGAAGCTTGGGAGAAGCTCAAAACGAAACCGGACGTGTTGATGCTGGACGGGCAGGGCATAGCGCACCCGCGACGTTTCGGCATCGCCTGTCACGTCGGCATACTGCTCGACCTGCCGACCATTGGCTGCGCCAAGAGCATTCTGGTGGGCAGATATGGCGAGCTTGGGCTTGACGCGGGAAGCCAGTCGCCTCTCGTTGATCGAGGCGAACAGGTGGGCATCGCGCTGCGAACGAAAAGCAAAGTCTCTCCGGTCTATGTCTCACCCGGCCATCTGATTGATCTCGATTCAGCAGTGGACTTGGTATTGCGGTCAACGGGGAAATACCGCCAGCCTGAACCGACGCGGCAGGCGCATCTGCTGGTCAACCGGTTGAGAGTCGAGGGGAAATCGGATGAAGAGGGCGAGGAACATTGATCGCCATTTCTGTTTCTATCCTTCCACGATCCGTTTCTCAATACCGCTGCCTGAGCCACTATCAAAATTTCTTATGTCCCTATTTTTTCTCCTATGCTAATATCCGTCCCGCCTTGGCGGCCTTGGCAATATTCCAACTCATATTTGAATCTCGTTGCAACCCCTTAACGGCCGGAGATCGAAATGACGCGCGATCCGCCGGCAATAGGAGGAGAAATCCATGCCCCGAATGGATTCGCGAGAGCCTTCAGACGATGACTTGGAGAACCTGTTTCTTCAAGAAATACATCCCATCATTTCAGGGGTAGTCCGCAAAGTTTGCGCCAGTCTTCGTCGTCATCCCGATCTGATAGATGCTGACGAGTTCGCCCGGCGGATCGCGTATTTGTTATGGAAGAACGATTACCAAGTGTTGCGTTCGTTTAAACATGAGTCTGAGCCGGAGACGTGGTTATTCACAATCGCGAAGCGGCACATTTTGCATGAACTTCGAGAGCGAGACGGGATAGTGAGTTTGGACGATGTGCCGCCAGACTCGCTTATCGCCCAGCCAAATCAGGAGGAAAGATTGACCTCTCAGTATAAAGAGAAAGCGTTGCTCGCCGCCATCAGCAAACTGACTGAGCGCGAGCAAAAGCTGTTTGGCCTTTTGCGACAGGGGCGGAGCACGGAGAAGATAGCGGAAGAGTTGGGGATCAAGAGGAGATCGGCCTCGGTAATGAAAAGGGCTTTGATAAAAAAGCTTCGGAGGATCATCGAAGAGGGCTGCGCGATTTGATTGCGCCGGGAAAGAAGTCTGAAAATATATTTTCGATAGGACATTAACTCTGCCCTTTGAAATAACACTAAATATGTGGAGAGCAAATATTCTGGTTACAGGGTGGACCTATCGCATTGTGACTTGTATGTGGACCTGTTGGCAATTCAATGGTGTTGTAATTATCGCTGTTGAGTATTTAGTGGAGGAAACTGTGAGCCATAAAGAAAGAAGTGTAATCATTGTCCTAGCAATATGTTTAGTTGCTACTAGTTATTTTATAGGGTATGGGCAAACTGAGAATAATTCACAAAAAGATGACAAGAATAACGGGAATAAGAATAGCGAAGTAGTAGCAACTATAAATGGCCATCGGGTGATTACACAGAAAGAGGTTGATGATCTCATAGGTGTTCGACTTTATGATCTACAGCAGAAGGTTTACTTTCTCCGGGATGTAGCGCTTAACAATTTAATAACAAAAGTTTTGCTCGAGGAAGAGGCGAAAGCTAGAGGTATAACAGTGGATGATCTGAAAAGGCAGCTTGTTCCGAGCAAAGTCGATATTAAATTGGATAAAGTTGATGAAGTCTACAATGAACACGCTGATATGTTTGCAAACATGAGTGAAGATGAGGCCAGACAGAGGGTTAAATTGGACCTCGAAAGCCACGAAAAAATGACTAGGTATAAGTCATCACTAGATGAAATTCGAAGAAGAGCCAAGGTAAATATATATCTTTCTGAACCCTCGTCGCCAATTGTCAGGCTAGGAAATGAAGGCCCCGCCAAAGGACCCTCTAGCGCACTAGTGACAATAATTGAATTCTCTGACTTCCAATGCTCCTACTGCAAACAAACAGTTCCGACATTAAATAAGCTGATGCACCTCTACAGTGGTGATGTTAGATTGGTATTTAAACACCTGCCATTGCCAAATCATCCTCAGGCTTTCGTCGCGGCGCAAGCATCTGTTTGTGCAGAGAGACAGGGGAAGTTTTGGGAGTATCACGACCACCTTTTTGATTATAGCGATGATCTATCAGCCGATAAATTGAAGAAAATTGCGTCGGAGACAAGTTTAAAGGCTGACGAGTTTAATTCCTGTTTGGGGTCTGAAGAATCTCGTACAGTTGTTCTGCAAGATATTCAGGCAGCAAAAAAATACGGTATTCAAGGTACTCCAACGCTTATTATCAATGGCAAGATTATAAAAGGAGGAAATAGCATCGAAAATTTAAGAAAGGTAGTAGATGAAGAGATAAAGAAGAAAAAAGAATAGTAAGGAATTGAACTAGCGACAGATTCTTAGGTTCTGATTCCTGGTTGTTGTATATCAACTTGGATCAAGTAGATCACCCATTATTTGCGGAGGATAACATGAGCAGCCAAATTTCGGTAGTGTCCCTCAATTTACGTGATGGACAACCTCCAGATCGGGGAAAATGTCGACCATTTTGCCGAGTTTGTCGAGAAAATCTGCTGGTACGCGATAGCCCAGCAATTCCGCAGTTGTCCAG
>Ga0187894_10004055_pt1 | contig 15967 bp, 10 predicted proteins | sample GBC1701081metaG_FD_136650 | JGI IMG/M metagenome (GOLD analysis project Ga0187894, IMG submission 136650) | White microbial mat communities from a lava cave in the Kipuka Kanohina Cave System on the Island of Hawaii, USA - GBC170108-1 metaG ... | reverse complement strand
GCGCCTCACCTCGCGAAGCTGGCGCCCCCCAAGGGCCGAACGCTGATCGTTGGCGCCGGGAAAGCGGCGGCAGCGATGGCCAAGACGGTCGAGGACATGTGGCAGGGCCCGCTGCAGGGGCTGGTGGTGACGCGCGAGGGCCATGGCCTGCAGCTGTCTCGCATCGAGTGCGTCGAGGCGCGTCATCCCGTGCCCGACGAGCGCGGCCGCGCCGCCGCCGGTCGCATCCTCGACATGGTCGAGGGTCTGTCGGCCGACGACCTCGTCATCTGCCTGATCTCGGGCGGCGGGTCGGCGCTGCTGACCTGGCCAGCCGCGGGCATCACGATGGAGGACAAGCAGGCGCTGACCCGCGACCTGCTGCGCAAGAGCGTGCCGATCGGTGAGATCAACACCGTGCGCAAGCACATCTCCGCCATCAAGGGCGGACGGCTGGCGCTCGCGGCGCAGCCGGCGCGCGTCGCCACCTACCTGATCTCCGACGTGCCGGGCGACGATCCCAGCGTCATCGCCTCGGGCCCGACCGTGCCCGACGCATCGACCTTCGCCGACGCCCTCGCCGCGCTGCGCAAGCATGACATCACGCCGCCCGACCCGATCCGTCGGCACCTGGAGGCGGGCCTGGCCGGTCGCATCGAAGAGACGCCCAAGCCCGGCGATCTGCGGCTGGCGGATGGCACGACCGTGATGACTGTGACGCCGATGAGAGCGCTCGAGGCAGCGGCGGCACTAGCCCGACAGCAAGGATTCGAGCCTGAGATCCTCGGCGATCGGCTCGAAGGCCTGTCGCGCGTGCTGGCAGCCGAACACGCAGCCCTGATCCGGCGGCGCATCGGTGATGGCCGGCGAATCGCGATCATCTCCGGCGGCGAAACGACCGTCGAGGTCAAGGGCAAGGGCCGCGGCGGGCGCAACGTCGAATACCTGCTGGCGCTGGCGTTGGAGCTGCAGGGGGTGCCCGGCGCCTGGTCGCTGGCCGCCGACACCGATGGCGTCGACGGCGTCGAGGAGATCGCCGGCGCCATGATCGGCCCGGATACGTTGGCGCGCGCCCGCGCCGCCGGCATCGATGCGCAGGAACGGCTCGACGACAACGACGGCCATGGCTTCTTCTGGGCGCTTGATGATGCGATCGTCACCGGTCCGACTCGCACCAACGTCAACGACTTCCGTGTCACGTTGATCGAGATGGACAGGCAGCGCGGTGGTTGAGGTTTTCGGCTGCTTCGTTACTCTTGCCGCACAAGGATGCTGCCGGAACTCAACGCATGCCGACGTTTCCTTCGGTCCTCGCGCGGTCAACAGCGCTGGTCTTCTGGCTCACCGGCACCGTCATGGCCCAGAACGAGCCGCTCCCCCCGCTTCTTGAAGGGCGCGTGGCGTGGCAGCACACCGTCAGGCCTGGTGAAAAGCGGATCAAACCGCTGCACCTGATCGCACTTGCAGACCGCGACGGCGGTGTGTTCGTGGCCAGCCTGGTCGATGCGCCGGCCTTGCCGAGTGGCGCGGTGCCTTCCTTGCCCGTCGTAACCCGTCTTGATTCAAGTGGGCACGCCGTCTGGTCGCAGCAGCTTGCGGCGACCTTCCACGGCTACCAACATGCGTACCTGTCCGGCTCGGTTGCTCCCGACGGAAGCCTCTGGCTTGCCGTTCCCTATCCAATGCAGGCGGATGCCCCTGTCGTGGCTGTGCGAATCGGCGCGGCGGACGGTCGGATCCTGCAGCAACGGTCCCTGCCTTTCCCGCGCGATCCGAATGCCGTTCCCGCCCATGCAGGCACGCCGACGCATGTGTTGTCGCTTGCCACTGGCTCGGTCCTGGCGCTCGTCAACGCCTCTGCCGACGGCTGGTGGCTGAGCTGGCGGGACGCCGACGGCGGTGGATGGGACCTTCGGCTGGACAAGCCTGTCCGCTTCGCCGGTCTCGGTGGGTGGCTCGTAAACAGCGACGGCAGCGTCTCGATGATCGCCCGCAACTACCCCGACCAATGGATCGTGCGCATCTCGCGCGACGGGAAAGCGGGTCCGTGGCAACGTGTGCCGTCTACGATGATGACCCCGCTGCTGACAGGGAGCGGGGTGGCGTATCTTGAGCCGGAGCACAAGGACAGCCAATCACGCGTACTGAAGACGCTCGATCTCGCCACGAACCGGACGTCGACCCTGCGCCCTTCCATTCCGCCGTCAACCGTCTCGATGAACTTCGGTCCCTTCTTTCTGACGGGCATGACGTCCGACGGTGCCTTCGTGATGCGGGTTCCCTGGCAGATGCGGGGGGCACCCCGCCCTGAAGACTACCGGGAAGCGACGCTGGTCAGTGGCGATGGGCAGAAGATGTGGCGCATTCCGCTGCGCATGTGGGACAAGGTTATCGATTCGCGATCGGTGCTCCGCATCGATTCCGCTGGCGACGCCTGGCGGGAATGCCTGGGCGCGCAGTGTCCGGGCTGGAATATCAGCCTCATCTCCTACTCGCCGTAACGACGGCAGGCGTCACCCACGTGGAGTACCATCGGTACAGTATCGGCATTCAGACGGTAGCCTCGCCATGACCAAGTTCCGCCGCGACTTCGTCACCGCCAACGGCGTGCGCCACCACGTCGTGTCTTGCGGCCGGGGCAAGCCGCTGGTCCTGCTGCACGGATGGCCGGAATTCTGGCGCACCTGGCGGCCGCTGATGGAGCGGCTAGCCGACAGGTTCACCCTCTACGCGCCGGAATGGCGCGGCTTCGGCGACAGCGACAAGACGTCCGCCGGCCCGGCCGAGGACTGCACGCCGGACATCCTGGCCGCGGACCTGAAGGCCCTGCTCGATGAGCTCAAGCTCGACCGCGTCGGACTGGTGTCGCACGACGTCGGCGCCTTCGCCGCCCAGGCGTTCGCGCGCCGCTGGCCCGAGGCGCTCGACGGGCTGTTCTTCTTCAACTGCCCCTACCCAGGCATCGGACGGCGCTGGACCGATCCGCAGAGCATCCCCGAGATCTGGTACCAGACGTTCAACCAGCAGCCCTGGGCCGCGGCGCTGGTGGGCTCGTCGCGCGAGGCCTGCCGGCTCTATATCGGCCACTTCCTGCGCCACTGGGCCGCCGACGCGCACGCCTTCGACGCCGAGCTCGAGCTCTGGGTCGACAATTTTCTCAAGCCCGGCAACCTGCAGGGCGGCTTCAACTGGTACCGCAGCATCAACCGCGCCCGACTGGCGATGATGGCCGGCACGGCGCCGCTGCCGCCACCGGTCGCGGTGCGCTCGCGGTTCCTCTGGGGCCGCCGCGATCCTGTGGTGCGCGCCGTGTGGAGCGATCGGCTGCACGAATTCTTCACCGACTACCGGCTGGAGTTCGCCGAATTCGCGGGCCACTTCGTGCAGTACGAAGCGCCCGACCGCGCCGCCGGCGCCATCGCCGATTTCTTCGGCTGACCGCAGCGAATGCCTCTTGAAGCTCGATCTCTCGCACTGTCATCCCGAGGGCAGCGAGGGATCTCTTGGAACGGGCGCACGTGCGCCACTTGCGAAAGATTCCTCGCTACGCTCGGAATGATAGTTGTTCCGGCGATGCGGCCTTGCGTGGCGGGGGGCTTGCCTGACAAGCTGGCGGGGCCACGGCAACACGAGCAAGAGAGGGAGGGATGGCGCTGCTGGGCGTGATCGCCGACGACTTCACCGGCGCCACGGATATCGCCGGCATGCTGGTGAAGGCCGGCATGCGCACGGTGCAGACGATCGGCGTGCCCGACGCCGACATGGCGCTGGACGACGTCGATGCCATTGTCGTGGCATTGAAGAGTCGCACGATTCCCGCAGGCGAGGCGGTGGCGTTGTCGTTGCAGGCGCTGGCCGAGCTGCAACGGCGCGGCTGTCGGCAGTTCTTCTTCAAGTACTGCTCGACCTTCGACTCGACCGATGCCGGCAACATCGGGCCGGTCGCCGACGCGCTGCTCGAGGCACTGGGCAGCGACTTCACGATCTTCAGCACGGCCTTCCCGGCCAATGCCCGCACGATCTTCAACGGCTATCTGTTCGTCGGACCGGTGCTGCTGTCGGAGTCCGGCATGCGGCACCATCCGCTGACGCCGATGACCGATCCCAGCCTGGTGCGCGTGCTGCAACGTCAGACCAGGCGCAAGGTCGGCCTGATCCCGCTGAGCATCGTGCAGGCTGGCGCCGACGCCGTGCGGGCCGGGATCGCGCGGTTGCGCGGCGAGGGCATCACGCATGCGATCGTCGACGCAGTGGCCGACGGCGATCTGATGACCATCGGCGCCGCGTGTGCCGAGCTCAAGCTGGTGACCGGCGGCTCGGGCGTGTCGATGGGCCTGCCCGAGAATTTCCGTCGCGCCGGACTGCTGGCCGTCAATGACAAGGCATCGTCGCTGCCGGCCGCATCGGGCCATGCTGCGATCCTGGCCGGCTCCTGCTCGACCGCGACCCTGGGACAGATTGCCGATTTCGAGCAGCGCGGCGCGGCCCTGCGTCTCGACACGGCGGCGCTGGGCGAGGGGCGCGACGTCGTGGGACCGGCGCTCGACTGGGCGCGGGCACGCTTGGGCAACGGGACGGTATTGTTGTCCTCCAGCGGCACACCGGACGAGGTGAAGGCGGTGCAGGCCAGGTTCGGCGTTGAGGCCTCGAGCCAGCGCATCGAAGCGGCGATGGCCGCGCTGGCGCGGGGCCTGGTCGAGGCCGGCGTCGGCCGGCTGGTCGTCGCCGGCGGCGAGACGTCGGGCGCGGTGGTCAATGCGCTGGGCGCCCGCGCACTGCGCATCGGGCCCGAGATCGACCCCGGCGTGCCGTGGACCTCGGCCGCGATCGACGGCGGCCGCACGATTGCGCTGGCGCTCAAGTCGGGGAATTTCGGCGCCGTCGATTTCTTCACCAAGGCATTCGCCGTTCTGAAGTAACGGCGCAACCGCATCGAACGCACGGGATCATCACATGCTGAAACTGGCCGCGAATCTCTCCTGGCTGTACCAGGACATCCCGTTCATGGAGCGCTTCGCCGCCGCGGCCGGGCATGGCTTCGGCGCGGTCGAGTTCCTGTTCCCCTACGAATTCCCGGCCCTGGACATCGCGGCGCAGCTCAAGAAGCACCGGCTGACCCAGGCGCTGTTCAACCTGCCCCCCGGCGACTGGAGCAAGGGCGAGCGCGGGCTGGCGGCGCTGCCGGGCCGCGAGGCGGATTTCTCGGCAGCGCTGGGGACGGCGCTGCAGTACGCGAAGACGCTGGAATGCCGGCGCATCCACGTCATGTCCGGGCTGATCACCACCGGCGCCGACCTGTCGGCGATGCGCCGCACGTACGTCGACAACCTCAAGCGCGCCGCCGATCGCACCGCCAAGGACGACCTGACGCTCTGCCTGGAACCGATCAACCGCCGCGACATACCCGGCTACTTCCTGAACACCACGACCGAGGCGGCGGCCGTGATCGCCGATGTCGGGGCGCCGCACGTGAAGATCCAGTTCGACCTCTATCACTGCCAAGTGACCGAGGGCGACCTGGTGCGCCGCGCCGAGAAGCTGCTGCCGCTGATCGGCCACGTGCAGATCGCCGGCAACCCCGACCGCAACGAACCCGATGTCGGCGAGGCCAACCACCTCTACGTGCTGGATGCGCTCGACCGGCTGAGCTGGGACGGGTACGTCGGGCTGGAGTACCGGCCGAAGACGACGACGGCCGCCGGGCTGGGCTGGGCGCGCAAGTACGGGATCGCGGCGTGAGGGGCGCGAAGAATTTCATGCTTCGGACCGCGCACGTCCACGCGCGCAGCGGTGCGCCAGGGCCGCATCATGAGCGCGCGTGGACGCGCGCGGTCCAAAACATGATCACCGGAACCGCACCATGACCACCAACAACTTGCGCATCGCGTTCGTCGGCCTCGGGTCGATGGGCATGGGGATGGCGAAGAACCTCGTCGCCAAGGGCCACACCGTGATTGGCGTCGACATGAACCCCGATGCGTGCGTAGCGTTGCACGAGGCCGGGGGCGAGGTCGCGGCCTCACCGAAGGCAGCGGCCGTGCACGCCGATGCGTTGGTACTCGTCGTCGTGAACGCGGCCCAAGTCGAGCAGGTGCTGTTCGGTCCGGATGGTGCCATCGGCACGCTGCCCCAGGGGCGCGTCGTAATGCAATGCGCCACCGTGCCGCCGGGGTTCAGCAAGGCGCTGGGCGAACGGCTTGCCGCCGCCGGCCACCCGCTGCTCGACACGCCGATGTCGGGTGGCCGGGCGCGCGCCGACACCGGCGAGCTCACGATCATGTCGTCCGGCGCGGCTGCGGCGTACGACCAGGCGCAGCCGATCCTCGATGCCGTCGCCGCCAAGGTGTACCGGCTGGGCGATGCGCCCGGCGTCGGCTCGCTGGTCAAGACAGTGAACCAACTGCTGGCCGGTGTGCATATCGCAGCCGCCGCCGAAGCGATGGCGCTGGGCACCAAGGCCGGCGCCGACCCGCGCGCGCTCTACGAGGTGATCAGCAACAGCGCTGGCAATTCCTGGATGTTCACCAACCGGGTGCCGCACATGCTCGACGGCGACTTCGCGCCGCTGAGCGCCGTCGACATCTTCGTCAAGGACCTCGGCCTGGTGCTCGACACCGGCCGCGAGGCGAAGCAGGCGCTGCCGCTGGCGGCCGCCGCGCATCAGCTGTTCCTGATGGCGTCGGCCGCGGGCTGGGGCCGGATCGATGACTCAGCCGTGGTGAAGATTTACGAGCAGATGGGCGGCTTCAGCGTCGCCGGGCGCGCCGGCAAAGGTGCCTAGTTGGCCTTCATGGTGAGCTTGTCGAACCATGAGGCGTCGCACGACCGTCGTGCGTCCTGCTTCATGGTTCGTCCCTCGACAAGCTCGGGATGAAGAGGCTCACCATGAAGCGGGGGTGACTCGCCGTTCACCTCTTGCGCATCGAAACCATACCTGCGCCCCTATCGCCCGTCACAAACTGGCGGCTAGACTGCCCCGCCAGCCGTACCGCACGGAATCACCGGACCGCCATGCGCCGCAACCGCTGCACCAAGATCGTCGCCACCCTGGGCCCGGCCACCGCCACGGCCGAGCGCATCCGCGAGATCTTCCTCGCCGGCGCCGATGTGTTCCGGCTCAACTTCAGCCACGGCACCATCGAGGACCATCGCGCCCGCGTCGACATCCTGCGCGCGCTGGAGGAGGAGCTCAGCCGGCCGGTCGCCATCCTGATGGACCTCCAGGGCCCCAAGATCCGGCTCGGCACCTTCACCGCCGAGAAGGTGACGCTCAAGACCGGCGCGCCGTTCCGCCTGACGCTCGACAAGGAGCCGGGCGACGCCAAGCGCGCACCGCTGCCGCACCCCGCGATCTTCAAGGCGGTGCAGACCGGCAGCACGATCCTGATCGACGACGGCAGGGTGCGGCTGCGCGTGAAGAAGCACACCGACGATGCGATCGACACCGAGGTCATGGTCGGCGGCGTGGTGTCGAACCGCAAGGGCGTCAACCTGCCCGATGTGCTGCTGCCGCTGTCGCCGCTGACCGAGAAGGACCAGAAGGACCTTGTGGCCGGGCTCGAGCTGGGCGTCGACTGGGTGGCCCTGAGCTTCGTGCAGCGTGCCGACGACATCGCCGAATTGCGCAAGCTGGTCGGCGACCGGGCCGCGATCATCGCCAAGATGGAGAAGCCGGCGGCCGTCGAGAACCTCGACGACATCCTGGCGCTGACCGACGGGCTGATGGTGGCGCGCGGCGATCTCGGCGTCGAGCTGCCGCCCGAGGACGTGCCGCCGATCCAGAAGATGATGCTGCGCGCCGCCCGCACCGCCGGCAAGCCGGCCATCGTCGCCACGCAGATGCTGGATTCGATGGTCAATACGCCGACGCCGACGCGCGCCGAAGTGTCGGACGTCGCCACAGCCGTGTACGACGGCGCCGATGCCGTGATGCTCTCGGCCGAGACCGCGTCCGGCAGCTACCCGCTGGAGGCGGTGTCGATCATGGACCGCATCCTGGCGCGGGTGGAGCGCGATCCGACCTACCGCGAGATCATGGACGCCAGCCGCCACGAGCCCGAGCCGACGGCGGCCGACGCCATCAGCGCCGCGGCGCGGCAGGTGGCGCACACGCTGTCGGCGGCCGCGATCGTGACCTACACCTCTTCCGGCTCGACCACGCTGCGCGCCGCGCGCGAGCGGCCCGACGTGCCGATCCTGTCGCTCACGCCACGGCTGAGCACGGCGCGGCGCATGCCGCTGGTATGGGGCGTACACCCGGTGCAGACCGAGGACGCGCACAATTTCGCCGACATGGTGCGCCGCGCGCAGCGCGTCGCCCTGCAGGAGGAGATGGCCAAGGAAGGCGACCGCCTGGTGGTCACCGCCGGCGTGCCGTTCGGCACCCCGGGTGCGACGAACATCCTGCGCATCGCGCGGGCGTAGCGGATATCTCCTCTCCCGCTATGCGGGAGAGGAAGGGGCCCATCGCCGAGCGTCAGCGAGGCGATGGGAAGGTGAGGGCTTCACGCACAGCACCCGGGTTGAAGCCCTCACCCGCCGCGCGCAGGACGCGCGTCGACCTCTCCCGCACGCGGGAGAGGTGAAGACGCCGGCTACGGCCGGACGATCACCCAGCCCTTTTCGGCCAGCTCGATCAGCGTCACGACGCCGGCCGGCACGATCTTGGCTTGCGGCACGATGGTGATGTCCTTGCCCTCGCGCTTCTTCATCGACCGGATCGTGTTGTCGCAGGCCTCGAAGCTGACGTTAGGCATGCCCTGGGCGAACGAGCCGAGGCGTTCTTTCACCGGCGAGGTGTCGGTGCGCAGCATGTGCAGGCCGGCGTTGAAGGCGACGATCACGACCTCGGCCTCGTCGCCCTGGTCCGAATAGTGGCGGCTGACGTTGGCCGCGGCGTTCAGTGCGGCGTTCATCTTGTCCGGGTCGTTGTCGCTGACCTGCAGCACCAGCCGGCGAGTCTTGCCGGTTGCGCGCGCCTTGCCGGGTGTCGCGGCAACAAGGGCCGGCAGGGCAAGAAAGGTCTTTCGGCGATGCATGCTGGTGTCCCCCTCTTCGGTCGCTGATGCGCAGCGAGGCATATCGATTCGTTGCAGCGTTTGAAACAGCAGACGCGCTTCCCGTCAAGCCGCGACGACATCGGTTTTCGACGGCTTCTGGCGGTCGAATTCGGCCAGCAACGGCTGACGCAGCCGGCGCCAGAGCTGGATGACGTCCCTGCGTGTCGCCAGCGACTGCTCCCTCTTGAACCCGGCGCCGTAGCCGAGGTCGCCGACGAGACGATAGATCGTGCGGATCGTCTCGAACGGGAAGTAGCCGCTGTCTGGTGCGCCGCGCGCCTCGTCGAGGTTGCGGAACACCGAGCGGAACTCGTCGATCACGGCGCTGAGCTTCTTCATCACCGAGGCATATTCGGCCTGGGTCGGCGCCTCCATGTGGGTGTACTGCACCGCCTCCTGCACGGCGTCGACGAGTTGCGACCACAGATCGCGCAGCTGCTCGAGGAAGCTGGTGCGGCGTTGGAAGCAGGCCGTCAGCCAAGCCGCCGGCACCGCCGACACGAAGATCGCGCCGTCCTTGAGCAGCACATAGAGCTCGTCGAAGCGATCGCCGAATTTGAACCAAGCCAGCAGCGCGCCGTAGAACACGTAGACGAGGATCGAGACGATCACCCACCTGAGCAGCGAACGCCGTGTCATGCCTGGATCTCCCCTTCGCCATTATCCGAGCCGTAAGCGCAAGCTTTCTACTTGCCACCATGCCGATGATCCAACGCAAAGGGATGACGCAGACGAGCCAACCGGCTGGACGCGGAGTACTCCAATCATTGTGGCGGTTGACCAAAGTCTGATCTGCGTTCCGTGTACACCGGACCCCAGTTGCGATCGTCGCCCTGCCATCAACCGAAGGCCACTTCCTTGTAGAACTTGATGCCCGTCAAACCGGCCTTCAAAACGGCTTCGCGGAACTCGCCGCGCACAAAAAGTCGGCCGGCACCACGTATGCGAAGGTCGTTCCCCCGATTTATCGATCCTTCGCGGACGACCATACACTTCTCAAACCACTTTCGTCGCAGAACCGGTCTGTCCTGTGGCCGGATAAGGATCATCGCGGGACTTTGCGAATTCGATGGTGTTTGATATGGTGGAAAGTTACTTAGGTCAAACAGTTCGTCAGCCGGAACCCAGTTAAGAATATTAAAATAGTAAAATCTCGATTTAACAGAAACATTATTTCTTGAGTTATGAAAGGACACCGGTATGAATTGATGGATTTCCGGCTCCAATGCTTCGATAAGACGCTTGGCTCCCTCCGAAACCACAAGACTGCTAGACAGGAAATCAGGTACCGGAAAACTCTTAGCTCTCTTGGCTCTCGAAGAAACCGGTGATACGTCTATTACAGAAGGAAACAAGGTTATCAAGTTGTCCGGTATTCGCTCCCCACAAACAAGACACGGTATGATCTTTGTCTCAGCTGATGCCTCCGCATCGGTCGAGCCATGCTGCCCAAATCGCTCAGCGTGATACAATGGTCGCCATGTCATTCGTGGAAAATTTAGGACAAACGTTTCTGTGTAGCGCATGGTGCAAGACGCGGGATAAACCCTGACATCGGTGCGGTGACCGCCGGCCACAGCCTTACCCCTTCGGTCGCTTGTCGATGACGCGCTTTGCCTTGCCGATCGAGCGCTCGACGGCGCCCACGGCAGCGACCTGCACGGTGGCCGTGACGCCGCACATGCCCTTGACCCGCTCGGCGAGTGCGAAGCCCAACGCCGACCGCTGCTCCTCGCCAATCTCGGTGCGTGCTTCGACGACGATGGCGAGTGCATCCAGCGGGCCCTCGCGCGTCAGTTCCAGCACGTAGTGCGGCGACAGGCCGTCGACCTTCAGGATCTGCTCCTCGACCTGGCTGGGGAACAGGTTGACGCCGCGCACGATCAGCATGTCGTCGCTGCGGCCGGTGATGCGGGTCATGCGCCGCATCGCCGTGACGCTGCCGGGCAGCAATCGCGTCAGGTCGCGCGTGCGGTAGCGGATGACGGGCAGCGCCTCCTTGGTCAGCGAGGTGATCACCAGCTCGCCCAGCTCGCCGTCAGGCAGCGGCCGGCCGGTCCCGGGATCGACGATCTCGGGCAGGAAGTGGTCCTCCCAGAACGTCAGCCCGTCCTTACTCTCGACGAACTCCTGCGCCACGCCGGGGCCCATCACCTCCGACAGGCCGAAGATGTCGACGGCGTCGATGCCGGTGCGGCGCTCGATCTCGACCCGCATCGCCTCGGTCCAGGGCTCGGCGCCGTGGATGCCGATGCGCAGGGCCGTGTCGCGGACATCGATGCCCTGGCGGTCGAACTCGTCGGCCAGCGCCAGCATGTAGGACGGTGTCACCATGATCACGCGGGCACCGAACTCGCGGATCAGCTGGACCTGCCGCTCGCTGAAGCCGCCCGACATCGGCACCACCGTGCAGCCCAGCCGCTCGGCGCCGTAGTGCGCGCCCAGGCCGCCGGTGAACAGGCCGTAGCCGTAGGCGTTGTGCACGATGTCGCCGGGACGGCCGCCGCCGGCCCAGATCGAGCGCGCCATCAGGTCGGACCAGCGCTCGATGTCGCCCTGCGTGTAGCCCACGACCGTCGGCCGTCCCGTCGTGCCGCTGGAGGCATGCAGGCGCACGCAACGCTCGCGCGGCACCGCGAACATGCCGTAGGGGTAATGGTCGCGCAGGTCGCGCTTCTGCGTGAACGGGAATTTCGCCAGATCATCCAGCGCACGCAGATCGTCGGGATGCACGCCTGATGCGTCGCATTTGGCGCGGTACGGCGCCTGGTTCTCCCAGGCGTGGCGCAGGCTCGACCGCAGGCGCTCGAGCTGGAGCGCACGCAGGGCATCCAGCGATATCGAAAGGTCGGGGAACAGGTCGGTACGCATGACCATCGCGCCGCGCCGGACTCAGGCCGGCCTGTCAGGCGCCGCGAGGCCGCCGGCCACCGGTGCGCGCGGCTCGTCGATGAAAACCAGCCGCCGGTAGAAGTAGGCCAGCGCCAGCAGCACCGCGCCCAGCCCCAGGAACGAGAAGACGCGCAGCAGCTCGTTCAGGCCGGACATGTCGATCAGGAAGACCTTGCAGATCGCCAGGCACACCACGGCCATGCCGGCATGGCGGGCGGCCGCGACGCGACGCCACATGCCCATCGCCAGCAGCGCCACGCCGAAGGCGAGCCATACGACCGAGTAGAGATAGAGCTCGGCGCCCTCGGCGTCGAACGGATTGCGGTCGAGCGCCGGATCGAACAGGTGCCGCACCTCCGTCGACAGCAGGACGAACACCAGGAAGACGGCGCCGGCACCGGCCGCCGTGCGCGAGACGACGTCCGTCGAGCGTGTCAGCCACCAGGCCGCCGCGGCCGCTAGCAGCGCCGGCACGGCGAAGCCCAGCAGCAGGCCGTTGACGAGCGGCGTGGCGCCGACGTCCTCACCGGTGAACACGGGGTTCATCACCAGCGACTGGATGACGACCGCGCCGGCCAGTGCCAGCCCGCCGACGATGCGCCACGCCCACAGGCCGACGTCGGACGGCGACTGGCTGTCGTGCACCAGCGCAAGCATCGCGAAGACCCCCCAGGCGGCGACGTAGGTCGCGCGCTCGATGAAATCCATGCGCTCGCGCGCCAGCGGGTCGGGATGGAACAGGCTGTTGATCTCCAGCGTCACCAGCAGGAACAGGAACAGGGTCGCGGCGGCGTCGACGACGACGGTCAACGCGTCGTCGCGATGCAGCTTGAGGAACCAGTTGCCGGTCCAGAACGCGACCGCCGACAGGCCGTAGGTGTAGAGGATCCAGTTCAGCACCGGAACACGGCCCGCGGGATAGTCGAGCACCGACGGGTTGATCACCAGCCGCACACAGACGATGCCGACCAGCAGCCAGCACAGCGCGCGCAGGACCCGCAGGTCCAGCTTCCAGGCGATCCACGCCACGGCCGGCAGCGCGAGCGCGTAGGCCATGGTGATCCACTGCCGCTCCAGCTCCAGCGGGATGGCCGCGGCGACGAACAACGCCACGCCGACGGCCGCAAAGCCCAGCGCTTCGGTGGCACCCGCCATGTGCTGGCGCCAGCGGGCCAGCCGCTCGGCGGCGATGAGGTACGGCACCGCCAACCCCAGGCTGATCAGCCCCCAGGACGTATCGGGCAGGTTCCGGCGCAACGCTGCGTAGGCCAGCGCCAGGTGCAGGAAAGCGGCGACGGTGGACAGTGCGGCCCAGAAGCCGGGACGTCCGGCGTTCCACATCAGGGCATAGGCGCCGGCGGCCAGCAGGCCACCCATGACGGCGATCGCGAGTGCGAATCGGCCGACGTTGGAGAAATCGACTGCTATCGAGCGATCGACGCTCCAGACGAGGAACGCCAGCAGCGAGAACACCAGCGGTGCCACGGCCAGCCACTGATAGCGCGGCACATATCGGGCCAGCGCGTAGATGCCGGCCGCATGCAACGCCAGGGACACCCAACCGGCCCATTCGGTCTGCGCACTGCCAAGGCCAAACACCAGCAGCAGGCCGGTCACCAGGGTGGCGACCCAGACCTTGGCCACGACGTGGCCCGGCGCGTCGCCCTCCTCCCGCACCCGCCGCCACGTCGCCCAGACGAACAGGCCGGCGACGGCGACCTGGAACAGGCCGACCCAGATCAGGCTGTCTGCGTATTTGGCGCGGTCGAACTCGCGCATCACCAGCCACCACAGCGACCACAGCGCGTCGCCGGCCAGCACGCCCCAGCCCAGCCACCACCAGCCGCGATGGCGAACCACGGCCATGGTGCCGACCGAGATCGCCAGCAGGTAGCCGAACAGCAGCGGCACGTTGGGCGTGGTGCTGCCGAGGAAGAGCGGCGACACCACGCCGCCGACGAAGCCCAGCGCGGCGACAAACGGCCCGTGGCGCAAGGCCAGCCCGATCGCGACCGCCGTCAGCGCCATGGCGAACAGGCCGCCGACGAAGCGCGGAATGAGCCCGTAGAGCGCCACCGCCGCGAACAGGGCGCCGAACAGCGACGCCACACCGGCAGCTGCCAGCGCCTGCGCCACGCGCGAGTCACGCGGCCGCAGCCATTCGGACAGGCCGATCAGCGCGCCACCGAAGACTGCGGCGAGGATCACACGGACCGTCGGCGACAAGACGCCCCGGTCGATGGCGTAGCGGACCAGGAACAATGCGGCCAGCGCCAGCGCGATGCCGCCCAGCCAGACGAACAGGCTGCCGCCCAGCTTCTGCTCCAACGCGGCGCGCGACCAGCCGTCGCCGGCCGCCGCGGGCACAGGCGCCACGCCCGGCACGAGGGGTGGCGCCGTCGGTGGCACGTAGGCTGGCATCGGTCGTGGCATGGGCGCCGGCGGAGGTGCCGGTGGCGGCATCCACGCCTGGCCGGGCGCCGGCGACGCAGACGGTGGTGTGACGAGAGGCGGTGCGATGGGAGGGGCTTCGAAGCCGGCCGGCGCCGCGGCGGGCATCGGTGGCGGCGTGGCGGGAGCCGGGCTCGCGGCAGGCGGCGCGGCGGCAAGTTGTGCCTGCAGGTAGCGTACGTGGTATTCGAGCGCATCGAGCCGTCGCTGCGCGCCACCGGCACGCGCGAAGCCGATGATGGCAAACACCGCGACCGCCACCAGCGCCAGCCAACCCAGGATCCCCAGAAAGTCCCCGCCGTCCATTTATGTGTGCCCTTAAAGTCGGGTCAGTATAGACGCTTTCATGGCTGGGGGCGCGCCACTCCAGTGGCGCACCGGCGCGCGGCGCCGGATCATCATCGCGACCATCATTCCAGCATCGCAGCGACACGATGAGCCGGCCCTTCGGGCCGGTGCGCCACTGGAGTGGCGCGCCCCCAGCGAACGGCACTCACTGGGCGGCGATGCGCAGGGCGTCGGTGGCGGCGGCGCGATTGTCGCGCGCGAGGATGCCGCGCTTGACCACCACCCGGTGGTTCTCCTTGCGCGCGGCGCGGGTGACGTCGGCCAGCGGGTCGCCATTCACCACCAGGAAGTCGGCAACGTTGCCCTCGCGGATGCGGCCGTGATCGGCAAGCCGCATCAGGTCGGCGGCGCTGGCGGTCGAGAAGAACAGCGAGTCGCGCGGCGTGATGCCGATCTCGCACATGTACTCCAGCTCCATGGCGTTCTCGCCGTGCCGGTTGTAGGGCGTGCCGGCATCGGTGCCCATGGCGATCTTGCAACCCGCCGCGTAGTACATCTTCACCGAGTCGATGTGGCGGCCGAAGACGCGGCGCGACTTCTCGATGACGTAGTCGGGGATGCTGCGGTCGCCCCCGTCGGCGCCCTTGAGGATGTTCTTCACCGCCGAGAGCGTCGGCACCAGCCAGGTGCCGCGCGACTGCATCTCCAGCACGCACTCGTCGGTCATGAAAATGCCGTGCTCGATCGAGGTGACCCCGCCGCGCACGGCGTTGAGGATGCCCTCCGAGCCCTGGGCATGGCTCGCCGTGGTCTTGTGGAAGCGCGTCGCCTCGGCGATGCCGGCGGCCATCTCGGCGGCGGTGTAGTGCGCGTCCTCGGGGTTGACGCCCGGGGTCATGACGCCGCCGGTGGCCATGATCTTGACCAGGTCGGAACCGGCGTGGACCTGCTCGCGCACCGCCTTGATCACCTCGTCGATGCCGTCGGCGATGCGGCCGGTGCGGTTGCCATGGCCGCCGGTCATGCAGATCATGCGGCCGGCGCAGCGCATGGTCGGGCCGAGGAAACGGCCGGCGTTGACGGCGTCGCGGATCGCGAACTCGATATAGTCCTTGCCGCCGCACTCGCGCACCGCGGTGATACCGCCTTCCACGGTGGCGCGCATGAACTCCATGCCGCGCACGGCGATCTGGGCCGCGGTCATGCGGTCCTGCACCAGCCCGGGATTGCCCTCGGCGCCCGACAGCGAATGGATGTGGCAGTCGATCAGGCCGGGCAGCAGGGTTCCGCCCGAGGTG
>Ga0187894_10004054_pt1 | contig 15970 bp, 16 predicted proteins | sample GBC1701081metaG_FD_136650 | JGI IMG/M metagenome (GOLD analysis project Ga0187894, IMG submission 136650) | White microbial mat communities from a lava cave in the Kipuka Kanohina Cave System on the Island of Hawaii, USA - GBC170108-1 metaG ... | reverse complement strand
TCTTCGACAACCTCCCGGATTATCAAGCCTACGGGCGCTTTCTCGGGGACTAGGAATCGGCCCGGTGAGTTGGCTCCTCATCGTCTTTGTGGACATCTCCTGCTCGCCGAGCCGTTCATCAAGATAGTTACGCCGCAGGATCTCCGCCAATTCCTCGCCAAAGAAAACTTCGATCACCTCGCGGGAGACGATCAGCGCTGCGTTGCAGCGTCGCGGCATCGCTCCTCGAACTCGCTCGGAGCGCGACTGGGACATGCTTCGCCGGGCCGCCCAAAACGAATACGGTGACTATTGGGTCATGTCTGGCGCTATCCAGACTCTGAAGTTGATCGCCTCGCCACGAGGTCGCCAAATCCTTTCCGAAACCCGGCACGACGATCCTCCGTTCGAGTGGCTCAAGCGGTACGAATAGGCGAACGGCTCGGCAACCGCGAACCATTGTTCAACCGCGAACGGCTGAGTGCCCTGATCGACATCACCTATGGCACGAACGAGGACATGTTTACTTACACGGCAACGTTTCACAAACGGAATTCCGTTTGGAGACTGGCCGGCGTCCGCCAAACTCTTCAAATGTTCACGCCGCGCCTGTTCGCTCCGTCTCGCCCTCCCCAGCTCATCGAACCCCCGCCCTCTATCGGCGAAGCTTCGATTCGTAAATAGCCTGCGCCTTTGCAATGTGTCCAAGCGCCTCGATCCGATTCTCCGGCGCGGGGAAATTCGCCCGCTCCTCCGCCCAGCGCCGCAAGTAGCCAAGCTGATCGAGAAGAATCTCCGCCGAAGCCGCCGCGTCCGCCTGGCGCCCCACCATTTCCAGATATACCGGCGAAGAGTGCGCAAACACCGGCATCTTCCACCAGGTCGCCCCGTAGGGCAGCATCTTCCGCCCATGCGCGCGAGCGGCGATCCACCCTCCGCGATCCAGATCAATGGCCTGCTCGATCGCAGCCACAAAGTACTGGCCGGATGGCTTGGCGGCCGCGACCACCTTTCCGTTCACCAGAATCTCCAGGACATCATAGGGTTCGAGCGACTGTGCCTTCGCCGACACCTTCAGACTTGCCCTGCCTGGCGCCAGCTTCACCGTGTTCCCCGGCAGAGCTCCGTTGACGGAGAACTCCAGCAGCGGATACGTGCTGATGAACGTCCGCCCTTTGCGAATGCCCTCGATCCAGGAGTCGTAGCTGAGCGCTCCCTCAGTCTTTACGTAGGTTCGGGCGCTGCCCATCGGCGGATTCAACGCCATTTTGTCCGAACCCGACGACGCCGCCAGGCGGAACCCACAGTTTAGATAGTGGTAGTACATCTCAATCGGCGGTGTCGAGTACGCGCGCGGACCATGCATCTTATAGATATCCACCAGAATCGGATGGTGCGCGAACGGATCGCCGGTCGTGAGAATGTCCAGCGAATCGATGCGCCCCAGGGCGATGTCGAGTGGCGCTTCCATCGAAGGGTACGGCCAATGCGCCCAGGTCACCAGCGCACCCTGCTCGTGCGCATCGTCCGCGGCGTGCAGCATCAGCGGCCAGTCGTAGCCGCCCGCGCCGGATTCGCGCAGGCCGCCCGTGGATACCGGCCACACGATGGACTTCAGGTTCTGGAAGATGATGTGCGCCAACAGCCCGTGGCGAAACTCCTCGCCGACCTTTACGTGATGGCGCGCGTCGGAAACGGTCGCCAGCTTCCCCGTGAAATGCTCCACGTTCGAGAAGTGGCCGTCTCCTGGACGCGGCGGGTCCTTGTAACCGCTCTTGTACGCCAACAAACTGCACACGCGCAGGCCTTCGCATTCCATTTCATAGCGGATGCCGGACAGGCCCGGGAAGTGCATGTGCGTGTCGCCCGGATACCAGCCCCGCGCTTCGAAATCGGCGAACTTCTTCTGCGGCAACGCGACGGTCTGGTCCGCGGCTGCTGTGATTTCAACCTCCTTGCGAATCGGATCGTATTCCAGCCCCTTGCTCGTCGTGAAGGTGTAGCGTCCGGGAGCCAGATCGATCTGCGCGCCGTCGTACACGTAGGCGTGGAGTTCAAGCGGGCTGGTGTCGCCGTCGCCGAGAATCAGATCTCCCGCCATGCGGCGCGACGCGTCGGGCATCGTCAAGTGCCCCAGCGGCGCGGCGTACTTCCCGCTGGCGTCGGTTACGCGCAGACGCAAGCCGGTCGGCGCGCCCGCTTCTCCGCGAATCGAGAGCTTCACGCGCGCGAAGCCGGGAGGCGGACGCCGCGTGGGCAAGTCCGCCAAAATCAGAAGTCCGGCGAAGACGCAGAAAATCAGCAGGCGGATCAAAGCCCAGTCATGATAACTCACGCTGGACATCGCGTAACTCCCCGGGCCAACATACGCTAGTGCCCCTAACTCTCACCACTTCCCACCTCGAAGACTCCCTGTCTCTCTTCCGCTACTACAAATCCCTGGCCGAAAAGGCCATCGCTCAAGTCTCCGGCGAGCACCTCACCGCCACCCTAGACCCCGAAATGAACTCCATCGCCACCATCGCCAAACACATGGCCGGCAACATGCGTTCCCGCTGGACCGATTTCCTCACTACCGACGGTGAAAAACCCAACCGCGACCGCGACACGGAATTCGAAGATCCGCCCGCGACGCGCGAAACTTTGCTCGCCGAATGGGAGAGTGGATGGCGATGCCTGTTCGACGCGCTTCAGCCTCTCACGGAATCCGACCTCGCCCGCACGGTCAAGATTCGAGGCGAAGCCCACTCGGTCACGCAAGCCATCAACCGCCAACTCGCGCACCACGCCTACCACTGCGGCCAAATCGTGCTGCTGGCGAAACACTTTCAATCGGCAAACTGGCAATCGCTGAGCGTCCCCCGCCGCCAATCCGCCGAGTTCAACCGCCGCGTTGCCGCCAAAGAGACCAGCCAGCGTTAGAAGTTGCAAGCAAGCCCAGTGCTAGTCCAGATATAATTTCACCGGATTTGTCACAGCGCTGGAGAGAGGGAGCAATGCCCACGCACAACCTGATTTGGCCAACTCTGGTTCTTGCTCTCTTGATTCTTCCCGCCGCCGAAGCGCAGCCCCAACGCTTCTACCAAACGTTCAACGGACGGTTTCGCTGCAGCGGGCAGTGGTACGACTTCCAGCTCGGCGTTTCGCCCGGAGTCGGACTCCTGGGGGTGACCGACCCGGACGAGGGTGTGGCCGGGTCCATACAGTTCTATTTCAAGCGCTCGCTCAACAGCCTGGATGGAGCCACGTTCACGTTCAAGGGGCCGTACGATCAAAAGACTGGAGCTTTCCGGCTGGAACCGAAGGAATGGTCCGGTCCCCGGCCACCCGCGGTTTTTGACATGTTCGGGCTTGAGGGCAAATTCGAATTCGCCACCGAAACACCAACCGCGAGGATATTCGGCAACAGTAAATGCGACGCGGTCGAATTAGCGGCGGCTCGCAAGGCGCTGCCGCCCCTGCCCGTTCAACAGCCGGCTGTAGCGGCTGGCGGCGGTGTCGATAACAACCGCCCGGAGCGGCGCATCGCAGCCAGCAACGTTACCAACTACCTGGACGTAGCGGCCAACAGTCCAGACTTCGAGTATCTGGTGACGGCGTGGCTCGAACCGCCAGGGACGATACACGAGGCGGAGCCGATCGATGAAGTGAACACACAGCTCAAACAGGCGAAGTTCGCCTGCGTCGGGACGAACCGGGTTACCTGGGATGCGAGCGGCGCCAAGGGTACGGCGCCCGATCAACTGGGAATGACGGAGCGCTACGTGGTCGAATGCACCGGCGATTGCAAAGGCCTGTTTTATCGTCCGTACATTGGCGCGAACGTCACACACTTTGGACTGTCGGCTCCGCTACCGGCCATGCAGATCAAGAACGTCCGGTTCGGCACGATGAATTTCCGCTGGAACTTTTCGAGAACCGGCAAAACGCAGCCGGCGCCGAACGTATACATTCACCGTTGGACGCCGCTCGTGGGTTTCGGACCGTTTGATCCGGTTCCCGCCGAGATCGATCGCCGGCAAGCGGCCGCTCCGCCTTGCAAGGCTCCCAAATCGAATGGCGGATAGAGACGGAGGGAAATGAGATGACCGTTTTCCGGCTGTTTTGTAGCGTAGTTCTCCTAAGCGCGGCTTGCTTCGGCCAACCCTGCAATCCGCACCGTCTGCGCCCCTCGCTGCTGCCGCCTTGCCCGTCCATCGCCGACCAATTGGGAAAGGCTCGCGATGCGGCGGTCGACTTCAACAACAAAGTCGCGGAGATGAACGCAGCCATCGATGCCGCGCGAAAGCGCTTCTGGAGGGCATTTCCCAACGGAGCCGATTTCAACGCCGCCGAAGCGGCATTCCTCGACGCCCTAACAGAGAAGGACCTGTATTACCTCATGTTTGCCCTGCAGGAAGGAATGAGCGGGCGCGCAACCCGCTTGGCCAACGTGGCCGGTTTGATGGGGGGAGATCTTTCCATCACCGAGATCGACAAGTTTCCCACCAACGTCGACAAAGGCATCAGCCCCTATGCCAAACCCCTTTTCACCGGCTGGGTAAACGCGCTTCGCCGGGCGGAAGGCCGCACAACGGAAGGCGCCATGGCTACGCCCTTCATCATGGCCAGCGCGATCCAAGACAAATCGAACTACCGCAAAGCCTACGAAAATGCGCGGAATTGGGCCGAGCTCATGAGCGGCGGCGCCGACCTCTCCAAGCACCTGACGCCGCAGGTATACATGCTCCGCCAGATGGAGTCCGACGTGAGCTGGGTGCTCCAGCAGTCGAAGCCGCCTCAGATGCCCGATGGCGAAGCCGCCACGCGCGATCTCTACAATTTCTTTGAAAAAACCTTCGGACCGAAAGAGGTTCTTGCCGCTGCGACTGCGGTTCTGCAGACTCCCAAGAATTCGGTCGGCGGCCTGGCCAAGCGCGCGGAAGTGGAAATCGGATCGTTGGTGGGGTCGCCGTCGCCGAATCCATACATGCTATTCCTCACTCTGCTCACCAGCAGCACTCCGCGTGCCTACGCCATCGCCGTTTGCTTTGATCCTTACGCCACGCTTGGAGGTCAGGCCGCCGCCGCGCTCAACACCAAGGAGCAGTGGGTGAAGGCTCTGGCCTTGTACGGCCAGGTTGTCGCCAAATACGGAGAAGCAACGACGCTTGCGGCCGCCGGACGGCTGAAGGCGGTCGCGAAGGACGATAAAGGCGGACCGCGGGCGGATCCGCAGAACTACGGGTCCCGATATTGGTTCCAAGCCCTGCTCAAAGATCCAAAGCTGCCCATTCCCGAGGTTCCGCGTTTCAAGGTGAGCTCTTACGATGCGCGCTGGCTGGGAAAAATGGTGGAGGTTCGCGGCACCGTTTCACGCGTGGATCTCACTGGCCGCTCTCCGGTATACGCCACCATTCATTTCCGCGAGTCCGGCAGCGGCCGTCTCACGGCATACACGCCCAACTCCGACATGTGGCAAGCCAGCTACGGCGAGAATTTCTCCGGCCTGGCCGGAAAGGCCGTCGAGATCTGGGGGCAAGTCCACGAGTGGGACGGCACGGCCGGCGTGCGTGTGCTCACTTCGAACCAGTTAAAAATCCTCGATGCCGGCGCCCGCCTGGATATCGAGGACTCCCGGCCCGAATGGATGTCGGCGCCGCCGCCCACCTTCGTCGAATCGCCCCAATACCTGGCGTGGAAAAAATTCCCTGCCGGAACCAAGGCCAGTTACGAAGTGCGCATGTTGAACGAATACCAGCCAGGTACCGACCAGTACATCCGCACAAAAATCTCGCGTTACACTGTGACGCTCGATTCGATCGATGCCGAAAGGGCCGTCGTATCGAGCCAATCGATGATATTCCGCCAAAACGCCCCGCCCACCTCATCGGCCGGCAACACGAGCGTCTACAAGGCAAAGCAGCTCCAGGCCCCTCCTTCCGAGTGGGCCGGCAAGAGCACCACGGGCGAAGAGACTCTGGTCATCAACGGAAAGAAGTTCGCCACCAAGTGGGAGTCGGTTCCTTCGCCCAACGATCCCCGAACGTTCACCAAAACTTGGACAAGCGGCCAAGTGCCGGGCGGGTTGGTATTTATACTCCGGCAAAACAATGTAGACCTGGGGAACGGGAAATTCCGCCGCGATATTACGCATACGCTCTATGCGCCCGACGACGGCGAGCCGGAGTTGTCGATGCCCGATTCCCCGGCGAAACCTCCGCCGCCCGCGCAACCAGCCGCTCCACCGGCTACTCAGACGGCCCCGCCGTCGGCGGACCCGACGGCTCCGCCAACTCCCGTCCGGACACCGCCTCCCCCCACCCAGCCACGCATCGACACTTCAAGAATGCCGCCCGATGTGGCCAAGCAGCTCGAAATCTCGCAGTCATTTAGCGAAGTCATGCAGCGCGCGGGGCGTGCCAAGTCGGGCTTGGCGCAATACGAGCAACGCCGGTCCGGAGAAGTTCCCGCCGACGTGCGGAGCGCCGCCGGACGCCTCGACGCACAGTTGCGAGCCGCCGTAACCGCGATTGGCGCGCGCAACTACGCCCTAGCCGAGCAAAATCTGCAGGCATTGGAGGCCACCGTGGCGGTGATGGAACGGTTCCTGACGAAGTAAGGGGAAACCTCCGCGCTTCGATCCGGGAGCGTTTTCCGGTAAGCTCGGCGCATGAGACGCACATTCCTGCTCGCTCTCGCGGCCGGAACGATGCTCGCACAGGCCCCCGCGCCTCCCAAGACGCACCTGAAGCCCGGCGATAAGGCGCCCGACTTCAAGCTCGCGTCCACGAAGGGCGGACAGGTGTCGCTTGCCGATTTCAAAGGCAAGTCGACGGTCGTGCTCGCATTCTTCCCCGCCGCTTTCACCGGTGGTTGAACGAAGGAACTTCGCGGATACCAGGCTGGTATCCAGAAGTTCAAGGATGCCGGAGCCGAGGTGTTCATGGTGAGCACCGACAACTCCCCCACCCTTGGCCACTGGGCGAAGGAAGAAAACATCGAATTTGCGATGCTCTCCGATTTCATGCGCAAGGCAAGCGCCGATTACGGCGTTCTCATGCCCGAGCGCGGCATCGCCAATCGTGCCACCTTCGTCATCGATAAAGAGGGAATCATCCAGCATATAGAGGAGGGTTCGAGCGCCATCGATATCACCGGCGCCGCTACCGCATGCTCGCGGATTAAGAACTAGACCGGGCCGTGCGCTGTATGCCGGGGACTCGAGGGGAGAACCTCGCTTCGTGATAGCCTGATTCCCATGACACGGTTACTCTTTCTCCTCACTGTCACCGGGGCTCTATTTGCTCAAGGCCCCAAAACGCACCTCAAAGTAGGCGATGCCGCTCCCGACTTCACGCTCCCTTCGACAAAGGGCGAGAAAGTCACGCTGTCCTCGTTTCAGGGTAAGAACGCCGTCGTTCTCGCCTTTTTCCCGGCGGCCTTCACCGGTGGCTGCACCAAGGAAATGCAGTCGTTCTCGAAGGATTTGACCAAGTTCACCGAAGCCGGCGCGGTCGTCTTCGGCATCAGCACCGACAACGTGCCGAGCCTCGGCCACTGGGCCAAGGAAGTCCTCAAAATCGACCAGGCCCTGCTCAGCGACTTCTCGAAGAAAACGGCGGAAACCTATGGAATCCTTGCTCCTTCGGGCGTCGCCAGCCGCACGACCTTCGTTGTCGATAAAGACGGAAAAATTCAGTTCATTGAGGAAGGTTCGGCCGCCGTGGATATCACCGGCGCCATGAACGCCTGCTCGCGCCTCAAGAAATCGTGACGATTCGCGGAGCGAGACCGGAAGAGTTGGACCTCGTCCGTCAACTGTTCCGCGAATACCAGCAGCACATCGGCGTGGACTTGTGCTTCCAGTCGTTCGAAGAGGAACTGGCTGGACTTCCGGGCAAGTACGCGCCGCCGAGAGGTGGTCTTTTTCTCGCCTGGAGTGGCGATGCAACAGCGGGATGCGTCGCCTTCCGCCCTATTGACGACGAAACCGCTGAGATGAAGCGCTTGTACGTCCGTGCGGATCATCACGGCAAGGGTCTGGGACGGCGGCTCGCCGACAAGATTCTCAACGCCGCGAAAAAGGCGGGCTACAGGCGCGTTCGCCTGGACACGCTTCCCGCCATGAAGGACGCGATCGCACTGTACAGGAAAATGGGGTTCGAGCCAATTGCGCCCTACACGGAGAATCCCGTCGAGGGCGCGCTCTTTTTCGAAAAGACGCTATGAAAACGCGCCCAGCCAGCGAATCGGGAAGCGCGCCGCTAATGCGTTGGCTAGTTTTTCATCGGCGGTGACGAGCGGCTTGTCCAACTCTACCGCCAACGCCACGTAGATGGCGTCGTAAACCGCCCGGTCGAAAGTGAATGCGATCGCGCACGCGTCCCGGAGCAGCGTCCGGCTCGGGTAGGTCTTGAGCGAAACCTCCGTCATCGAATCGACAGCCTTCCGCGCCGTCTCCCGCTCCATCCGCCCGCGCCGCTGGGCTTTGCCAAGGATGTTGCCGAACTCCGGCCAAAACAGGTCCGGTACCGCAAGGTCCGCCTTCCCCCCGCGATACCGGTCCAGTATTTCGACCGCCTCGGACACAAACGTTTCCCCCTGCTCGGAAAGAAACCATTTGGCCGCGACGCTCGCATCCAGAACGTAACCGCTCAACGGTCTCGATCCTCTCGCTGCATCTCTTCGCTCGTGGATACTCTCGAGCCGGCGCCCGCCCCGGCGGCTCTGGCCTTTTGCGCGAAGTTGAACAACTTTCGCCTGCGCTCCATTTCAGCGGGAGTGGGTACGTGATCGGTTAATAAAGCGATCACCTCGGCCGCAATCGATTTACCCTTCGACTGGGCCTGCGTCCTCACGGCGTCATAGATTTCGTCCGGTACATTTTCGACGTACAAGGTTGCCATATTTATTGCCTAGAAAAAGACTAGCATATACATAGTCTGGTTGCAAGCGGTAAAATAGGGAGTTCCAGTGCCTCCCACGACGATTGAAGCGCCTGCCAGGTCCTTATCGGCACCCGCGCGCCGGGGTTTAGGCGCACTTGCCCTGCTTTGCTTTGGTCATTTCGTTATCGACCTCTACGCGGCCGCCCTCAGTGCCCTTCAACCTTTATTAGTGGAGAAACTCCATCTTTCTCTCACCCAGGTGGGCATTGTCGGCGGCATGATGCTTGTTTCGTCGTCGGTCGCGCAACCGATCTATGGCTATCTCGCCGATCGCTTTCATTCACGCCTGTTCACCGTTCTCGCTCCCGCGGTCGCGGGCGTGTTCCTCTCGTCGCTCGGCGTTGCAACGGGTTTCTCGAGCTTGCTAATACTCTCCGTGATCGGCGGCGCGGGCGTTGCCAGCTTTCATCCGCAAGCTTCCTCGTTGGCAACGGAGGGCGTCGAGCGTTCGCGCGGAAGCTGGATGGCGGTCTTCATCAGTTCGGGCACGTTCGGCATGGCTCTCGGCCCAACATTCTTCTCGCTGCTCAGTACACGGATTGGCCTCGAACGCACGCCTTGGGCTATGATCCCGGGCATCGCCGCCACGGCGCTTCTACTTATTTTCCTTCCCAGTGGCGTCGCCGCTTCGCAGGAACGCAAGCGCATCGATTGGAGCGAACTCCGCGCCGTTTGGCAGCCATTGCTTCTTCTCTACTCGCTGGTCTTCATCCGTAGCGCCGTGCAGATCGTCTACTCGCAGTTCCTGCCTTTATACCTTCACCGCGAGCGCGGCCTGAGCGTTACGCACTCGAACATGATGCTTTCTCTCTATCTCGCCGCCGGAGCCTTCGGAGGGTTCGCGGGCGGCTGGCTTGCGGACCGCATCGGCGGACGCCGCGTCATCATGGTTTCGATGATCGGGTGCGTGCCGCCGCTCGCTCTCTTTTTCCTTTCGACCGGCTGGCTTTCCGTGGCCGGTCTGATGCTCGGCGGACTGGTGTTGCTGTTTACGATCCCGGTGAACGTGGTGATGGCCCAGGAACTGGCTCCGCGGCAAACCGGCACGGTATCGGCGCTGATGATGGGCTTCGCATGGGGTATGGCGGGCATGATCCTCGTTCCGCTCTCCGGGTGGCTGTCGGACACGTGGACGCTCCACCGCGTGCTCTTCGCGCTGCTCGCGTTTCCTGTGGCGGGCTTCTTCCTGACACGGCTTTTGCCGAAGAAGCCGCACGCATGAAACCGGCCGTTTGCCTGCTGAGCGGGGGCCTCGACTCGACCACTTGCCTGGCTTGGGCGATCAAGCAAGGCATGGACTGTTACGCGTTGTCGTTCGATTACGGCCAGCGCCACCGCGCCGAGCTTCAATCCGCCGAACGCGCCGCCAAAGCCCTCGGCGCCATCGAACACAAAGTAGAGAAACTCGACCTGCGCCTGTTCGGCGGCTCCGCGCTCACGGCCGATATTGACGTGCCCAAACACGCCTCGGTCGATCAACTAGGGCAGGGAATCCCGATCACCTACGTGCCCGCGCGCAACACCATTTTTCTAGCTGTGGCGCTCGCTTATGCCGAGGTGCTCGGGGCATCGGACATTGTAATCGGCGTGAACGCCATTGATTACTCCGGTTATCCCGATTGCCGGCCGGAGTTCATTCAAGCCTTTGAGGCGATGGCGAATCTCGCGACGAAGGCCGCCATCGAAGGCGGCGTTCGAACGAAAATTCACACGCCGCTCAGCACGTTCAACAAAGCGGGCATCGTTCAATTGGCGCACTCGCTCGGAGTCGATTTTTCGCTCACGCACTCCTGTTACGATCCCGCCCCCAACGGCGGCGCTTGCGGACGCTGCGATTCCTGCCTGCTGCGGCGTAAAGGTTTCGAAGAAGCGGGCATCCCCGATCCGCTCCCGTATCCCCAATGAAGATCGCCGAGCTGTTCTATTCGATTCAAGGCGAAGGCATGCTCGCCGGTGTGCCGAGCGTTTTTATACGCACCAGCGGATGCAATCTGCGCTGCGTGTGGTGCGACACGCCTTATACAAGCTGGCAGCCGGAGGGCGCGGAACAATCGATCGCAACGATCCTGGATTTCGTGGAAGAGCATTCGCGTGGCTATGTCGTCGTGACCGGGGGCGAGCCGATGATCGCGCCAGCCATCGTCGAATTAACGAAAGGCTTGCGCGAAATGAGCCAGCACATCACGATCGAAACGGCGGGAACGGTGGACGCACCCGTCGAGTGCGATTTGATGAGTATTTCACCGAAGCTCGCCAATTCGACTCCAGAAGGCAACTGGGCCGCGCAGCACGAGAGGCTGCGGCTGAATCATGAAGTCCTCAAACGCCTCACCTCGGACTATGAATTCCAACTTAAATTCGTGGTCGCGGCCGCCGAAGACATCGAAGAAATCCGCCCCATTGCCGCCGCTCTTAGCGCGCCGCCGAACCGTGTACTGCTCATGCCCGAAGGAACCGACGCAGCGAAACTTTGCGAGCGCGCCCAATGGATCGCCGAAATCTGCAAACGCGAAGGCTGGCGCTATTGCCCGCGGCTGCACGTGGACTTATGGGGCGCGCGGCGGGGAACGTAATACCTCCGAGGGAATATTGGTTGATTTTTAAAGAATTGTCTCGTATTCTACCAGAAAGTTGATGCTAGCGGGGCCGGGTTGGGGTGAACTCGGAGGGTCCAAATGGGCCGTGACAATTTTGACCAAGACGGCGTTCTTGGTTTCGATGATACCAGCGATCCCATACTGACGGCGTTCAAGCAAAGTGCAACAACGAGTTGGTCAGCAGTTGGGGAGTCCCGCCGTCCAGCCGCTCGTTATACCTTTTTCCACAACTGGCTCACGCTTGACACTAAGAGGCAAATTGAGACGCTTGAGCGTTTTGGGGTTAGTGTCAATTCGATAACTGACGATCATTTCTTCCCACCCTCAGTCCTTGAGGGTGATCGGCGGGCCTTCCACTCCGGGATAACTTTTGCTCACAACGTGATGACAAATGAAGAGTCCCAAGTCCTTTGCGGCAATAGCCCCAGACTGTGGGCCGTCGTCAATCTTGTCGAGCTTCACGGTGCGCAAACCGTTGAATTGGAGACGTTAGCCCGCACAACGGGGTTGTCTAGCGATCACCTGCGTCGACTTTTTAGGCGATGGAGCGGCGAGTCGATTGCAACGTTCGCGCGGCGAGCGAGAGCAAGAGTTATGTCCGCACTTGTTCGCGGCTCTTCCGTGCCGTTGAAGCAGATTGCGGCAGGTGCGGGGTACGCGGACAATAGCAATTTTACCCGAGATTTTCGCTCTATGTTTCTCTGTACTCCGGGGCGGTATCGAAGATATTGGTGCACATTAATGTCCACATCTGACAATAGATGAGCGAATATGACAATTGTTTGCGAGCCCCCGCCGTGCGAATCTGAGGTCCCTTAGCAGTTAGCTTTGGGAAATCTAATCATCACGGAGGATGATTTATGTCAGTGCGAATAGCAAAAATGCTACGACATCACTTAGCAAGTGGAGCGATTTCTTTGTTGTGGTGCGCGAATATATTTGCCCAGACTTCGCCGCCACCTCAAGTGCGGTACAGCGCTTACTGGTCAACGATGGATGGTAACAACTCACAAATCATTGTACGCAACGCAAATCGCGTCGAGAGCGTCTCGATTTCAGTTTCGCTCCGATTGTCGAGCGGAGATGAATTCGTCTTCGACGAGTTAGAAGTCGAAGCCCAGGGAAACCGGGCCGTCGACGTCCGTCAACTTCTGGAGAAGAGAGGTGTTCGCGCTGCGTGGGGAAGCGCGACAATAACGTATCGTCAGCCGAACAACAAGGCGGTTATGGTGGAAACCATCGTCGAAGATGTTCGCAAATCGATATCTTACACCGTTCCTTCATACGAGCGCGCTGGCTACGGACGACGGCTTTATGGGCTGTACTGGACGCCTGCCCCTACAACAGAGCTTTACGTAGCCCTGCAGAACACCTCCGGCAGCCCGCTGACCGTGCGGCCGTCGCTGCAGACAGCGGAGGGTATCATCGAAATGCCTCCGGTCTCACTCTCCGCCCACCAGTCGACTGTTTTGGAACTTCCCGAAGACGCGCGCCTGCGAGGCTTGTGGGCGCGTGAACGGTCTGGGGCATTCATTTTGACTTATGATGGACCCGGCGGCGCTCTGAATACGGCGGCGTGGCTTGAGGACGAACATTCGGGATTTTCAACTTCGATGACGCTTGCCGATCCATCCGCGGTGAAGACCCGGTCACTATATGGAACTCAAATGTTCTTGACCGACGCGGAAACCAATGGCGATGGAAACCGCGTCTCAAAGACCGAGTCCCGGATGTTGCTGAAGAATACAACCGATGGCGTCGTGCCGCTGCGAGGAGACTTCATCGTGGAGACCGCGATCGGCTCATTCCCGGTCGCATTGCCGGTCAAGACAATGCGCGCCGGCGAATTCATTGAGATTGACCTGAACGATCTGCTGGGACGCGACCGCGCCGCGCTGGTTGCGTCGGTGCGAATCGACTACGAAGGGCCGCTCGGTGCGATCGTCGGTCGAAGTTTCGGACATGCCCGGGAGAGAACCTTCGGCTACTACGCGGCGCTTGAATCTTACACGTATGCCGCGTTCAACGGAATTCTGTGGTCGCTCGACGGCGGGCGGGACACAGTGTTCTCCGTCGCAAATTTCGCGCCGGTTGCCGACGACGTCCGAATCGAACTGTTTCACACCGGCGGATCAACCCAGCTACCGCCCTTTCGATTGGAGCGGAACGAGAGCAAGACTTTTAGCCTTCGCGAAATGGCGCGAAACGCCGGTATTCGTTTACCCGCTTCGAATGGCGGTTACCGGATTTCAGGGCTTAGCTCAACGGACGGACAATTACTTACCAAGGAGCATGTGATCGACTTAACGGGAAAGACATCGTGGGCCATGTATGGCTCGGGCGTCTATGTGCTTGCCTTTAACCTCTATCCACCTTCCATCAGTGTGAACGCCAATGGAGGAACGCAGTCTGTCGAAGGCCTCGTGACGTTTTCCGACGCCTACCAGGAGTATCGATGCGACAACATGGCAACGGGAAGCGGTTCTATTGCGACGGTCGGTTTCTCCGGTTGCCCGAGGACGCTCACCGGGGCCTATTCAGGTTCCACGACTCTAACGGCTCAGGTATCTGGTCCGCAGCAGGGCGGGGGAACCGGAGTGTTTAACGCCCAGGCTCCGGTTCAAGTGAAATGGAACGTAAACTTGAACGTCTCCAACACCAGTCTGACTGTGAACCGTTCCGGCGGCTCCGTTAACTTGATCGCTACCGCGACGACAACTGCGGGTCAATACACTGGGACGAAAAGCTTCACAATTGGTATTTCAGCTCCCGCCAATCCTTCGGGAGTTGTTTTAGATTCGGGCGGCAGCGGCGCGAATTGCAGCATGAGCATGACCGCCGGCAGCAGCCAGAACTGCACACTTAGCGTGGCTACAGCCATGTCGAATGTTACCAGCGGAACCCTTACGTATACCGTGACTCTGTCGGGACTGGATGAGAATGCAGTTCCTACCGGGTCTCCGAAAACCGTTACGGTTCAGACGGTGCCGTAGAGTCCTTAAAGTCGCGGCGGAGCCACAACGCTCCGCCGCTTAACAGGAGCTTGTATGAAACTGAATGCCGGAGCAGTTATAGGATTGGCTGTCCTAATCCTTAGCTATTTCATGGTTGGCCGAGGTCAAAGTCAAAACATTCGATCGCACGAGTATCGAGTGGAAACCGTTTCGACGAAACCGGAAGAGGTGGAGCGCTTGCTCAACCTGCGCGCGTCGGAGGGATGGGAGTTGAAGACAACTACATATTACGAAACTCATACTCATATTGCCTTCTACCTCATCCTATCCAGACCAACGTCGGGCGCGCCCGCCGCGTCGCCGGCGCGGAAGCAGTAGAAGTAACGGGTCCATCGGCGGGGGTCGAGCCGCCTCCTCATACGTAAATCCCCGGCGCTTCATGCCCCAGCGCCTGCACGTACTCCACATACGACCCCAGGTAGGTCTTCGGCGTACGGTCCGTGCCCGACTCGCCGCCTAGCTCCAGCACCCGCGTGCCCAGGCCGCGCAGAAACGTTCGGTCATGCGAGACGAAAATCATCGTGCCTTCGAAATCCTTCAACGCATCCACCAGCATCTCTTTCGTTGCCAGATCGAGGTGATTGGTTGGCTCGTCGAGCACAAGAAAGTTCGGCGGGTTATAGAGCATGCGCGCCATCGCCAGCCGCGATTTCTCGCCGCCCGACAGCGCCCGTATCTTCTTATCCACGTCGTCGCCGGAAAATTGAAACGCGCCCGCAAGCGACCGCAGCGAGCCCACACCGTCCTGCGGAAAGTCCTTCTGTAGTTGCTCGCTCACCGTCAAATCGGGATCAAGCACGTCGAGCGACTGCTGCGCGAAGTAACCCATCTTGAGGCTCGCGCCCAGTTCGACACGGCCGGAATCGGGCGCCGCCGCCCCGGCGATCATCTTCAGCAGCGTCGACTTGCCCGCGCCATTGCGCCCCATCACCGCCCAACGCTCGCCCCGCCGGATCGTCATGTTGAAGCCATCGTAGATAACGCGCGGACCGTAAGCCTTGTGCAATCCTTCGAGCACGGCCACCTGATCTCCCGAACGCGCCGGCGCGCGGAAATCGAACTTCACCACTTGCCGTTTCTTCGGCAACTCGATTTTCTCGATCTTGTCGAGCGCCTTGATGCGGCTTTGCACCTGCGCGGCTTTGGCGGCATGAGTCTTGAAACGCTCGATGAAGCGCTGCTCCTTGGCGAGCATGGCCTGTTGCCGCGCGAACGCCGCCTGTTGATTGCTCTCGCGTATCGTGCGTTCGCGCTCATAAAAATCGTAGTTGCCCGAGTACACGACGATCTCGCCGCCGTCGATTTCGGCGATCTTCGACACGATACGGTTCATGAACTCGCGATCGTGCGAGGTCATCAGCAGCGCGCCCTGATACGCCTTCAGGAACTGTTCGAGCCAGATGATCGATTCGAGATCGAGGTGGTTCGTCGGCTCGTCCATGAGCAGCAC
>Ga0187894_10004053_pt1 | contig 15970 bp, 13 predicted proteins | sample GBC1701081metaG_FD_136650 | JGI IMG/M metagenome (GOLD analysis project Ga0187894, IMG submission 136650) | White microbial mat communities from a lava cave in the Kipuka Kanohina Cave System on the Island of Hawaii, USA - GBC170108-1 metaG ... | reverse complement strand
GGATGAAGCCGCCGGTCAGCACCGGCAGCAGCAGCACCAGCGTGACGCGCCGGAACGTCTGCCACGGCGAGGCGCCCGACATGCGGCTGGCTTCCTCCAGCGCCGGATCCATGGCGCGGAACGCGTCGACGATGAAGATGAACAGGAACGGCGTCGAATACTGCATCATGTGCCAGATGACGCCGCCGTAGGAGTAGATGTTCATCAGCGGCGCCTCGCCGCCGGTGATGCCGCGCCACGCCTGGTTCAGCAGCCCGACCTGCGGGTTGCCCAGCATGCCCCAGGCCATGGCCGTGAGGATCGGCGGGAAGAAGAAGGGCAGGGTGACCAGCACCTCGAGCGCGCCGCGACACGGCGTGTCGGTACGCGCGATGATCCAGGCCAGCACGATCGCCAGGGCCAGCGACAGCGCCGTCTTCACCGTCGCGATCAGCAGCGTGCTGCCCAGCAGCTCCAGCGTCCGCCAGCTGGCGACCGCGCGGTAGCCCTCCAGGGTGAAGTCGCCCGCCGTGCCCGGCGGCGCTGACGACACGCTGCCGATCAGCAGCATCGCCAGCGGATAGAGCGACAGGAACCCGAGCGCGACGAGGATCGCCGCCAGCCCGGCACTGCGCCGGTTGAAGACGCCGCGCAGTCGCCGCAGCCGCATGCCTTCCCTTTCCCCGGAGGGGGAAGGTGGCGCGAAGCGCCGGAAGGGGGATGTTGGAGCGGACGCGGTTTCTCCAGGAGGGACCGCATCCGTACGAACATCCCCCTTCCGCCCCTTCGGGGCACCTTCCCCCTCCGGGGGAAGGGAGAGACGCGGCGGCGCGAGCCTCTCGTCCTCGCCGCGTGTGATCGTCACGGCTTGAACGTCTCCTCGGCCTTGCGCAGCATCTCGTCGGTGCGGGCCGGATCGGCCGTGCCCAGCAGCTTTACCTCGGAGAACGGCCGCACCTCGGGCTTGGTGCGCTCGGCCGCGCCCCTGACCACCGGCGTGCTGCCCTCGTTGCCGTAGGCGGCCTGCGACTCGACCTCCAGGAAATGCTGCATCAGCAGGCGGCCGGCGTTGGGATGCGGCGCGTTCTTCATCATCGCCAGCTGGAACGGCGCGTAGGAGCTGCCTTCCTCGGGCACGATGAACTTCACCGGCAGCCCCTTGAGCTCCCAGTAGTAGTTGTAGAGCTGCGGCAGGTAGAGCGGGTATTCGCCGCGCCCGATGCGCCGGCCGTCATTGCCGATGTCGCGGCTGAACACCGGCGCCTGCTTCGCCAGGCCCTCGACGAAGGTCGGCCCGAACGCCTGGTGCAGCACCTGGTAGAGGATATTGCCGCCGCCGAACTTGCGCATGTCGTCGGCCAGGATCTTGCCCTTCCATTTCGGGTCGAGCACATCCTTCCAGCCCCTGGGCTCGTCGGCCGGCTTGACCAGCCGGGTGTTGACCAGCAGGCCGTAGCTCATCACGAACACCGGCACCCGCGTGTCGTCGGCCACGAACGGCGCCACCAGGTTCTGGGTGTTGGGGATGCCGCCGTGCGGCTGCAGCACCCCGTCGCGCAGCTGGGCGCCGAGGGTGATCACGCCGTTCTGCGTCACGTCAGCGAGGAAGCGCCCGGCGCTCTGCTCGGTGCGGATCTTCTCGCGCAGCTCGTTGGCGCGCAGCTCCAGGATTTCGACCTTGATGCCGTACTTCTTCTCGAACGCCTTGCAGATCTCGGCATGCGTCGGGCTGCCGATGCGCGAGGTATAGAGGACGACCTTGCCTTCCTTCTTGGCCGCCTGGACCACCGCCTCCCAGCCGTCCTGCGCCCATGCCGTCGTGGCCAGCAGCACCGACGCCGCAACGCAGACCGCCGCGAGCAACGCGCGTCTCGCTCCCATGATGTTTCCTCCCAACGTTGATGTCACTAGGCCCGCAGGCCGTCACTTCCCCGTCGTCCCGACCAAGGCCCGCAGGGCCGCGTGGAGGGACCTTGTCTCTACGGCAACGACCTTCGCTGTGCGGGCAAGGTCCCTCGACGCGGCCCTGCGGGCCTTGCTCGGGACGACGGGAGAACGGATGTCCCCGCTCAACGTGAGGCGATGCCGCGGTCATTCCGCCGCGGTCATCTCCGGCTTGGCCTTGATCGCCGCCGCCACGCGGTCCTCGTACGCCTGCCACCAGTCGGCGCCGGGCGCGGTATGGAAGGCGCCGCTGCGGGCCGCGAAGAACACCTCGGGGTCCGCGGCACCGGGCGGCAGCGTGCCCTTCTCCTGAAGCTCACGGGCGGCGCGCAGCAGGCGCCGGCGCGTGCGCGCCACCATCAGGTCCGAGCCCCCGAGATGCTCGAAGCCATGGTCGGTGATCGGCCCCATCGATTCCGTCACGGCCTGGTCCTGCATGAAGATCATGCGGATGCCGGTGAAGATCTCGTTGCTGTGCTGCGCCTCGCGGTCGATCTGGTAGTCGTTACCGGCGTTGGCGACGGGGCGCCAGCGGCCGTACCAGTCGGTCGTGTTGGGCAGGTACTCGACCCTGGGCGCGAAGCCCGGCAGCGGCTTGCCGTTCTTCAGCGGCATGCTGGAATAGCCCGAGCTGGCATTGCGGCCGCCCATCAGGACCACCAAGGTGTGGGTGTCGTCCATCGGCACCCAGGCGCGCGCCGCGACGAAGCTGCCGAACTCGCCGTTGGGCGCCTGCGTCCAGAACGGGAACAGGAAGTTGGCGAAGCGCCACGACACCTGCTCGCCGTCCGGCCGCCAGGCGGCATACGCGGTGCCCCAGCCGGTGTCCTTGACGTGATAGGCCGGCGCCCGGTCGACCACGGTATGGCGCATCGGGTGGTCGTCCTGGAAGTCGTCGGGCCCGACGCTGCCGGCGTGCAGGAAGCCGAAATGCGCCGTGTCGATGTCGCCCTCCAGCGCCTGCAGCCAGTTGCAGTCGCGCTGGACGAAGGACACCGACACCCGGCTCTCCGGCAGCAGCGTCGCCTCGATCGGCGGCAGCACGGGCAGCTCGGCGCGGTCGCCCATGTAGACCCAGACCAGCCCGTTGCGCTCGGCCGTGCGGTAGGCCTTGGCCTTGACCTTGTCCTTGAAATCCTGGTGCGCCGGCACGCTCGGCATGTCGACGCAGTTGCCCGCCGCGTCGAACTTCCAGCCGTGATAGACGCAGCGGATGCCGCCCGCCTCGTTGCGTCCCAGGAACAGCGAGGCGCATCGATGCGGGCAGCGGTGGTCCATGACGCCGACCTTGCCCGCGCTGTCGCGGAAGGCGATCAGCTTCTCGCCCAGCAGCATCAGGCGCACCGGATCGCCGTCGGCCTTCAGCTCCGACGACGCCAGCGCCGGCAGCCAGTACTGCCGCATCAGCGCGCCCATCGCCGTGCCGGGCCCCACCCGTGTCAGGTCCTCGCTGTCGCTTCCCGCCGCCATCGTCGCGATCCCCGTCCGCATTTGGAAAATGGAATATAGTTTTGATAATCAATCGCGTCAAACCACCGGCGCACGGCGGCACGTCCGGACCGCGCGCCTCCCGGCGCGCTCATGGTTTTCGTCGAGGCATGACGAAGAGCGCGGCAGGAGCCGCGCTGTCCGGTCCAGGGTGTCTGTCATCCCGAGCGCAGCGAGGGATTTCCTGCGAACGGAAACTCCACTCGCGGGAGAGCCCTCGCTGCGCTCGGGATGACGTCGATCCGACTCTGCGACAGCAAGGCTGACCAGCGCGCCCGTTCATGCTATGGTGTGCGTCCTGCAATGATGCGGGGAGGTAACAATGGCTAAAGGTCAGAAGAAGTCAGGCAGAGAGCCCAAGAAGCCGAAGAAGACGGCGAAGGGCAAGTAAGCGCTACGGACCTTCCCCACGCCGCCGTGGGGAAGGTCACCGAAGGTCTCGATCAGAGACACGCCGGGAACAGGCAGCGCAGGACCCTTATTCCTCGCCCCCGACGTAGCGGCGCAGCGTCTCGGCATCGTAGTTCTGGCCGATCGACATGGCGCAGATGCGCGAGATGTGCAGCATCGGCAGGCCGCTTTCTGTTGCCCAGGCGTTGAACTGGTCCTGGATCTTGCGCTTGTCCTTTTTCGACGTCGGCGTCTCGGCGATGTCCAGCCCGGCGTCGCGCAGGCACGCAGCGACGTCGCGCGACAGCACGAAGCCGTCCTTGCCGATGAAGCGCAGGAGGTACTGGCCCGTGGCCCCGCCCAGCCGCGCGCCTCGCTTGTCCAGCAGCTCCAGCAGCCCGATCTGGTCGGTGGCCGGCCAGGCCGCCAGGAACTTGCCGAAGCTGCCATGCTCGGCGGCGATCTCGGTCACGAACGTCGCGTTGTCGCGCACCGCCATGATCTTGGCGCCGTTGCGCACGATGCGCTGGTCGCGCGTCAGCTCGTGCCAGAAGTCCTCGGACTGGAACATCAGCGGCTTGGGCTCGAAGCCGAGGAAGGCCTCCTCGAACCCCGGCCACTTGTTCTCGATCACGCTCCACACGAAGCCGGCGGAGAAGATGCGCCTGGTCATCTCCGCCAGCACCCGGTCGTCCTTGATCCGCGCCAGCTTCTTCGCGTCGGGCGCCGGCGGCAGCAGGCTCACGAGTGCCTTGTCACCGCCCTTGCGCTTGGCAGCCCGGGCGCGGATCGACTTGAAGGACGTCATGTCGAGGTTCCGTTCACATCCATTACCAATGGCTCGTGGCGGACGCTTCAGGGTCAACTTGTGGAACCATCGGGTTCGGCTACTATCGCACCAGCAGCGCAGTGGCACAAAGTGAAGTGCTTCCTGGTTCAACCAGCCACCGGGATCGGTTCAGATGCCGATACCCCCCGCACCGGGAGGTGGTGGCCTCCGCCCGTGCCGAACGGCACCGGCGCATGACAGCAGGAGGGAGACTGCCCAATGGCGAAAAAGAAAGCCCGCAAGGACACTCCGGCCGCCAAGGGCGGCAAGGCCAAGAAGGCCGGCAGCCCGAAGGCGCGCCAGCTGAACGGCCAACCGGCCGGCCTCGACCTCACGGTGCTGGCCGACCTGGTGCAGCAGATGGATCGCCGCGAGCAGGTGATGGCGTGGCGCGTCGAGCGCATCGAGCAGCAGCTGGCGCACCTGCAGCAGATCCTCGTCAGCCTGAACCAGATCTATGAGAACCGCCGGCTGAACGAGTGGCGCGACGCCGAGGTGGCGCGGCACGCGGAGTTCCTCCGGCAGCTCGCCCAGAAGACCATGGCAGGGCCTGGCGGACACTGATCTCAGGCGGCGCCACCCTTCGGCGCCCGCCAGTCTTCCTGGGCGCAGCGAAGGACCTTGTGGTGGACCGATCGGTCGTCATCGCGAGCGAGGCGAGGGATCGTCCGCGGAAGGAGACTCCGCTCCCCCGGAAGGTCACTCGCCTGAGCCCGAGGGTGAGCCTGCGGAGCTGGTCGTCTTGCCAGGGGAGAGGCAGATGAGACGGCGCAGTTTCGTGGCGACTGCCGGTGGCATGGCAGTCGCCTGGCCATTGGGCGCGCTGGCGCAGCAGGTGAGCGTGCTGCGCATCGGATTGGTCAGCGCTCAACAAAGGTCAGCGCCGAACCTCGCGGCCCTTGAACGGCGGATGGCCGAGCTGGGCTATCAGGATGGCAAGAACCTCCATGTCGACTACGTGCATGCACCCGGATTCGATGCATGGGAAGCCGGCTACCGGCAGCTCGATGCGCGCAAGGTCGACATCGTTGTCGCGTCCGGCCCGGAGATTTCGCTGAAGGCGGCGCTCGCCACGTTGAACGCGAAACCGATCGTGATGATTGCGATCGATTTTGACCCCCTGGCGCGCGGCTACGTTGCCAATTTCGCCCGGCCGGGAGGGAATGTCACCGGCGTGTTCTTCCAGCAGATCGAACTGACGGTGAAGCGCCTGCAGATCATGAGGGACGCGTTCCCCGACATGCGCGCCGCGACGGTGTTCTGGGACCGGATATCGGCCGACCAATGGGAGGCCGCTCGAGGTGCCGAAGCAAAGTTGGGGTTGCGGCTTGTCGGGGTCGAGTTGCGCGAGCCGCCGTATGACTACGAGCGGGCGCTCGAATCCGCTCCACTGGAGTATCGCGGCAATCTGGTTGTGATGAACTCACCATATTTCTTTCGTGAGCGCGCACGGCTCGCCGAGTTCGCTCTTCGCAAGCGAATCCCATCGAACTTGGCCCTGAGGGAATTTGTCGAGGCGGGTGGCCTGATGTCCTACGGGCCAAGCATCACCGGCATGTATCGACGCGCCGCCGAATATGTCGACCGGATCGCGCGGGGAACCAGGCCCGGAGACTTGCCAATCGAGCAGCCGACCAGGTTCGAGCTCGTCGTCAATGCCACGACCGCCAGGGCGCTGGGCCGGATGGTGTCGCCCTCGTTCCTCGCCCGCGCCGACGAGGTGATCGAATGAGAGGTGGTCGCTGCCTCTTGCCTGTGTGAGTCGACGGGGAGCCGGTCCGACGATCCGTGCCTCCTCCTTCCCGGTGGAAACAAGCGCATGGCCTGCGCGACTGTCGACATGGATGCGCTGTTGCCGGGCCCAGGCGACCGTGGCTCCTGGTTCTCACCATGGAGTGCAGGATGACGGTCTTGCGGCGCCTGTCTGCCGCTGGCAACGTCGCCATGCCGCGCCGCGGCCGGTCGCACTATCACAGCGGCCCGCGGATTTGTTGACCAGCGACGCGTGAACCTGGCCGTCGTCCGTCCCGGGAGGGTGCCATGGCAGCCCAATTCGACCTTGTGGTGCGCAACGGTGCGGTGCTCGACGGCACGGGCGGCGAGCCGCGCGAGGCCGATGTCGCCGTGCAGGACGGCCGCATCGCCGCCGTCGGCCGTATCGCCGGCGCCGGACGCGACGAGATCGACGCCCGCGGCATGGCGGTGACACCAGGCTTCGTCGATATCCACACTCACTATGACGGCCAGGTGACCTGGGACGACCGGTTCACGCCCTCCTCGGGGCACGGCGTGACGACCGTGCTGATGGGCAATTGCGGCGTCGGCTTCGCGCCCTGCCGGCCGCAGGACCGCGATACCCTGATCAAGGTCATGGAGGGCGTCGAGGACATCCCCGAGCTGGTGATGCGGCAGGGGGTGCCGTGGAACTGGCAGAGCTTCCCCGAGTATCTCGATGCCCTTGCCGCGCGGCGCTGCGACATCGATTTCGCCACCCAGGTGCCGCATGCGCCGCTGCGCGTCTTCGTGATGGGCCGCCGCGGCGTCGATCGCGAGCCGGCCACCGCCGCCGACATGGCCGCCATGGCGTCGATGGTGGCCGAGGGGCTCGACGCCGGTGCGCTCGGCTTCACCACCTCGCGCTCGCTGTTCCACCGCACGTCCGACGGCGCGCTCACGCCCACGATCACCGCCGCCGAAGAGGAGCTGGCGGCGATCGCGCGCGGCATGGGCCGCATCGGCAAGGGCGTCATCCAGCTGCTCGACGACTTCCAGGACACGACGGCGGACGGCGCCACCGAGTTCGCCATGCTGCGCCGCCTGGTGGCGCTGTCGGGGCGCCCCTTGTCGTTCACGCTGCTCGACATCTCGGTCTATCCCGGCCGCTGGGAGACCCTGTTGCGCGAGGTCGAGCGCGCCAATCGCGACGGGCTGCCGATCCGCGGCCAGGTGGCGGCGCGCCCCGTCGCCGTGCTCTACGGGCTCGAGCTGTCGTTCCATCCCTTCTCGACCTGCCCCGGCTATCGCGCGGTCGCCGGCCTGCCGCTGCCGCAAAAGCTGGCTCGGCTGCGCGATCCGGCCTTGCGGGCGCGCCTGCTCGCCGAAGAGCCGGTCTACAGCAACCCGCAGATGCTGGCGTTCATGCGCAACGTGGCCAACATGTTCGTGCTCGGCGATCCGCCGGACTACACGCCGGCCGCCGAACGCCGGCTGGATGCGCGGGCAGCGGCGCTCGGTATCTCGCCGCTCGAGCTCGCCTACGATCTGCTGGTGGCGGATGACGGCCGCACCATCCTGTTCCACCCCGGCGCCAACTACAGCGACTGCTCCGACGCCAACATGGCGCGCATGCTCAGGCACGAGCACACCGTGATGGCGCTCGGCGACGGCGGCGCGCATTACGGGCTGATCTGCGATGCCAGCTACACCACGCACGCGCTCACCTACTGGACGCGCGATCGCCAGGGCGAGCGCTGGCCGCTGTCCTGGGCGGTGCAGCAGCTCACCGACGTGCCGGCGCGCACGGTCGGTCTCGGCGATCGCGGGCGTCTGGCGCCCGGCTACAAGGCCGACATGAACGTGATCGACCTCGACCGCCTGCGCGTCGCGGCGCCGCGTCCCGTGCACAACCTGCCGGGCAGTGGCCGCCGGCTCGAGCAGAAGGCCGAGGGCTATCGCGCCACCATCGTCGGCGGCGAGGTCACGTATCGCGACGGCGCCTTCACCGGCGCCTTGCCGGGCCGCCTGGTGCGCGGCGCCCGGCCCGGCCCGCTCGCACCAGGCCAACGATGACAAGCATGCGGCCCATAGGCTCGAACTTCGGCCGGTCCATACTGCTCCTCACCCTGAGGAGGCCGCTAGCGGCCGTCTCGAAGGGTGGGCAGCAGTAGGGATGGTTCGTTCGAGCCGCGTTCGGAGCCGACCGTGTGGTTGCCCATCCTTCGAGACGCGCGCCTGTGGCGCGCTCCTCAGGATGAGGAGCAAGGTGAACGGCGAGAGTTGGCGCCTATCATCGGCCGGCTCGACTAGCTGTTGGCTGCCAGCTTGTCCTGCGTCCTCAGCTCGAAATCGCTGGCGTCGTGGCGTTCGTGCAGCTGGTTCGCGGGGTCGCCCTGGAGGCGGTTGACGATACGCCCGCGCCGGACAGCCGGGCGCTCGCCGATGACGTCGGCCCAGCGCTGGACATTCTTGTAGTCCTTGACCGACAGGAACTCGCCGGCCCCGTACAGCAATCCCTTGGCCAGGCCGCCGTACCACGGCCACACCGCGATGTCGGCGATGGTGTAGTCGTCGCCGGCTAGGTACCGGCTTTCCGCCAGCCGCCGCTCCAGCACATCCAGTTGCCGCTTGGTTTCCATCGCGAAGCGGTCGATGGCGTATTCGATCTTCACCGGGGCGTAGGCATAGAAGTGGCCGAACCCGCCGCCGAGGTAAGGCGCGCTGCCCATCTGCCAGAACAGCCATGACAGGCACTCGGCGCGCTCGGCGCCGTGCCTGGGCAGGAACGCGCCGAACTTTTCGGCGAGGTACAGCAGCATCGCGCCGGACTCGAACACCCGAACGGGCGCAGGCCCGCTGCGGTCCACCAGAGCCGGGATCTTGGAATTCGGGTTCGCCGCAACGAAGCCGCTGCCGAACTGCTCGCCCTGGCCGATCCGGATCGGCCACGCATCATACTCCGCGCCGGCGTGGCCAAGGGCCAGCAGCTCCTCCAGCATGATGGTGACTTTCTGGCCGTTCGGCGTTCCCAGCGAATAGAGCTGCAGGGGGTGACGGCCCACCGGCAATTCCTTGTCATGGGTGGGCCCGGCGACCGGCCGGTTGATGTTCGCGAACTGGCCGCCGTTCGGCTTGTTCCAGGCCCAGACCGTCGGCGGCGTGTAGTCGGATGTGCTGCTCATGCTCCAAGTCCTCTGCTGGCGGATTCGATGATAAGGCCATTCTATCCCGCCGGTAGCAATCGCGCGCGCACCAGGCTGGCGGGAAATTGACCGGCGAGAAACACGACGCGCGTCGCAGGCGCGCAGCCCCTTCAACCCCGGCGGCAAAGGCCGCGCTGCATACCGACCATGGATCTTCGCAACCGCGTGCGTCTTGTGTCTGGCGCCAGCCCCAAGGCGGTAGGGCCCCCTTTGAGTTCCCTCCCGCGATGGCGGATGGCACGATAGGTGATGTGCTGATGCCTGAGAAACGGAAGGCCGATGTCCGAGCCATGCAGGAGGCATTGGCGAAGAAAGGGTTCAATCCCGGTAGCATCGATGGGATTGTCGGTCCCAAGACGCGCGAGGCGATCGCTGCCTTCGAAAAAGCGAGTGGCCTGCCGAACGACGGCGTCGTCGATGACGCGATGCTGAAGCAGCTGGGGCTGGCCTGAGATTGCTCGGAGCGCCCGATCCTGGTTTCGATCAGGCCGGGCCCGATGGCGTTGACGCGCACGCCGTCCTTGCCGAGCTCCGCCGCCAGCGCCCGCGGCGATCGATGGCCATGGGCCACGGATCCGTCGGCATCATTCGGCCAATCCGACCGAATCGATGGCCGCCCTGAACCTTTCAACGACCAGCGGGTCGCGGAAGAACCAGGTGTCGCTGATCCCTCGCGTCGTCTTGTAGGGACCGAGGCTCAGAAGCTGGCGCAGCGCCAGGCCGGCTTCCTCCATCCGCCCGGTTTCAGCCGCGGCGACAATCAGCGTCTGAAGGCCGGGCCCATAGTTGGGCAGACGCGCGGCGGCGTGGCGCAGTTCCGCAAGCGCCTCCTCCGCATGGCCGCTGAGCAACAGCGCGCGCCCGAGCAGGGCCCGCAGCGTCGGCCGGTGGAACGGATCGAGCGAGATCGCGAGGCGCAATTCCGGCACGGCCTCGGCCGGATCGCCGGCATGCGCCAGGACATCGGCGTAGCTGGTGCGGGTGTCCACGTCACAGGGATTGGCCATCACGGCGGCCCGCCCGGTCTCCAGCGCCTCGTCCCAACCAGCGTTCAGGAGAAGGATGAAGGCGAGGCGGGCAAGGCACAGCGAGGAGTCCGGCTCGAGCTCGACGGCGCGCCGGGCCAGTTGCAAAGCCTGGATCGCGGCCGCGCGGCCGCGCGGCTCGCCCCACAGATGCGTATATCCGCGCTGCACGGTGTAGGCCTGCCACGCATAGGCGAGGGCGTACTCGGGGTCCGCCGCGATGGCGCGCTCGAACATGGCGCGGGCGGCGCGCGTATCCGCCTCGGTCGCCCGGCGGTGCAGCTCGCGGCCGCGCAGGCACAGATCGTAGGCGTCGAGGCTCGCCGGGGGGCGCCGCCGCGAGCGGCGGACTCCTTCAAGCTCGACATGCGATACGAGATGCGCGGCCAGCCGGTCGGCCACCTCCTCCTGGACCGAGAACAGGTCGTCGAACCGCCGGTCGAAGCGGTCGGCCCAGAGCCCGGCGCCATTCTGTGCGTCTCCGAGCTGGGCCGTGACGCGCAAGGCCTCGCCGGAGAGGCGCACGCTGCCGTTGACCAGATAGCTGGCATCGGCAGGCGGTTGCCAGCCCGCCCAGGGCGTCGGGGGGCGCCCGGCCTGGCGACGCGGGCTGACGACGTGCAGCGACTGGAACCTGGTCATGTCGGTGACGAGGTCGGCCGTGAGCCCATCGGCGAAGTAGGCCCGCTCCGGATTGCTGTCGAGGCTGTCGAATGGAAACACCACGACCATCGGCCGCCCGGTTGGTGGGCGCGGCGCCGCCTCGGCCAGGTCCGGGTCCGGCGCCGGCGAAACCGGCGCAGCGCGACCCTCGGTGTGCGGCCGCTCGGCCGCGAACAGGAAGCCGCGCCGGGGCAGGGTACGCACCAGTCGCTGCTGCTCATCGCCCAGCGCGCGGCGAATCTCCATGACGCACCGGGCGATGCTGTCGTCGGTCACAAACACGCCAGGCCACACCGCCTGCATGATCTCGTCCCGGCCGATCAGGCGGCCGGCATTCTCGACGAAATGTTTCAGCAATGCGAAAGCCTTGGGCCGAAGCGGGCACTCCACGCCGTCCGCCAGCAGCGCACCACGTCCGAGGTCCAGGACGAAGCGGTCAAACCGGTAGACCGCTACCGAAGCCGCGGACCCCATGGATGTTCCCTGCGGTAGCCGAAAGTCAGAAGAAAATCATCCGGACGTCGTCGCCCTGTCAAGACATGAAGGGCCTGCCGGCAGTTTCCTCGCCTGTACCGACGCCGGGCACGGCTGCATGGCCTCCCGCCGGGGCGTCGGGCGCGGCGACCACCCCATCTCGATGATCGGTGTTGTGCCTGCACAACACCAAAGGAGGATCAGATGTCGGATATCTACCTGGAAATCCCCGGATACAGCGACTCCCCGGCAGTGGCCGGAGACGTTACTGACAAGAAGTTCAAGCAGCACATCCAGGTGGCGTCACTGACCACGGGCATGACAAACCCCAGCACGGTGAGCGTCGGCACGCAGGCCGGCTCGGCCGGAGGCGGCGGCAAGGTCATCATGCAGGACGTCACCTTCACGAAGCTCTGCGACAGGGCGAGCCCGCTGCTTTGGCTGAGGTGCGCCAAGGGCGATCACTTCCGCCGCTTCGAGTTCAAGTACGTGATCAGCCGCGGCAACTCGAGCGATGTCTTCAAGACCGTTACGCTCAGCGACGTTCTTGTCACCAGCTTCGCTCACTCGGGCAGCGTCGGGTCCGAGCTGCCGCAGGAAAACCTCGCGCTGAACTTTGCGAAGATCGAGATCAAGTACTGGCCACGCGATTCGGCCGGCGGCTACGGCCAGCCGGAGAGCGCCGGCTACGACCTCGTCCAGGCCAAGTCGCTCTGATCTCCAAGAGCCTGACTGAAAATGCCCCGCTCGAATGCCTTCATGGTGAGCACAGGTGAATGCGAAGCATTTACCGGCTCGAACCATGAAGGCCTCGCACGGGCCGCCGTGCGGCGCTTCATGGTTCGACCCGGCAAAACGCGAAGCGTTTGTGCCTGTGCTCACCATGAAGCGCATTCTGATCGCCCTGCACGCGGCTGCCGGATCAGAGCGTCCGGAAGCCGCCGTCCGCCATGATGATGCAGCCGGTGACGTAGGTCCTTCGCTTCGCTCAGGACGACGGGGGGGACCAATTTCCACCTGATCGGAACGTGCCCTACGCGTCGCGCCGCTTCAACGCGCGCAGGTCGTGCGCGTCGGGCAGCGTCCGGGGATCCCGGCCGTCGCCGAACAGCCGGTGTTTCTGCACCTTCTGTGTTCCCGTCACCGGCAGCTCATCGACGAACACCACCCATCCCGGCGCCTTGTAGTAGGCCATCTGCCGATGGCAATGGTCGAACAGCCGCCGCGCCAGCGCGGCGTCGGCCGGCGCATCGCGCACCACGACGCAGGCCAGCACCTCCTCGTCCCGCATCTCGTCCGGAGCGGCGACGACCGCCACCTGCGCCACGTTCTCGTGCCCCTGCAGGCAGGCCTCGACCTCTGCCGCCGCGATGTTCTCGCCCGAGCGGCGGATGATGTTCTTCTTGCGGTCGACGAAGCACAGCATGCCCGAGTCGTCCCGGGTGACGATGTCGCCGGTGTGGAACCAGCCGCCGCGCCAGGCCGCTTCCGTCGCCTCGGGCTGGTTCAGGTAGCCGGAGAAGGCCGCGCGCCGTGGCTCAGTCGCCGAGTGGCGGACCAGCAGCTCGCCGGGTTCCCCCGGCGCCACGTCGCGATCGTCACTATCGACCACGCGCACCTCCAGGCCCGGCGGCGGGCGGCCGATGGCGCGCGTGTGCACCTGCCGCGGCTCGTGGCAGTCGGCCAGCAGGCAGCACATCTCCGTCATTCCCCAGACCTCGACCAGTGGGAAGCCGAAGCGCGCCTCGAATGCGGCGTGCAATGTCGGCTCGACACCGGCCCCGAGCCCCCACTTGATCCGGTGTGCCCGGTCCTGCTCGCCGGGCGGCTCGTTCATCAGGACAGGCACGATCACGCCCAGGTAGTGGATGGCGGTGGCCTCGGTTTCGCGGATCTCGCGCCACCAGTTGGTCCGGCTGAACCGCTCGGGGATGACGTGACAATTGCCGGTCAGGACCATGCAGAAGAACAGGAAGATGGCGGCGTTGATGTGGAACAGCGGCAGCGGGCAGTACACCCGCTCCTGGCCTTCCCCGATCGTGAGCCGTCCGCCGAGATTACGATACCAGTTGCCGACCATGAGCTCGTACCCGTGGCTCAACACGCAGCCCTTCGGCCGGCCGGTGGTCCCCGACGTATAGAGCAGGCTCGCCTCTGACCGCGGGTGCACGGCGCCGGGCATCGGTGCCGGCCGGCGTGCCGGCGAGAATCCGGCGTCGAGGTCCTCGAGCAGGTCGACGGCAATGTTCCGGCCGCTGGCGGCGATGCCGTCGCGCAGTTGCCCCGACCGGGCACCGACCGTCACCGCCAGGTCGGCATTCGAGTCGATCAGCAGATGCGCGGTTTCCGCCGCCCGGTAGTCCGGATTGATCGGCACCCAGGAGATGCCCAGCATGTTGCACGCCACCTTCAGCAGCAGCATCTCCGGCCGGTTCTCCAGCAGGAAGGCGATGCGGTGCCCGTGGCCGTAGCCGGCCTCCCGCAGCGCCGAAACATAACCGGCGACGAGACGCCCGGCCTCGGCATAGCTGACGACGCAGCCTTCGGCATCAGAGGCCCGCTCGGGATCTCGCGGCACCATCAGCAGCGGGTTGTCGCCATGCAGCGCCACCGCGTCCGAGAACGCCTCGCCGATCGTCCGGTCCAGGAACATGCGCGTCATCCCCTCCGCTTCGTCCGCGTGCCACCGGTCACGATTTCACGCTCGCCGGATTTGCGCTAGCCTGCCCGGCGGGATGAAGCAAGACGCACGGGAACCACGCCATGACGACTGCGACCCTCGAGACCACGACCACCGAATTCGACGTCGACGATGTCGAGTACCTGCGCCACGGCAGCCAGCCGTTGCTGGCGCGCATCTTCAAGCCGCGCGGCGCGGGGCCGTTTGCGGCCCTGGTCGAGTGCCACGGCGGCGCCTGGTGCTTGAGCGACCGCACCACCGAGCGGCTGCGCCACGAGTTCATGGCCTCGCACGGCATCGTGTCGATCGCGCTCGACTTCCGCTCCGGCAACGACGATCCCTATCCCGCCTCGGTGCAGGACATCAACTACGCCGTGCGCTGGGCCAAGCACAATGCGCGCGAGTTCAGGACCCGGCCCGATCTTGTTGGCCTGTCAGGTCAGTCGAGCGGTGGCCACCTGGCGATGCTCGTCGCCATGCGCCCGCACGATCCGCGCTATGCGGCGATCGCGCTACCGGCCGGATCGCCGCCGCAGGACGCCAGCGTGCGGTGCGTGATCATGTCATGGCCCGTGATCAACCCGCTGAGCCGCTACCGCCACGCCAGGCGTGCCCTGGAGAGCGCCGACCCGCCGGCGTGGCCCAAGTCGATCATCCCGCGCCACGACTCCTACTGGCGCTCGGAGGCTGCCATGGCGGAGGGCAACCCGGTGCTGGCGCTCGAGCGCGGCGAGGACGTGCAGACGCCGCCGGCGATCTGGTTCCAGGGCCGCGGCGATACCGTGCACGACTACAAGGACCCGGAGTCGAGCTTCGACGGCAACGAGCCGCAGCGTTTTTGCGCCAGCTACCGCAACGCCGGCGGCGTAATCACGCTCGACTACATCGACATGGAACGCCACGCCGGCCAGTCGCCGGATCTGTCGAAGAGCGGCGACATGTTCGGCCGCATGGTGGCGTTCGTGGAGAGGCATGTCGGGGGCTGATCGGGAGCTCGGCGACAACCTGGAGGCTAATCGGCCGTCGGGCAGAACCGCGCCAAAGTGGCGCATCGCGCGCGACACGTGTCCTGTACACAGTCGTCTTCCGGTCGCCAGCACCTCGGACAGGGTCGTCGTGATGCGCCCGAGAACAGGACAAGACGTCCTTGAGTATGAGATCCGCGAGGAGCAGGCGGCAACAATGGGCCGCCTTGACCGGCAACTGCGGGCTGCCCTCGATGCGCTGGACACCTTCAACAGGCGAGCGAGCAGCGGCAAACCGGCAGCCGACAGCCACGACCTGAAGCGAGCACGTCTCGTCGATGCCGCCGCGTACGCCCTTTGGAACTTCGTCGTGCAGCGGGAATGCAGTGGCTTTCGCGGCACGGAGCAGATCCTCAAGGACTACGCCATACCGGCGGAGGTGCGTCTGAAGATGGGAGTGATTCGGCCTCGCTAGTCGAGTTGGTACGGCTGAACGCTCCGGGATCACGTGACAGTTGTCGCTCAGCACCACGCCGAAGAAAGGGAAGATGGCGGCCAGCGCTCGCCATATGCGATAGCCTTGGCCACAAGGGGGACTGCATGATCAGGCCTTG
>Ga0187894_10004052_pt1 | contig 15976 bp, 23 predicted proteins | sample GBC1701081metaG_FD_136650 | JGI IMG/M metagenome (GOLD analysis project Ga0187894, IMG submission 136650) | White microbial mat communities from a lava cave in the Kipuka Kanohina Cave System on the Island of Hawaii, USA - GBC170108-1 metaG ... | reverse complement strand
CAAGTAATCTTAAAACGAGCCGTCGGGCGGACGGTTAAAGACATAACGTATGTGGCTGCACAAAGCGTGTCTTTAGAATCTACATCTATAACCGCTTAGGTTTAGATGGAGAGCGTCAACTTTTTACTGCTTGTTATCAAGCTTAAAAGAAAGATGTCGAGATTGTATTTTCAATGGTACCGAGGTAATCAATAAATCAATATGAGAACTTTACTTTTTATTTTCAGCTTAAACGCCTGCTTGTTCGTGGTGGTTTTTTTCATAAACTTAAACGGATTCATGCGCGGCAAAAAGACTCATTATGCCGATGTCGTTTTGACTGTTCTTTGGCTCTCTATCTTGTTTGTTTGGTGGTTCTTTTTCGGATGGTGGAATGTACTATTCGTTATTTTGCTAAGTCTATTTTACGGCGCAGTTACATATAGTTCTGCTAAAAATACAGCGATTAAGATTAGAGCTAAGGTTATTTAAGGACAATGAAAATAATTTTCTTAATACTTCTCTTATGGTTTTTAACTGCGTGTACCACGCAGACAGTTGAAAATACAAATAGTGCAACTAAACAAATGCCTTCGCCAAGCCCGAAACCGTCACCTTCACCGTTAGCTAACGACCCGACAGCGGAAGAGTATTATTTACAGTATGCAGATAACCCCGACGACAGAATCGCCGTTAGAAAAGCAGTTGCAGAATTTACTAAAAATCAAGAAGTTAAGGGTACGAATGTTATTGCTTTAACTGGTAATGTGTATTTAGTGGGTGTTGACACAGGAAGGCGTCCGTTAAATTTAGTCGTTCGTGCATTTATGGATAAAGACGGAAAATTGTACTGGAAAGCAGAGTTATTAACGCCGCCTCTTTCCAATATTTTACGCCTCAATCAAAATCAGGCTTGTAACTGTACTTGAGGGGAAAAATGATAAATTAAGCAATATGAGCACTTTAGAAAGGAGAAATTCGTTTCTAAAACGACGAAACGCGCTGTTGATATCAGCGCGTTTCGGGAAGTCGTTTTGGTCACGACAAAGTAAACTAAACATGCACAAGATACCACATTCATCAAAAGAAATCAACTTAAATTGTATATGTCGTTAAAAAGGAGTGTTTAATGTTCAACGCTATTGGAATATCCGTTTTTATTCTTCTCATATCATCAGTTTGTTTTGCTCAAAACATTGAGTACGGCAAACCGGAAGAACTTAAAGGAATCAAGAAAATCTTTATTGATACCGAAGCCAATATGAAAAGCCGCGAGGCAATCATAAAAGAGATTGAAAAAGCAAAGCTTGATATTGAGATTCTTGACAGCGCAGACGGAACTGAAGTTGTACTGTTGTTCTTCGCCGGAACAGATGACATTGTTACAGGAAATAACGGCAATGTGGCAACCGTGAAAAGAAAAGCGGGTACAGGCTTTGTTTTTATTCCGAAAGGGGAACGCCAACGAGTATTGTTAAGTTTTGATGATGTAAAGAAAAGTGTTTTCGAGAAGAAACCAGAAACAAACTTTGCGAAGGCATTTATTAAAGCCTATAAAAAAGCTAACGAATAAGTTAGTCTATTCTGCGCCGTCGTATCTGTGGGTAATCTGTACCAATCGAAGGCAGTCCCAATGTCGAAGGCGTAAAACGCGGTATAAAATCCAAATCATCAAAATAGTTTCTTGCTTGCGGTGAATCACCAAAACCTTGCCGAAATCCCGCCGCTCCATTCACCAACCTATCTTTCCATGAACGTCCCGCTTGTGCAGGTGTACCGGCAGACGGATGTACAACAGGTCTTGTATGTGCGCCTGTCATGACTTGCGGTTCATGCACGCTTGGCATAGCAACAGCCGGACCCGCTTGCATCGCGCCGCCATCCCCGCCCTGATACGCTTTTTGGTCTTTTGCCATTTTCAAAGAATCCCCTTTCTGGACACGCTTTTTACACTAAAAATTTGTTCTTGACAATTCTCTACATTGTAGATTATTTTCTACTTGCTTACGGATAAAAGGTAGAAAACACAATGTCAAAAGTAAAAAACATATTGGATGAGATGGATAGAAAGCGCGCCGAACGTCTTCGTAAAGAAGCGTTGCGCCCTGTTGTTCTGCGTCATAGATGGGACAACCAAATGGTTGATGCGATTTCCATCGCACAATGTTCATTTGAAACAAGTCAGTCGTTTTATCCTGTCGCATTCGAAGACCGTCGCAACGAATACTCAAAATTTGTTGTGCTTACACAGCTTCTTGAAGGCGGCGCGAGGTTCGTAACAAACAAAGCCGCATACGTCCTCGACGGCAAAGGTGACTGTGACAAAGTTATGTTGCCCCGAACGTGGCGAGCCGTTAAACAAGTCTTTTCCTGCTTTTACGAGAGCGACAAACTTTCCATCTATTCACAAGCAATCAATTTGAAATACGGTCGTATTGATTCAATCAAATTCCCTGCCTGCCTTAATGAACAACGAGACACAGTTCTTTTAGCCTTCACTTTAGATACAGCAGACACAGCAGACACAGCAGACATTGCAGACATTGCGGCATAGGAGAGGATATGTTTTTTGAGAAAACCCATATTTATTACCGATTTCACACGACAATAGAATTCGATAACAGAATCTTCCCGCTTGGAAGTTTCTGCCTTATTTGTCATCAAACTAAGACCTTTACGAACGACGAAGAAAGAAAACTATTCTGTGAATATTTTCAATACATTATTCATGAGTCAGGCTGGACAAGGTATATCTGTACATCATGCTCAACTAAATACTTCTACGGAAAATACTCTGCATTTGTAGGGAATGTTTTGTGTAAGGAAGAAACCCGTAGGCGGAAAGGAATCTATTTCAATTGATGAAAGGCGGATTTATTGCAAATGAACGCACAGGCTCAATGCAATTCGTTGAGGATTTGTTTGCTACGTCAGCGCAACTCTTTCAACGCGCCTTAGAGTTTGAAGGTTATCCGCCTGACACAAAATTCGCAGTTTTTTCTGACGATAACCCGTTTGTCATTTTCTTGGACAAGGTAAGAACTCGTGCGTTTGAGGCAAGGAGTAATTACCTGAATTTCGGCTATGAAGGTTTATCAATCACACAGTCGAAAGCAACCCTTTATAAACGAAAAAAGAAATGAACACAGCAACAGCAGAGTCACTAAATCTACAAGTGAACGCCATCATCGAAGAGCAAGATTTAACTTCTGTGATGGTTGTTTTTATCGTCGGGAAATTCCGCGAATGTTACATAGAAGCACATCGGTTGATGGATAAATATCCGATTACCGAATTCAACACCCATGTCATAGACCGCAAACATTTAGATGTAACCCGCGACCGCTGGCAGTTCACAGTTCAAATCAATATTGAGCCAAAACCTTTTGTAAAACCAACATAATTCTAAGGAGTAAAGAATATGAAAAAGATAGTTGTGGGACATCCGGAGCGACCCTTTGTTTTGTATATACGCAAACCGATTAACGTCACAATTGAAGACGAATTGGTTTTGAGCGAACAAGGTCGTCTCAGCCAATCAACGGTACGCGAAGGCTACGACGCCGACCATGTAGAACTCGTGCGGCAAGTGCGAAAAAATCCTTCTTTTTATTTGAGCGCAAACTAATGGACATCGAATTAATTGTACTTCTTTCAATTTCTTTTGCGCTTGGCGCAATTGTTGTCGGTTCAATCTGCTACGCGGTTGGGAAAAGAAAGAAAGTTTTGTCTGTTATATCCGCCCACTGGTCCCGTTCGGGACGTTTCAAAGTAACCACACACGCAACTCTAAACGGTTTAGAGTGCGAAAGGAGAAAAGATGAAGCAGTCAATGTCAATAACAGTTCCGGGTGGTGGCATCATCCAGATAGAAGCAAACGATGAAAAGGAACTAATCAGGAGCGCATCTTTCTGGATGAGCATCCCTGATAAATGCGGCTACAAAGACTGTGGTGCAGATGTCCGTTTCTTTCACCTGCTGACAAGAAACGGACATAACTATTACGGTCTGCTGTGCAAAGGCAAAACTCAACACAGATTAGATTTCGGACAACACAAAAAAGGCAATGACCTTTTTTGCTCAGGTAAGGCAATGTGGGACATTGCATTGTTCAACCGCGAAGACTTTGGGGAATTTGACGAATCTGAAAATCAGACGCCGCAGAAAACGCAACCCGTAGAGCCAGCTCCCGCCGTAGCAACAAACGTCACACCTATCAGACAACCGAAACAATCCACAGCCGAAGGATGGACAGAAGCAGACCGCAAAAACTCTATGAATCGGATAAACGGCTTTTGTTCAAAGATGCGGGCAAACGGAGGTACACCCGAACTTCCACCCAACATTCCACGACGCAGTTGGTCCGAGTACAGCAACAACGACCTTTATACAATCGAAACTGCTGTCAGCGGTCAATGGGAAGCTCTAGTCAAAGAACTCAATATCAATAAACTCAAACACAAAGGCGCAAAATAATGGACGACGCGGATTTTGCAAACCGACTTCTCTACGAAAGGCGAAAGTTAACAGTGAACAAAACACCGGCAGGCAGATACACCGATGCCGGACTTCGAGAGCGCATGGAATCGTTACGACTCGATAAAGTCCGACTTGAAACCGCACTAAATAACAAACCGAGCAAACGCTATCAGCAAGTAGTTATTGCCGGTCTGAAATTTATTGAAATTGAATTAGCCAAACTTAAAAACAACGGAGCGAACTTTAATGACTGACTTTAATAAGACAGAACGAATGTCAACTTTATTAGGCGAACTTTCAGAAAGTGAACGCCAACTTTTTAATTTAATGTCACGAGAGCATGACGTGAAAGTCAGCGCGACAGCGAGCGGTTACGAAATCACACATCCGAACGGGCGGGTTTCACAATTTCTGCTAGACAAACATGACGTCATGCACGAGCTACTTTCGACCTATAAAGCAAAGTTCGGTGTATCTTGGAATGTTGAATCGCTCAAAGGTGTACAACCTGCGTTACCAACTCACGAATCTGCTGAAGAAATCCCGGATATAGTTACCGAAATCGAAGTTATTGACAGCGACACAAGTGACGAAATAGAACCGCCTTTTCCGTTCGATGAACCAACCGAAACGCTTGACGATGTGCAGGAAAACTTACTTCCTGACTTTGGACATATTGACCCGGTAGAAACGGCACAAGAGATTTTCAAACAGGAAATTTTGATTGACAGAATCAAATTTGACGACACAACTCAATCACGAATCAGAGAAGACGAGGAAGCAATCAACGAATACACAGAGGCTTTGAAACGCGGCGATAGATTACCCGACGTAACTCTTTTCTATGACAACTCAGATTACTTTATAGGAGACGGTTGGCATCGCATTAAGGCTCATTTGAAAGCCAATAAACATATCATCAGTTGCGAAATAAAGACGGGTACACAGCGCGACGCTTTTCTATATTCACTTCAATCCAATAATAGAAACGGTCTTAGATATACGCCTGCGGATAAACGCCATTACACAACCCACATTTTGCAAGATGAAGAGTGGTCAAAATTCTCAAACGGTGTCATAGCTGAAATGGCTGGTGTTTCTTCGGCATTTGTCGGAAATCTCCGGCGCGACCTTGGTCTTGATACAAATAGCGAACGAATTGACAGGACAGGACGCACAATCCAGACCGCGAACATCGGACGCAAAACAGATGATGAAGCGTCGGCGAATCTCTCACTGAACAGTGAGAGATTCGCCGACGCTGAACCTGCCTCACCACCTTCAGATTTTGATTCAGGAAAAGAAAAGGCTCTTTCCATCGGCGAGGCGGAAACAGAAATTCAAGAGCAGAAATCCGAAATTGAGACTTCTGCAAATACGGCTGAGAACACGACTCTGAAGGCATTAAAGACCGGAGATGTCATAGCCCTTATAGAATTACTACATAACACACCCAACGGAATCTTACAGGCAAACCTGATAGAAAAAGGCTTTGATTTAGAAACAATCAACGAAGCAAAAGTAGGCGGGCTTTTAATCCGTGATGAAGTGGGCAGATGTTATTACCGATGGCATTCCATTGATATTCGTGAAGCAATTATTAATCGTGGTCCGCTTACCTTTATTGAACTCGAAGATTTGGGATGTCAGAGTCAAGCAATTCTAATTGCAAAGACCGACAAACTCATTACACAAACCGAAGACGGAAAACTTCACATTGCTTATGAAACCGATTCTGAGGATGAAGAGACGGACGAAGCAGTAAGTGATACAACAGTTCACATTGAAGAAATACCACCTGCCGAAGTAATTGAGGCTGAATTCTTACCACCTGTCGAAGACAATCCCGCTTGGGACAATGCAGAGATAATCATTCAAATTCATCTTTTCGCAAAAGAAAAAGGTCAGCGTACAGTCGTTTACACCATTAAAGAAATTAAAGATTCACTTCCGATTATTGAAACCGGAAACGAATCAGACCTTACAATTTTACCCCCGACAATTATCAGTTTAATTGACCAAAAAAAACGTGAACTCAAAGAGCGTATTGATGCGCCAAAGAAGACTGTTAATGCAAAGAAACCCGTTTCTAATGCAAGGAAATCAACCTCTGACGCAAAGAAACCCGTTTCTAATGCGAGGAAATCAATCTCGCATGCAACAAAACCCGCTTCTGATGCAAAGAAACCGGCAACTAAGACAGCTACGAAAAAGGCTAAAAAGTAAATTTTGAAAGGAAACAGTTATGGCAAAGATTACTTACGACGGCGCAACAAGAGAGATAGACGATGCTATCGCAAAAGATGATGACCTGCTTCGCAAGGTATTAGCGGCAAGTGTGCCAAACATGGAACACGTTGAATTTGTGCGAGGAACGAAAGACGATGTTACCGAAGTCAATGTAGTTAAAAAGTCAATCGAAGTTACGGTTGTTAAAAAGGCACAATCAAAAGGAAATCAACAATCCGAGATACTAAATGCTTTCCTCGAAGCACCCGAATACAAAAACCCCGCGGTTGACTTCGCTCTCAAGAAACTCGAAGCCGAAGAGACAGGCGACAACGGTTTCATGTTTCGCGCCATACGTTCAGGTGCAGCGAGCCGAGCTGCAAAGGAAGGAGCTGATGATTGCCACGAATGCGAACTCGCGTTTTTTACAATCATCAATGTCGCCCCAATTCCAAGTAAAGAAATTCCACTAGGGTTTTAATTATGATTTTGAGTTTAGAAAAATCTGCACAGTTTGAATCGAGGACTGCTTTCAAAAAGCATCCTCATTTACTTGCCCGAAAGGTTTCAGACGAATTAAGGAGACGTATTCGACTCTATTCACCAAACGGAGCGTGTGAGTATCTTGAATTAAATCCCGAACTTTACGAGGCACGTACAGATGCGGCGTTTACCATCATCGAATGTTTCCAAAAGCTATTCCCTCGAAAATTCAAATACTCATTAAGAGCAGCTTTTTCGCCTGATATGGAACAGGATTTTTATCGCTATGTGAATCATAAATTTTTCCCTATTGATTTGGATAAGGTTTGCGACCCGCATACATGGATTTTTCCTTATATTCCGATTCAATCAATGCAGAAACAAGATTGGCTTGACCCAAACTGGACGTTTGAAGAACTCCCGCTGGTGTTTCAGGTTGCTCTCAGCGTTTCCCATCAGTGGAATCAGGAACAGTTCACAGCGAGATTAATACAACTTCACAATCTACCTAAAATTTCTACGGTTGATAGATTCGGAGTAGAAAATAAAGCCGCGTTGGTTGATTCATGTAAGTTGCAAAAGTCACCCGTCAGATACTTTCCCCTTGCACTCGGATTTATCAACTACGCATCCGGAAATATCTGGATTGACTCACATCCCAGGATAATACATTACGCTCTGATGTGGTCAGAAGAAAATGTACTCAACTTAGCTAAAGAATGGAAAAACGCTCGTAGGTTTTTCAACCTAATAGAATTATTTGACGCTTGGTTATCACAAAAACCAAAAGAAAGAATTTTGGAATGTATTCGAATTTGGAACGGAGCAGAAAACAATATAAATGAGCAAACAACTTAAACATCAGGATTTCCCCGAAAAAGTAACACCACATATTGATGAGTGGTGTTTGAAGTGCAGGTTATTTCAACCAAACGCACGAAACACAAATTTGAAACACTGTTTGGGCTGTCATGTAAATATCCCCAAACATCGTTTTGCTGTCCTTGAGTTTCCCGATTCATTCAAAGAACAAAGAGGCAATGCTTTAATTTTAGAATGTAGGTATTGCTTCGATTGTTATTTGCCTGTTTATCAAGGGCTAAATTTCAAACACGTCGGATTCAGAGGGATTGTATTCCAACCTTAAAACGGAGAATTTTATGAGCATGGCTCTGACACCAAACGAAGAAAATAGAATTTACCCCGCCTTAATTTTAATTGACGGGCAATACATTGTAAGAGTCCCGGACAGTCACGGAAACATTATTGAAAAATTTGTTTCGCCAAAGCACGTTCGTCAGGCTTTTACACAAGAGCCAATTGATTCAGGTTGGTTGTCACCAAATGTTGTGCGTTGGGGAATGTCGGGACACGGCGATTGGGTGGTTATGTTTATTCCTCCGCAAGTGCATAAACTTCCCTTTATCGGTGAAGACCCTGACAATCCTAAGAACATCATTGAATATTCGATTCCATTACCGGCACTTATTTTTATTGGTAACGGCTCGCAGTATTCAGTTTGGGCAGTTAAGACAAAAACCTTCGACCCTTCATCTCTTGTTTACCGCGCACCGCTTCCGAACTCAAACATCTATGGAGAAATATGCTTCGGACCAACAAAGCCGCCACGCGCAAACGGACACTCGGTAACAGAGGCTTGGCGTGTGTTCTCTAACACTGCTTTTAGCAACCACACTGTTGACGGGAAATGTAAAAGCCAATCTAAAGACGTTCGTGTTTTATTGCGTGAACTTTCGAGAACCGAGCAGTTAGATTTCCCTCTTAATGAACTTGTTCCTCTTATTGATGAAAAACATGTAACCGTTGACGCCCTGGCATTGAAACTGTTTTCAGGTAAATAAAATGCAAATCACCAACGAAATGTTAAGAAACGCAAAACATCATTTCGCTTTCGACGGAGAAGAACTTCCGGCTGTCACAAACAGTAAGCTGTTTGAATATGTCGTTGCGTCAAATGGCATCTTTGTTCGCGCACGTCGTGAAGGATTAGAAGTCTCCATTCCCTGTGGTTGGGCAGACATCAGAGAACTTCAACCCTTCACAAACTATGTTCAATGGGGCTATCCGAAAATCTCCAAAGAGCTGCTAGGAAATATTTTTGATGGCTCTCGCTGGATATGCGCTCCAAAACCAACAGAAAGGCTCTATTACTTACATTTTAACCTTAGCAGTAGCAGTTGGATATTAGTAACCCCCCGACAAGACGCAGGCGCAAATCATGTTTACCCGATAAGAACTGGTGTAGGTTCAGCGACACAAGACGCCATAATCGAATTACACAGCCATCATCATTCACCGGCTAATTTTTCACAGAAGGACGATACAGACGAAGCTTCAGGCTTTCGTATTTATGCTGTCATCGGAAATATTTTTCATCAGCCGGAAATCCGCGTTCGCGTTGGATGCTTTGGCTATTTCATGGACATTCCCGCAAGTGAAATTTTCGATTTACCCGGGGATTTGGTTGATTGTTACGACAGGGAGAATCGTAGGTGAAAGTTGGAAATCGAAAGATTCATACTTGTAGCTACTGTGGCAAGAAAGAAGTTTGGAGTAAATCTTGGATGTGGTACGGAAGCTACAAGCAGGAAGAAGATAATTACAGTTCAATCAATATTAAAGCTTGTTCCATTGAATGTGCCAGACAATTAAATCGGCAATTGAAATTACGAAGTAATCCAAATATAGGAGTTTACGAATGAGTTCAAGACGAAACAGATTTCACAAAAAGAAACAGAAGCCACAGCAAAACAGACAACAGCAACAGATTCAAACGCCACGACCGTCGCCGTCAGTGACGCCGCCAACTGCGCCTGTTATTCAGATGAGTGGTGATTTCGATTTATCATATGCAAGAGCCGCAACGATAACCACAAAGACTTTTAGGACTATTGAGATTTATCTTGTTGGTTGTGGTGGCACAGGAAGCTTTCTGGCTTTACATCTATCACGCATTGCAAAAACTCTTGTAGAACACGGTATAGGCACACACGTTTTCTTTGTTGACCCCGATACAGTCGAAGACAAAAACATTGGCAGGCAGCACTTTTGTTTTGCTGAAATCGGTTTATCAAAATCCGAAACATTATCGCGTCGTTATGGTCATGCCTTCGGAATAAACACATCAGCGTTCAAAGAAAAGTTTAATGAGGATATGTTTTACCGTCGCGCGGATTTGGCTTTGATGGTTGGCTGTGTGGATAACGCTGAAGCTCGCAATGAAATCAACGAGACCTTACAAACCAACGAAGAGTTATTTGGCGAAGAACTGCCGATGGTATGGTATCTCGATTGTGGGAACGGTCGTGAATCGGGACAGGTGACGCTTGGTTCTTCGCTAACTTTAGCAGAACTCGAAGGCTCTTTTCCTGATTCACACATCTGTCACGTTTTACCCTCGCCAATGATTCAGCATCCCGAACTTTTAACCCCACGCCCGGAAGAACTGTCAGTAACAAATATGTCCTGTGCTGAAATGATGCTTGCCAATCTTCAGTCATTGAACCTCAATGCGGCAATTGCTGTTCAAGCCGCTGAGATGATTACTCAACTTTTAATCACCAAAGATTTAACGAGGCATTCAATTGAAATAAACCTGAAAGCAGGTTCAACAAAAGCCTACTACACAACGCCTGAAGAAATATCACGGATTACACGAAAACCCGTTGATTTTCTTCGTGCAAACTTAGACAACTTAATCAACCAAGAAGCAATGAGAGCGATGGTGTAACTATGAATAAACAAGTGGGAACTTTATCAATCTTAAATGTTAGCGAAGGAGATATAAAAATCACCTTTAACAAAGAAGATGACCAAGAAAAAATAAGAGCAAGCAGAATCGTTAAAGATGCACTCAAGCGAGGCTATGCACTTTTAATTGAAGTTGACGGCGCATATCAACGCGCCATTGATTTCGATGAGACTGTTTGTGAATACATCATAGCGGATTACGAACCTAACTTTTCACATTATGTCACTACGGAAAAACAAGAAACGCCAGAAATTAAAATCAAAAAAAACCGCAAGACAACGACACGGAGGAGAGTTCCGATGCACACAGCAAACGCAGTCGGTGTCGCCCCAAGTGCCGGAGGGTGATTTTGTCAGAGACGCAATGAGTAAGTTAGCCAACCATGTTGGCGAATGGTGTGGTTTTCCTATACCGATTGATGGTGAAAGGCTGATTCTTGAACCACGACACCCGGCAAGCAAAGTCTATGAGCAATTAGGGAAGCGTGAAGAACAGAATCACGATAACCAGCAAGTAATCAATGTGTGGTATTCGCACGCGCGGCGTTGTGACGTGGTTATGTACCGCGAAAACAATAAATTTGAATGGGGCATAATCCCTGCACTACACCACATAAAACAAGATTTATCTACACTTGGTTGTGCGGATGCTTGGACTTTAGACGCTGAATGCAAAGCCCTTGAAACACTGCGGCATTTAGTCCCAAAACATATTTTCAAATACTACTTTCTAACAGGAATGCTACCCGAAACAAGCAAACGAAGCGGTGTTACCTATCTATTTCGTCGCTTAAAACCGACAGTAGCAATAAGACCCCATAAAAACGGCAAAAATATGAAAATTCTTGCAACACTTTGCCTTCATCCCATTGGTTACTATGCGGACACTTGGGCAGGCGCGATGTGTCCAACCGACGACGTAATGGCACATCTTTTATTGATGCGCGGTGACGAAAAACTGTTCTGGCGCAGGGCAAATCAAATCTCACCCCATAGACCGGAAGCAGGTCTGTAAAAGGTTATCAAATAATTAAAAGGAGAATGATTAATGAAGACAAAACCAGAATCACAAGTAATTTTTGACTTAGACGGCACGCTGGCATTGATTGACCATCGCCGCCCGATTCTCGACGACAAATCTGTACCATCAGAAAAAAGATGGCGCGACTTCTTTGCCGCCTGCGTTGATGATGAACCGAATCATCCTGTGATTACAACGCTTCGCGCATTACACAAGCTTGGGTACTACATAATCATCTTTTCAGGTCGTAGCGACGAAGTAAAACAACAGACACTTGAATGGCTCGAAAAATATGGTGTCCTGTTTCACGAATTGACAATGCGTAAAGCCGGAGACTTTACACCAGATGAAGAATTGAAAAAATCTTGGCTTGCAGACCTCGACAAAGAAAATATTCTCTGTGTCTTCGATGACCGCGCAAAGGTTGTTTCTATGTGGAGAGAGGAAGGACTAACCTGTTTCCAAGTTGCCCCGGGAGATTTTTAAAGCAGAAGAACTTTATGGTGCTAATCACCACTATAAACCGTTTAGAGTGAACATAATTTATGAATGCAAATCTTAATAATTATGGCGATTTGGGTGCCGCACTCAAATTATTTATTCAGGAAGAAGTTCAGCGACAAGTAGCCGAGCAAAAACCGCTTAATGATGACGAATGGCTAACCACAAAACAAGTAGCAGAGATTATCAAAATTAATGAAAACTCTGTTTATGCGTTAGTCCGTGCAGGAATTTTAAAAGCGGAAAAACCATTTGGCGGACGCAGGTTCCGGTTTCGTCGAAGTGTAATCAATGATTATCTACGGAATGGTTCACAATTAAAGGCAGTCCAATGGTGATAATCCCTATTTACAAAGGGTGTATGTTTCTAAACCGCAAGTACACAATTAAATAGGAGGTTCAATCCATGTCCAAAAAAGAGGACGCCAAGCGCAGACGCAGAGGTCAAATCATTGAACTCGATAGTACGACATTTAGAATCCGCGTTCCGCTTGGTCGTCATTTGAATAAGTCTCGGGGCTATCATAACGAGACTCTTTACAGCACTACCAAAACAAAAGCCGAAAAAAGAGTAACTCAAGTTTTATCTGAAATTGATTCGGGTATTTATTTTGCACCGTCAAAAATGACTGTGGAAGAGTTCTCTAATGAATGGCTTGAACAGAAAAAACGTGATGGCATTCGCGCAGTCACTCTAATTGGTTACAAAGGCTACATCAATTCTTTCATCAACAGACTTATCGGAAAGATGCGTTTGTGTGATGTGAAATCACTCGACATTCGAGATATGTACAATTCTTTGCATGACGAAGGTTATACAAAGAATTCTATGCAACAAGGAAAGGCAGTTCTTGAAATGATTTTCCGCCAAGCAACTGCTTGGAAGTACATCAAAGAAAATCCTTGTCTCAATATCAAATTACCACGCGCAGCATTTGGTGAAGAACGGTCAAAAACAGCGTTTACGCCTGAACAGGCAAAGCAAATCGTTAATGCAAGTTTAAGTGATTTTAGGTTTTTACCTTTCGCGTTTGCTCTTCTTACAGGTGTACGTCCTGCCGAACTATCAGCTCTCAAATGGTCAAGAATTAAACTTGATTCGTATTGCGACCCTTCAAATGGAGAGCTTATAGAACGTGGTATCGTCGAAATCAGAGAAGTAACAACGATTGAAACCAACTGGCAATTCACGCCGCCTAAAACAAAAAAAGGTGTACGTGATATTTACTTCTCGTCGGTGATTTACCATAGACTTCTTGAGTGGCAATCTTCCATCAAGGAACTTAAAGCAAATGCAACAAATGAATGGTGTGACTATGATTTAGTGTTCCCCTTCAAAAATGGAAAACCTGTACACAAGGAAGTTAGGATGAATCAGTTTCGGAAACTATTGAAGGAGTTGGAAGTTGAAGATGTAAAGAAATATACCCTTTATTCTTTACGTTATACTTTTGCAACTTTATCTCTTCTTTCCGGAGAAAGTGACAAGGTTGTGTCTGACCGTATGGGACATACTAATATAAACTTCACAAAGGATGTTTATACACAGGTGTTACCACAGATGGCTAAGGATACTTCAGACAAATTGGAACGGTTTTTATTTGAAGTTGGCACATCGTTCGCACAAAACGCGCACGATTTAGTCAATTAACCTATTTGAAATCAGCAATTAATGAAGAATATAGACTGTTAATAATCAACAAATGATTTTAGACTTAGGAATTGGGAATTGGGACTATCAGCAATGTGGAAAGCACGAACCAAACAAGATTTGATGATTGAAGTTTGGGAGTATCTCGACTGCGAAACCGTAGGCGCGAAAGAATTGGTCGCAATCGCAGAAACCGTTAAAGAAAGATTTGGTGAAGGAGCGGAAGAAAGCCCTGTTGCAATCGCACGTCTTTTAGCTGACGAAGGCGCAGAACTTCGTCATGCGGAAGTTCTGGACCTCTATGTTCAATGGCTCACACGCGACACCTACGACGCAATGTTTAGAAACGTCTTGAAATTCGGTGATTTCAAACAGGCTGAAACTTCATTAAAAACACTTGAATTGTTAAGACAAAAGTTTCTAAAAGAAAAAGACAAGAAAGGTCTGCTTCGTGTTGTCGAAACCGCACAAAAAGGCAAACGCCGCGCAGAAATGATTTCGCGTAATCAAAAAGTTGATGAAAGTAAACGCGCCGAAAAATCCGAGATAGCCGAATGGTTCACGATTTGGTTAAAACAACCCGAACTTTTTAACTCTTGGCTCACTGTCCGCAAACGCTCACAAGATTTTAAGAATAGATTTGAAAGCTGATTCAAGCGGGCAGTTGTTTCAACCTTTCTGCGGTTTTCAAGTAAGCTTCTTTTATTTCCTGTTCATATTTCGCAATCTCTACAGCCAACAAAAAAATAAGATGGTTGTGAGCTAATAACTGATTCGGGTCCCACCAGCCGACTTGATTCAAATGGTCTGCATCCATAGGAAAACCGAGATGATGTATAACTTTTGTCTGCTTGTCGCCGACGATTTCATCCGTCCAGAGTTGTGATGAAACAGGAACTAAACCGTCATTATCACCTTGTTTTTCAAAGATTTTTTCCCACGCACCCTGAAGCGGAAAGAAAACAAATTTTCTATTTTCTTTCGTTGCAATTGTCTGATATACGACACTATTGTCGGCTTCGATTTTCTCAGATGCCGTGTTGAAGTCACCGCACACTTTCGTAGTCAAATCGGCAAATCCGTTAAGGCGAATACATTTTTCAAGTGCTGTAATAACTTCATCTCCGCCTTTTTCCAACCAGTAATCAGCAAGATAAGTTCCGTTATGCGGCGTCCCGATTGTCGTCAAACTTGAGATTCTGTCCGCGATTCCGTTTTTGTTGTTTACAATCATCAAACGTGCATCAAGACCACCCATGCTGTGAGCTATGATGTGTGCTTTTTGTTTTCCTTTTATGTTCAAAAATAGCTCGACTTCGTTTTGCAAATCTTCCGAACGCTTTTTGACGCCATCTGCAAAAGCTACGTTTGAATGCTCTGCATCAAACCCCTTGCGCCTCAAAAATTGTGTAATGCCTTTGAAATAGCTCAAACCGTCAACCAGGTCGCTGATTTTAATATTGAAAAGTTTGCTGTTTTGAACCAAGTATTCAAGCAAGAAATCGAATCTTGCTATTCCGTGTGCGAGTATTATCGGATAGTCGTTCATAAATCTCCTTGAGCGGTGAGCGGTGAGTAGTGAGCGGTGAGCGGTGAGCGGTGAGCAGTAGCAGTGAGCGGTGAGCGGTGAGCAGTAAGCAGTTTCCTATGATAACCATTGAAGTTCAATGCCAACTGGTCACCGGTCACCGCTTCCTGCTCACTGCTCACTGCTACTGCTCACTGCTTACTGCTTACTGCTCACTGCTTACTGCTCACTGCTCACTGCTCACTGCTCACTGCTCACTGCTCACTGCTCACTGCTCACTGCTCACTGCTCACTGCTCACTGCTCACTGCTTACTGCTCACTGCTTACTGCTT
>Ga0187894_10004051_pt1 | contig 15981 bp, 11 predicted proteins | sample GBC1701081metaG_FD_136650 | JGI IMG/M metagenome (GOLD analysis project Ga0187894, IMG submission 136650) | White microbial mat communities from a lava cave in the Kipuka Kanohina Cave System on the Island of Hawaii, USA - GBC170108-1 metaG ... | reverse complement strand
TTTGTTTTCGGCGTCCAGCGCGCGCTGCATCGCGCCGAGCGACATCTTTATTCTCGACCCGATCTGCGGCGAATATATTCCGGCGACCTTCATCTTTTTCCCGAAAACCTGAATCTCGCTGCCCACGCCCATCCTCCCGTGTGTCGCCTTGAACTCGTCAATGATGACCTCGTCGTCGGATTGAAAGGCATGCCCCGCGACAATGCGCAGGTTGCTGATCGCCGAATAGGTTTCGATCTCGACGCTGTCAACGACTTCAAAACCAAGCCCGCTGTTTCCACTCTGAACGTAATGCCCAATAGGGCTGACCATGCGCACGCCGGGAATCTCTTTCAACCGTTTAGCGTATTCGACAGGGAGCGGCATGGCTGACGACGGGGAAAGCGTCTTGGAACCGGTTCGCATGAGTTGGATCTCGGCTCCAACTCCCTGCTCGCGCCTGATACGGTCATTGAGAATCCCGCGCACCAGCCCCGTCATGAGGATGACCAGGATCACGCCCAGCGCCACGCCCGCCACGCTGATCAACGTGCGCGTGGGACGTTGGCGAATGTTTGATAAAACGAGGCTGTCCATAAAACTCAGGGCTTCTTCTCCGGCTTGTCCAGATCGGTCTCGGGCAAATTTTCGGTGTTTTCGAGCGTGAAGGTGGTTGCGGGCAGGTCGGCGTTGATTTCGAACTTCTCTTCGCTGAAAGTCAGCCTCGCCGAATAGCCTTCGTGAGGGCGGTTGACCCAGATCACGCTCGGCCACGCGTCCTGATTGTCTATGTTGAGTTTCTTGTAGTCGGAATATAGAGCTTCGGTCGCAAGTTGTCCCTGCTGGTCGAAAATCTGCTGCCGGGCGAATCGCGCCCCGTTTGCGCGGTCGAACCAGAAACGGCGGAGAACGCGCGACGGCCCAACTCCCTCGGGCGGAATCTCAAGCTCCGAGATGACATAAAAACTTCGCAGTATCCTTGCCCCCTTTTTCGCCCCCTGCCGCGTGTCAGGCTCCTCGACCAGCGCCTCCTCAATTCCGAAAACGAAGCGTGGGTCATTCAAGACCAGCGGGCGCATCATCAATGCGTCGGTGAAATGAAAAGGGCGGGCGGAGGCCAGCGCCTTTTTCCCCTCATCCCCCAGTTTGGCTTTCCAATGGCTGTAATCGGCGTTGTTCGTCCCAACCAGATATCGTTTGTAGTCGCCATAAAAGATGGCGACTTTGAAACGGTTCGACTCCGAGAGCATGTCGGCGATCTTCGACTTAATTCCCGGAGTTTGGATGAGCAGTCGAATCTTGTCGGGACGTTGCAGCGCCAGGATCGCGTCGGCTTCCGGCCATTTCTCCGACGCCTGGGCGTCGACGAATTTGATGTAAACCTGTGAGGAGCGGAGCGATTGCAGGCTGGTGAACTGCTGGATCTGTTTTATAAGGTCTTCGGATTTAGCCTCAGCCAGCGGGGTGAGCAATTTTGGTATTGTGTTGTCCCTGCTCTTGATCAGGCTCGCGCACGAAGCGCTCAAAATGGTCAACGTGAGCGTCATGATAACCAAGCTAATGCGAAACGCCTGACTGCGCGCCTGGTCATTCGAATCTTCCTGCCGGGAGCAATCCACTTGAAACATAATGGGGTTAGTGTACCGATCAACGGCGTCAAACGAGGCCGTGAAGCTAACAGAAGCCATTGTTCCTTGTCAAACTTTCGCGCCGCCAGCCAACATTAGCGTGTCAACGCCCGGCGCCTCATTTCAAATCATTATCAAATCATTAAATGAACGCCGGCTTGACGCGATTTGCGCGGCTCGCGTACACTTTCGCTCAAGTCAAAACCTTCCAACTCGGGTTACGGATTAAGAACTCAAACGCGCGTGAACGCACGCGCAGGGAACTTTGACAGGCCGGCCAGGGAAATTGTCGGCGAAACGGGCAAGCAATCGGCTCGCCCGCGTTCTGAGAACTGAAATCCCGGATGTAATTATCCACAAGGGGCCGGCTTGACCATCACCGAGAGGAGAGAAAATCTTATGCAACACCGATTTTTCAAACGGACACTGGCGCGCCACACCGCGCTGTTTCTGATTCTCGCGTTGGCGCTCTCTTCGTTCGCCATTCCCTCGTTCACCGCCTTCGCCCAGGACGAAAAGCAGGATAAGAAGAGAGACAAGCAGCGTGAAGAGAAGAGAAGAGAGGCGGAGAAAGAGCGGGTCAAGGGCGTTTACAAACGCTGGAAGGACGAAGACGTCCGCTGGATCATCACCGATGAAGAGCGCAAGACCTTCGACGCGCTCAAGACCGACGACGAGCGCGAACAGTTCATCGAACAGTTCTGGCTCCGCCGCGACCCCGAACCCGACACCGACGTCAACGAATACCGCGAAGAGTATTACCAGCGCATAGCCTACGCCAACGAGCATTACACCAGCGGCATCCCCGGATGGAAGACCGACCGCGGGCGTATCTATATCATGTTCGGCAAAGCCGATCAGATCGAATCGCATCCGTCGGGCGGCAGCTACGACCGTCCTGCCTGGGAAGGCGGAGGTTCGACGTCAACCTATCCCTTCGAAATCTGGTGGTACCGCTACATCGAAGGAGTCGGTTCGGACGTCGAGATCGAGTTCGTTGATCCGACCGGTTCCGGCGAATACCGCATTGCGCGCAGCCCCGATGAAAAAGACGCGTTGCTTTACACTCCGAACGCGGGTTTGACGCTGGCCGAACAACTGGGCCTGTCGTCGAAAGCCGACCGCATCGCTTATGGCGCATTCGGCGCGGGCGGCCAGGGCAACCAACTTTTCGGTCAACGCGCCAAAGACAATCCGTTTGAAAAACTCGATCTGCTCGCCCGGTTGCAGCGTCCGCCGAGAGTCAAATTCAGCGATTTGCATGCGCTTGGCGAATCCGATCTGCCGAAGCCCAGCTTCGACGTGCTCAGCGCGGCTTTGAACATCAATATGTTGCGCGTGACCGACAACGCCGTGCTGACTACGTTCACCGTCCAGATGGATAACGAGGACCTGGTCTACAAAGAGATCGGCGGGTTGCCGCAGGCGGCGATCAACATCTACGCCAAGATCACGCACGTCGCCGGACGCCGCGCCGGGCTGTTCGAGGATGTCGTGACTTCGAGCTGCACGCCCGAAGCGCTCCCAATCTACCAGCAGCAGAAGTCGGCCTACTGGAAACCCGTCGTGCTGAAACCGGGCAATTACAAGATTGACCTGGTCGTGCGCGATGTGAACAGCGGCAAGACCGGCGTCATCAAACAGGGCTTCCTCGTTCCCGAGTTCAAAGAGGGCCAGCTCTCAACCTCGACGCTGGTCCTGGCTTCGAAGATTGAGCCGCTCAACGGGCGTCTGCCGAGCGGCCAGTTCGTGCTCGGCTCGCTCAAAGTAATTCCGAACGCGACCGGCGAATTCAAACAGGATCAGACCCTCGGTCTTTACATGCAGGTCTACAACATCGCGATTGACCAGGCGACGCTGCGGCCGAGCGTGGACATCGAATACATCATCTCGCAAAAAGGCAAAGATGTAATGCGGATCAAAGAGGACGGCAAGAACGGACTGAGCATGATCAACAGCCAGCAGATCACGCTGGCGCGCGTGATCGCGCTCAAGGATTTCAAGCCCGGCTTCTACGACGTTCACGTAACGATCAAAGACAACGTCGCCAACCAGATGGTCACGACCGATAAAGACACCTTCCAGGTGAAATAAAACCAGATTGCGCAAAACGGAATGGGAAATAGAGAATGGGGAGTGGGGAATGGGAAGTTACTTCTCCCCATTCCCCATTCCCCATTCCCTATTCCGTTTTTTATTGTTTGAAGCGTAGAATATCACCCGCTCTTGCCCGCAATCATCCCCCTCAAGCTCCGACTTCAACGCGGGCCTCGTTGCTCCGATCAGACTCCAAATCATCTTCGAGGTCACCTATGTCAAACTACACTCATCGCGTAAATGTTTTGTTGGCGGCGCTGGTAATTTTGCTGCTTACCGTTTCTGTCTCCGCGCAAAACAAAAAGCTTGTTGACGAGGACTGGTACGGCGATGTGAAAAAAGCATTGGCGGATCATTACACAGGTAAGACGGTGCGGTTGAAATTGCCGATTCCGGCCACGCGGCGCGGGCTTGAGATGGTGGATGGCTCGGTGCAGAGAGAGGCTTCAAGAGTAGCGCCGCAATTTTCCGCGCGGGCCGGCGCTGATCTGACGATCAAAAGCTTCCGGGTCGGCGACAGCAACGTGGAAGTCATGCTCGGCAAGGATGAACCTCCGCCGAAAAGGAAATTTCCCAATCCGTTCACTGGTCCCAAACAATCCCGCATCAATCTGCGTTTTTCGCACGAACTGTCGTCGAAAGACCTGACGATCGAGAACCTCAACCGCTTTCTTTCGCTGGCTGTGGACGTGAAGCCGCTCGCTTCTCCAATCGCCGGGAGCAATCCAACATCTAGCGCGGCCTCCGGCGAGGCGCCGAATCAGCAGACCGAATCCCAACCGGTCCAGAACCCTGAGCTGGCCGCGGGGGAGCAGCCACTGCCGGCGTTGAACACTGTCGCGGATCTGCCAGCCATCGGGCCGGATGTCGGCGAGATAACGGTTGAATGTTCCGTGCGGGGAGCGCGCGTTTACATTGACGGATCGTACAGTGGCGTCGCCCCGCGCACGCTCAGATTGCGCGCCGGACCTCACACCATCCTGGTCGTCAGCGACAGGTATAAGAGTTGGGAACAGCGGCTGCTCATTCCCGGAGCGAAGATTTCCGTCGTGCGGGCGGAACTGCAAAGATGAAAAGGGGAGTGGGGAATGGGGAGTGGGGAGTGGGGAAGAAACTTCCTTTATCCCCACTCCCCACTCCCTATTCCCCACTCCCCCTCTTTTTATCGCGCCGCCTCCCACACGATCTCGCCATTGATCACGGTCATCACACACCGCGTCTTCAAAATCTCCATCTCAGGAATCTTCATAATGTCGGCTGAAAACGCGGTCAGATCGGCGAGCTTTCCGACTTCAATCGAGCCTCTCGTCTTCTCTTCAAACGCCGCGAAGGCGGCCCAGATGGTGAACATCTTCAGCGCCTGTTCGCGGGTCGCGGCCTGTTCGGGATGCCAGCCTTCGCCTGAAAATCCCTTCTGATCCTTGCGCGCGACGGCGGCGTAGAATTCGATCATCGGCTCTCCGCGTTCGACCGGAGCGTCGGAGCCGCCGGCGATGACGTTGCCCTGTTTGATGAAACTCTGCCAGGCGTATGCGCCCGCGAGCCGTTTCACTCCCACTCGGCTGACGGCGAAATGCAGATCGCCGATGGCGTGCGAGGGCTGCATTGACGGGATGATTTTTAATTTGGCGAAGCGCGGAATGTCGTCGGGATGGACGATCTGCGCGTGTTCGACGCGCCAGCGCGGGTCATTGCGATCCTGGCGTTCGATCATCGGCGTTTCGTTGAACGCTTTTTCGTACCAATCGAGGATCGTGCGGTTGGCGCGGTCGCCGATGGCGTGGACTTCGACCTGAATGCCTTTGCGCAACGCGTCCTGGAGCATCGGCAGGACCTGTTCTTCTTTTTGCGTTAAAAAGCCCGGGGTGTCGTGATCGGAGTAATTATCAAGCAGCGCCGCGCCTTTCGATCCGAGCGCGCCGTCAATGCTGACTTTGATCGTGCGAACCGTGAGCCGCCCGTCATAAAGGCCGACCTGCGGGCCTTCGCGCAACAAACGTTGCGCGTCAGCGCCGGGGCCGCGAATGGCTTCGTAAAGACGGATCTTCAGCTTCTTCTCGCTGAGAAGCTTCTTCATCATCTCGATCTGATCCCACGAGACCCCGGCGTCGTGGATTTGCGTCCAGCCGAGCGAAAGGCTGCGTTTGTCGGCCAGGATCAATGCTTGTTCGAGATCGGCTCTGGTAGATGATGGGATGTGGCGCGTGATCAGGCCCTGCGCGCGGTCTAAAAGCATTCCGTTCGGCTCGCCGGTCGTCTTGTCTTTCATGATTTCGCCGCCGAAGGGGTTTTCAGTGTTTTTATCAATGCCCGCGATTTTGAAAGCCGCGCTGTTGGCGACCGCGCCGTGACCGTCGGCGCGCGTCAGATAGACCGGATTGTTAGGAGCGATCTTGTCCAGAGCCTCCCGGGTCGGAAAGACAGGCGGCTTCCAGAATGTCTCGATCCAGCCGCGACCCGTGACCCATTCGCCCGGCTTGGCCTTATCAACCCGCGCTTTGACTTTGGCCAGGAAATCTTCGAGGCTTGTCGTACCTTCCAGATTCAGGTTCATCTCGCGGAACCCGACGCCGGAGAAATGGTAATGCGCGTCGGCCAGGCCGGGCACAACCGTCGCGCCTTTCAGGTCAATGACCTTCACGCCTTTGACCTCGTACTTCTTCGCGTCGGCGTTCGAGCCGACGAAGACGATCTTTCCGTATTTGGCGGCGACGGCCTCGGCTTTCGGTTTGTCTTCACTGACGGTGTAGATGTTGCCGTTTTTGAAGACAATGTCCGCGGCGGGTTCAGGCCTCTGGCTGAACGCGATCTTGTCGTTGAACGCGGCGAACGAAAGCGCGGCGACGAGCAGAGTCAGGACGATGAATCTCATAGTTCCTCCGGTTGACCACTGGTGAGTGGATAAAATGATGTGGTATTGCCAAGTGATGGCCGCGATTGTATCGCTTGTCAGCGGCAGACCAAAGCCTGTCGGCGATAATCAGTACCGCGAGCGGTAGCGAGCGGCGCTTCCAAAATTGCAACGCTCGCTACCGCTCGCGGTACTGATTCAAAAAATCTCCTCGCAAAATGGAAGAAAACCCAGGCCTGGGTCGTCCAATGAGTGTGAAGGGAATTTGACCGCGGGATTTGCTGGCAGAATCTGATGAAGCAACTTCGGGCATTTTATGGAGCGGGGCGCCGTAATGAGTGAACAGGCGAGCGAGAGGCGTCTGATCGAAGCCTGTCAACGCGGGGATCGCGAAGCTTTTCGTGAGCTGTTCGACGCCCACAAGGATCGCGTGTGGTCGGTCGCGTTGCATTTCATCGGCGACGAGACATCGGCGCGCGACATCTCGCAGCAGGTCTTCCTGAAACTTTTCACGGTCATCGGGCAGTTTCGTCACGATGCGAACTTTACGACCTGGCTTTACCGGCTTGTGGTCAACGCGTGTCTCGATGAGCGGCGGCGACGGAGCAGATTCATCTCGTTCGATTTCTTCAAGGCCGGCGATGATGAAGATGGATTTGATGTGATGGATTGGAAAATCGCTCAACTTTCACAACAGGAAGACCGTTACACGCAACTCGAAATTTCGGCGGCGGTGAAGGCGGCGGTGAAAGAGCTGAAGCCGAAACTGCGGATCGCCATCCTGCTCAAATATTTCGAGGGGCTTTCATACGAAGAGATGGCCCGCGCGCTCGGCTGCTCGATGGGCACGGTCGCTTCGCGGCTCAACCGCGGGCATAAGGAGTTGGCGCGAAAGCTCGCGCATTTGCGGCTGTAGACAACACGGAGTAAGCAGGGAGGGAAGCTATGAAATTGTTTTTTGTTTTGATCTCGCTCTCGCTTTTGCTGGTCTGCGATTCGAACGCTCAATCTCAAAAGAAGATGGTCGGCGGCGGATGCGACGGATGCGAGGCGATTTTTGAAGGGATGCCGAAGAGTTTGAGCTGGGAGACGACGATCCACGATGCGAAAGAACCGGGAGAGCCGCTGGAGATCAGCGGGACGATTTATCAATCGGACGGAAAGACGCCCGGGGCCGACGTGATCCTCTACGTTTATCACACCGATGCCAAAGGCCATTACTCTCCCGCGCCGGGGGCGACAGGGTTCGCAAGGAGGAACGGTCATCTGCGCGGCTGGATGAAGACCGACGGGCGCGGCCAGTACAAATTCCACAGCATCAAGCCCGCGCCATACCCCGGTAGGACCGACCCCGCGCACATTCATCCGATAGTGAAAGAGACGGACAAGAACGAATACTACATGGATGAGTACGTCTTTGATGACGATCCGCTGGTGACGAAGGAGTATCGCGCGAAGCAGGAGAAGCGCGGCGGCTCAGGCATTATCAAACTCGCGAAGAATCAAAACGGGATTTGGATCGGGCGCAGAGATATTGTTCTCGGTCAGAACATCCCGAACTACAAGTGACGTGATGGCAATGTTCCGGAAACACGTTAACAAAAAACTTTCGGCCTATTTTCACGGCGAATTGAGCCAGGAGGAGTCGAGCCGTGTGGCCAGTCATCTGCTCGATTGCCGGCGCTGCCGCGATGAGTACGAAGAGATCAAATTCGGCGCGCAATTGGCGCAACGTCTTTCGGGCGATTTGGCAGGCGATTTGGCGCGTGCGCAAGCCCCAGCCGGGTTGTGGAGCGAACTGGAGACGATGATTGAGAAAGTGGAGCTGGCGCAAAAGAGGCCGTTGGTGGCCTGGCCGCCTTTGAAGATCGCGCTGGCCGGCGCGGCAATGGTGTTGATGCTCGGAATCGGCGCGTTCTGGTTTTATTCGCGCCAATCGCGCCCCGCCTGGGATGTCACGCGAATCGATGGGGCCCCGAGGATTGGTTCAAAGGCCGTTGGGGACGCCGGGAAATTGAGAGTCGGCGAATGGCTGGTCACGGACGATTCATCGCGCGCCGAGATCCGGGTCGGCGAAATCGGACAGGTGCAGGTCGAACCCGGTTCGCGTGTGCGGCTGGTCGAAGCGAAGGCTGATGAGCACCGCCTGGCGCTCGCGCGAGGCAAGATGCAGGCGTTCATCTGGGCGCCGCCGCGGCAGTTTTATGTGGACACGCCGTCGGCTGTCGCGGTCGATCTCGGCTGCGCTTACACGTTGGAGGTCGGCGACGACGGACAGGGGTTGCTGAGCGTGATCGCGGGCTGGGTGGCGTTTGAATGGCAGGGGCGCGAATCGTTCGTGCCGGCGATGGCGATGTGCGTGACGCGTCCTCAGCTTGGTCCGGGCACACCCTATTTCAGCGACGCCCCGGAAGATTTTCAAAACGCGCTGGCGATTTTCGATGTCGCCGAGCGCGGGTCTGACGCTCGTTTGAACGCGTTGCAATCGGTGCTTGCGAAATCGCGCAAGCGTGACGCGCTGACGTTGTGGCATCTGCTGGCGCACGCCGACGGCGATGACCGTTTGCGCGTTTACAACCGATTGGCTGAGCTGATCCCGCCGCCGTCGCAAGTCACGCCTGAAGCCGTGATGCGCGGCGACCGGGGCGCTCTCGATCTGTGGTGGGAGAAACTGGAACTCGGCAGCGCTGAGTGGTGGCGAATCTGGAAAGGTCCGGTTCCGTCGCAAACAAAGTAGCTGCCCGCAAATAATAATGGAGGAACGACAATGTCTCGCAGAACTCTTCGATCTGTTTCATCAATGTTGATCGTATTGGCACTCGCTATGACGCTGGTTCGACCCGCGCTGGCGGGGCCCGTGCTGATCTGCAAGACGTATGAAATCGGCAATGCGAAATCGCTGCCCTGGGGCGGCCCCTCGGGGGGGGGGGATTGGCGCGCGGTCAAATCCGATTACGACATCAACCGTCTGGTGGAAGACACGGTGGCGTTGCTCACGCCGGACACTCCCATAATCGTGCGGATGGAGACGCTGCGCCGGGCGACGATCTACGCCGCATGGTCGCGCGTTGACCGCGAAGTCAATTACACCAGGAGAAACGACAACGCCGCGCAGGACTTGTTCTCGCGTCTTGCGACCAACAGCAAGCAATCGGCGTTTCAATCGGCGACCAGGAAACCGGACCCGCTGAAGCTGTTCGACGCCGGCTTCTACGTCGAATCGTGGAAGCAGGCTTATGTTGACGGCAGCGGCAAAAAGCCGGTTGATTTCGACGGCTATGCGCTGGTCAAACAGGCGATCGCGCTGCGCGGCAATGACCCCGAGATGGAATTCGCCGCCGCGTTGATCACCAGCGTCCGCTCGGACAAGGCCGCGCACCGCGCCCATCTTCAAAAAGCGATTGCCGGAGCGCCGGAGGGATCGCTGCTCGCGCGCAACGTTATCAATCACTTCGGACGTAAGGGGCAGAGCCTCGCAGACCTGCGCGCGAGTTTGGCGAAGAATTGAAAACCGCTATAAGCATGGCGGAAGACCTGGAACCTAAAACCCAATGGAGGTGAACTATGTTCATGCGTATTACGCCACGTATCGCTATCGCTTTTGCTTTCCTGCTCGGCGCCGTTTTATTCACACCCGTAGTGACAAAACTCGGGGCGCAGGATGAGTCGCCGCGAAAAGATCGCTTTGTCGCGCACGAATGGGGGACTTTCACTTCTGTCTCGACCGCCGACGGCAGGGCGCAACAGTGGGATCCGCTGAGTGGGCCGAGCGAACTGCCCTCGTTCGTTTACCGATCCGGCCAATGCCGCAAAGGCGAGAGAGGCGCCCTGGCGCTGGTACGGATGGAGACGCCGGTCATATATTTTTACTCCGACCGCGACGTTCGCGCCGCGGTGAAAGTTGAGTTTCCGAAAGGCTGCATTACCGAGTGGTACCCGCTGGCGCGCGCATCAAGTCAAACCATCGACTGGAACAACTTCGTCGCGCAGCCGGGCGCAAAAGAAAATTTCCCGGTTGATCGAAGCCAAAGCCATTACTACCCGGCGCGCGAAACCGACGCCGCGCCGCTCAGCCTCGGCGATGAACAGAAGGTCGAGCAGGAGAAGTTCCTCTTCTATCGCGGCATCGGCTTTTTCGACCTTCCGCTCTCGGCCAGACTGAAAGACGATCAGGTGATCGTTCGCAACACCGCGCGGGACGAGATCGCGCAGGTCATTCTCTTCGAAAACCGCGAGGGCAAATCGGGCTGGCGGATTCACGGCGCGCTGAAAGGCGAAACGGCGATTGCGCGTCCAACACTCGATCAACCGGTCGAGCCGTTGCTCCGCGAGCTTGAAAAGACACTCGTCAAACAGGGGCTTTACGAAAAAGAGGCCGCCGCAATGGTCAAGACGTGGCGCGACTCGTGGTTTGAGGAGGGGTTGCGAGTCTTTTACATCGTCCCCCGCCGCGCGACCGATACAATACTGCCGATCACGATCAAACCCGCGCCGGCGGAACTCGCCCGCGTTTTTGTTGGCCGCGCGGAGATCATTACGCCTGAGATGGAAAGAGACATTCTGGCCGCGGTTAAACAGTTCAACGGAGATTCGGATGAGGCTCGCGCGGCAGCGGTCAACGTCGTACGGCGTTACGGCCGTTTCGCCGACCCGGTGCTCAGGCAGGCGATGGCAAGCGTCAGTGATGAGGCCTCACGGTCGCGCATCTCGGCGCTCATCACGGCGGCGACTGCCAAACCCGCCAACCATCGTTGAATTCGAATCCGCTGCCGCGAGCGGTAGCGAGCGTGGCTCCATCAATGACCGATTGATGGAATCACGCTCGCTACCGCTCGCGGTACTGATTTTCCGCGCGTCTTTTAGCGGTACTGATTTTTCCGCGCGTCTTTTAATAGTTGTAGCGCAGCGAGAATTGCAACGAGCGGTTTGTGCCTGTGCCGATGTCCACTGAGAGCGGGAACCGGCTGACGCCGAAAAACTGATTGCGGTTATTGGGCAGGATCTCCGGAGTCCCGTCAGCTCTATATGTCACTGTGCCGAGGAAACCATCCGGCTGGCCGTACTGAGGGCGGTTGAAGATGTTGAAACCCTCCACGCGGAAGTCCAGTTTGTGCCGTTCGGTGATGGCGAACGTTTTGGCCAGCGACATATCGAACTGCAACAGCCCCGGCCCTCGCGCGGCGTTGCGCGGCGCATTGCCGTATACGTTACGCGCCGGCAATCCGAACGCCGCCGGATTGATGAATCCGCGATTGCCGTCGCGATTGCCTTCGATGGAAACGCCGGGCAACAGGTTGGGGCGTTGGATGCTGATGCTATTCTGATCGGGCAGCGAGCCAGCCGCGCGGCTGATCGTCACGTTGATCGCGCGGCCGGTGCGCGCATATGCGATGCCGCTTAATTGCCAGCCACCAAAGACGGTGTTTCTGCCAAAAGGCAATTCCCAAACATAATTGGCCGTTAAGGTGTGGCGCACGTCGAATTCCGTATTGCCACGTTCGCCACGCAGGTTGAAGACATCCTGCGGCTGTTCGCTTTCGCCCGAACCGCCGGCGTCGCTGATCGCGTGCGACCACATATATTCAACGCCCAGTGTCAGCCCGCGTCCTGCGCGGCGGTGAAGCGATGTTTGCAAAGCATGGAAGTTGCTGTTGCCGCGGTTCTCTTTCGCGTCGCCTTGGGCGAAGTCGATCGTTCCTTGTCTGGTAACCGGGCGCGCGCCAGTGGCCGGATTGATCACGTTGATGGCCAATCGGGTGAAGAGCTTGTGCGACGAACTGCCGATGTAGCGCGCTTCGCCGGCCAGCTTCAGCGGCAGTTCCCGCGATACGCCCAGCGTCCAGGTTTGGGTGTAGAAATCCCGGCGCTCACGATCGAGCGCCCGCGGTGAGAAGGCCTGCGCGCGCCCGCCGCCGAGGAACGACGTGACGGGAAAAGAGAGCGTTGGCGCTTGCGAGCGCGTGAGCGCGAAGCGGTCGCGAGCATTGTCAATCGCTGCGTTGATGTCGTCGTTCTGCCCCGGCCCGAAGAAAACGCCGAAGCCGGCGCGCACGGTCGTCTTGTCGTTCAGCGACCAGGCCAGGCCGAGTCGTGGCGCAACGTTGTTGTAATCCGGTTCGTACCACTGAGCGCCCTGCGGACAGAAGCCTCCGCATTTGATGTCAAACACGCGCCCGCGATCTTTCACCTCCTTGCCGACCGAGTAATACTCGTAGCGCACGCCCAGATTGAGCGTCAGCCTGGGCGAGACGCGGAAGTCGTCTTGAAAATAAGGCATGTAATACCAACGCCGTTCGCCCAGCGTGCCTTGCTCGCCCAAAAAATCGAAGCTATCCACCCGGTTGTTGAGAAAGTCCGCCGGGCTGCGGAAGCGGAATTCGAGCGTTTCGCTCTCGGCCACGTTGACGTGGATGCGGCGCGCCTCGCCGCCGAAGCGCAGCGTGTGCCGCCCGCGGACCCACGAAGAATTGTTGATCAGAGAAAACGACGCGCCTTTCTCTTCCTGCGTGACGGTCGGGCGCAGGCGCGTGAACAAATCAATGCGCGGGCCGTATGGCACGACGGTGTTGCCGTCCACGCGGTCGAGCGGCGAGCGGTTGACGCCGAAGCGTGTTTCGTTGACGAAGTTCGCGCCGAGAATTGCCTGATACTGCAACAGGTGATTGGCCGGTTTGAATTCGAAGTTGCGCGTGTTGATCGAATCTTCGCGGTTGTAGAGCGTCGCTTCCGCAATATCGATGTTGGTGCGGAAAAACATCGAATGGTTTTGATTGAATCGGTGATCGAAGCGGAAATTGACCGAGTTCTCATCCAACCGGTTCTTAGTCTGCAACGTGACGGTGTCGACGTCCGCGTTCCTTGTCGGGGTCGCGCCGAGCGGATAGATATCCAGAATCGGTTTCAACACCGCGGCGTTCGGGCCGGCCAGCACGCTCTGCCGAAACGCGGCGCTCGGCACGTCGTTGGCGAAACTCACGCCGCGCCGCTGACGCAAACCTTCGTAAGAGAGGAAGAAGAAGCTGCGGTCTTTGACACCCGGACCGCCGATGCGGAATCCGAATTGGTTCAATTGAAACGGGTCTTCCACCGGGGCGTCGTTGTTCCACAGCCGCGCGTCGAGCTTATTGTTGCGGATGAAATGAAAGAGGCTGCCGTGAATTTCGTTCGTGCCGGAACGCGAAACCAGATTGACCTGCGCGCCCGCGCCGTTGCCCTGATCGGCGGAATAGACGGCCGTGTTGATGCGGAATTCGGCGATGGCTTCGGTGCTGACCACCAGCCGCAGATTCTCTTCCTGGCGCGGGTCTTTGACGCCCGTCTGGTCCAGGCCGTCGAGCGTGAAATTGTTTTCGTCGCGCCCGCGTCCGTTGAACCGGATGTTGTTCTGATTGCCCGAACCGACGTTGACCGCGCCCGGCGCGAGCGCCAACAAACTCGCCCAATGCCGCCCGTTGAGCGGCAGGTTTTGCACCTGATCGTTTCTGATCACCGTGCCGACCGTGGGCGAAGCGCTGTCAATCGGAGCCGATCCGGTGTCCGTGATGTCAATCACGCTGTCCACCGCGCCGACTTTCAATGCGAGTTCGACCCTGCGCGTGTCGCCGGGGCCGAGCGTGATGTTGTCAAGCCTGGTTGTGGCGAACCCCTGCTGAGCCGCCGTCAGTCTGTATTCGCCGACGGGCATGTAAGTCAGCGCGAAGAATCCATCCGCGTTGGTTATGGTTTCACGCGTCAATCCGGTGTCGGTGGAAGCGAGAGTGACTTTCGCTCCTGAAACCATCGCGCCGTTGGAGTCTTTGACCGTGCCGTTGACTGTCGCGCGATCAACCTGCGCATGAGCGGCGGGGGCGAGCGCGAATAACAGGGCGACGAGAAGCTGGCCAAGAGTTGACCGGCCGGGTGTAAGCCTGGAAAACATAAGCTTTTCTCCTGTTGGTTGCTGAATTTCCCTATTGATTGTGGATGGAGCAAGGAGGGATTGTAGTCGGCCAGTGTTAACCCTCCGTTAAGCTGAGGCTGAATTTATGCGTGTCTCTTTGTGGACGGTAAAAACCTGCCGAATCCGCGCCGCGATCTGATTTAGGTTCCTGTTAAGTCGCAAAGCCATCCGCCCGGTTTTTCCAACCATTTGTTTTGTATTTCAATCCATTGACAGGTTTAAGCTGACATAGATTGCCCGCAGCCTTCGGGGAGGCGATTTCACAACAACCGCCGCCCAATCCGTCCTGTTGCGCAGTATCAGACGAAGATTTATCCGATGTCTGACGCCGCTGCGCCTAGCGATTACGCAGTTCTGAGCGGTCAATTCACCTTGCGTCTCTTTCTCCCTTTATTCAAAAGGGGCGATAACAGTCTTTAACTTAGGAGGAACATCGAAATGAAAAGAAGTCTTGTCGCCGCGTTGGCGGTACTCGCGCTTGGCCTTGTTATTGCGTTGATAGGCTTCGGCTTCCGCAATGCGACGGCGCAACGAGTTTCTGACCGTCAGGGGTTGCAATCCGATGGCGCATTCATCGGTCCCGACGGCAAATCTCACCGCTCGTTGCGAGAGTTTGTCGAAAGCGGCGCGCGCTGCGCGACGAGAGATAACGGAAGCCGGTTGGGAAGATTCCAAACCCCCAGCCGTACGGCTTCGATCGCCGCGCTCGCTCCCGGCGCCGTGACGATCAACGTCTATTTCCATGTGATTCAGCAGAACGGGACCGCAGGCGTGTCGGGCACGGGCTTCGTTTCGACGTCGCAGCTAGACGCCCAGATCAACGTGCTGAACCAGTCTTACGCGGGACAGACCGGTGGTGTAGATACTCCGTTCAGATTTGTCAGAGCCGGGCTTAATTACACCGTGAATTCTTCGTGGTATAACGCCGGCCCGGGCTCTTCCGCCGAGTCCGCGATGAAAAACGCTCTGCGCGTCGGCACGGCCGACGACCTGAATTTCTACACAAACAGCGGCGCAGGCTATCTGGGTTGGGCGACATTCCCATCGAGCTACACCGGCAGTCCCAAGATTGATGGAGTCGTTTGCTACTACAGGTCGCTGCCGGGCGGCAATTTCCCGCCGTACGACCTGGGTGACACAGGGACGCACGAAGTCGGCCATTGGCTGGGCCTTTACCACACGTTCCAGGGCGGCTGTAACGGCAGCGGCGATGCCGTCAGCGATACGCCTCCTGAGCGCTCCGCCGCCTTCGATTGCCCCGTCGGACGCGATACGTGCAGAAACAGAGCCGGTCTTGACCCAATCGAAAACTTTATGGACTACACCGACGACGCATGTATGTTCAAATTCACGGCGGGCCAATCGACAAGGATGGATTCGCAGTGGGTGACTTACCGTCAGGGCAAGTAGTCTGACAAGGAGACAAGGGGACAAGGGGACAAGGGGACAAGGGGACAAGGGGACAAGGGGACAAGGGGACAAGGGGA
>Ga0187894_10004050_pt1 | contig 15984 bp, 13 predicted proteins | sample GBC1701081metaG_FD_136650 | JGI IMG/M metagenome (GOLD analysis project Ga0187894, IMG submission 136650) | White microbial mat communities from a lava cave in the Kipuka Kanohina Cave System on the Island of Hawaii, USA - GBC170108-1 metaG ... | reverse complement strand
GCGGTCAGGTTCACGATTCTCCTCTGATTTCTCTATCGCTTGATCATCCAGCTTGTCCACGGCTGCCTTATTTCCACCAGGGACCAGGTGCCCATAGACATCTACCGTTACCCTGATGGAATGATGACCCATCTGGTCTTTGACGTAGGCCAGCGATTCCCCGTTCTGGATGAGGAGTGAGGCGAAGGTGTGGCGGAGGTCATGAATGCGGATCTGGCGTATTCCTCCCTTCGTGAACACCTTTGCCCATACCCGATGCCGGAAATTGTCCGGGTCCATCATTGTGCCTGTTCCACTCGTGAAGACCCAAGAGGGAAGCTCGCCCCATCCATTCTTCAGCGTTTCTTTTTTCCGCTCTACGAGAAGGGCCTTCAGTGTCTCAGTCAGTTGCAGGGACATGTCCACGCGGCGGCTCTTTCCACTCTTAGGAGTAGTAATCACCCCGTCCACATAGTTCCGCTGCACCGTGATGAAGCGGCTATGGAAGTCGAGATCCCCCCACTGCAAGGCGACTGCTTCGCCGATTCGTAGACCGGTCCGTGCGAGCAGAAGAGTAAAGGGATACCACGAGGGAACGTGCTCTCGACACGTTTCCAGCAACAGAGAGAGTTCTTCTCTAGTAAAGAAATCGAATTTCCGCTGCTGTTCTCCCTTTTCTTTGCGTGTTGTCCGAAGAATACGAAAGCAAGGGTTACGCTCTAAGTGCCCATCTTCGATGGCGTGGTTGAACATCTCCGACAGGGGCGCGAGCGTTGCTTTCACAGTGTTGCGGGACAAACCCGCGTTCAGCTTCTCGTAGATGAACCGTTTCAGCTGTGCACGGGTAATGTCACGGATGTCGGTATTGCCAAGAGAAGGAAGCAGATGCACTCGGTAGGCAGTATCATAGTTGGCGTAGGTGGCATCTTTCGTGTGAGTCTTAGCGTAGGAATTGAGCCACTCTTTGTAGTACGCACTGAATGGACGCGCTTCTTGTTCCTCTGCAATGTTGAATTGTCGTAGGGTGAGTTTCGCTTCAATCTTCCCTGCTGCCTCCTCAGCGGCGCGCTTGCTTGTACCAATGCACTTGGCCTTGCGCTTCCCTTTGTGGTCGATGAAGACCCACCACTTGCCTTTATGGTGTTTCACTTTGACGGCCATGCTGTGCCCTCCTGTGTCTGCGGCGTGGGGGTGGATGGGAGAGGGAACGCCACTGTACCCGGCGCCAGGAGGTTTTGCGTTTCTTGGAGAGTGCTCAGAATAGTATCGCTTTCCGCGATGCCGAGTGCGGCTAGATCCTGAAGCATCTCGTTATCGACTTCATCATTGTCGAGCAAATAGCGAATCGCCTGAAACAGGGCTTGAGTGCGTTGGGTGTAGACGTACACGGCATGGATCTGGGTCCAGGCCGTAGCTCCCTCATTGCGTGCTGCCATAGATTTGCTCCTTTTGTGGTGAAGGGGGAAAGGTGTGGGACGCCCTAGTCAGTACCCCCCAGGGAGGGGGCGCACGTTGGCGGGGGTGGAGCGCTGTGATAGACACGAGGTGTTCTCTCTATTTCCTTGGCTGAGGCTAGGAAAGTGACCGCTCTCCTAGCCCGTTTTCTTTCACGCCGCAAACACCCACCCAGCACGCACCTTCGCTAGCTTCACGTTGACTGGTGCGAGCGGCTCTTTCTCCGCCTCAGTGACAGGCTTCGCCTCAGCCTGTGGGTTCCTGATGGCATGCAAGGCAAGAAGCACGGCATGCTTGCAGACCGCATGCCGGAACATCGCATCACGGCAGGAGCAAAACGCCTTCGCCTCAGTCAGCACCACGCCGTATTCCTTGCCGTCGCCATTGGTCACGAAGCCGCAGATCTCCGCCTCCGTCTGTGCGGTGGGAACAATCGTGTACGCCCCGACCACGAACCCTTCCACCGCCTTCTGTAACCGGCTGGGGTCCACTTGCGCCAATACTCGAGTTGTTACCATGTGAAGCCCTCCTGTGTTGTGGTGTTTCTAATGTATAATCATTAGCAACAAATGTCAATAGACTTGAAAGATTAGAGACAAATATTTATAGTTAGGGTATGGCAAAAGAAAAAACGCGGGTTGTGACTAGACAAAGCCGGATAGTTCAACAAGAAAAGCAGTGTCCAGTTTGTGGAACTAAATTCTGGGGGGCAAAGGTAAGAAAGTTCTGTAGCCTGGCCTGTGCGCAAAAAGACTCGTATCAACGGCATGCTGAGGCACGGCGCAAAACGCGCATGGATAGGTACCACACCGAGAAAACCGCCTCAGCCCGCAAGAAATAACGCGCGCCCTGCTGGCCCGCCCCAGGGTATCTCTGTCCGCCCTCATTATGGAGAATGAGTCACAAAAAGGTATCGTTCCTGCACGGGGAGGGCGAGAGTCCCTCCCCTGAGGCGGCGCGCTATTGCTAGTGGTGGACTTCTACGACCAGGCACCCATGAAGCATCGCTCCCCGAGCCCCCCCGGCGCATCCCGTGCCTATCAGTGAAGCGGTAACAGGGGCGCCCCTGTTACCGCTTCCCCAATTGCTTCCTCATCAAATCCGCAAGCTGGTCGTTGGAGAGATCCCGCAACAGGATCCGCTTGTCCGCCATCTCCAACGCAGCCCGCCCCTGTGCCGATGCCTCGGCGTAGAGCTTCGCGGCTACCTGGAAGACCCGGACGGCAGCCACCTCATGCACCACGGTGATACCCGTTCCATCCTTGGTCTCGGTGATCGTTTGCGTGGTATGCGGCAGGTCAATCAGCGCATCCCCCTTCTCGTAGAGCTTCTGGCTCGCGGCCATCTCGCGGGCCCGCTGTTGATCGCGCTGGTGCTTGTACTCGCGCTCTTTGCGCGCAACTTCGGCGACATCATAGGCGGCGATGCGCTCTCTCCAACGGAAGCGGACTCGCGCCGCACGCCAGGCCCCAGGCAAAGTTTTCTTCGCGCCTTTTCGCGCTCGCCGACACTCCTGGTTGTAGATGGCAAGTAGCGAGCGGGGCTTGTTTTGCCGCAAGTACCGCTGGAATCTCTCGAACCAAACGCTCTTCTCCTCGGGCCACGGCTCCCAGGGCTGCATCGCTCTCTTCTCCTTACTTTTAACATTCCAGGGGTGCAGAAAAAGGCCAGCATGGACCTCTATGCCCCGCCGGCCGGCGGGGCGTGGGGGGGAGGCACCTTTTCCATGTGCCGCTCAACCCAGCCGTCCCACCATGCTGCCCGTTCCGCTGCGCGCATGGTCATGCATGCGGACTCGTAGTCGTAGTTGCGAAACATCCTCCCCGTCACCTGGAGGATCTTTCGCTGGAGTTTTACGTAACTATGCAGCTCGCTCGCGGTCACTTCTACCAGCCCCCCCTCCTTGAAGGTGACACCAAACGTGAACCCCTTAGCCGATGGGAAGGGGGTGATGATTTTTATTTCCATGAGAGTACTCCTTTCCATTTGGGTGAATTTGCCTTCCATTTGGGGTGAATTTGCCTTCCATTTGGGGTGAATTTGGGGGTCTCCATACGCTCGTCGCTACTGCTGTGCCCGCAGGTCACCCTCGACATAGCGCGCCAAGACATCCAAAGGCGCCTCCAGTTCACGCAAAGTGGCTCTGACGCTTTGGCCTCCCGACCACCAGTGATACTTGGAGGGCGCATTTAGTGGGACAATTAGCTCTCCTCGAGGAGTTAAATACGGGCGCGCGCGGGCGGATTGCTGCCGTAACGCGGCCAACAAGCCCTGTTTGCGTTTCTTGAGCTGCGCGCGGAGTGCGTCCGTGACCCGCTCCCGCGGGGCCACAGCCAGCTTGTTGTCTGGCAGGAGGGTGAAGGTAAACCCTTGATGTTGCAGGTCTTTAAGGAACTCTGTCGCTGTCATTCGATAATCTCCGAATCCTTGAGCGGGTCTTGACCGGACGCAAATGCATTTCCCCGGGACGCAGCAGGAAAATTTTGCGTCCGCAAATTCTCTTGAGAATCCAAAGGTTTGGACGCGGGGGACGCAAAGGACGCAAATTTTCCTCTCTGTTCTAATGGCTGCAAAGAGAAGGTTTCTTGGTTTTGATTCTCCTCCTGAATGAGAGGAGACTCCGAAGCAATATCTTCGATGTGCGCGTTAGAATGGAGGTGTTTTTTTGCGTCCGGTGCGTCCGGTGCGTCCGGAGGCTTGTTTTTGCACGACTTTTTGCCGGACGCAAAGATCTCTTTTCCCCCTGCTCCGTCGGACGTTTGCGTCCGGCGCCCTGGGGGCATCCGTATAATCTCGATTATTCGGTCGTCGTTCTTTTTCAAAAATCGCACGTCGATGTCGACCGCGCGGAGATTCGGCACCAAGCGGCGTAGGGCGCTTCCCAGGCTCCGCGCATTCTTGGGCCATTCTCGCTCTCGTCGCACGGTCTTGAACGCGACATCTGTGAGAGCGACGAGCAATTGTGCAGCGGTACCCTCCCATTTTGTGGTCCGCTTGAGGTACAAGCGGATTATCCGCGCAACTGGAGAGTCTTCGAGCGCAACGTGGTGCGCCGCCTGGCGGTTCTTTGCGTACGCCTTGAGGAAGGCCCCCCGTTTCAGCCCCAAGGCTGGTTCTGCCGCTACCGCCCAGCGGGTGAAATCCGCCATGCGAGGGGTGGTTTTCAGCTTTACTTTTCCACCGCGTGCCAGTGCCACACTCGCCGCGGTACAGAGCGCCCCCAGAATCTCTGGGGCGGCTTGTGTAAACTCTGCCCAGAGAGATTTTTCGTCACTTCTTTTTTTCTCGGCAATCTCAGTCAGGGTGAGAATGACTGTCCGGTCCAGTGCATCACTTCTAGTGATGAGGTCCACGATGCTGGTCACAACAACCGGGCGCTGCGCGTCGAACACCACCTCTTCACGATCGCTGTATAACTCTCGCGTCGAAAACCCGCCGCCGGTGGCCAGACGGCACAGCGCATCGGAGAGATGATCGGAGAAATGCGAGAGATTGTCAAAAGCAAGAATCCAGGAATTGTCTGCGGCGATCATAAGATCACGCGCATCCCGAAGGGCCGCGCGGATCGGACCGACACACGGATCGAGCAGCGCTTTGAGGATCCGCGCAAGCGTGGACTTTGCCGATCCTTGGCCGCCGGTAAGCAACAAAATCGGATACGGGCCACAGGCGCGCAACGACATCAAGAGCCATGCTAGTAGCATTGTCCAGTCATCGGCACTCGCAATGTTGACAAACCGCCGGAGCTGTTTGAGCGTTCCCCCTTTAACCGGATGGGGAAGCGCCCGCAGACTTTTTGGCCGTCGAAATTTGATGGGGGGATCAGAGATAATATCCCAGCCCTGGCACGTAATCTTCACCGCCTGCCAGCCGGGGTCGCAAAGGTCGAGGTACATGCACCCCTGATGCTCAGCGACGCGCAGAAAAACCGGATGCTCCTCCCCTGCAAATAAGGCTTTGGCTTCCAGGACGCCGAGCGCATCTTGCACCGCCTGTGATCCTGGTGCACTCTGTGTGTGTTCGTAATAGAGTCGACGGAGATACTGAGTGAATTCTTTACTTCGCAGCAGGTGGTGTTCTTGATGTTCGTTCACTTCAATGGTCACGTATCCGGCCTTCTCCGGCGTGTGCCACAATGCGCAATTGGCTGCGAGTGCGACCAGGCGGGTGGCTTGAGAGGATCCCCGTCCCGCCGGTTCCGCCTCAGGAGCGCACGCCCCCAGGATCCCCATGTCCGCTTCCAGCGCTTTAAGTGTTATGCCCCAGTGGTGCTTAATTTTCTTGCTCACCCGAGAAAAGGCGCCAGGATCTTCCTCATAGAGCCGAAACAACGCCGGCTTGATCACTGTGTACTCTGTTTGGACTTGCTGATCGCGTTGTTGTTCATCCTCGGACAAAGTCAGCAGCGAGAGATGTGCCAAGAGGTTGTTTGCGAGAACGTCCAGCGAGAGCGTCTCGTGCTCTACGATACTTCTAATGAGCGGCTCGGATTTAGTCGCGTCCATTATTTTTCCCCGATGGTTGTGTACGTTTTTCAAGAACCGCGCGCGCGGCAGCGGTGGCGGCGTGATAGCGTTCAGAACGACCGCTTGGGGGAGCAGGGCGAGACACAAAACGGTCCCCGTGCGGTGTCCTGCTTGTGGGATAGCGCGCGATAGATTGTGCGATGCGTTCGACTTCCTGAGAAAGAAGAGGAGGGCGGCAGCGCTCCTGATTTGTCACTTGCAGTGCTGCATCGATGGCAGCTTCTGAGAATCCCCACGCACGCAGCTGACAGCCGAGTCGGAACAGCGCATCGTTGCGGTGCCCCTCGGCAATGGGCGGACAAAGATCAACAGAAGGAGAACGTGTGCCGGTGGTGCCACTGCGCTGCAGCAGCGCAATCCACGCCGAAGGCAGATCGGCAAGCGGGATTTCATCAGGATGATGGGAGAGTTCCCAAGCGTAGCGCCGGCCATTCGGGTGGATGCTAGGCGGGACAATGACATAGCCATTGTCTCCGCGCACGTCCAAGCCTGCGCCGAACTTGCCTGCGCTGTTGGGGATCGTGCCGCCGGGCTGGCGGAAGAACAATTGACGACCGCCGCTGCCCGTGATTTGCTCCACCGTCTCCGGCAGGGCTCCGCGTGACGCTTGCAGGGCCGCTACCGGTTCTTCCCCATCAATGCCTGCCTCTGGCTTCTTGTCGATGTCGAGCACGACGAGGCCACTCGGTGCACCGGTTGCAATAGCGACGTTGGCGTCGGGCCAGCGCGTCCACCACGCGGTGATGACAGAGGGGTCTGTCATTGCATCCTTTACTCCATGCTCGGTTAATGGCTCTTTGCGGTGCGGGCGGCACGGGAAGACCAACCACCCCTCTCCCGCGTAGGCAAGCGCCGCCTCCAGCAGCAAATTGCTTCCAACGCTCATTTGCTCACCCCCCTCACGACTTCATCCACGAGCGCATCAAGGTTTGCGCCTATCTTCTTTGCGGTGAGCAGCTGCTCAAGATCACTGCGCCTGAGAATAATTTTGCCGTCTAAGCGGAACGCAGGAAGACGAAGGTCTGCAATGAGTTGTTGCAGCTTCCGTCGGGAAAGCGGATACTCTTGCTCCGCTCGGCGCAAATCAAGAAAAGCCATGACGTTTTGCTTCATATTCATCACTCTGCGTGATGAAGCAGCAAACGTCAAAATGAAAGGATATAAAAGATAGGGAAGATTTTCGGCTATGGTAGCGTTCGCCTGCGGGCAGCGAAGCGCTGGATGATGAGTTTCTTTTGCGATGAGTCCTTAATACGTGAGTTTTCTTCAAAGTCCTGCAGGGTCTGTTGGAATGCTTTCTTCTTATCTCCAAAGGCTTTCATCCACTTTCCGTATCTGTCCAAGAGTCTGATCCCCGCTTTGTAGCGGCCCACAGCGGCTCGTCGTGAGACCGGTTTCTCTACCGGCGATAGGTGCTCAACATCCCCTTTCCCAACCGCTGAACGCCATTGGCGGATGGCGTTCAGCAATGTCTTGGCCTCCTTTTTATCTTGCGGGGCCTTCGCTTCTTTGTGTTGACGCTCAATCTCAGCAATCGCATTGGTCACCCACAGTGCCGGCAACTCTTCTTGGACGGCCGCGAGGAGCGCGTTGGTATGGCCTTGCTCCCATAACGTCCGCAGGAGCCACGAGCGTTCTTCAACCTTTGCGTTGGCCGCATACCGAAAGATGTGGAGCACTGCCAACACCTTGACAGCACTCCGTCTCCATTTCGAAGGGAGACGGGAACGGAAAAACTTGCCACTCCATACTGATTCATCCGCGCGGGGGTCTCCGACGAAGCCCGCCGCAGGGTGAAGTCGGATTTTTTCCATTGCCTGCTCTGTCGTGCGCAGGATCAGGTCCCCTTCCTGTACTGCCCGCCAAAAGGTGTCATCAGTGGGGATATTGGAGAGGGACTTCAAGAGAGACCGACGCTCTTTCTCTTCCAAGGGGAGCGCACGGAAGTCCTTGGCGAGATACTCGCGAAAAGTAGCAACTGTCAGACCCAGTAACTGTCGGCAGTCTTGCCAGACGTCACGGCTGTTTTGCAGTGCCCTTCGCCAAGTCACGGGATCCGGGAGATGAGGCGCAGCACGATCGCGTCGTGCGGGTTGGGTGAGCAACGCAGTCGGTAGTGGATGGAGGACGGACCACGGAGGGGTTCGTTTTCCCGAAGCTTTCGTAGCCCGCCTCGCAGGGGGACGGGACCGGGTTTTGCCAAGGGGCTTTGTCATACCCATCTCCTGTCAGGTACCTCCTGCTGCGTGAGGAAGGGGGAAGGTGGGGCAGGAGAGACACCCGCCGTCTCAGCCACAGGGATCAGCTGTGGCCTATCCCCCTCAGGTCGAGGTCACTCTATCTCTCGTGTTCTCTGGCGTCCACCTCCTTCTCTATCACAACCTGTATGGTTGCGGATAGGTTGCGGATCGTGCTTCAGGTTGCGTGATTTTGCGCGGTAGGCATTGCGAACTCGTTGATATATCACAGCTTGTAAGCCAATGGCATTCAAGAGGTCGAGGGTTCGATTCCCTTCGGCTCCACTCGCAAAATCAAACACTTAGCACGCTCTCAAGTCAACTCGCCCACCGTCCCAGCCACAATGATCAGTCGTGGCTTATCTCCTCTCAATGCAAGATTACTCCAACGCCGTCTGTCGCACACGTCTAGCCGATTCACCTTACAATCTGTCTTGCTGCTGAAGCGCAGAGACCTAGCTGTCCTCCTGCCGGCTGCCTCAGTCGTTCTTCTCTTGCAAAGGTGGGGACCATCAGAGTAAAGAAGGGCCATGCGCTGTGCGAGCTGTGGGTTTGCCAATCCCGAAAGTGCCAAGTTCTGTCAGGACTGCGGTCAGCGGTTGCTCTTGGTCTGTCCGAGTTGTGGGCAACAGATGAACCCGACCGCCAAGTTCTGCTCCGAGTGCGGTACTCCCGTAGCTTCTTCAGTCAAGCGGCGCTCCAAGAGGGGAAAACCTCAGCGCGCCCAGCCATCAACCCGAAGCACGTTAGAGAAGGGTAAGATGCCTTCGCGGCCCCGAGTTCAATCTTCTGCCGAGATAAGCCGAGCGGCTGAAGCCGAGCGCCGTCAGCTCACAGTCATGTTCTGTGATCTGGTAGGCTCCACCACACTCTCGACCCAACTTGATCCCGAAGAGCTGCGGGAGATCGTCCGGGCGTATCAAGCCTCCTGTGCTGAGGTGATCCAGCGCTACGACGGACATATTGCTCAACACCTCGGCGACGGCTTACTCGTCTACTTCGGCTATCCAGCAGCACACGAAGATGATGCGGCCCGTGCGGTGCGGGCCGGGCTTAGAATTATCGAGGCCGTGCATGCCCTGAAGACACGGCTCACGCGTCCGCTCCAGGTCCGCATCGGCATTCACACGGGGTTAGTTGTCGTCGGCGAGATGGGCGGGGGCCGTCGCCAGGAGCAGTTAGCTCTAGGTGAGACGCCCAACCTTGCGGCCCGCATCCAAGGGCAAGCCGAGCCTGATACGGTGTTCCTCAGTGCCGCCACCTATCGCTTGATCGAGGGGTTATTTGACTGTGAGGACCGCGGCCAGCCAGAACTCAAAGGGGTCGCAACCCCGCTCACGCTGTACCGGGTGGCCAAAGAAGGGGAAGCCCAGAGCCGCTTCCAAGTGGTCGCACGGAAAGGGTTCACGCCCCTCGTTGGCCGCGACCACGAGCACAGCTTGTTGCGGGAGCGCTGGGAGCGCGTAAAAGACGGTGCCGGCCAAGTCGTGTTGCTCAGTGGCGAGCCCGGCATTGGCAAATCCCGCCTGGTCGAGGTGCTCAAGGAGACGGCCACACGCGAGGGGGCACACTGTCTAGAGTTGCGCTGTTCACCGTACCATCAAAACAGCGCCCTCCAGCCGGTGATTGAGCATCTGCAACGCCAACTGCAGCTTCGTGTTGACGATCGCCCGGAGACGAACTTAGAGAAACTGCAACAGGCACTTGGACGCTCTCGTTTTTGCCAAGCCGACACGCTTCCACTCCTGGCCGCCTTGCTCTCGTTGCCACATCCACCCGATGCACCGCCGTTGACCCTCAGTCCGCAGAAGCAGAAAGAGAAGACCTACGAAGCGGTGGTGGCCTGGCTATGTGAAGAAGCACGGCAGCACGCGGTGACCTATGCCTGGGAAGACCTGCATTGGGCCGACCCCTCAACCTTAGACTTGCTGGCGCTATTTTTGGAGCAGGTGCCAACGACACGACTACTAGCCGTACTCACTTTTCGGCCCGAGTTTACCCCATCGTGGGGCGCCCATTCGTATCTGAGCCAGATCACGCTGAGTCGGCTAGGTCGCAGCCAAGTGGAAACGATGGTGGAGAATGTGACAGGCGGCAAAGCCTTGCCTGCCGAAGTGGTGCAACAAATTGTCAGCAAGACCGACGGGGTGCCCCTGTTTGTGGAAGAGTTGACTAAGATGGTGATGGAATCGGAGCTGGTCAGCGAGGTCGAGGGGCATTATGAGTTAAATGGACCGCTGCCACCATTGGCGATTCCTTCTACCTTGCAAGATTCGTTAATGGCGCGGCTGGATCGCTTGGCCACCGTGCGGGAGATCGCGCAAATGGGGGCCACCCTCGGACGTGAATTTGACTACGTATTACTCCAGGACGTCTCGCCATTGCACGAGGATACGTTGCAACAGGGATTGCGGCAGTTAGTCGATGCGGAGCTGGTCTACCAGAGTGGCGTCCCACCCCAGGCGCGCTATCTCTTCAAACATGTACTGGTGCAAGAGACGGCTTATCAGTCCTTGCTCAAGAGCCGCCGCCAGCAGTTGCATCAGCAAGTAGCGTGGGTGCTGGAAAAGCAATTTCCTGCGACAGTCGAGAGCCAACCAGAGTTAGTGGCACATCACTACACAGAAGGCTGGACTGCCCTAGAGGAAGCCATGGCGATTCGCCCTAATCATGGCGACCGATATTGGGAGGCTGAATTATATCGGCTTAAGGGGGAGCTATTGTTGACTCAGGCCCGATGTAACCCAGAATCACAAGACCAACGGCCCAGCACAGCAATCCAAGCAGAAGTTGAGACCTGTTATCAGCAGGCGATTGAGACAGCCCGTGAACTCAGTGCAAAGTCCCTCGAATTACGTGCGGCAACGAGTCTTGCGCGTCTCTGGCAGCAGCAAGGCAAGAAGCAAGAAGCCCATAACGTCCTCGCTCCCGTCTACCACTGGTTCACTGAAGGGTTCGACACCAAAGACTTGCAAGAGGCGAAGGCGTTATTGGAGGAGTTAAGCTGAAACACAGAGTGTAGCCGTAACCGGAAGCGAAACAACTCATCCTCACCCGACAGCAAAGTGGTGCCGGACTCTGTTTCTACACTTATTGACCTGAACTCGTAAAGGAGGAGGCTATGATGCAGAAGAAAAATAAACTCTGGCGGACTGCTTTGGCACTGAGTGCCTCATCGGTCCTGGTCTTCTCTGCGGTTGTATATGGCCAGAGCGGTAGCTCGGGGGCTTCTAGCGCGGAAAGGGGTTCTTCCTCCAGCCGCGGAACGGGGGGGGCAGCGGGATTGAATGATCTCAACCAACAGGTGATTAAGGAATTCCGGGAGAACTACGGAAAGGTGGGCGGGCGCTATGCCACGGTCCCGTTGCTGCTCCTGACGACGGCCGGTGCTAAGAGTGGCCGTGCTCTCACGCGGCCCTTGGCCTACACCCGAGATGGCGAGCGCTTCGTCGTGATCGCCTCGTTCGGGGGAGGCCCCAAGAATCCCGCCTGGTACCACAACCTCGTCGCCCACCCCGAGGCGACCGTGGAAGTGGGCAGCGAGCGTTTTCGGGTGAGGGCCACAGTGGCCACGGGGGAAGAGCGCCGGCGGCTGTACAACCGTCAAGCCGAGCAGCTGCCGGCATTTGCCGAGTATGAGAAAAAGACCAAGCGGCAGATCCCGGTTATCGTGCTCACGCGCATTGACTGAGGGCAGCGCACACCGGCAGTGGCGGCAACAAGGCAAACAGCGAGAAGCTCACCAGATGTTATCTGAGATCTACAGTTGGTTCACCGAAGGCTTTGACACCAAGGACTTGCAAGGGGCAAAGGCGTTGTTGGAAGAGTTGAGCTTAAGCAGATAACCGTCATCTAAGAGAGGGTCGTACCGGACCCTATTTCCACACCTTTTGCGAAGACCTCCCTTTGGACTGAGACATGTGAAAGTATTCGCTTCTTTTATTGTAGGGTATCTCTAACTGCGGCGGAAGGCTTGTATGCTGAGGCGGAGAAGGAATGCCTTACAGCGCTCTGGCTCGCCGTGCTTACAGAGCAACAACATGAGAGAGCAGTTAGTTCCCCCGCACGACATAGCGCAGGCCCACTTCTCGATCCCGCCCACCTGCTCCCCCACAGAGCGTGCGGATTCGCACGCGAAAAGTGCCGGGACGCAGCGCCCGGACGTTTTTCCCGGTGAGCTTGTACGCTTTCAGATCCGCCCACGGTGGGGCACTCTCCTCAACTGCTAAGGTAATGGGCACGGGTCCGATTGAGAGCCCCGTGGCATCGACCGCGATCACCTTGAGCCCGCTAAATGAGAAGAACTCGTCCACGGCCACCTTCATCGTTTGCTGACGAGCAAGAAGCCGTGTGGTGGCTTTCACTGCGGGGGCTCCGCATAACACAGCAAAGTCCGACCCCGTAAACGCGTGCCACTCTACCCGGATCCCCTGCGAGGCTCTGGCCGCCGTGTAACCTTCACCAACCGTCACAAACGTCGGCTTCCGGTTCTGGGCGTACAGAGAGGGACATCCCAAGAGGAAAGCCCCAACTAGTACCCCCACGACTTGCTGTTTAACTGACCTTTGCATCGAGTCTCACCCCATTTTCGGCAAACCGCGCAGAATATTCTTCAGTCCTCGTTCGCTCACCAAAGCAGCCCTTCAACCCAGGCGAACAGGCGGTCAACTGAGGCGAGAGAGGAAGAGGTTCATCGTGGTTCTGTGCTATCCTTTCTCTTTGGTCACAGGTTTGGGCACAGTGCCTATGTGACCTCCATGTGAGGGACACAAAGCTACGGATCCGATTGTTGCACAGTCGGGGGGTGATAGGAACGCCGGTCTTCCTACTTCTACTGTGGAGGATCTTGAGGCTGTCAGGTGCTCAGCCTCAGCCAGTTCCTTGAGAGGGTTGTGGCAGAGATCATTCCAGCTTGCCGCTAGCGTTTACCATGTTTTGCAATAGAGTCTTAGCTTCCCATTGCGGGAAGGCTCTATGAGGCATGGGGAATACGATAGACGTCTCGTGATTTTAGTAATCCAAGTAGCTTTAACCGTCTCTGAGGTTGCTGCCATTTTTGCTGCCACTTCATTCAGCCCTCGTTTTTATCATTAGGCATATAGGCGCTACATGACGTGGCCTGGTAAGGATTTATAAGAAGCAAAGGCGTTGTTGGAGGAGTTGACCTGACGCAAACAACCGTCACTCCAGAACAGATTGCTGCTCGACTTTGTTTGCACACCAATGAACCCGACCTCTTTGACACTAAGCGCATACGTATGGTAGAAGCAAGCCATCAGTGCGGCAAGCATGGTTCACGCTGATTATGATGCCAGAGTGGACGCCTGTGCAGTCTGCACGCCAAACCCAGGGCGACCTGGGGACGGAAAGCCGACGGAACTTTACCTCTTGAGGTGGCGGCCTCCCAGGGGGCAGGGACATAATCCCCACCCTTGGAGCAGCGGAGCAGTGAGAAGATTGAGGAAGTTGGCCGGGTTGCCGGAGTGATCACCGATTGGATCACGCAGGAGCCCGGCTTTTTACTGTGCCTGGTTCCGTACGAACCGTTCTCATCGGGAGCTATCGGGTATGCGGAGTGTGCGTTGGACCACTGCCATCTTCCCCAAGCCGCGCCTCAAGAAAAAGGATGCTGTTGTCGCTCGCGCACCAGGCATTCCACGCCAAGCCAACCGCGCCTCGGTGCCCCTCTCGTTTGCTCAACAGCGATTATGGTTTCTTGCTCAGTTGGAGCCTCACACCCCTGCCTGCAACAGGCTTATTCCTTTACGCCTCACCGGCGCACTCAACAGGGCGGCGCTCGAGCAAAGCCTGAGTGAGGTCGTGCGCCGCCATGAAGCGCTCCGCACGACCTTTTCGGTTGTGGACGGACAACCAGTCCAACTTATTACCCCATCAAATGTAGTGACCCTACCGGTATTTGATCTCAGCCACTTGTCTGGATTTGAGCGGACCAACCAGGTTGATCGTCTTGCGGCCGAGGAAGCGCAACGTCCTTTTGATTTAGCACGCGGTCCCCTACTGCGAGCCTCTTTGCTGAGACTCGATAGCCAGGAACACATCCTACTGCTGACCATCCATCACATTGCTTTTGATGAATGGTCAGTGACACTTCTCTGTCAGGAGCTTGCCACCCTCTATGAAGCCTTTTGCGCTGACAGGTCTTCGCCGCTCCCAGATCTCTCTATCCAGTACGCAGATTTTGCCGTTTGGCAACGGCAGCAGTTGCAAGGAGAAACGCTGAAGAACCAGATGTTATACTGGAGACAACAGCTCAGTGGCCCCCCTGCCGTACTGGAACTGCCCACCGATCGTCTGCGCCCGGCCGTGCAGGCCTTCCAAGGAGCCCGGCAATCGCGGTTGCTACCCAAGGCGCTGTGTGCATCCCTTCAAGCTCTGAGCCAGCAAGAGGGAGTTACTCTGTTTATGACGCTGTTAGCGGTGTTTCAGGTGTTGCTCCACCGTTACACTAGCCAAACTGACATTATCGTGGGCTCGCCCATTGCAGGACGCACCCGTCCCGAGCTGGGGCAGTTGATTGGCCTCTTTGCCAACCTGCTCGCCTTGCGTACCGATCTGTCAGGCAACCCCTCTTTTCGCGAGCTATTGAAGCGGGTGCGACAGGTGACGGTAAGAGCCTACGCCAACCAAGAGCTGCCCTTCGAGGAACTGGTAGAGGAACTGAACCCTCAACGGGAGGGGAGGCGTACGCCGCTCTTTCAAGTGACATTCCACTTACGCAATATTCCCAAGAAAGCCGTGGAGGCTCCAGGTCTGACAATAGAAGAGTACGGCTGTGACCCTGGCATAGCGCGGTCTGATCTCTCCCTGGAAATAGAAGAGAGAGCGGATGGACTGTGGTGTGTGTTCGCCTACAACACTGCACTCTTTGAGGCGGCCACGATTGAGCGGATGGTGGGTCATTTTGAGACTTTGGTGAGCGGCATCGTCACTGATCCAGAGCAGCGTCTGTCGGAGCTACCACTCTTAACCGCAGCCGAGCGCCAGCAGCTGCTGGTGGAGTGGAATGTTACCACGATCCCCTCTCTCATGGACCCGTGCGTTCAGCAGCTCTTTGAGACCCAGGTCGAACAGACACCCGAGGCCATTGCGGTGGTGTGTGAAGGCGTCCAGCTCACTTACCGTGACCTCAATGCCCGCGCCAACCAGCTGGCTCACTATCTCCGCCAGCTCGGCGTGGGGCCAGAGACCCTGGTGGGCATCTGTGTGGAGCGCTCGGTAGAGATGATTATTGGGCTCTTGGGCATCCTCAAAGCGGACGGGGCCTTCATTCCGCTCGACCCTACCTACCCCAAGGAACGGCTGGCTTTCATGCTTGACGATGCCCAGACCCCTATCCTGCTCACCCAGCACTCTTTACTGGCCAACCTTCCTGACTCTAGAGCCCGAGTGGTCTGTTTGGACAGCGAGTGGGAGCGTATCGCGCAAGCGCCGGCGACGAACCCGGTTCCGACAGTGACGGCCGCGACCGCCGCGTATGTCATCTACACTTCAGGCTCGACGGGGAAGCCTAAAGGGGTGCTCATCACGCACGGGTCGCTGGCTCACCACTGTTTGGACATCCAAGCCCATTTTGCCCTAGTCCCCCAGGACCGCGTGTTGCAGTTTACCTCCTTCGCTTTCGATATCTCACACGAACAAATCTGGCCGACACTACTGACTGGCGCCACCCTGGTCGTGCGGGGGACGACACTGTGGAGCCCTACGGAATTCGTTCAACGCATTACTGCTCTGGGCATTACGGTGATGAATCTGCCGACCGCGTATTG
>Ga0187894_10004048_pt1 | contig 15988 bp, 13 predicted proteins | sample GBC1701081metaG_FD_136650 | JGI IMG/M metagenome (GOLD analysis project Ga0187894, IMG submission 136650) | White microbial mat communities from a lava cave in the Kipuka Kanohina Cave System on the Island of Hawaii, USA - GBC170108-1 metaG ... | reverse complement strand
CGACTCGAGGAAGTGCCGATAGCGAGCGACGTAGTCCGGGTTGGGATCCTCGAAGGAGATGCGCGCGCCTGGCGGCAGGGAATCAGCGGCGAGCGCGAGCGTCTGCCCGTCGCCGCAGCCGAAGTCGAAGATCGACCCAGCGGCCGGGACGAAGTCGGTGATGGCGCGGCGCAACTCGGGAACGAAGAGATCACGCTGATCGGTGCCGAGCATCATCACGCGCCCGAGCGGGTCCCACTTCAACAGGCGTGAGAACGCGTTGCGGTACTGCTGGTGCGGGTCGAGACCGGCGAACTCGTTGGCGATGATGTCCATGGCCTCATCGAAGCGAGGCGCCAGCTGGCGTGACCGAGCGCGATCGATCCGGATCGGCATGCGCTCTCAGCCAGCGTCTTGCAGCACCAACTCGCCGCGCCGAAACTGCGCCGCTCGCTCGCGAATCAGCTGGGGATAGGTGTGATAGTGCGTTCCGCTCAGACGCAGGAAAGACTCGACGTCGGTCTCATCGAGCTCGAGTGCCGCGATGGATGCTTCCGCCGCCCCGCGTGACTTCTCCGCCGCGAGCGCGTCGTAGATCGCGCGCGCATCGGGTGTCTGGAAGTCCTCGCGGGGAGGAGCGCCCGCCAGGCTCTGCGGATGGAGCTCGAGCAGATAGCGGAGCGCCTTCATCTCGTGGCGCAGCTGATCGATGCGTTTGACGAGCGCGGCCATGCGCGACGGAGGGTAGACCCTCCGCGTCGCCGCGGCAATGCGCCCGTGTCGAGCGCCTGGGCGCGTCTTTCCGAGGCGGCGGCCGAGTGGTAGCGTCTCGGGGATGTCCGTTCACGCCCACAAACAACACGGGCCGAAGGAAGTGCGCTGCGCCGTGATCACGGTAAGCGACACGCGCACCGAGGCAACCGACACCAGCGGCGCCAAGATCAAGGAGCTGCTCGCCGGCGTGGGGCATCCGCTCGTGGGCTACTGGATCATCGCCGACGAGCCCGAGCTCATCCGCGCGCGCCTGCGCCAGTTGCCGGCGGAGACGCAGGCGGTGATCCTCAACGGCGGCACCGGCCTGGCCCGTCGCGACACCACCTTCGAGGCCGTGGAGGAGCTGCTCGAGAAGACGCTCGGCGGCTTTGGCGAGCTGTTTCGCATGCTCAGTTGGGAGCAGATCGGCGCCGCCGCGATGCTGAGCCGCGCCACCGCCGGGATCGCCGGCGGGCGCGTGCTGTTCTCGGTGCCCGGTTCGACGGCGGCGGTCGAGTTGGCGATGACCAAGTTGATCCTCCCCGAGCTCGGCCACATCGTCGGCCTGCTTGCGGATTAGGAGGAGCGATGCGGGTGCGCGTGCGCTTCTTTGCCTCGGTTCGCGAGCGCCTGCGGCGCAGTGAAGACGAGATCGAGCTCGCCCGCGGCGCCACTGTCGCCGACCTGCTGCGCGACCTGCGCCGCGCCCATCCCGCACTGTCGGAAGTCGCCGAGTCGCTGCGCTTCGCCGTTAATCAGGAGTATGTCGACGGCGATCATTGCCTCGCCGACGGCGACGAGGTCGCCGTCATTCCGCCGGTGAGCGGAGGAGCCTGAGGTGTTCCGCATCGTCGACAGAGAGATCGTCCTCGACGAGTTGATCCGTGCCGTCGCTGACCCCGCGGCCGGCGCGACGGCGACCTTCCTCGGTGTGACCCGCAATCACAACGAAGGCCGCAACGTCACCGGCCTCGAGTATGAGGCTTATCCGGACATGGCAGTGCGCGAGATGGAGCGCATCGCCGCGACCGCGCGCGAGCGCTGGCCGATACGTGCGATCGCCATCGTGCACCGCATCGGCAAGGTGCCGATCGGTGAGGCCAGCGTCGCCATCGCCGTGTCCTCGACCCATCGTCTAGCCGCCTTCGAAGCCTGCCACTTCGCCATCGACCGCCTCAAGGAAGTCGTGCCGATCTGGAAGAAGGAGTACTTCGAGGGGGGCGAGATCTGGATCGGCTCGCAAACGGGGCAGCGATTCTGAAATGTTGAATTGAATGTTGAATTCGGGAGGCGGCGGCGCCGCTCAATCCGGAATTCCACATTCAGAATTCAACCTTCAAAACTCGCCGCAGCGTGGCTGCGGCGGTGACCGCGCGCTCCCCCGACGGGTGCTCGACGACGAGATCGCAGACGATGTGCTCGCCGTCGGCGCGTTGATGGTGCTGGCTGACTACGCCGCTGAGCAGGAGCGGATCGCCGGTGATCGTCGGCAGCCGAAAGGTGGTGCCGAGGCGCTCGAGTCTCCAGCCCGGAAGCTGGGCACGGACGAAGTGCTCGAGGAAGGCGGTCAGCATCGGACCCGGAACGACGATGCCGCGGTAGCCGAGCGCCCGCGCTTGCGTCGCGTCGGTGAACAGCTCCTCCTTCATCTCGCCGCGGGCGACGTAAGTGGATACTTGCGCCACCGTCGTCGCCGGCCGCCGCAGCGGGCCGAGCTCGGTGCCGAGCTCGATCTCGGATGCCGGCCGAGCCTGGGGGGCTGCGGTGGACGCCTGCACCGCGGCGTCGCCGTCGCGGCTCGCCATGACCGGCGCAGCGGCCGGCGACTGCGTCGGTTTGCGCCGGACGACCTGGCGCTCGTGAATGCGCACGGCGATCTCGCCGGTCGCCGTGCGAATCCACCCGTGGCGCGCGATCATGGTCAGGGTGCCGCTGCGGCCGTTCTTCTCGTAGACATCGGCCAGGCGTGCGCCGACGCGATACGTCATCCCGGCACGCAGCGGCCGGAGGAACTCGAGATCGTGGCCCCCGTAGACGCCGAACATGCCCTCTGGCAGCGGCACCTCGGGCCGCATGCCGTGGTGCAGCGAGAGGCAGAAAGTCGGCGGCGCGACGATTTCGCCGCCGCGCTCGATCGCCGCCAGAGTCGGGGCATCGCCGACCATCTCGGCGTAGCGCTTGATCGTCTCGGCATCGACGACGGCCTCGCCGAAGTCGAAGTCGCGCCCCAAGAGTTCGGCAGGGATCTGGATCACGCTGCCAGACTGTCGCCGATCTGCTAGGAAGGCAACGCGAGATCGAGGGAAGGAGCGCGGCCGGCTGATCGCCGTGCCGAACGCGCGCGAAATTCGACCATAGAAAGCCGGTTTCGAGCCCTTTACCGGGTCTTGATCGAGACCCCTGGCCAAACTACGTATCTCACTTACTCTTTGTTCGATTTGGAGGGACTGAACGGTGGAAAACCTGAGCGTGCTGGACATGATCCAGCAAGGGTGGATCGCGACCTACCCATTGATCATCTTTTCGATCCTCGTCGTGACGATCGTCTTCGAACGCCTCTGGTCGCTGCGCAATGCAGTGGCCGAGACGCTGCAGTTGGCAGGAACTCTCTGTCCGACCCTCGAAAAGGGCGACTTTGCCTCCGCCGTGCGCGCCTCGGAAGAGAGAGCGCTCACGCCCGCGGGCCGCATCTTTGCCGACGTCCTCAACCGGCACCAATCCGACTCGCTCGAGTATTTGGCAGATCTGACCGAAGAGAAGCGCTTTGAAGAGTTGGAAGCGCTCAAGGGTCCCCTCTGGATTCTAGCCACCGTTGCCAGCTCGGCCCCGTTCATCGGCCTCTTCGGCACCGTTGTCGGCATCATCAAGGCCTTCCACAACATGGCCCTGATGGGCAGCGGCGGCTTCTCCGTCGTCGCCGCGGGCATCTCCGAGGCGCTGGTCGCCACTGCCCTCGGTCTCGGCGTGGCCATCATCGCCGTCATTTTCTTCAACTACTTTCAGACCCGCATCGAGCGCATCGAAGCCGCGCTGACCATCGCCTGCAACCGCGTCATCGATGCGATCCATCTCGGGAGGCGTGCCGGAAATGGCGCTCGGTAGTCTGCAGCGGCGGGCGCGCTCGCCCATCGTGTCCGAAATCAACATCACGCCGCTGACCGACATTTTCCTCGTGCTGCTGATCATCTTCATGGTCACCAGCGCGGCGATGGTCGAATCCGGCGCCAAGATCGCTTTGCCGCAGGTCGACGAGACCTCCAACCAGCCGCGCGAGATCACCGTGACGGTCACACCGAACGACGAGATATTCGTCAATTCGCAGCCGGTGTCTTACGACGATATCGAGCAGACCTTGCGCAGCCTGGTGAGTGCCAAGCCTGATCTGCCGGTGGTGCTCGAAGGTGACAAGGAGGTGCTCTTCGGCAACGCGGTGAAGATCCTCTCCCTGGCGCAGAAAGCTGGGGCCGCCAGCGTGGCGATCGCGGCTGAACGCCGGAGGTGAGGGTGAGTCAGCCCGAAGACGAGAAGCCCAGACCAGAGCGCTTCGATCCGTGGGCCCCCGGCAGCCGGGGGAAGCAGGCGAGCTTCTTCGCCGTCTCGACGGTCATCCACGCGCTCGTGCTGCTGTTGCTGGCGACCGCGACGATCCAGATCGTCAAGAAGGTCGACGAGATCCGCGTCAAAGTCCTCGACGACGCCATCGTTGGCGAGGAGTCCGCCGGCGAACCGTCTCTGCAGGACATCGCCGGAGCGCTCAAGGTGAATCGCGCCGCCCCGCAGGCGGCGGCGCGTCCCGCCGGTCCGCGCATCGAGAACATCAAGGCGCCGGTCATGCCGAACCTGGCGGTGGGGCCGAAGATCGGCCGCGGGCCGACGATCGACGATTCGCTCGCCGGCGCTTTCGGCGGTGGCGGCTCGGGCGGGCTCGGTGGCCTCGGCGGATTCAGCGGCGCCTTCGGCGACTACGTCGGCGGCCTCCGCCGCGTCGGCCTCGACATCGCGCTGGTCATCGACTGCACCTCGAGCATGCAGTTCGCCATCGACGCGGTGAAGCGCAACTTGACCGCTTTAGTGTCGACGATGCAGCGCATGGTACCGACGACGCGCCTCGGCATCGTCGCCTACCGCGACCAGGGCGACGAGTTCGTCGTCAAATGGAGCGACCTCAGCTTCAAGACCTCGAAGCTCACCGAGTTCATCAAGAACCTGAACGCCGAGGGTGGCGGCGACTGGGAAGAAGCGGTGCTGCCGGCTCTCGAAGGCGCCATCAACGATCTTTCCTGGCGCAAGGACTCGAAGAAGGTGATCATCCTGGTCGCCGGCTCGCCGCCGCATCCGTGGGACGTCGACGCCACCGTCGACCTGGTGAAGAACTTCCGCTCCAAGGGCGGATACGTGAGTACCATCGACGTCACCAAGCCGCTGCACGAGGAGTTCGACCGCTTCATGTGGCGTTCGATCCAGGGCAGCAAGCCGTACCAGCCGTCGCCGATGCCCGAGTACTACAAGCAGACGGCGGTGGTGCTCTCCGAGATCGCCAAAGCGGGCGGCGGTGAGAACATTCAGCTCGGCGACCAGAAGGAGTTGATCCGCGAGGTTCTGATCCTGGCATTCGGCAGCCGCTGGAAGCAGGAGATGGCGAAGTTTGCGAAGGAGCTGTCGTGAGGACCAGGAACCACAGATGAACGGGGATGAACACCGCTACAAACTTGGAGCCGAGACGAGACGAATACACCCCCGTGTTCATCGGTGTTCATCGGTGGTTGCGGCGCTCTCGTGCCTCGTCTTCGCGCTCGCCCAACCCTCACTCGCCGCTTCGCCCGGCGAGATCCGCTCCTCGGCGGCGGCGATCATGTCGCAGATTCAGTCGGACCGCGCCGCCAACCGCTTCGACCTCGAGCGGCAGAAGAAAGCCGTGCAGGATCTCGGTCAGCTCGTCCTCGGTTTCATCGAGCTCGTCGACCGCGCCTCGCTGGCGGGAAACGAGTCGGCCGAGAAGGAGGCGTTGCGCGGCGTCTACAAGACTCTGTCGCAGCCGCTCCAGTCGATCTACGACGGCAAGGCGACCGAGCTCGAGGCGATGTCGCAGAAGATCATCGACGCCGACGGCGACCTCGACGCTCTCTACGCCAGCCCGGAGTGGCGCCGCGAGACCGTCGTCGCGTCGCAGGCGCTCTACTACATCAACTGGCTGAACTTCTACGGCGCGCGCGTGAGCGACGGCGCCGAGAAGAAGGCTATGCTGGAGAAGGCGGAGAAAGGATTCTCCGAGTTCGCCGTCGGCGACAGCAAGTCCGACCTCTTCATCGAGAGCATCCTCGGCCGCGGTCTGGCCGAACTCGAGCTAGACGACGACGCCGGCGCCGAGCGCGACTTCCGTTTCGTCCTCGATTCCAAGGAGGCCTCGGCGGACCGCAAGGGCAAGGCGCAGATCGCGCTCGTCGACATGTACGTGCGCAACGGCAACGCGACGAAGGCGATCGAGACCTCTAAGGGCTTCGGCGGCGCGGGCGGCGAGAGCTCTTCGTACCTCAAGTACCTGCGCATCCGCGCCTTGGTCACGGGCGCGAAGCAGGGCGGCGGCGATCGCTACCGCGAGGAAGCGCTCAACCTGATGGAGCAGTTGCGGCGCCAGGGCGGCACCTGGGGGCAGCGTGTCGAAGCGCTGTTGGCCGCCGCCGCGGCGGAGGATCCGCGTTGGGCATCCGCCGCCGGCGGTACCTTCGCCCAGTGGCAGCTGGCACGCACGGCGGTATCGAAGGGCGACTGCAAGCAGGCAATCCCGCTGCTCGAGCAGATGATGAAGAGCGAGGATGCCGACGCCAAGGCGCACCGCGGCGACGCGGGCTACCTGCTCGCCGTCTGCCAGTTCCAGGCGGGGCAGCCGGCGGAGGCGGCGAAGGCGCTCTCCGGCGTGCTGCCGAGCGTCAGCAAGGAGTACCAGGGCGACGCGAACTACATTCTGTTCAAGGCGGTCGAGGTACAGGTGGCGAAGAACTCGACGCCGGAGCTCGCCGAGCAGCTGCGCCAGGTGGCGACGCAGTACGTGCAGACGTATCCCGACCACAAGTCGGCGTACGAGGCGTACCTGCGCATCGGCGAGATCCTCCAGGGCGAGCGCAAGTTCGGCGAAGCAATCGCCATGTACGAGAAGGTGAAGGGTGATCCGGTCTTCGAGCTGCGCGCCAACTTCGGCATCCTCCAGTCCAACTTCGAGCAGCTCGGCGAGCTGCCGAAGAGCGAGCGCGCCAAGCGCGAGGCGCTGCTCAAGGACATCGGCGAGCGCCTGACCCACGTCAATGCCGACGCGCGCGAGTTGGAGAAGAAGGGCGGCGACGGCGGCGCGCAGGCGCATGAGATCCTCGGCAAGACCGCCGTGCTCCATGCAGCCTATCTCGCCTTCGACACCAAGGCCGATCCCAAGCAGAACGACGAGCGCATTCTCGCCGGGCTGAAGGACTACGAGAAGGTCTACCCCAACCGCAGCGAGCTCTATCCCGCGGTGGTCAAGTTCCGTCTCGAGGCACTCGAGTATCTCGACAAGCTGCCGGAGGCGCAGGCGGAGTGGCAGGTCCATGGCGCGGCGCTCGCCGGCGTCGATCACCGCGAGGCGCGCGAACAGCTGGCGCAGCGCTTCGTGCGCGCCAGCGCCCGCGCGCGCAGCAGGCAGGACGAAGCCGGCGCCAAGGCGGCGCAGCAAGTCGCGCTCGCACTCTTCGAGATGGATGCCGGCGGCGACGCCGACGCCAAGCAGAAGCTCACCCTGGCGCGCCTCTACCAGGAGACCGGCGAGACGGCGAAAGCGAAACAGACCTTCGAGGAGATCCTGGCGCAGGATCCGAGCTCGCTGGTGGCGATGAAGAGCCTCGCCCGCCTCGCCGAGACGACGAAGGATCCGGCGGCGCTGCAACTGTGGGAGCGCTACTCCGCCGCCACCAAGCCGGGCGATCCGGTCTGGTACGACAGCCAGTACGAGCTCGCACGAGCCAACCTCGCTGCCGGCAATGCCAAGCGCGCCTGCGAGATCCTCACCCAGGTGCGCACCGCGATCATCGGCCTCGGCGACGCCGATCTGCGCAAGAAGCTCAACGAGCTCAACGGCGAGGCGTGTAAGTAGCGGCGGGCGGCGCGGCTGGCGCAGTCTGCTGTATCCCCTGGGGAATCCCCACCCAACCTGGGGGCGGCGGGATCGACGTCGACGTCGACTTGCTCGCTGACCTACGCCCCGCTGGCGGACGTCCTCGCCGAGCCCTTGGTTGCTCCGTAGTTGTGCGGTGGTGCCCCGTCATTGCTATTCGCTGTGTAAGGCGTACAAAACAAGCTCTGCCATAACGGCAGAGCTGGCGTACTGGACAGGGTCGAAAGGGGGATTCGTCGGCTAGGAACGAACGTCAATGAGTGGCGTTTTCGGTATCTACGCGGGTCAACGTGACGGCTGCGTCGGGCTTCGTCTCGACGCGATGGCGTCGGCGATGACCCACCGGCCGTGGTATCAGCTCGATACCCACGTGGGGCCCGGGCTCGGGCTCGGCCGTCTCGGCATCGGCGTCTTCAATCGACGGAAGCAGCCCGCCGTCAGTGAAGACGGCCGTCTCGTTTGTTTCCTCACCGGCGAGCTCTATCAGACCGAGCCGCTGCGCCGGGAGCTGCGCGAGGCTGGCACCGAGTGCCGCAACGACAGCGATGAAGAGCTCGTCCTGCGGCTCTACGCGCTTCGCGGGCTCGACTTCCTCCCGCGGCTCGAAGGGCCGTTCGTCGCCTGTATCTGGGACGCCGCCTCGCGGCGTTTGCTCATCTTCAACGATCGATTCGCACGCTATCCGCTCTTCTACGCGCACAGCCGCGGGCAGTTCCGCTTCGCGCCAGAACTGAAAGCGATCTGCGGCGACGGTGAGTTCGAGCCGCAGCTGAACATGACCGCGGTGGCGGAGTTCGTCCGGTTTCAGCGGTTTCTCGGCGACAAGACGCTGCTCGACGGGATCCGCCTACTGAAGCCGGCGACGGTGCTGCGCTACGAGGTTGCGACCGACGCGCTTCGCTGCGAACCGTACTGGGAGCCGCTCGGTCAGGCGGCGCGGGCGGCGAACCTCTCTTTCGACGACGCCGTGGCTGAGACCGGCCGGCTGTTGCGCCGCAGTATCGAGCGGCTCACGTCCGACGGTCTGCGGCCGGGACTGTACCTGAGCGGCGGCCTCGACTCGCGCACGATTCTCGGCATGGCGTCGGCGCAGCATCCGTCCCTACCGACGGTCACCTACGGCATGCGCGGCAGTGCCGACGTCGTCTATGCGCGCAGCCTGTCGAAGCGCACCGGCAGCTTGCATCGCTGGTTCGAGTTCGTCGACGGCAACTGGGTCGCGCACCATGCTGCACAGCATCTCGTGCTGACCGAGGGGCTGCAGAGCTGGGTGCACATGCACGGCATCAACACCGTCACCTCGGCGCGCGAGATGATGGACTGCAATCTCAGCGGCATCGGCGGCGATCACTTCCTCGGCGGACGCGCGTATGACCTGCTCCCCGAGGCGGCCGGTGCAGCCGACGACTCGATCTTCGAGGCGCGCCTTTTCCACGGCTGGTCGCGCATCTTCTCGTGGCCGGGGTTCGATGAGGGCGAGGCAAGGCTGCTCTTCACCAGCGGCCATTCCGATTTGAATCATCTCGCCTTCGAGTCGCTGCGGAGCGAGGCGGCGGCGTATCGCAAGTATCCCGCCGAACGACGGCTCGATCACTGGGCCTGGTGGAATCACTGTCTGCGCCTAACCCACGTCGGCGCCGCCTTCCTGCGCTCGCACATAGAGATGCGCTATCCATACTGCGACTACGCGCTCGTGGACTTCGTCGGCGGGTTGCCGCTGCACATGCGTCGCGAAGCGCGCCTGCACCGCGCCGTCATCCGGCGGGAGCTGCCGGCGCTCGCGCGCGTTCCTACTGCGAGCGACGGCTTGCCGATTCTCAACGGCGGCGCCCTGCGACCGCTGGTTCACCGCGCCCTGCGTGCTGGCCGTGGCATTCTGAATCCGCACCTCGGCGGCATGTTCCCGGTGCCCAACGGCCTCTATGCCGACTACGAGCTCTGGCTGCGGAGCGATCTGCGCCACTGGGGTGAGCGCGTGCTTCTCGACGATCGTACCTTGAGCCGCGGCATCTTCAACCCCGACTTCGTCCGCTCCCTGTGGAATTGGCATCTCTCGGGCAATCAGCTTCATACGATCGGCCGAATCGCGCCGCTCATGACGCTGGAGATGGCGCTTCGCCTGTTCATCGACGGCCTGCCCGTCGACGAAGCCGCCGCGGTCGGAATCGAAGCCGAAGGCGCCGCCGCTCCGGCTTGACGGCGGATCGTTCACGCGTGCAGCAGGCCGCGCACGTAGTCGGCGAAATCCGTCATCCGGTCGGGCGCCCCGTGGCCGATGATGAGGGGACCGTCCTCCGGCGCGGGGCGCAGTCCGTGGCTGCCGCCGACGAGGCTCGGATCGAGCGGGATCACGTCCATGCGGTAGCGGAAGCCGAGCATCTTCTGCAGCAGACGTAGGCCCGCGCGCGGGCGCGAAGTCATGAAGAGCTCACACGGGTCGAAGCCTGGTTTGCGGTGAATGTCGACCGTCGGCGCAAAGTCGGGAGCACGGTTCGGATCGAGCCAGTAGTAGTAGCTGAACCAGGCGTCGGTCTCGGCGAGCGCCACCAGCTCGCCGGAGCGGGGGTGGTTGAGCTCGAGGTCGCCGGGCTCGACGACCTCGGCGATGCCGGGCGTGGTGGCCAGCAGCTGGCGCACGCGCGCCGTCTCGCCGTCGCGCACGTAGACGTGGGCCAGCTGGTGATCGGCGACGGCGAAGGCGCGTGACCCATGCGTGTCGAGCATCTCGCCGAACGGGCCATCGCGCACTTCGAGCAGGCCGTTCTCGCGCAAGACGTGATTGATCGGCACAGCGCGGCGCACGGGGACGATGCCGTACTCGGAAACCGCGATGACGGTCGCGCCGATCTCGTGCGCGGCGTCGATCACTTCGCCGGCGGCGCGGTCGACTTCGGCCACCGGGTTGGCCGCTCCGGGGCCGCGGCGCTGGTGGTCATAGTCGAGATGGGGCAGGTAAACGAGCGTCAGCTCGGGCTTCTGCTGGCGCATCACGCGGGCCGCCGCACGTGCGATCCAGTCGGTCGCCGCAAGGCCGGAGGCCGGACCCCAGAAGGCATGGAACGGAAACTTGCCGATGTGCTCCTCGAGAGCACAGCCGCTGGCGTCGATGATGTCGAAGACCTTCGACCCGTCGGCGCCGTAGTGCGGCTTCGGCGTCACGAACCAGGGTACGCGTGTTCCCTGCACGAACCACCAGAAGAGCTTCGCTGTCGCGACTTCCTCGTCGAGCACGGGCGCCTGGATCAATTGCCGGCTCTGCTGCCAGAAGCGCACCTCGCCGGTTTCGCGGTAGAGCCAACCGTTGGCGACCACGCCGTGCGCCGACGGGGGCAGACCGGTCATCATCGTCGCCTGACAGGTCGCCGTGACCGCGGGAACCGGACTGCGCCAGGGTTTGTGCGGCGCGAGCGCCGAGAGGCGCCGCGCATGCTGCATCTGCCGCGGCGTCAGGCCGACCACGTCGATCACACAAACTCTGCGCACGTCTCGTCCTCCCCTGCGCGTGAGGCGGTCGCGCTTGCGCCCACCCGACCGCGATACGATGACCGCGGGGACGGATACGGCGCGAAGCGGTTCGGATCAAGTCCCCGTCGCGCGAACGGCGAGCCCGGCGCGCTGATACTGCAACTCCAGCGCCAAGCGATCACGGTGGAAGCACGCGCCGAACCACGTTCGGTAAGCAGCCGCGCAAGCGCGCTCGGGTGCGCTGCGCCGTAGATGCTGAACCGCCAGGTGCGCCACCATCATTCCGGACATGACGGCGCGAAGCACACCGTGCGACGACGCCGGATCCAGGACGGCGCCGGCATCGCCGGCGAGGAAGTACCCGGCGCCCGCGACGCTGTCGGCCAGGCGCCAGGTCACGTCGGCGCCGCGCGCCTCTCCCATCGGCGCCAGCCCGCGCACCGCTTGAGGTCGCCACTGCCGCGGGCGTCGGCGCGACGGCACATCCACTCGTGCCCAGGTGAAGCGATCAGGCCCGATCCGCGCCGTCCAAGTCCAGCCGGTGTCGTCCGCGGCGATCAGCGGTGCGTCGTAGGGGGCGGGTAGCTCGCCTCGAGCGTAGCCGTAGCGTGCCGCGAGCGGGCGCGAATAGCGGCGGACGCGAATCCCGAGCGCGCGCGCGAGCGCATGAGCGCCGCCGCCGGCGTCGACGGTGAAGCGGCCGTGTAGCTCTTCGTTGCCGCAACCGAGACCGACGACGCGTCTTCTCTCGAGGAGGAAGCGACAGTCTGCCGCGCCGAGCCGCACGTCGACACCGTCGCTCGCGGCGGCCGCGAGCAGGCGCGCGTCGAAGTCGGCGCGCACGACCTGGAAGCCCCGCCACGGGCCGGCGCTGTCGCCGCCATAAGGCTGGAAGTGGAAGGGGGCGGCCCAGCCGACCCAGATGCCCTGGTGACGCGGGTACTCCGCCGCGCGCAGCGAGGTGCCGAGCCCGAGTTGGTCGAGCAGCGGCTCGATGCCGGGGTGAAGCGTCTCGCCCGGTCGAGGGCGCGGAAAGGTGGAACGGTCGACGAGCGCCACCGAAAGGCCGGCGCGCGCCGCCGCGATTGCGGCGGCGCATCCCGCCGGTCCGGCGCCGAGGATGGTCAGGTCGTATGCGCGGTTTGCAGCCAAGTCCGAGCGCTCTCCTGTAGCATCGCGCGTCAGCGTGTGCGCTTGCGATACTTGCCGTCGTTCTCCCGGTAGAAGACGACACCTTCCGCAAGCTGAAACTCGAAGCGGCGACGCACCTCGATCCGGCGCCGCAACGGCGGATCGCCGAGGGCATCGTACTCGTCCGCGACGCGCGCGAAGACGAAGATGAAGCCGGCGCCTTGCAGGTCGGTGCTCGCGCGCCGAAGCACCTTGCTCTTCCAAGCCGACCAGCTCTGAACTCGCTCCACTGTCGCGAGCACATAGGGCGACACCTTCACGGGATCCTTGGCGCTGGGAAGGAGGATGCCGAGACAGAAGCGCAACTCCTCCATGCGACGGATGAGCTCCTCGGTCGTGACGCGATCGAGTCCGCTGAAGCCGACCTTGCCGTCGAAGGCGCGCCGCGTCAGGTCGGCGCGGTTCTCGTCCGAGCAGTTGAGATAGCGCCCGCCGTTCTCTTCGAAGAGGAATGGGCCGTAGTCCCCGTCCCAGCCGAGGTTCGAGTCGACCTCGCCGGCGAGGACGCGCGGATGGTCGGGGGAGTAGCCGAGCTCGCCGTCGAGCAGGGGCACGCTGGTGTCGTTGTTGCCGTAAGTGCGGGCTGAGTCCGGCGCTGCCGCCGGCCAATAGGAGTTGAGCGCGGCGCAGAGCTTCGCGTCTTCGGCAAATGGACTGCCGAGCCCGTAGGCGGAATACGACCTGTCGTCGAGCGAGATGTCCCAGCCGGGGGCGAAGACATCGGAGGCCGCGTCGGGCAACCAGGTCGACACACCGGCGGTTGCGGTGAAGGGGTCGAAGGACTTGCCGGCGGCCGCGCTGCCGACGACGGCCGATGCTGTGAGCTCGACGGTGAGCGTCTCGCCCGGATCGGGGAAGGCGGTCGGTTGCGGCGGATTGGGGCCGGGGAACGGCAACCTCCGGTTCGGGCTGCGATGCGAGCGCGTCGTCCTCGCCTGCGTTCGCGAGAAGCGGCCATCGCTCAGCGGCTTGGGCCCGCCCTGGCGGAACTGCAGCGGCGGCTCCTTGATGCCGATCGGCGCGCCGCTGATCGTCTCGACCCACTCCTGCAACTCGAGCTGCTCGACTTGCGGGAAGAAGTCTACCGCGGTGACCAGGGAGTAGGCGCAGCGCTGGCGCAGGTCGAGTCCCTTCACCGAAGCGGCGATGGCGCCGTCGCAGGTCTGATCGATGAAGTGAGCCGTGCGATAGCCGCCTTTGCGCAGCTTGTCCTCGAAGCCGAGCTCGCCCTCGGCGGGTTCCGCCGGCATCCGATTGAGGTCGACGACCTTGGTGCCGTTTGCTGTCTTGACGATCTCCTGGCGAATGTTGGCGTACTCGGGTGCGGCGCGGCCGTCGACTGGGAAGTTGAGCGACAGCGAGGTCAGGAAGCGGTTGGTCTGGTTCTTGGTCGTCTTTTCGCGCGGCACGTCAAAGCCGACGAGTCGCGGCGTTCCCTTCACCGTCTGGCGCGCGGTGCGGACCAGCTTGGCCGGCTTCGACACGACCAGGAGCGACTCGCCCATCGGCTCGAGGTCGACCAGCTCGGCATCCTCGCGCACGAACGGCGCCGAGTTGAGATTGAATCCGGACGGCGCGGGGATCGCATTCGGGTTGGCATCGCCCTCGATGTGAAGGCGGCGCAGCTTCTCGTTCACGTGGTAGGCGTGGAACATGACCTTGCCCAGATCGAGCGGCGCACCATCCCCTGCGACGAGGCACTCCTTGCCGGAGAAGAGCTTGTGGCGAGGGAAGAGGAAGGGCAGATCGTCGTCGACGTCGACGGGTCGCAGCACGGAGTCGAGCCCCGTAGGTGAGCGCTCTTCGGCGATGAAGGCGGCGAAGCGCGCCGGCAGGACACGAAAGCCGCGTTCGCCCGCCGGGCGCGGATCGAAGGAACGGGTGAGCGGATCGTAGTCGCTCGCCTCGGTGCCGATCCGCCCGAGGCCGACGCGCGAGAAGGCCAGGTCGGCATGCTGGCGATGCGGCGTGAACAGCCGCGAGCGATACTGGTAGGCGAACACCGCCAGGACGGGGCGGTTGAACTCCTTCAGCGCCTTGCCGGCGCAGCCGTAGATGAAGTTCTCGAGCGCATCGAGATCTTCCAAGGTGGGGTAATCGTCCGGATTCGCCGACGGCTTGCCGTTGCGCAGCGGTCTCACGTCGGCGCTGGCGAAGGCGTGGTAGAGCAGGCTGCGCGCCGGCGCGCCGGGCGCCACCGCCTGCAGGCCCTGGGTCGCGAACTCCTGAAAGCCCGCCGTGTTGCGTCGGATGGTGCCGAGCGGGCGCAGCAGCTGATCCTTCAATTTTGCCAGTGGCACGCCGATGTCGAGTTCGCCGTCGGTGACCTGCTTGAGCAGACTCCGCCATCCGCGTCCGGCGAGTCGATCGAGTGACCCCTTCACGTCTTCGAGCCGTCCCATCGACACCTCCGAGCTGTCTGCCCTTAGTCCGTCGGGCGCCATCTCGAAAGAGCGGAAATACCCTCATATCGACATAGGTCCTTCGCTAGTACCGCCCTCATTCCTCGTCCGGCATGACTGTCTCTCCGGCGGTCGTTGACACTCCACCGCTGCTCCCCGTACTCTCCGCCGGCGAACAATGCGCTGGGTCGGGCGGTTCTTTGCCCTGTTGGGCTTCCTCCTCTTCGCCGCCGTCGGGCTGCTCGGGTTCGAGGCTTACCTCTCGATCACCGGGCGTGATCTGACGCTGCTGAATTGGGTGCTGAGCCGCTTCGGCGAACGAGTGGAGGGGCAGCGCACCGAGAGGCTCGCGCTCGAGGTGTCCATCGACGCCGACGCCGGTACCCTGTCCGGCCGCGCCGAGCTGGCCGTGAAGCCGATCGTCGAGGGCCGCCGTCGCTTCTACTTTCTCCTCGGCGACTCGTTTCACCTCACCTCGTTCTCGGCGCTCGGCTATCCGGAAGCGCGCGCCTACAAGCTCTGGCTCGTCACCGCCGTCGACCTCGGCCGCGCCGTGCCCTCCGGCCAGGCGGTCAACTTGGCGCTCGAGTACGAGGGTCGCCCCGCGGGCGGGCTGTTCGGCCTGGGAACGGCGCGGGTGACGCCGCGCGACATTCAGCTCAGCGTCGACTCCTTCTGGTTTCCGAACGATCTGCAGGGACAGTTCGAGGCCGATGTCGCCGTCAGCCTGCCGTCGCAACTGACCGTGGTGCACGCCGGCGAGGAGGTTGACCGCTCGACGCGCGGCTCGATGCAGAGAGTGCACTGGCGCTATGCACGCCCGGTGCCGAGTTTGTCCCTCGTCGCCGGTCCCTATCGGGTCACGACCCTGAAGACCGACCGCGCCCAGTACCGCCTCTATCTCGCCGAGGACGTCCAGCTCGACGCCGACCAGGTACTGCGCATCGCCGGCGGCGCCGACGACTTTCTCACCGAGCGCTATGGATCGGCCGGGTACTCCAACCTGTCACTCTTCGTCTCGCGCAAGCTGCGCCGCGCATACAACGATGGCGCCGGAGTG
>Ga0187894_10004047_pt1 | contig 15993 bp, 15 predicted proteins | sample GBC1701081metaG_FD_136650 | JGI IMG/M metagenome (GOLD analysis project Ga0187894, IMG submission 136650) | White microbial mat communities from a lava cave in the Kipuka Kanohina Cave System on the Island of Hawaii, USA - GBC170108-1 metaG ... | reverse complement strand
GTCTTTCATCGCCACGCCGATCTCGTCCAGGAGCGCGAGCTCCCGTTTCACGCCCCCGCGCGGCTTCCCGCGCGTGATCCGGTGCAGCGCTTCCTCCTGCCGGACCGTCCCCACGCGGCATGGCACGCACTGCCCACACGATTCGTCGCGGAAAAAGGCGGCGATGCGCAACACGATGTCGGCCATGTCGACGGAGTCGTCGAACACCATCACGACGCCCGAGCCTAGGGTCGTGCCGGCGGCCCGGGCACCCTCGAAGCTCAACGACAGATCCAGCTCGTCGGGTCGCACGAACGTTCCCGCCGCGCCCCCGAGCAAGACGGCCTGCAGCGGTTTCCCTCCGGCCACGCCTCCCGCCAGGTCGAGCAGCTGCCGCAGCGTGATGCCGAACGGCGCTTCGTACACGCCGGGCCGCGCGACTCCGCCCGAGAGACAGAAGAGTCGCGTGCCGGTCGATCCTTCGGTCCCGATCTTCGCATAGGCCGGACCGCCGATGCGCACGATCTCGAGCACATCGACCAGCGTTTCGACGTTGTTCACGAGGGTAGGTTTGCCGAACAATCCGGCCTGAACCGGAAATGGCGGCTTGTTGCGCGGCTCGCCGCGCAACCCTTCGATCGAATTGAAAATCGCGGTCTCTTCGCCGCAGATATAGGCGCCGGCCCCGCGCCGGATCTCGATAGTGAACCGGAACGGCTGCCCCATCACGGTCTCGCCCAGCAAACCCCGCGCCCGCGCGGCATCGATCGCGTGTTGCAGCCGCTCGCGCGCCAACGGGTATTCCCCGCGCAAATAGATGAAGCCGCGCTCGCAGCCCGTCGCAAATGCCGCGATGGTCATCGCCTCGATCACCCCGAACGGGTCGCCCTCCATGAGGACGCGATCCTTGAACGTGCCCGGCTCTGATTCGTCGGCGTTGCAGACCAGGTAATGAGGGCGCACCGGCTGGCGCGCCACGGCATCCCATTTTCGTCCGGTCGGAAACGCGGCCCCGCCCCGCCCCATCAAGCGGGCGTCGGTGACTTCGCGAATGACACCCTCGGGGCCGAGTGCGATCGCGCGCCGCAGCTCCTCGTATCCGCCGTGCGCCTTGTAGTCGTCGAGGCTGGTCGGGTCGACGACATCCACTCGTCTCAGGATGCGGAGTGAGACGTTACCGGCCTGGGGGATGCGGGGTCGCGGGGTTGCGGTAGCGGCGAAGTCGCCCGCCATCACCCGCGCTATCGCCGCGGTGGTCGCGTTCCCGAACAACCGCTCGATCGGCGTCTCTCCTGCCTCCGTGAGCAGTGCGGCCGGCGCCTGGTCGCACAACCCCAGACACGGACTGGGCAGCAAACCGTCCTGGTGCGGAGTCGCCGCACCCTGCATCCGGCAGGCGATGTCGTCGCACACGTGCACGATGCGCGGTGGACGCGGCACGGTCGGCAGCAACGCGTAGAACGTGGCGACCCCATACGCGTCGGCGGGGGGGACGGTCAGCCGCTCGCAGACATAGGCGAAGGCGCCGGGGCTGATCCAGCCGACTCGGGACTGCACGGCCTCGAGCGCCGGCAACAACAGATGCCGCTGTCCGCGGGCGGCATGGCCGCCCTGAGCGGTGTGCGCATCACGGGCCCGTCGCGGTCCGCCGTCCCAGCCCGAGCCCGGGAGCCCGAGCAATGCGTCGACCGCGGCGCGCTCGGCCGTGGTCGGCTTCGCATCAGGGAGACGGAGATCCACCGGACGTCAGTCGGGGTACGCCACCGGCTCGACGCGCACCGCGCAAGCCTTGAACTCGGCGGTGCCGGATTTCGGGTCGGTGTAATCGACGGTCAGCACGTTGGTCTTCACGTCGTCCTGAAAGTGGAGCGTCATGAAGACGAGGCCGGGCCGCAGCATGGTGTCGAGATGCACGGGGGCGACGACGCTGCCGCGGCGCGAGGTGACGCGAACCGGCGTACCATCCTTGACCCCCAGGCGGTGCGCGTCTTCCGGTGAAATGTCGAGCGTCTCCCCACGCCGGAGTGGCGACTTGTACACACTCGTCTGCACGCCGGTATTGTAAGAATCCAGGCGCCGGCCGGTGGTGAGGGTGAAAGGATACTCGGCGTCCGGCTGCTCGATCGGGGGGTCGTGCTCGACCACCGAGAACGGCGCCGGCGGGCCTTCCCGCGGCTCTTTCCACAGCCGGCTATGCAGGAACTGCTCGCCGGGGTGATTCTCGTCGTAGCACGGCCAATGCAACCCGCCTTCCTTTTCCAGCCGTGCGTAGGTCATCCCGGCGAACATCGGTGCCAGCGACCGCACTTCGTTCCAGACGTCTTCCGCGGTGGGCGTTCCCCAATCGTGCCCGAGCCGCTTGGCAAGCTCGCAAATGAGGCCGATGTCGTCGCGCGCGTTGCCGGGCGGCGTGAGCGCCGGGCGCAACCGCTGCACGCGCCGCTCGCTGTTCGTCACCGTGCCCTCGGATTCACACCAGCTCGAGGACGCCGGCAGCACGACGTGCGCGAAGTCGGCGGTCCTGGTGAGAAAGATGTCCTGCACGACCATGTGCTCGAGACCGCCGAGCAGCCGCTGGGCGCGATGCTGGTCGGCCTCCGACTGCGCCGGGTTCTCGCCGATGGCGTAGAGCGCCTTGAGGGTGCCGTGCTCCATCGCCTCGAACATCATCGTCAGATTCTTGCCGTATTCCGGCGTGAGCGGCACGCCCCAGGCACGCTCGAACTTTGCGCGGATATCCGGGTGCTTGGTCCAATCCTGGAACCCGGCCAGACGATTGGGAATGGCCCCCATGTCCCCGCCGCCCTGGACGTTGTTCTGGCCGCGCAGCGGATTGAGTCCCGAGCCGTAGCGGCCCACGTGCCCGGTCAGCAGCCCGAGGTTGATCAGGGCGAGGACGTTGTCCACGGCGTTGTGATGCTCGGTGATTCCCAACGTCCAACAGATGATCGCGCGATCGGCGCGCGCGTAGGCGAAGGCCGCGCGCTGAATCACCTCCGCGGGGACGCCCGTTTCCCGCTCGGCGAACTCCAGGGTGTAGCGCTCGACGCAATCCTTGTACGCCTCGAATCCGGTCGTCGCATTCTTGATGAACGCCTCGTTCGCGAGGCCGGCGTGGATGATCTCGCGCGCCATCGCGTTGGCGAGGGCGATGTCGGACCCCACGTGGATGCCGAGCCATTCGTCGGCCCACTGTGCGGACGACGTGCGGCGCGGGTCCACCGCATACAGGCGCGCGCCGCGGCGCACGCCCTTCAGGACGTGATGGAAGAAGATGGGGTGGTTTTCACGGGCGTTCGCTCCCCACAGGAAGATGACGTCCGTCTCTTCCACCTCGCGGTAGGAGCTGGTGCCCCCGCCGGCACCGAACGCTGTCGCCAGACCGACGACGCTAGGAGCGTGTCAGGTTCGGTTACAGCTGTCGATGTTGTGCGTGCCGAACGCGACGCGGCTCAGCTTCCCGGCCAGGAAGTTCATCTCGTTGCTGGCCTTGGAGCAGCTGAACGTGCCGATGGCATCGCCGCCGTACTGCGCTTTGACGCGGCGAAATCCGTCGGCGGCCCGGTCCAATGCTTCCTCCCACGTGGCCTGGCGGAGGACGCCGTTGTCACGGACCAGCGGTTCGGTCAAGCGAGTAAGCGCCATAAGTCCTTGCGGTGGCGGGTACATAGCAATAATGCCCAGCCGCGAACCGCAGGGCAACGGGGCAAGAGCGCAACAGTGCTGCGTTGCGCACGCCGGCGTGGCCTCCCGCGTAGGCGATCGCCGGCGTGGGTGCTGGCGGGATCGGACTCGAGGCGGTCGCCGAAGACCTGGAAGGCCTGTTCGATACTCATGAGGCTGAGGGCGGCACCAAACTGCTGCTGGGCCCGACGCTCTCGCTCGCCCCTGCGCGGTCCCACTGGCTCCTGATCGTGGGCGGCGGGCCCGTACTGCGTTGACGCATTCGACGGTGGGCGCGGGAACCGGCGCGCCGCGCGACCTCACCAATCGCTCCGGCTGCCTGGTGCGCAGCTCGATCGCCTACCGCTGGTTAGGCTCGCTACCGCACCGGCAACCCGCTCGGCACATTCGCTGGCACCAGGGCGCTGAGATCGCGTGCCGACGGATCCGTCAACGCCTTCAGGAACGCGACCAGCTCCGACTGCTCTGTCACCGTCAGTTTGAGCGGTTGCTGCAGCCGAAAGTCCAGGCGCTCGAGTACCGCGGCGATCGTACCGGCATCCCCGTGATAGAGCGCCTGCAGCTCGGGCGCCAGCTGAGCGGGATCGAACCCGGTGAGCGAAAGCCGCACGTCGTTGTAGTGCTTCACCACGGCGTCGAGCGTCGCATACGCGCCATCGTGGAAATACGGCCCCGTCAGCTCGACGTTGCGCAGCGGCGCCACGCGGAAGGCAAAGCGATAGAACTCGTTGCCCTGGAGCTCCCCGCGTCCGAGGTCCAGCGGTGGCTCCGCGGCCCCTCCCGGTCCGATCTGCGGCACTCCGACGTCCACGAAATTCCCCGCTCCGATCTGCGGTCCATTGTGGCAGGTCGAGCAGGCCGCTTTGCCGAAGAACAACAGGGCCCCGCGCTTCGCTGCCGACGTCATCGCGTCGTCGTTGCGGCCCAGGTAGCGATCGAATGGGGTGTCGATTTTGGTGAGCGCTTGCGTCTCGAACGCGGTGATGGCGATGGCCGCGTGCTGAAACCCGAGCTGGTTGGTCGGGACCGTTGGAAACGCGCGGTTGAATTTCGCGACATACTCCGGGATGGCGATCAGCCGCAGCATCACGCCCCGCCACATGGCCGTCCACTGGCTGTCCCCGGCTTGCGCCAGCTCGTTCGGTTTCCCGAACACATCCGTGTCGCCGGGATCGCCGCGCATCTCGCGCCGGTTGGTGACGGGGAACATCGCCTGGGCGGTGAGCACGTTGGGCAACCCGCGCGGCAAGGAATCGCCCGCCGGTGTTTGGAACTGGCCGCCGAACCCGGTCACCCGGCCGTCCCAAAAGATGTACGGCTGGCCGAGGGCGACGTTCAGCAGGGTTGGCGCATTGCGGGGCACGAATTGCCGGCCGGGGCCCAGCACACGCCACGGACCGATTCCCGATCCGCCGGTGCCGACCGGCAACGATTGGCCGTCCCCCATCGCCGTGACCGGGTTGTGACAGGTCGCGCAGGCGATGTCGCGGTTGCCACTCAGCTCCTTGTCGAAGAACAAGGCCTGGCCCAGCGCCACGAGCGATGAATCCTGCGCCGGCTGGGGAATGATCGGGACGACGCCCCAATTGCGCAGCGTCGCCCGCAGCTCGGCATCGAGCGAGGGAGGTTGTGGCATGACCCGATCGGTCTCCACGCAGCCGGCCGCCATCACGAGCAACCCCAGGCCCAGCGCTCTCACCACGTGTCTCGTCATGGTTGATCTCCTCAGCGCAGGGGGAGCGACAGCGTGATCTGGTGCGTGATCGTCGAGACGCCCGCGAGCGACAGGTCGCTGCCCGGTGTCAGGACGAAGCTGTTCGGCGCGACGTCGATTAGCGGACCCCCGAAGAATCCCGGGGAGCCAGGCCGGCCATTCCCGTTGATCACCCGCCCGCGGTACTTGAGCTCCAGCTCCGGGAACCGCAGCGAGAGACCCCAGGTCGGCGACCACTCGACCCAGCTGTTTCGCAGCTGCGTCTCGGTCGCGGCGAGATGGTCGCTCTGGACCAGTTGGTAGCGCATTGAGCGCAGCGCCAGGCCGAGATCCAAACCGAGCGCTTTCGGCATGCCCGTGAGGGTCAGGTCGCGGCCGACGCCGAGTCGCAGCACCAGGTTCGAGAACCGGAAACGGTTTTCAATGGTGCGGGCGCCCACCGGTACGGTGTCACCCAGGTCGGTGAGCGCGGGCGCGTCCGCGACTGCCCAGGACGTGCTCCAGATCGGCTCGTACACGAGGTCGACGCCGAATCGTCCCGGACCGCGGAGCTTGGCGAGCCCCACGCCCACGTTGTAAGCCGCGGAGCGCCCCTGATCGCGCGGAATCGTCACGACCTCGTTGGGCGCAATGCGCGGGTTGGCCACGAAGTTGGCGGTGCCGATCCAGCCGATGCGCCAGCCCGAAGCCATCAACGGACGCTGGTAGGCCAGATGCAGGCCCGTCGTCCGAGCGCGGTCGAGATTGCGTTCCACGCGTGAGGTCTGGAGGAACGTCTGGTTCGCCGGATCCCAGAACAGATCCAGATAGGTCACGTTGTGGCTCATCGAGAACCGGTTGTGCAGCACCAGCGCCTCGAGGGTCCGGCTCCCCGGCCATTCCTTGAACAACCCGAGACGCAGGTCCACGCCGTGTCCCGACTGGGCGAGGTCCTGACGGCCGGGATACAGCAAGTCGACCCCATCCAGCGCCTTGAGGCCGGACCATTGGACGCTGCCCCCTACCGACAAGCCGGTCCCCAGGGCCTTCCCGATCGACCCGAACGCGTAGGCATTGCCGTGTGAGCTGCTGCTTCCCGTGCCGTCGACGGTATTCGCGATCCCTGGGCCGCCCCGCGGCAGGGCTAACGGCTGCGGGAAAGAGTTGCTGGTTCCGCTGTTGTCCACCTGCTGGATGGCGGCGGAGACTCCCCCGAACCAGGACCCCGCCCGAGCCAGGATCGAGATCGGCAGCGTGCGTCCGCCGCCGGCCTGTTGGGAGCTGCTGTAGGCGACGGGGGATACGAACAGCTGCGTGCCGCTCACCCGCGCCCCCATGGCCGGATTCCGGAACGGATCGAGCAGCGAGTCGGCGAGGGCGAGCGATACGCCGCCCATCCCGAGGTTGTTGGACGGGAAGAGGAAGAACTGATCCCCACGCGCCAGCGGCACGGTGCGAATCGGAATGATTTGCGCCGACGCTGGGCCAGCGCACGCGAACAGGAAGATGAGCAGCGAACGAGTCTTTCGGATCATCGCACACCTCGGACGGGGGAGTTCGCTACAGTGTACCCGGGATCCCGTGCGCTGCGTCACACCGGCTCCCGGCGATGGCGCATCTCGCGCAGCACGCCGAGCGTCGCTCCGACGGCGCTACTGGGGTCGTCGCGCCGCCACAACAGCTCGAACCCCCACGGGATATGCAGTCCCTCGACGGGTATGGCGGTGAGGTTCGGCGGCGGGTTGGGGCGCTGCGCGCGGGATCCGATGGCCCAGCCCATGCCGTTGGCGGCGAGGGACCAGACCGTCCGCAAACCGTCGAACGTGGCATCGACGCGCGGCACGAGTCCGATGTCGTCGAACGCTTCCATGACGGCGTCGTAGAACCCGGCGTGAAACGACCGGGGCATGAACAGGAACGGCACGTCGGCCAGATCGCTGGCGGTGACCCAGGTGCGGGCGGCGAGCGGGTGCGTCGCGGCCAGCAGCGCACATTCGAGCGAATCCTCGAGCAGGCGGACCGCCATGATCTCCGGGTCGTCGACCAGCCCGGGATACGCGTGCGCGATGCCGACGTCGATACGGCGTGCTCGCAGCGCGGCAATCTGTTGAGGCGTGGGGATTTCCTCCACGATGGCGGCGAGCTTGGGAAAGCGCTGGCCCAGTTCCCGCACGACGCCGAGCACGCAGCGCCCCTGGACGCCCCGGTCGACTCGGCGCGCCTGGGCCACGGCCTCGTCCGCTTCCGCCAGCATGACCACGGCTTCGTGCCGGAGCAGATCCCCGGCAAAGGTCGCCACGACGCCGTGGGGACGGCGGTCGAGCAGTTGGCAGCCGACTTCCCGCTCCAGCTCCTGGATCTGACGCGACACGCCCGACTGCGTCACTCCGAGCCGTCGCGCCGCCCGGCTCAGCGACCCTTCCTCCGTCGTCACCACCAGAGCCCGGAGGTGTCGGAGCTCAAGCCCCCGTGGAACGGCGATCCCGGGCGCACTCTGGGCGCTGCCGCACGATCTCGAGCCTGGCGCAGCACGTCGAGGACGTTGCGTATGACCGGAGAGCTATCGTCGTTACGCCAACACACTCCCATCGACAACGGCGCAAGAAACCCCTGCAGCGGCACGGCTACCGTTCCCTGCGGCGGGTGTTTGCGCATCGATCGAGTCCCGAACGTCCACCCCCGGCCGGCGGCAACGAGCGCATAGAGGGATTCGATCGATTCGTGTTCCTCCCATTGGGTCAGTCCCAGCCGTTGTGCCGCTTCGTGAATACGACGCATGATGGGTTGCAAACGATCGGCTGGAGGCAGCCAGAGAGTGTCGGTCGCGAGCTCGGTTGTCGCGACGGACGGCGCCGTCGCGCAGCGATGGGTCGCCGGAAGCACGGCGCATTCGATAGGATCGTCGTAGAGCGCTTCCCAGGCGATGCCGGGAGCGTAGGGCGAAAGATCGGCTCCGATCGCGAGATCCAGGTCGCCCGCGCGCACCGCATGCACCTGGGCCGGCACATTCATTTCCGTGACGACCAGCCGAATGTCGGGATACCGCTGCCGGATCGCCGCGATCCCGTGGATCACGAAATCGTTCAACAAGGCCACCCGGCCGATCCCGATGCGACAGGTGCCGATCTTCCCATCATGAGCCAGGTGGGTACGGTGCATGGCCGCTTCGAGCTGGGTGATCAAGGAATGCCCGCCCTGGCGGAGAATCTCGCCGGCCGCGGTGAGCCGAACGCCCCGGGGCCCCCGTTCGAGCAGCTGCGCGCCCACCTCGCGCTCGAGGCCGCGGATCTGACGCGACAGCGCGGGTTGGGCGACGTGCAACCGAGTCGCGGCCCGGACGAAGGAGCCCTGGTCGGCGACGGCCACGAAATACCGCAGGTGTCGCAGTTCCAATCCCACCACCTATGCCGCGCAGGCATGGTCGGTATGACGAAGCGGTAAGCTGCAGCACGGCCAGGTGATTTTCCAGCGCGCCGGAGCGCTGGGAGGTTGCGTGCCGGGCACAACTGCCCGTACGACAAAGTATTGGCTCCGACCGGCGCGCCCCACTAGCCTCCGCTCCACCTGTGACCGGTCCGGAGTCAGAACCACTGATGCACGCATCGAAGCATGGCAGGGGGCTCGGCGCCCTGCTCGACTTGTGGCGCATGTTCGCCGCGGGCGTTCCCGATATCCTGCTTCTGGTCAACCCCGAAGGCACGATCCTGTTCATCAACCGCGCGCCGCCGGGCATCAACCCGAACGGCGTGTTAGGCACGAACGCGTTCGACTACGTGCCCGTCGAGTGTCAACCGGAGCTGCGCCGCTCGTTGGCGGCCGTATTCGAAGGTGGCGAAGCCCGCAGTCGGGATCTCCCGGCCACCCTGCCCGACGGGTCGGTGCGCTGGTTCGCGACCCACACCGGTCCCCTGACGCACGACGGCTACATCGCCGCGGCCACGATCGTCGCCCGCGACATCACCGATCGCAAACACGCCGAGCAGGCGCTGCGTGACAGCGAGGAGCGGTACCGGACGCTCGTCGAGCACGCGCCCGAGGCCATCGTGGTGCTCGACGTCGATACGTGCCGGTTCGTCGACGCCAATCGCAACGCCTGCGCCCTGTTCGGCATGCGACCGGAGATGCTGCTGGCGGCCGATCCGATGCAGCTCAGCCCACCCACCCAGCCGGACGGGCGTTCCTCACAGGACGTCGTGTGGGAGAAGATTCACGAGGCGTTGGCCGGAGACGTCCCGACCTTCGAATGGACGCATCGCACCCTGAGCGGCACGGACCTGCGGTGCGAGGTCCGGCTCGTGCGCTTGCCCGCCCAGGAGCGCCGGCTCGTGCGCGGCAGCATCACCGACGTCACCAGCCAGCGGCACCTGGAGGAACACGTCCAGCAGTGGCAGAAGCTGGAGACCCTGGGCCAGCTCGCCGGCGGCATTGCGCACGACTTCAACAACATCCTCACCGTGATCAGTGGCGCGGCGGAAATGCTCGTGGACGCAGTCCCTCCGGCTCTCCGCAGGGGCAGGACGTCGAGGACATCCGCCGGGCGGCGCGGCAGGGAGCGGCGCTGACGCGCCAGCTGATTTCCTTCGCGCGGCGGCAGCGAGTCGACCACGAAGTACTCGACCTGAACAACATCGTGGATCACGTGCTCATGATGCTGGGGCGCCTGCTGGGCGAACGCGTGCGCGTCGCGGCGGAGCTGGAGCCTGCGGGAGCACGTCCCGGGACCGGTCGCGCCCGGGTCCTGGCTTCGTGCACCTGCGCGTCGAGGACAACGGGGTCGGGATGGACGACGCGACGCACCGCGGCTGTTCGAACCGTTTTTCACCACCAAGGAGCCCGGGAAAGGCTCGGGACTGGGACTCTCGACCGTGTCGGCCATTGTGCGCCAGTGCGCGGGTCGCGTCGAAGTGACCAGTCAGGTGGGGGTCGGCACCACCTTCGACGTCGTGCTGCCCGAGGCGGCCACGAGCCCGCGGTAGTCTTGCATTCCCTCACCGCCCGGTGCATCGTACAGCACGGGCGGCGATTCACGCCCAACCTCATTGACCTTCCCCCAGCGAAGGTCCCTGTGAGGCAAAGGGGGGCAGACTCCCGGATCGGCATCGTATCCGACAACCTTTGCGTCGCCGCGGGGCGTCGCCGCTGGGGGGCATGTGCCCGTGGCCTGACCAAAGGACTTGAGCGATGCCGACCAATAAGGACTTCAAGCGCCTCGTTCGCGCTCGCATGCAAAAGACGGGCGAAGCGTATACCACCGCCCGCGCGCAGTTGCTCACCAAGAAAGACCGCCCCGCCCCAGCCCCGACGCCGGCCACGAGCGACTATGCCGCGCTCGCGGGCATGAGCGATGCCACCATCAAGGAGAAAACCGGCTGCACCTGGGAACGCTGGGTCGTGGCGCTCGATTGGGTCCACGCGTACCAGTGGCCCCACCGGGACATCGCCGAGCACGTGTACGAGAAGTACAAGATCTCCGGCTGGTGGGCGCAATCGGTCACCGTGGGTTACGAACGCATCAAGGGTCTGCGCGCCATCGGACAGCGCCGCGACGGCGGCTTCGAGGCGAACAAGAGCAAGGTGTTCGCCGTGCCGGTGGGTAGGCTGTATCGCGCATTTCACGATACGCGGACACGGGGGCGCTGGCTGCCCGGTGTGAAACTCACGATCCGCACTGCCACCGCCAACAAATCGATGCGCATCACGTGGCCGGATCACACATCGGTCGCGCTCGGGTTCTACCGGAAGGGAGCGGCGAAGAGTCAAGTCGCGATCTCGCACGGCCAGTTGCCCGACCGGAAGGCCGTCGATCGGATCAAGGAGTTTTGGGCCGATCGTTTGAGCACGCTGGGGACAGTCTTGGCACGGTAAGGGCCCGAGTTGACAGAATGCCGCCAAGTGGCGTATGGTTCAGGTGAGCGACACGAACCAGAGGCTGTTCCAAGGACCTGGGCTTGCGCCTGAGGTCCTTGCGTGTTTCTGGGGCCACGGAGAAGAAAGGCAGGCGCGGGTGGAAGTCACGTTGGGTGAGAGCGATCGACTGGAATTCGTATTGAAGAAGTTTCGTCGCCAAATCGCAAAATCCGGCCTGTTTCAGGACATGAAGCGGAAACGCTTCTACGAGGCGCCTGGCGCTCAGCGACGGCGCAAGGAGAAGGCCGCGGCGCGTCGCAAGACGAAGACCGCACACCGTCGCGAATACCAACACCAGTGAGGAGTGGCACCAGATGGCACGCATTATCGGCACCGTGAAATGGTTCAACGACGCGAAGGGGTTCGGCTTCATCACTCCCGAGAACGGGGACAAGGACTGCTTCGTGCACCACACGGCGATTCAGGCAGACGGTTTCAAGACGCTGGCTGAAGGTCAGCGGGTCGAGTTTGAGGTCGTGCAGGGGCAGAAGGGCCCGGCGGCGCAGAACGTCGTCAAGCTCTAGCCATTTCACGCCAAGAATGAGCGGCGCCGTCCACATCGGACGGCGCCGTTCGTGCATCAGGGGAGAACCCCCACGAGCTAGGAGCGCAGCTGAATCTTCATCGCCCGGCTTTCGATATCGATTTCCCAGGCCGCGATCCGGGCGCTCACGAAGTCCTCGCAATCCTTGGTCGTCAGGGAGTCCGGCACCACGTCGAGGAATTCCAGCAGTCGCATGCGGGCATCCAGATAGGACCTTCCTTCCCGACCGGCGGACACCCGCAGGCCCACTTCATCGTCGAGCTGGCGGCTCACGAATCCCCGCGCCACCTCCAGGAGCCGGGCCAGAATCACCCACTCGAGCTCGGCGCCGTCCGCGCGCGCGAACCGGCGTTCCAGGGAGCGCGCGTGCTGCGGATCGCAGAGGCTCAACACCATCCGCCGGACTTCGGGCAACGGGCGCCCGCCCGGACGCTCGGCCGCCCGCTCGGCGCGCGCGCAGGTCGGCAGATCGTCACGGTGGAGACCGAGAAACTTCCCCATCGTCACGTAGACATCACTGCCGGGCGCCGGGGCCCGGCGCCGGCCTGCCACGAGGTCCGCGATGTAGGTCTCCGTGACGCGAACGGCCTCGGCGAGCTCGCGCGGGGTCCGCTTCAGCTCTCGGAGGCGGCGCTGCACCAGCCGTCCGACCGGAATGGGGTCTTTGAGCCGTAAGGCTGCAGGCACGCTAGTCTCCTCGTGGAACAGGGGTTGGAGCGACGAGTAGGGAAATATCGCTACAAAGGGTCCGCAAACACAGCCCATCCGGCGACTTGCGGGGGCCCGCCGCACGGGCGACCTTGCTGCACCAACACCTCCAGGACCTCGCGTGCAGCCCAAGCTCCGAATTGGGATTATCGACCTCGTCACCCGGGGTCCGACCCGCGCCTTATGGGCGCGCACGATGAACGCCAACTTCGCCAGCATCATGCCCCAGGTGGTCGGGGTCTGGTGCGAGGCCGAGGGGCATGATGTCACCCTGGTGTGCTATACCGGGTTCGAGAACCTGGTCGAGGAGCTGCCCACCAACGTCGACCTGGTGTTTATCGGCGCCTTCACCGAAGCCGCGCTCTCCGCGTACGCGCTGAGCAACCTGTTCCGCTCCCGCGGGGCGATCACGGTGCTCGGGGGCCCCCACGCCCGCTGCTATCCGGAGGACGCCAGGAAGCATTTCGACTACGTGCTCGGGTTCACCGACCAGACGGTGATCCGCGACGTGCTGCAGGACCGCTCGCGGCACCGGCCCTACGGTGTGCATCTCGCCGCGGCTCGCCAGCCGACGGTGCTCCCGGGGGTACGGGAGCGGTGGCGGTACATCGAGTCGACCCTGAAGAAAGCCCCCATCCTGAAGCTCGTGGGCATGATCGGCAGTCTGGGATGTCCTTACACGTGCAGCTTCTGCATCGATTCGGTCGTTCCCTATCAGCCGTTGGACTTCGGCGAGATCACGAAGGACTTGCAGTTCCTGGTCAAACAGCACCGGCGGCCGCGCGTCGGGTGGCACGATCCCAATTTCGGCGTGCGCTTCGACGACTATATGGAAGCGATCGAGGCCGCCGCGCCGCCCGACAGCATCGATTTCATCGCCGAGAGCAGTCTGTCACTCCTCTCGGAACCGCACCTCCAGCGGCTGAAGCGCAACGGATTCAAGGCGGTGCTGCCCGGCATCGAGTCCTGGTACGACCTCGGGAACAAGTCGAAGACGGGCAAGCGTACCGGGATGGACAAGGTGAACGAAGTGTCCGCGCACGTGAACATGATCATGCGTTATCTGCCCTATGTGCAGACGAACTTCGTGCTGGGACTGGATGGTGATCAGGGGCCGGAGCCGTTCGAGCTGACCAAGCGGTTCATCGATCTGACACCGGGCGCCTTCCCCGGCTATTCGTTGCTGTCGGCGTTCGGGCGCGCCGCCCCGCTTAATCTGGAATACCAGCGCGGCAATCGCGTGCTCGGGTTCCCATTCCACTTCCTGGACAACAACCACGCGATGAACGTCCGGCCCAAGCACTACTCCTGGCCGGAGTTCTACGATAACGTGATCAGCCTGACCGACTACTCGTTCTCCTGGCGCTCGATTGTCAACCGGTTCCGTGCCAACCGGACGAAGATTCCCAAGGCGATGAACGTGCTGCGGGCGATCTCGTCGGAAGGATCCGGCCGGCTCAAGTACTACAAGGAAGTGCGGCGCCGCCTCGATGCCGACGTCCCCTTCCGCCGCTACTTCGAGCAGGAGAGCGACGAGGTGCCCGCGTTCTTCGTCAATCGGGTGCAGCGGGAGCTGGGTGAACTCTACCAGTGGCTGCCAGCCGGCGCCCTCTATCACGACCCGCACGCCTACCTCAAGGCGGAACAACCTCCGGCAGCGGCGGTCGCGAGCTAGGGGCCGGCGTCCTGTCCCGGACGGCGCGGGGAGTCAGGTCGCCGTTCTCACCGGGTCTTGGGTCGTGGGCCGCGGTTGCCCGCTCGAGCGCGGGCAGCAGGGCCTCGTGGACTCGGTCCTTGGTGATGAATTCATCGGCGCCAGCCACGCGCGCAGCAGCGCGCATCGGGCGGGACTCGGCTTCGTTGAGAGCGACGATCGCCAGGTCGGGATGCGCGGCGCGCATCAGGCAGATGGCAGCGAGCCCCGAGGGACACGGGAGCCGCAGGTCCACAACCACGCCGGTGGGCGTCAGCTGATTGACCAGATCCATGCCGGCGATGGCGGATCGGGCCATGCCGGCCACCTGCACGCAATGATCCCCGCCCCACTCGAGCACCTGCACGAGCTGGTTGAGAACGGCCGTGTTGTCCTCGATCAGGACGAGCGAGATGTCTATTGCAGGTTCTCAGGCAGATTGCTGACCGAGCTCGGGGGGAACGATGCCGCGTCGGACGGCGAAGCGGATCAGCTCGGTGCGGCCATGAAGCCCCAGCTTGTGCATCACATGCGCGCGGTGCGTCTCGGCCGTCCGCGGGCTCATGTCCAGACGCTTGCCGATTTCCTTCGCGCTGAAGCCCTCCGCGACCAGGTGCAGCACCTCACGTTCGCGGCGCGTCAGCGTGCCGTAGGCGTCGCCGGAGCTGGTCTTGCCGCCGAGATATGCTTCGATGACGATCTCCGACAACGGCGGACTCAGGAAGTGGCGTCCCGCCATGACCTCGCGCACCGCCCGCACCAGCTCGGCACCGCTCGCATCCTTCGAGACGAACCCGGCCGCCCCGTTGCGCAGCGCTTCCAGCACGAACACGTCTTCGTGGTATTGGGAGAGAATCACGATCCGCGTTTCGGGGACCTTGCGCGTGACCGCCGCCGTGACCTCGAGCCCGCCGAGGCCGGGGAGCATGAGGTCGACGACGAGCACTTGAGGCTTGAGCCGCTGCACCAGCGCCGAGACCTCGCGGCCGTCCGACACTTCCCCCACCACTACGTAATCCCGCTCCGCCTCCAGCAGGCGGCGGGCGCTGTCGCGGGGAGCGCGATGATCCTCGGCAAGCGCGATCGTGATCCGTGGAGTCATAGCCTGGGCCGTTTCGTCCCGGGACAAGGATAGCGGAACCCCGCCCGGCGCGCGAATCCGGGCCCGATTTTGAGACGGCTGAATACGCTCAGCGTGCGACCAGGGGCCTACTTAGGTCCAGGTCCAGGAGATCGACCGGGTCGACGGCGATGTTCCCGTAGGTCGCCAGCCAGTGCAGATGCGGCCCGGTCACCCGACCCGAGGCCCCCACGCGCCCGATCACCTGTCCGGGTGTCACGGAGTCTCCCACAGCCACCAGGACCGTGCTGAGGTGCAGGTAGGCAGTGAGTAGCCCAGCCCCATGATCGATAAAGACCGTCGTGCCGCTGTAGTAGAGATCGCCGGCATAGGCCACTATGCCCCGATTGGTCGCGAGTACTGGATCCCCGACCTCGCCGTCGAAATCCACGCCCAGGTGCCGGCTGCGCACGCGACCGTTGAAGACTCGGGCGGTTCCGAACCGGCTCGTGACCGGACCGGGACGCGGCCGCACGAATGGCGCGCGCCACAAGCGCGGGACCTCGTGGGCACGCTGTTTAAGACTGCGCAGAAGCGCCCGCTCCGCCTCAATGCGGGACAGGACCGACTCCGGCGGCTGTAGGAATCGGGGATCGGTCCGCAGCCGCTCACTGCCCGTGCGGCGAGCGCCGACCGGCATTCGCCGCGTCACGGTATCTATCGCG
>Ga0187894_10004046_pt1 | contig 15993 bp, 17 predicted proteins | sample GBC1701081metaG_FD_136650 | JGI IMG/M metagenome (GOLD analysis project Ga0187894, IMG submission 136650) | White microbial mat communities from a lava cave in the Kipuka Kanohina Cave System on the Island of Hawaii, USA - GBC170108-1 metaG ... | reverse complement strand
CGCATTCAGGTCTTCGAGGGCCTGTGCATCGCGCGCCGCAATGCCGGCCTGAACTCGTCGTTCACCGTGCGCAAGATCTCGTACGGCGAGGGCGTCGAGCGCATCTTCCCGCTGCACAGCCCGTCGATCTGGGAGATCGAGGTGGCGCGCAAGGGCATGGTGCGCCGTGCCAAGCTCTATTACCTGCGCGCTCTGCGTGGCAAGGCCTCGCGCATCGCCGAGGACGTCGACGCCCAGCGCGAGCTGGTCGCCGAGCAGGCGGCGTTGGCGGCGAGCCGGCCCAAGCGCGAGAAGGTCAAGAAGGAGCGGCCCAAGGACGAGCGCAATGTGCGCGCCGCCAAGGGCGGCAAGAAGTAGTACGAGCCTTCATGGTGAGCTTGTCGAACCATGAAGGCTTCGCACAATGGCTGTGCGGGCTGCTTCATGGTTCGACAAGCTCACCATGAAGCAGTGTGAGCTGCGGCGGCCTGAACGCGGACCATCAGGCTCGACCGCGTACGGGAGGGAGTGAGACCATGGCCAGGAAGCCAGCATCGGCGCCGGTCGAGCCGGCCAAGCCGCGCACATTGTTCGACAAGATCTGGGACGCCCATATCGTGGAGCGGCGCGACGACGGCTCGTGCCTGATCTACATCGACCGCCACCTCGTGCACGAGGTGACCAGCCCGCAGGCGTTTGAAGGCTTGCGCGCCAACGGCCGCCGCGTGCGCCGCCCGGATCTCACCGTCGCCGTCGCCGATCACAACGTGCCGACCACCAACCGCGCCGCTGGCATCGACGACGAGGAGTCGCGCATCCAGATCGAGACGCTGGAAGCCAACGTGCGCGAGTTCGGCGTGCCGTACTTCGCGATGGACGACATTCGCCAGGGCATCGTGCACATCATCGGGCCGGAGCAGGGCCTGACCCTGCCGGGCACCACCATCGTGTGCGGCGACAGCCATACCTCCACGCATGGCGCCTTTGGCGCACTGGCCTTCGGCATCGGTACGTCCGAGGTCGAGCATGTGCTGGCCACCCAGACCCTGATCCAGCAGCCGGCCAAGAACATGCGGGTGACGGTCGACGGCGACCTGCCGGCGGGTGTCACGGCCAAGGACCTGATCCTCGCCATCATCGGCACCATCGGCACCGCCGGCGGCACCAGTCACGTTATCGAATATGCCGGCCGCGCCATCCGCAACCTGTCGATGGAAGGCCGCATGACGGTCTGCAACATGTCGATCGAGGGCGGTGCCCGCGCCGGCCTGATCGCGCCTGATGACACGACCTTCCGCTATCTCGAGGGTCTGCCCTATGCACCCAAGGGTGGCGCCTGGCAGGTGGCACTCGGCGTGTGGCGCCGGCTGCCGTCGGACAAAGACGCGGCCTACGACCGGGAAATCGTCCTGCCTGTCACCGACATCACGCCGCAGCTCACCTGGGGCACCAGCCCGCAGGATGTCGTGCCGATCACCGGCATCGTGCCCAACCCCGACGATGCGCCCGACGAGGATCGCCGCAGCGCCTGGAAGCGTTCGCTGGACTACATGGACCTGCAGCCCGGCACGCGCATGACGGACATCCGCATCGACAAGGCGTTCATCGGCTCGTGCACCAACGGCCGCATCGAGGATCTGCGCGAGGTCGCCGCCATCGCCCGCGCCGCCCTGGCCCAGGGCCGCAAGGTGGCCGACCACGTGCATGCGCTCATCGTCCCGGGCTCCGGGCTGGTGAAGGAGCAGGCCGAGCGCGAAGGCCTTCACAAGGTGTTCGTCGAGGCCGGTTTCGACTGGCGCGAGCCGGGCTGCTCGATGTGCCTGGCCATGAACGCCGACAAGCTGAAGCCCGGCGAGCGCTGCGCCTCGACGTCGAACCGCAATTTCGAAGGCCGCCAGGGCCGCGGCGGACGCACGCATCTGGTCAGCCCCGGCATGGCGGCCGCGGCAGCGATCGTCGGTACTTTCACGGACGTGCGCGAGTTTCACTGACGCGAACGTCACCTTGGTGCCGCCCGCGCACCAGATGTGGTACGCTCCCTGGTGATTGAGGCAACGCGCAGGGAGCGGCCATGTCCAGTCAGTATCCACCGCCACCCCCACCCCCACCCGGCTACGGTCAGTATGGCCAGATGCAGGGACCGGTGTTTGGCGGGTTCTGGCTGCGCTTCGTCGCCTACGTCATCGACGCCGTCATCCTGAACATTGTCGGATACATCGTCCGGCTGATTCTCAGCGCGGTCATGGGAGGCCGGGTCGCCGGCAACACGGAGTTCGACACCGTGACGATCACCAGCGGCTTCATCGGTCTGGTGGTGGCGTGGCTCTATTTCGCGTTCCAGGAGAGTTCTGAGGCGGGCGCCACCTTGGGCAAGCGTATCCTGGGGCTGCGCGTGGTACGCGGCATCGACGGTTCGCGCCTGACGTTCGCCCGTGCCACCGGCCGTTTCCTGGCCAAGTTCGTGTCGGCTTTCATCCTGCTGATCGGCTATATCATGGCAGGCTTCACCGAGCGCAAACGGGCACTGCACGACATGATTGCCGACACCGTGGTGATCAAGACCTGACGCCGGCCATTTTCTGCCGGCCAAGAAGGGGAGATTGACGATGAGTAACCAGGGACAGCCACCGTCGTGGCAGCAAGGTCAGCAGCCCGGCTATCCACCGGCGCCGCCGCATCCCGGCTACGGCCAGCCGCAACAACCGGGCTATGGCCAGCCGCAGCAGGGCTACCCGGCGGCGCCGCCGCACCCGGGCTACGCGCCGCCCGGCTATGCCCCGCCGGGTTACGCGCCGCCGGGCTACGCCGCCCCGCCGGCCGGTATCACCTTCGGGGGGTTCTGGATCCGGGTCGTCGCTTACATCATCGACGGCTTCGTCATCGGCATTCCGATCTGGATCGTCTTCGGCATCGTGTTCGCCTCGATGTCGGGCGCGTTGACGTCGGGCGATGAGCAGGCGGTGGCCGATGCCTTCGGCGCCAACGCCGGCATCTTCATCGCGATCTACCTGCTGGCGTTCGTGGCCGCCTGGCTCTACGAGGCGATGATGAACAGCTCGGCCGCCGGCGGCACGCTGGGCAAGCGCGCGCTGGGCCTGCGGGTCGTGCGCGGCACCGACGGCTCGCGGATCTCGTTTGGTCGCGCCACCGGCCGCTTCTTCGCCAAGCTGTTCATCACCGGCCTGGTCCCGTTCGGCATCGGCTACATGATGGCCGGCTTCACCGAGCGCAAACGGGCGCTGCACGACATGATCGCCGACACCGTCGTGATCAAGAAATAGATGCGCACCATTGGCTGAACTGCAGAAAGGCCGGCCTCGCGTCGGCCTTTTGCGTTCGATCCGATTACCGCCGACAGGGAGCTGAGCCTATGCCGTCGTGGATCCCGCCATCGGGTGGACAGCCGCCCGCACCGCCGCCGCCGGGCGCGCCCGGGCCGCAATGGGGCGCCCCGGGGCCGGCGCCGGCGGCCGGCATGGACGTGATCGACTACCGCATCCATGGCGAGGAGATGCAGTACATCGAGATCGAGCTCGATCCCGGCGAGGCGGCGGTCGGTGAGGCCGGTAGCCTGATGTACATGGATGCCGGGGTCGGCATGGAGGCGGTGTTCGGCGACGGCCGCAAGACGGCCTCCGGCGGCTTCCTCGACAAGCTGGTGGGTGCCGGCAAACGCCTGCTGACCGGCGAATCGCTGTTCACCACGGTCTATACGAACCAGTCGCCCTACAAGCGCATCGTGGCCTTCGCCGCGCCCTACCCGGGCACCATCATCCCGATGAACCTGCGCGAGATGGGCGGCATGCTGATCTGCCAGAAGGACGCGTTCCTCTGCGCCGCCCGCGGCGTGCAGCTGGGGATTTTTTTCCAGCAGAAGCTGGGGGTCGGCTTTTTCGGCGGCGAAGGCTTCATCATGCAGAAGCTGGAGGGTGACGGCCTGGCGTTCGTCCACAGCAGCGGCGCCATCATGCAGCGCCAGCTGGCGGCGGGCGAGATGCTGTTTGTCGACACCGGCTGCCTGGTGGCCCTGATGCCCAGCGTGCAGTTCGACATCCAGTACGTCGGCAATATCAAGACCGCCCTGTTCGGCGGCGAAGGTATTTTCTTTGCGCGCGTCATGGGACCGGGCACTATCTGGTTGCAGAGCTTGCCGTTCTCGCGCCTCGCCTCGCGGATCTTCGCGGCGGCGCCGCAGCGCGGTGGCGGCGGCCGGGAGGAGGGCAGCGTGCTGGGTGGCATCGGCAACCTGTTCGACGGCGACAACCGCTGAGCGCAGTGGCAGACGAACGGCGCCTCACCATTCCCCTCGTCGTCTGGCGGCGACTGGCCGCCGGCGCGATCGATGCCCTGTTGCTGACACCGCCGACGCTGCTGATCATTGCGCTCACGGGCGACAATTGGAGCCTGACCCCGATCGCAGCCTTGCTGGTGGCGTTGCTCGACCTGGTCTATCGCGCCGGCCTGGAGTCGTCGCCCTGGCGCGCCACCCTGGGCAAGCGCTGGCTGGGACTGGCCGTCACCACCCTGGGCGGCGAGCGGATATCGGTCGAGCGCGCCATCGTGCGCACCCTGCCGTTCTGGGGCGGCACCCTGGTCGCGGCCCTGACGCCGGTCCTGGGCACGGCGCTCTTCAGCGTGATCGCCTGGCTGGTGGCGCCGGCCTGCCTGCTGTGGCTGCCGCGCACCGGCTGGCGCCAGGCGCTGCACGACCAGTGGGCGGGGGCCCTGGTCGGGCCGGCAAAATCGGTTTCCGTGCCTGCAGAATCGGCATCGGAGACACCCGCCGCGGCGCCTTGACCTTGCCGGCAATTCCCCGTTAATTCGCCGCCATTCTGGGACCGGAGGACGATCATGGACAAGTTCACGACACTGACGGGCGTGGCGGCACCACTGCCGATCGTCAACGTCGATACCGACATGATCATTCCCAAGCAGTTCCTGAAGACCATCAAGCGCACCGGTCTCAAGGAAGGCCTGTTCTACGAGATGCGCTACGCCGCCGACGGCAAGAAGCTCGATTTCGTGCTCGACCGGCCGGCCTATCAGAACGCCAAGATCCTCGTCGCCGGTCCCAATTTCGGCTGCGGCTCCAGCCGCGAGCATGCGCCCTGGGCGCTGCTCGATTTCGGCATCCGCTGCGTGATCGCCGAGAGCTTCGCCGACATCTTCTATAACAACTGCTTCAAGAACGGCATTCTGCCGATCAAGCTGCCCAAGGAAGACATCGCCAAGCTGATGGATGACGCCGAGCGCGGCGCCAATGCGGTGGTCACGGTCGATCTCGCGAACCAGGAGATCAAGGGTCCCGACGGCGGCACGGTGAAGTTCGACCTCGATCCGTTCCGCAAGCAGTGCCTGCTGGAAGGGCTCGACGATATCGGCCAGACCCTGCAGGCGGCGTCGTCGATCGACGCTTTCGAGGGTGCGCACACGTCGGCGCAGCCCTGGCTGTCGATGTCGCACTGAACGCAATCAAGCACCTTCGGCGAAGCGCCCGGCGTCGGGCGCTTTCGCGTTTTTCGGAAACTGTTTGGAGGATATCGAGATGGCCGGCTCCAACCGCACACTGCTGGTCCTGCCCGGCGACGGCATCGGACCCGAGGTGATGAACGAGGTGCGCAAGGTCATCGCCTGGATGGGCAAGAAGCGCGCCGTCGGCTTCGACATCACGGAAGACCTGGTGGGCGGCGCGGCGCTCGACAAGCACAGCCTGCCGGTGACCGATGACACGGTGAAGGTCGCCATGGAGGCGGACGCCGTGCTGTTCGGCTCGGTCGGCGGCCCGAAGTGGGACACCCTGCCGTTCGACAAGAAGCCCGAGCGCGGCCTCTTGCGCCTGCGCAAGGAGATGGATCTGTTCGCCAACCTGCGCCCGGCCAAGGTGTTCGACGCGCTGGTCGATGCCTCGACGCTCAAGCCTGAGATCGTCAAGGGTCTCGACATCATGATCATCCGCGAGCTGACGTCGGGTGTGTATTTCGGCGAGCCGCGCGGCGTGAAGACTCTGCCCAACGGCGAGCGCGAGGGCATCGATACCCAGCGCTACACCTCGGGCGAGATCCGCCGGGTCTGTGCCGTGGCGTTCGAACTGGCGCGCAAGCGCCAGAACAAGGTGTGCTCGGCCGAGAAGGCCAACGTCATGCACACTGGCGTGCTGTGGCGCGAGGAAGCCACCAAGCTGCACAAGGAGAGCTACAGCGACGTGCAGCTCAGCCACATGTACGCCGACGCGCTCGCCATGCAGCTGCTGCGCTGGCCGCAACAGTTCGACGTGATTGTCACCGACAACCTGTTCGGCGACATCCTGTCGGACGAGGCCTCGATGCTGACCGGGTCGCTGGGCATGCTGCCCTCGGCCTCGCTGGGCGCACCAGACGCCACCGGGTGGCGCAAGGCGCTCTACGAGCCGATCCACGGCAGCGCCCCCGACATCGCCGGCAAGGGGCTGGCCAATCCACTGGCCGAGACGCTGAGCTACGCCATGATGCTGCGCTACTCGTTCGACCTGTCGGGCGAGGCCGACTTGGTCGAGCGCGCCGTCGAGAACGTGCTGGCGGCGGGTTATCGGACGGCCGACCTGTTGACCGGTGGCCTCGACGACAAGGCGGTCGCTGCCAAGGGTCTGAAGAAGGTCGGGACCCAGGAAATGGGCGACGCCATCGTCAAAGAACTCGACCGCCTGGTGTGACCGCGGGAGCAGCGCATGGAGTCGTTCGGGCCCATCATCACGCTCGCCATCGTCGTTATCCTGGCGATCCTGATGGTGCGGGCCAGTCTCACGGTGGTGCCGCGCGACTCGAACTGGACGGTCGAGCGTTTCGGCCGGTTCAGCCGCCTCCTGAGGCCGGGGCTTCATTTCGTCGCGCCGCTCATCGACCGGGTCGGCGCCCGGCTGGACATGCGGGAGACGACACTGGATGTGCCGCCCCAACGCGTGACCACCCGCGACAACGCCATGGTCGATGCCGGCGCCGTCCTGGGCTACCGGATCGCCGATGCTGTCAAAGCCACCTACGAGGTCGCCGACCTGAAGGCTGCGCTGGTTCAGTTGGTTGGCACGTCGATGAAGAGCGTCATCGGCATGCATCCGATCGCGGCGCTGGCGACCGACCGCGCCGCGATCAGCGCCGCCCTGAAGCAGCAGGTCGGAGCCGCCGCCGAAGCGTGGGGCGTCGCGGTGTCCAACCTCGAGCTCCGGGGCATCGTGCTGCCGGATTGACCGGCAGCACGATGCCTCCGCGTATTACTTCCAGGTCAGCCCCAGTTCGCCGAAGCGGTTGAGCACGTTGAACAGGATGCGTGAGACGTTGTTGTCGTAGCGGTTGTGCGGCAGGCTGCCGCAAAACGTGATCGAGCCGGTGGCGAACACGGCGCCGCCATGGGGCGCATCGAAGTACGTCATGTCGGCCCGGATCAGCTTTTCGATCGGCAGGCCCGACACGGTCGCGTAGATGCCGAGCACTTCCTCGGGCACGGCCACGAAGTGATCCTGATGCTTCTCCGAGGAGGCGATCACCACCGCATTGTGCGGCGTGCCCAGTGTATGGTCGGCGCGGTCCAGTTCGAAGCCGGCGGCACCGCCGCCGCTCAGGCCAAAGTCGCCAAGGATTTCATCGCCGACACCGTCCATGATCCAGGCGACGCGCGGGTCATTCGATGCCGGCAGCCGCCGGTAGTACGAGCCCTCGTATTGCCCCTGGGACGAAAAGCCGACACCGCCCAGCATCTGCGGCGGCCGCCCGTTGTGCCGCCACAGGCCGCCATAGGCGCCGTCGAGCGCGTGGTAGTACTCGCCGGGTTCGGCTGCCCAGGTGCGGATGGCGGCGCCGGCGCGGCGGATCTCCAGGACGCCCGGTACCTTGGGTGAACGCGCCACGCGCCAATAGAAGCCGTTGCCGCCGAGATAGGCCAGCCGGCCACCCCCGTCGACATAGGCCTGCAGCGCATCGAGCGTGCCGAGCGTGTGGTACTCGGGGTGCGAGCCGGTGACGAGGACCTTGTAGTCCTTGATCAGGTCGAGGCTGTGATCGTCGAGGTCCTCGTCGGTGATGACGTCGAAATCGATGCCCTTGGCCTCCATCCAGCTGAGCAGATGGGTGTCGGCCGGAAAGTGGCGCAGGCCCGAGCCGCGCGCATCGTTGAAGGTCGCGAAACCGGCGCGGAACGTCAGCGCCGGCCGCAGGCGGGACGAGAAGCAGACGCCGCTCATATCGCTGTGCCGGTTGTAGGTCGACAGGCCGAACTCGGGATAGTCCTGCGGGTTGTTCGGCGCGGCGCCCCATGCCTTCACGCGCTGGCGGAACGGCTCGTCGTAGTTGCCGCGCTGGAAGTTGAAGTAGACTTGGTACGTGAAGGTCGCTGCAAGATAGACGACCTTCGCCGTCGGTTTGCCGATCTGCGGGCGCACGAAGAACGGGATCGTGTCCTGGTGCGGGCCGCAGGTGATCTGCATGCCGTAGACGCCGCTCCTGAGATCGGCGGGCACGGCGAAGCTGAAATCGGTCTCCCAGCCGCAGTCGTGCAGGTCATCGTCATGGAAGTGGATCGCTGCGTACTGGCGCGGCGCTTCGCGCCAGCGCATCTCGTGGCCGCTCCAGGTCGAGCCTTTCATGGCTCGCGCCGGCAGGTTTGCCAGCACGCCATGCAGGCGATGGGGACCAATATCCTCGATGTCGATGCCGTCGAAACCGCGCGAGAAGTCCCACGCTGCCACGGTTTGCAGCGACAGTTTGGCGGGATCGAAGACCAGGGTCGCCGGCTCCGGGACGGCGGTGCCGAGGATCATGGGATCCTCGATCTTGCCGTTGAAGTAGCGCCGGGCCGGTTGCGCCTGCTGGGCGGCGATGAAGATCGCCCGGCGTGCGTCGGGCGCCAGACTCGTATCGAACGGGGCCCAGGCATCGCCGGTATCGTCGCTCAGCGCCTCGGCACGCAGCGGTTTCTGGCCGATGCGCACCGACCGGGCAACGGGGTCGATCACCGCCCAGATGCGATACCAGGTGCGCGGGCGAAACGCCTTGCCGGTCTCGATGCGCAGCGGTGCGCCGGCCGTGCGGCCGATCTCCAGCGCCAGGCCGTGCGGTGTTGCCAACAACGCAAAGCCGACCCCGGCATCGGCATCCCAGCGCGACAGCACGCATTGATCGCCGCCGTCGGGCAGGGTTGGCCAGATCGTGGCGACGATGGTGAACGCATCCAGCGGCGACAGAACTGTGGCGCGTTCAATGACGGCATACGAACCAGGGTAGGAGCGTTGCACGCGCGATGGAAAGCTGTGATCGAAACGCGATGACAGGTCCTCGAATCTCATGCCGGGACCGTCCGGATGGGGATCGCCGCTGCGGATGCGAACCAGCCGCGCACGACAGGGCTCGGTGCTGTCGCTGGAAATCTTGAACGCGATACGCTCGCCGGCCGCAGCCGACAGCCGATCCGTATATCCGGTCAAAGGAATCATTGGTGCGCCGACCTCCGTTCAGGCGGCGCGAGCCTAGCGGGATCGCATCGGTCGCGTAAATCGACGCTGTCCCATGGAGCGCCTGCGTTACGCGCATGACATGGTAGCTCACGCCACCCTGATCTTCGCGACGAGGAAGTCGAGGAAGGCGCGGACTCGGGCGGGCAGGTGGCCGCCCAGGCCGAGGAAGACGGCGTGCACGTCCTCGGTGTCACCCGGGTTGTAGTCCTCCAGCACCGGCGCCAGTCGGCCGGCGGCGATGTCGGCGCGGACCTGGAACATCGCAAGCCGCGCGAGGCCCAGACCGGCCAGCGCCAGGCGGCGCAGGGTCTCACCGTCGCTGGCCTGGGCGTTGCCCACCGGTGGCACCATGAGTGGGGTGCCGCGCTCGATCAGCGGCCAGCTCTCGATGGCGCGCGCATAACCGAAGCCCAGCCGGTTGTGCTGCTCCAGGTCGGCCGGCGTTGCCGGCGTCCCGCAGCGCTTGAAGTACGCCGGCGCGCCGACGATCACCATGCGCGTCTCGCCCAGCTTGCGCGCGACCAGCCGTGAGCTCTTCAGCGGCCCGCTGCGGATGGCGATATCGGTGCGCTCCTCGAGCAGGTCGATCACCTCGTCGGTGATCACGACGTCCAGGGTCACGGCTGGGTATTTGATCAGGAACTCCGTGACGATCGGCAGCAGATAGAGCCGGCCGATGGCGACGTTGGTGTTGACCCGCAATCGTCCGTGCGGCGCGGCGCTCGTCGCGGCGCCGCGCTCGGCGTCATCCAGGTCGGCCAGCAGGCGGACGCTGCGTTCGTAGAAGGCCGTGCCTTCCGGGGTGAGCTGGATGAGCCGCGTCGAACGGTTGACCAGCCGCGTTCCCAGGCGCCGTTCCAGCCGCGCCACCAGCTTGCTGACCGCCGAGGGCGTCATGCGAAAGGCGCGGGCCGCGGCGGAAAACCCGCCCCGTTCGACCACGCGCACGAACACTTCCATCTCGCCCGAGCGGTTGACGTCCAGTCGTCCCATTGTGACTTGATCTCACAGGCACTGTGCCATCTGACACTCTAACTCACGAGCGGGTGCGGGTCCATCTGGAGGACCGATCCGGTTCGCCGCGCTCCGAAAGCACACACCATGCCCATAGCCCTCTACGCCCTGACCGCCGGCGCTTTCGGCATCGGGGTTACCGAATTCGTCATCATGGGGCTGCTGCTGGAGGTCAGCACCGACCTCGCCGTTTCGATTTCGGCGGCCGGTCTGCTGATCTCGGGCTACGCGCTCGGCGTCATGGTCGGCGCGCCCGTGATGACGGTGATGACCGGCCGCTGGTCGCGCAAGACCGTGCTGCTGGCGCTGATGGTGATCTTCGTGCTGGGCAATGTTGCCAGCGCGCTGGCGCCGTCCTACGCCACGCTGATGGCGGCCCGTGTTCTCACGTCGTTTGCCCACGGCACGTTCTTCGGCGTGGGATCGGTGGTGGCGACCGGCCTGGTGGCGGCCGACAAGCGCGCCTCCGCCATCGCCATCATGTTCACCGGCCTCACAGTGGCGACCATCCTGGGCGTGCCGTTCGGCACCTGGTTGGGCCAGGCGTTCGGCTGGCGTTCGACGTTCTGGGCCGTGGCGCTGATCGGCGTCCTCGCCCTGGCGGTCATCGCGCTCTACGTACCGCGCGACAAAGCGGCGCCGGAGTCCAGCGACTGGCGCCAGGACGTGCGCGTGCTGGTGCGCCCTGCCGTGCTGCTGGGCCTGCTGACCACGGTGCTGGGCTTCGGCGGCATGTTCGCCGTGTTCACCTACATCGCGCCGATGCTGACGCAGCTCACCGGGTTTACGGATGCCGCCGTGTCACCGATCCTGCTGGTGTTCGGTGGCGGCCTGATGGTCGGCAACCTGGTCGGCGGCAAGCTTGCCGACTGGCGGCTGGTGCCGACGATGCTGGGCACGCTTGTCGTGCTGGCGCTCGTGCTGGGTGCCATGACGTTCGTCGTCCATGACAAGATCCTCATGGTTGCCTTCGTCGGCCTGCTGGGCGCTGCCGCGTTCGCCACCGTGCCGGCACTGCAGATCTGGGTGTTGGAGAAAGCTCAGGGTGCCGGCCAGAGCCTGGCCTCCAGCTTCAATATCGGCGCCTTCAACCTCGGCAACGCGGCCGGCGCCTGGCTGGGCGGCGCCGTCATCGACCATGGCCTGGGCCTGGGTGCGTTGCCCTGGGTCGCCGCTCTGGTGCCGCTGGCTGCCTTCGTTGTCGCACTGGCGGCGCTGCGCCTCGACAGGGCGCCGAAGCGCGCCATATCGGAAGTTTCCGCTACAGCCGGCATCGCCGATTGATCAGGGAGCATGTCATGAATATCGATCTCACCAACAAGACGGCCATTGTCACGGGTTCGACGGCCGGCATCGGCTTTGCCATCGCCAAAGGCCTTGCCCAGGCCGGTGCCAGCGTCGTCATCAACGGCCGCACACAGGCGGCCGTCGACAAGGCTGTGACCGCGATCAGGCAGGCCGTGGCCGGCGCCACCGTTCGCGGTGTGGCGGCGGACCTCGGCACGGCAGCCGGCTGCGACGCCTTCGTGAAGGCCGAGCCGTTGGCCGACGTCCTGATCAACAACGTCGGCATCTTCGGGCCACAGGACTTCTTCGAAATCCCCGACAGCGAGTGGACCCGCTTCTTCGAGGTGAACATCATGTCGGGCGTGCGCCTGTCGCGCGCCTATGCGCCGGGCATGATCACCCGCAAATGGGGCCGCATCGTTTTCCTCTCATCCGAGTCGGCGCTAAACATCCCGGCCGACATGATCCACTACGGCTTCACCAAGACAGGCTATCTCGCAATCTCGCGTGGGCTTGCCAAGCGCCTGGCCGGCACCGGCGTCACCGTCAACGCCGTGCTGCCGGGACCGACCTTGTCCGAAGGCGTCGAGGCGATGCTGAAGGATGCCGCCAATCAGGCGGGCCAGTCGATCCCCGATGCCGCGGCTGCCTTCGTCAAAGCGCACCGGTCGACCTCGATTATCCAGCGCGCGGCCACGGTCGAAGAGGTCGCTAACATGGTGGTCTACGTCGCCTCGCCGCAGGCATCCGCTACGACAGGCGCCGCATTACGCGTCGATGGCGGCGTGGTCGATACGATCGCATGATGGCCATGGGCACGCAGAATAAAGTCGCCCTGGTGGTCGGCGCCAACGGCGTCATCGGGCGCAACCTGGTCGACCACCTCGCAACGCTGAGCGACTGGGACGTCATCGGCCTGTCGCGGCGCGGCGGCGAATCGACCGGCCGGATCCGTTACGTATCGGTCGACCTGCTCGATCAAGATAATTGCCGCGGCAAGCTGAGCGGTCTCACCGAGGTGACGCACATCTTTTATGCGGCGTACCAGGATCGTCCGACCTGGGCCGACCTGGTGCCGCCCAATCTCGCCATGCTGGTGAACGTCATCGACGCAGTGGAGCCCGTGGCGCGCAGTCTGCAGCACGTCAGCCTGATGCAGGGGTACAAGGTCTACGGCGGCCATCTCGGCCCGTTCAAGACGCCGGCGCGCGAGACCGACGCTTACTTCATGCCGCCCGAGTTCATGCACGACCAGCAGCGCTTTCTCGAGGATCGGCAGAAGGGCAAAGCCTGGACCTGGACCGGCATTCGCCCCGCTGTTGTCTGCGGTTTCGCGCTCGGCAATCCCTTGAACCTCGCCATGGTGATCGCGGTCTATGCCGCGATCTCGAAGGAACTCGACCTGCCGCTGCGTTTTCCGGGCAAGCCCGGCGCCTACGACAAGCTGCTGGAAATGACCGATGCCGGGCTGCTGGCGAAGGGCCGCGACAGACCCGCGTTGCGCCAACCAGGCGTTCAACATCAACAACGGTGATCTGTTTCGCTGGAGCGAGACGTGGCCGAAGATCGCCCGCTTCTTCGACCTCGAGGTGGCGCCGCCCTTGCCGCTGTCGCTCGACACCGTCATGGCCGACAAGGAGCCGTTGTGGAAGGCCATGGTCAAGAAGCACGATCTGCAGCGAAATGCCTACAAGGACGTGTCCTCCTGGCGTTTCGGTGACTTCGTCTTCTCGTGGGACTACGACATGTTCGCCGACGGCTCCAAGGCGCGCCGCTTCGGGTTCCACGAGTACGTCGACACCGAAGCGATGTTCACGGGCATTTTCGACGACTTTCGCCAACGCCGTATCATCCCCTGAGGCTGCCCAGACGCTGTTGCTTGACAGGGAATCGCGTTTGCGCAATATTCAACGTTATGGTTGAATTATAAGAGACAGCCGATGCAGTCCGCCTTGGATCACACGTTGACAGCCCTCGCCGATCCGACGCGGCGGGCGATCCTGCAGCGTTTGTCGTCGGGTGAAGCGCGCGTCACCGACCTGGCGCAGCCCTTCGCCATGTCGCTCAATGCGGTGTCCAAGCATATCCGCATGCTGGAGCGCGCCCGGCTGGTTCAACGCCGACGGATGGGGCGCGAGCATTTCCTGTCGTTCAATCCCAAACCGCTCGATGAAGCGGCGGCATGGATCGAGACGCAGCGTGCGCTGTGGACGGCACGCCTGGATACCCTGGAAGCGCTGCTGCAGGCCGAAGACCGTGCCGCCGCGGCGGCACGCAAGCAAGGGAGCAACCGTCGCAAGCGGTAACGGCTGTTCCCGTATATGCAGATCATGGAAGGAGCGACATGATGGCCGGCTCAGCCGCAGTCACCGCGCGCGTCACGCGCCGCTTCAGTGCGTCGGCGGAGCGCGTGTTCGACGCCTGGCTTGATCCGGCGAAAGCCGGCACGTTCCTGTTCGCAACGGCAACTGGCCAGATGGTGCGCGTGGAGATCGACGCGCGGGTCGGTGGCAAGTTTGTCTTCGTCGATCGGCGCGATGGCGAGGATGTGCCGCACACCGGTGAGTATCTCGAGATCAACCGTCCGCGCCGGCTGGTGTTTTCGCTGGCCGTCGAAAAGTACTCGCAGGATATCGACCGGGTCGCCATCGACATCGTGCCGCTGGCATCCGGATGCGAGCTCACCCTGACCCACGAGATGCGGCCGGATTGGGTTGAGCACAGAGATCGCATTCAGGCGGGTTGGGGCGAGATCCTGGAAGGATTGGCTCAGACTCTGGGCTGAGCACGCGCGTTCCACTCCTCGCGCGTGATCTCCCAGATCTCGGTGGCGAAGCGGCCGCCGACATAGTCGCGTTCGGTCAGGCCCACGCATCGCATGCCTTGCTTCTCCGTGACGCGGCTGGAGGCTTTGTTCGGAGCGGCCTTGGAGGTGCGCAGGCGAGCAAAACCCAGTGTGTTGAACCAGAAGTCGGTCGCGGCACCGGCCGCTTCCGTCATCAGTCCCTTGCCCTGATGTGCCGGATCGATCCAGAAGCCACGGTTGTCCATCTCGTCGTCTTTAGGTGCGAGAAGGTGGATCAACCCGACCAATTCAGCAGGTGCCGGCTTCAGCCGCAGACTCCACAGCCACTCGTCGCCGCGTTCGATGGCCGGTAGCGCCATATCGCGGAGAAAGGTCTCGGCACCGTCAGCCGGGTAAGGCCACGGCACCCGTGGGTTGAGGTAGCGCACGATCTCCCATTGCGGGAACAACCGCTGGATCGCGGGTGCATCCTCGATGGTCAGTGGCAGAAGCAGGAGCCGTGGCGTTTCGAGTGGCGGTGTCATGCAGTGCTGGCTACTTGAGCAGCCCTCCCAGCACACCCCGCACGATCGAACTGCCGATGCCGCCGCGGCCGAAGATCGCCTTGGACGCTTCGCGCACCACGACATTGGTCACGGTGCGCGCCGCCGACTTGGTGACGGCATCCACGATGCTATCGCTGCGGCGCGCCGGTGCGCGTGGCGGCGGTGCTTCCTCGGGCGGCAATGAGCGGCGCAGGCGCGGTTGCGCGCGGGGTGGCGCGTCGTCCGCATCGTCGCGGCCCTGCGGCGGCTGGCCCTGCGGCGGATCCCACTGCGGCTGCGGCGGCGTGCCCCAGGCACCACCCGGCGCGGTATCGGCGGGCGGTGGCGCGCCATACTGGCCACGGCGGCGACTGGCGGCGGGCGCGTCGGGCTGCGGGGCGCCCGCATCCTGGTGCTGCCCCGAACCGGCGCGGCCCATCAGGACTTCGTAGGCCGAGTCGCGGTCGACCGCGCGTTCGTACTTGCCGGCCAGGGGGCTGGCCTTGATGACGGCCTGCCGTTCGGCGTCGGTGGCGGGACCGATGCGCGACTGCGGTGGCGCCACGAAGCAGCGCTCGACCGGTGTCGGCGCGCCCTTGGCATCGAGGAACGAGACCAGCGCCTCACCGACACCCAGCTCGACGATCGCCTCGGCGGCGTCGAATTTCTTATTGGGCCGGAACGTCTGGGCCGCGGTTTTCACCGCCTTCTGGTCCTTGGGCGTGAAGGCCCGCAGGGCGTGCTGCACGCGGTTGCTGAGCTGGCCCAGCACGCTCTCCGGAATGTCGAGCGGATTCTGCGAAATGAAATAGACGCCGACACCCTTGGAGCGGATCAGGCGCACGACCTGCTCGATCTTGTCGATCAGCGCCTTGGGCGCGTCGTCGAACAGCAGGTGCGCCTCG